>Ga0307516_10000310_pt1 | contig 63335 bp, 55 predicted proteins | sample 19_EM_MG_FD_203310 | JGI IMG/M metagenome (GOLD analysis project Ga0307516, IMG submission 203310) | Populus trichocarpa ectomycorrhiza microbial communities from riparian zone in the Pacific Northwest, United States - 19_EM | ecosystem: Host-associated > Plants > Roots > Unclassified | place...
ACCTACAGCATATATACTCAATTCCTCATTTTTTAGGTTTTCCATCAGATCATTGATCACGAAAGGGCTATGAGTATTCAGAAAAAATTGATTTCCGTTCTTATCATACATCATATCAGCCGTAAACTTCGATATAAACGGAGGAAACATATGAGCTTCCGGCTCTTCAAATAGCAAAATCTTACCTTCATTGCTATAAATAGCAGCCTTATAAAAAATAAGCCTTTGAAGTGTATCTGCCACCAATTCGTATGGGACTGTAAATATACCAGATTCAGTTCTCTTCAGGATAGTAAACACCTGTTCTCTCGAGTCATATAGCAACTCGAGATTATATTCGATAAACAATTCTTCTGCACCTTTACGTAATTGTTTATTTGTTTGAAGAATAGAAAAAATATTATCTCCAAATGGATATTGAAGTGAAGAATAGTTCCCTACAATTGCACTTCGTTCTTTTCTAAATTCGTATTTCTTAATTATAAACCTTTCCGGGGTTGTGCTTTTATTAAATTCCTGAACTCCTGACTTATTATTAAAATTAGAATAGTTAAAAGACTTAATTACATATGAGTTTAGCGTCGGATTTGTTTTTAGTTTCGGGAATTGTCCATCTTCATAAGATACTTGAGATTGTATTGAAAAGGTGTTTTCCGAAAATCCACCAAAAAGTCCGTACTCATTATTTAAAGAAACCATCAAATCTTCATCTATATACCCATTAAAAAAAACTGTAGGTATTTCTTTGACACGTATTAAGTCTTTTATTGCTGTTTGTTCATTTAATCCAAATAGCGAGATTGCCTCTAATATATTACTCTTACCTACATTAGGGTACCCCACAAAAACATTCACCCTCCGGCAATCCTCGATCGTCTGATGCCGGATGGACTTGAAATTCTTAATTTCTATGTTTCTGATCGGGTTCATTCTATTTGCTAAAGCTACTTTATTTATTTTGTCGTTGTTCTTGCTGGCCGTCTGCGATTTTATCTCCGGACCGGCCGCTAAAGTGTCCTTGCTCCGCAGATGCGCTAGGCTGCTCTCTCATGTCTGTTCTTCGGACTGCCTCCGGGCGGTTAAGCCGTTGCCGGTGCCTCCAGCGGATCCGCATAATGCGCCAGCCCGTAATTCCGGGTGAGACATTCAACGGGGTTGTTCACATGCCATTCGAACTCGTCCCGGAAGTGACGGATCGCCGCGGCCACCGGCCAGGCTGCTGCATCTCCCAAGGGGCAGATGGTGTTGCCTTCGATCTTCCGCTGGATATCCCAGAGCAGATCGATATCGCTGATCTTTCCCTTCCCGTTCTCTATATTCATCAGGATCTTCTCCATCCAGCCCGTTCCTTCCCGGCAGGGGGAGCATTGTCCGCAGCTTTCATGACGGTAGAATCTTGCGAGGGTCATGGTATGACGCACGACGCACTGATCCTCATCCAATACGATAAAGCCGCCGGAGCCCATCATGGAGCCCTTGGCGAAGCCGCCGTCGGAGAGGCTTTCATAGTTCATCATACGGGTCTCGCCCTTGGCCGTCTTCAACAATAGATTAGCCGGCAGGATGGGTACGGAGCTGCCGCCCGGTATACAGGCTTTGAGCCTTTTACCATTCGCGATCCCGCCGCAATATTCATCGGAATAAATAAATTCTTCTACGGAAATGGTCATATCGATCTCGTACACGCCCGGCTTCCTGATATTACCGCAGGCGGAGAGCAATTTGGTGCCGGTGGATTTCCCGACGCCGATCTTCGCATATTCTTCGCCGCCTAATTGGAGGATCGGAACGATAGCCGCTAAGGTCTCTACATTATTTACCACGGTAGGACAATCCCAAACTCCTTTGATGGCAGGGAAGGGCGGCTTGATACGGGGATTGCCCCTTTTGCCTTCCAGGGATTCGATAAGGGCGGTCTCTTCACCGCAGATATAGGCGCCCGCTCCGCGATGCACGTAGATCTCCAGGTCGAAGCCGGTGCCTAATATGTTCTTACCCAGCCATCCGGCCGCCTTGGCTTCGTCGATCGCCTGTTCCAGGATATCCGTGATCCAGGCATATTCACCGCGTATATAGATATACGTGCTATGGCTGCCCAGTGCATAGGAAGAGGTGATCAATCCTTCTATGAGAAGGTGGGGAATAAATTCCATGAGGTAGCGGTCCTTAAACGTACCAGGCTCGGATTCATCCGCATTGCATACCAGGTAACGCGCAACGCCTTCCGGCTTGGCCAGGAAGCTCCATTTCATACCCGTAGGGAATCCCGCTCCGCCGCGTCCGCGCAGTCCGCTCTTCTTCACTTCATCCGTCACCTGGTCGGGGGTCATATTCTTCAGGGCTTTTTCAACGGTGTTGTAACCGCCTTCCCTGCGATAGACCTCATAACCCCGGATGCCCGGGATATTTACTTTGTCGATCAATAATTTTCTACCCATTCTGTATATATTTAGTCCGGTCTACCGGGCTTGTCTTTGTATAATCCGGGTTTCATATTAAACACCAGGATCTGGAGTACCAGCGCTGCTACGAGACCCAGCCCGATAAAGCGGAGAATGGTTTTTTCCGGCTCCTTACCGAGACAGGCACTGATGATGAGCAGGATCACTCCGGCTACTCCCAGCAAACGAATCAATATTTTATAGTTCTTTTTCACTAGTTATTCTTTGCCGCCGTCTGCCTGCATTCTTCGATGATGGCGTCTACTTTTTCTTTGGTCAGATGCTCCCTGAAATTCTTGCCCAACTGCATCATAGGTGCATAGCCACAGGCGCCAAGGCATTCCACCGTCTTGAGGCTGAACAGACCGTCGGAGGTCATTTCTCCAACGCCGATACCCAGCTTTTCTTTTATATAGGCAATGATCTGGTCGCTGCCGCTGAGCATACAGGGCCCTGTCTGGCAAACTTCAAACAGGTAACGGCCCACCGGCTTCAGATTGTACATCGAATAGAAGGTAGCTACTTCATAGACCTCGATCGGCTCGATCTTCAGCAGCCCCGCCACATAATCCATCGTCTCCGAACTGAGCCATCCCCCGAATTCATCCTGTGCAATATGCAGAATGGGCAGCAGGGCGCTCTTCTGCTTGCCGGCGGGATAGCGGGCGACGATCTCCTCTACCTTCTTAAGTTTGTCTTCAGAGAATTTTATCATATCTAAAAATCTAATCTTCGTGTTAGTCGGCATTTTCACTTTCCTCAGCACCCTGGAACTTCGTCAGAGCTTCGTTCCTCGCTCCTTCTCGTTCGTAACCTTCGCTTCGCTCGTTTACCCTCCGTTCATCGGCATCGGTCTATTCATCGTCTCTTTGGGCTGCTGAAGCAGCCCTCTCCCGGCCGCTGAAGCGGCCTTTTCCTCTCATGATTGTCCTTCGGACTCGCAGCCCTCCGGGCTGCTACGCGTCCATCTCCCCCGCGATCAGGTTCAGCGAACTCATCACGATGACCGCATCGCTCAGCATAGCCCCTTTCGTCAGTTCCGAATAAGCCTGGTAATAAATAAAACAAGGACGTCGGAAATGCAGGCGATACGGCGTCCGCCCTCCGTCACTGATCAGGTAGAATCCCAGTTCGCCATTCCCGCCTTCCACGGAATGATAGACCTCGCCGGGAGGGATCTCCGTCTCGCCCATGACGATCTTGAAATGCCAGATCAGGGCCTCCATCTTCGTATAGACATCCTTTTTCTCCGGCAGGTAATAAGCCGGCGCATCCGCATGGAATACTTCCGCCTCGGCCCCCTTGAAGGCTTGTACCTTTTTATAAGCAGCATCGATGATCCGCAGGGACTGCCACATTTCCTGGTTGCGCACGAGGAACCGATCATAGCAATCGCCGGTCTTACCGACGGGGATCTCGAATTCAAAATCTTCATAGCTGGAATAAGGCGTATGCACCCGGACATCATAATCGACGCCCGCAGCCCGAAGGTTGGGTCCCGTAAACCCATAATTCAGGGCCCTTTCCGCGCTGATAGGACCGGCGCCGATGGTGCGTTCCATAAAAATGCGGTTGCGGGTGAACAGGTTCTCGAATTCCTTCAGTACGGCCGGGTATTCAGCTAGGAATTTCTCGAGTTTTTCAAACGCAGTATTTGTGAAATTGCGCTCAAAACCGCCGATACGCCCAATATTAGTAGTAAGACGGGAACCACATATTTCTTCATATATCTCATAAATTAATTCGCGGTATTGCATGACATACAGGAAGCCCGTAAAGGCCCCTGAATCCACCCCAACGACGGAGTTACAAATAAGATGATCGGAGATCCTCGCCAGCTCCATAATGATCACCCGCAGGTAGTCCACTCTTTTAGGTGTCTTCACTCCCAGCAATTTCTCGCAGGTGAGGTGCCAGCCCATATTATTGATCGGCGATGAGCAGTAGTTGAGGCGGTCGGTCAGCGTAGTGATCTGGTATAAAGGGCGGCGCTCGGCCAGTTTCTCAAAGGCCCGGTGAATATATCCTACCGTCTGTTCCGCCGAAACGATCCTTTCGCCATCGAGTTCCACGATATTCTGGAACACGCCATGGGTGGCCGGGTGGGTGGGCCCCAGGTTCAAGGTCGTCGTGGTCTTCTCGATGCTTCCTTCCGGTAGTTTAATGTGATGCTCGGTACTCATACCCTATTTAAATGATTAAAAAGTCTGCTTTCTTCCCGCTCTTTACCTCCCAAACATCGCATCATCCTTATCGATCCGCGTCTGGTCTTCCAGGGGAAATTCCTTCCGCATGGGGAAGTATTCCATCTCGTCCACATTGAGGATCCTTTTCAGATTAGGATGTCCCACGAAATTTACGCCGAAGAAATCGAAGCTCTCCCTTTCCATCCAGTTCGCTGCGGAATACAATTGGGTAGCCGTAAAAATGTCCGGCTGGGCGATGGGCGTAAATACCTTCAGGCGGATGCGGATATTGTCCACCAGGTTGTGCAGGTGATACACCACCGCCAGCTCCCGGCCCGCCTGGTCAGGATAATGCACGGCCGTCAGATCGGTCAGGAACTGAAAGCGCAGTTCCCCGTCATCGAACAGGAATTGCATCACCTTCAGGTTGAGGTCCTTAGGCGCTTCAAAGGTCAGCAAGCCATAGGGTTCTTCGAAATGGGACAGTTGTTCCCCAAACTTAGCTAGGAGCCGCTCCTTGATTGTCTCGTTTGTTAAAGCCATATTCCGGGCAGTTATTGAATTCCGTAACTCTGTAATAAGTTTTTGTATTGCTCGCTGTTTCTTCTGCGCAGGCTTTCCTGACCTACCAGTTCCTGAATGCGCATAAAGCCATCCAGGATCGCTTCGGGCCGGGGTGGGCATCCGGGTACGTAGACATCTACAGGGATGACCTGGTCGATACCCTGAAGGACCGAATACGTGTCGAAAATGCCTCCGCTGCAGGCGCAGGCGCCGACGGATAAGACCCAACGGGGTTCCGCCATCTGTAAATACACCTGCTTCAGGACGGGGCCCATTTTCTTGGCCACCGTACCCATGACCATGATCAGATCACACTGACGGGGGGAAAATCCCAGTCTTTCAGCGCCAAACCGGGCCAGATCATAATGGGAAGCCATGGTAGCCATGAATTCGATGCCGCAGCACGAAGTGGCGAAAGGAAGGGGCCAGATGGAGTTTTGACGGGCAAGGCCAACCACACTGCTCATTTTGGTAGCGAAGAAGCCTTCCCCCATATACCCTTCCGGCATATTTGCCAGGCTGATATTATCTTTGATATCTGCCTGAATGGGATTAACATTGAACCTAACCGGACGTGCCATATAAATTCCTCCCGCGATCCACCCGGGGCGGATCGCTTTTTATGTGAATTTTAAATTTTCATCGGACGGTATACTAACGAATAACCAAACAGACTTGTTTCATAAAGGCCGTTAATCTTCCCAGGTCAGGGCTCCCTTTTTAAGGATATATACAAACCCTGCCAGGAAAAAACCGACGAATAACAACACCTCGGAGAACCCCTTCCATGCCAGTTCCCGGAAATTAACAGCGTAGGGATAGAAAAAGATCACTTCCACATCGAATAATACGAACAGGATGGCAACCAAAAAATATTTAATGGCCATGGGTTGCCGGGCATTCCCTACAGCACTGATGCCGCTTTCGAAATTCGCCAGTTTCTCTGCCGTCTTACGTTTAGGGCCCAGCAGATGAGTGACTCCCAGTACCAGCACGACAAAACCGATGGCAAATAGGAACTGGAGGCCGATGGGGAAGTAACTAAATGAATTATTTAGATTCGTGGGGGAGGTAAGGGTATTGGCTTGTAATAGAAAGATGTCCATATTAAGGAATTACAGTTACTTCAATGGCAAAAATAAGGTAGCAAGCGGAAATTTCAACTTATTCGAATTAAAATCCGAAAAATAACGCGGCCCGCAACAAAATGTTGCGGGCCGCTCGTATTAGGATTAAATCGTAGTTATTTTTTTATTTGCCGGCTGGCTTGGCAGCGGTACCCGCTGGCCTGGGCCTGGTGGCCGGGGCAGGCTTGCTGAGGATATCGATGAACTTGCCGGCCATAGTATTGGTCGGATCTACTTCCAGCACCTTACGCAGGTAAAGGATGGCAGTCGGCTTATCCTTCTTGATATCGTTATAGTACTGCGCCAGGAAGAAATAAGACTGCAGGATCTGGGGCTTGTATTTTATAGAATCCGCGCTATTGGCCACTTTTGCGGTCGAATCCATACCCCGCGCCACCACGGCGAGTTTTTCATAAGCCTCTACAGCCAGACCCTTGGAATTGGTCGAATCGTCCTGGGCAGCGAGGCTTCGGGCGCACCACAGATAGCCAAAGATCTCATTGGGATATTTCTGCTCATAAATACCGCAGAAAATGCTATCCGCCGTTTTATAGTTGCCGGCCTGGTAGTTGGAAATACCCCAGTTGTACAGGTCGGTATTCGTCGGGTTCTTAGCCAGCCCATAAAGTCTGCCCGCCCATTCGGCACTGGCTGATTTATTAGCAGTCTTTTTAGCATAATCAATAACTTCCTTGGTCAGCTTTACCTTATTCTCTAACAGGGTATCCTTGTCTACGGCTAACCTGTAATTCTTATAAACATTCTCATCGTTGCCGGAGAATTTACCCAGGAACTTACCCAGGTTGGCATAATCCGTACCGGTAAGGTCTTCGGGCTTCACCTTCGAGAAATATTGCTGCATGAAATCCCGGGCATTCACAGAATCTCCTTTATTATCATAGGAGTATGCAATAAGCCGGTAATATCTCGGCTCTGCCTTATCACCCATTGCGCTGATCGTCGCCTTGGCCGTGCTGATCGCATCGTCATTACGTCCGGCACCATATAGGTTCATTGCCTTGTAATACTCAAGCTGAGGAGTGGCATCGGCTACCGCAATGTATTTGTTGAAGTATTCGATGGATTTATTGATATCCCTGTAAAAATAGTAATCGTATAATTGATAAAGAACGGGGGCATAGCTGGGATCCAGGGTGATGGCTTCCTCGAATGCAGGCAGGAAGTATTCCTTATTGTTCTGCGTGAGATAGATCATTCCGATCTTATACTTTGCCGCAGCAAGTTTAGGATCGAGCGTCAATGCTTTCTGATAAGACTGTACGGCATTCCCGCCATCGATCAGTTTGCGATAAGCGTCTCCCAGTGTCAGGTAGGTCTCCGCATTATTAAAATTCTTGGTCTGGGTAGCCAGGTTCAGTTTCTCGATAGCATAGGTAGCATCTCCGTTGGCATCTGCATTCGCCAGTCCGATGGCATTCAACACACCTACATCCTTTCCTTTCGTAAGGCTGATCGCCGTTTCAAAACGTTGACGCGCATCCGCTGTCTTGCCCTTGCGCAATTCCACCTGTCCCATTCCTACAAGCAGGAGGGGGGCATTCCCGTTGGATTGGAGCGCTTTTGAATAGACTCCTTCCGCTGCCACAGAGTCCTTAAGGGCCAGTAAGTCCTGTCCCAGCCAATAAGTAGCTTCTATATTATTCGGATTCGAAGCCAGCACTTTTTCCAATGTTTCTTTGGCGCTCTTATACCGCTGATAATAGATAAACTTCTTTCCCTGCTCCACCGTTTGAGCAATTACAACGTTACTGAGCCCCATAACGCCTGCCACCAGAAGGCTTAATCGGATCTTACTGTTCATGTACGTTCGCTGTTTAAAGTGTGTAAATTTATTTTTTATTAAATCTGGTTTAATTACTTATCTGCGTATCCCTTATCTCAAACGACATTTTTGCCGGCACTAAATAGGCCTTCTGGAAAATTAGCTGTCCTCTCTCATAGGTCAGAAAGTTAGCAAAATTATTCCCGACCCCATGAAAACTTTCCTTTAAGATATAATACAAACCCCGCACCAGGGGATATCTTTTCAAAGCAATATTCGCCTGGTAGGGCTTAACATAGGTCGTTCCAAGGCAGGTACCGCACTGGATAGAGGCGACACGCACCTTTTTTAAGAAGGTCAATGCATTCCCATCCCCCTGGTCCCCGACCCAGCTTACCCCGATAAAACCCACGGCACGGGGATTTTCCGCCACATAATTGATCACTTCCTGGCTCGTTTTCGCCGCTACCACATTCTTCCCCAGGGGCTTACCACGGAGCACGGAATCAAGGGCATAGCGAACGGTACTCGTAGCAGACAGGCCGTCCATGACAGGAAGGTGCTGCCGATCGCTGCCATCCAGCATCGCATGAATATCTTTTAGCTCAAAGAGGGAGTCCTTGGCATCATTGTTCACAATAACGGCAATCGCATCATAAGCCAGCCGGGCGTATACCGGGCGGATATGGACCGTCTCTGTATAATATTTATCTTCTTCCGGTGTAAGTTCCCTGGTGACAATGATCATCCGGGTCGAGTCGGTGTTCAGATCCCGGAAACAATCTGCCTCCGCCTTGTAGTGAGGAACGATCTTCGCATCCGGAAAAGAGGATTCGAATACTTTGATCTGTGAGTCGATGATAGGTTTAAAAGATTCGTCCACGCTGATCTGGATCGTACCGGAGGTCGGCGTCTCCTGGACCACCTTGGTTCCATTGCCTCCACAGCTTAATAACAGCAGGCAAAGACCTGCCCCCGCTAAAGAACCCTTAACCTTATAGATATACCGGAAAAAAACCTGCATCAGCGAAAATAATTTTTTTTGTATCCACGATAAATACGCCATCCACCGTACAGGAGCCAGATGCCGGAAAAGGCATAACGGAAATTATTATCTATAACCATCGCAAAACCCAGTTTGGGGGCAAAAATCAGGAACAAACCAAAGCCAAACCAGATTGCACCCATTCCATAATCGAGAATTGACCTCCTCAACACATATCGCCGCTCCTCACCGTCTGGAACATCTTTTTCCATTTACCAGGATTTTAAAGATTGTCGGGCAAATTAAGAAAATAAGATCAAAAAGAATCAACCGGATAAGGTCTAATACTTATTAAATTGGTATTAACATTAGAAATTGCTTAAAGGTATAGATGCCCGGGAGCGCCGATTCCATAAGAAAGCCCATTTTTGCCACCTGCGGCGGGTGGCTTACTTTTGCGACCATGCGTAATGAAATTTCCGGGCGGCCGGTAGCCTCTTTTTTAATGGTATGCCTGGGTAATATCTGCCGGAGCCCCCTGGCGGAAGGGATCCTGCGTCATAAAGCACAGCAGGCGGGATTGGACTGGGAGATCGACAGCGCCGGCACCAATGGGTATCATATCGGGGAAGCCCCGCATACCCTCTCACAGAAGGTTGGGCGTCTTAGGGGGATCGATATTAGCCGTCAGCGGGCAAGGAAATTTACCGCCGGCGATTTCGACCGGTATGATAAGATCTATGCCATGGCGGAAGACGTGCTGGATGAAATGAAGCGGATCGCAGGCAAAAAATTCGATGCAAATAAAGTGGATCTTTTACTGAATGAGGTCTATCCCGGCGAAAATAGGGAGGTGCCCGATCCCTGGTCCGGCCCCCAATCCGGCTATGAAGAGGTCTTTGACCTGATCGACCGGGCAGCCGATAAGATCATCACCAATCAACAAACCCATGAGTCAAAATAGCAATACTTCTTCTAAGGGGCAGGGGACTAAACCCTCACTGCCGCAGGGCACCCGGGATTTCGGACCCGACACCGTGCGTAAAAGGAACTATATCTTTTCCACCATCCGTATCGTATTCGAACTCTATGGCTTCCAACCCCTGGAGACGCCGGCGATGGAACAACTCGATACCCTGATGGGTAAATATGGGGAAGAAGGGGATAAGCTGATCTTTAAGATCCTCAACAATGGGCTGAACGACCCCAAAAATATCGATAAAGCCAAAGCCGCCTTTGAAAAGGCCTTGCAGGGCAAGAATGATAAAGACCTCACGGAACGGGCTTTACGATATGACCTTACCATTCCCTTCGCCCGTTACGTAGCGATGAACCACGGCCAGCTCCATTTCCCTTTCAAACGCTACCAGATCCAGCCCGTCTGGCGGGCGGATCGTCCCCAGAAAGGCCGGTACCGGGAATTCTATCAATGCGATGCGGATGTAGTAGGCAGCAACTCCCTCCTCAATGAAGTGGAACTGGCAGGCATCTATAGTACGGTCTTCGCCCGGCTCGGAGTCGGGGTAGAGATCCGGATCAACAATCGGAAGATCCTGGTCGCCCTGGCGGAAGTCTGCGGCGGGGCGGATAAAATGACCGATATCACCGTAGCGATCGATAAACTCGACAAAATAGGGCTGGAAAAGGTGAAAGAGGAACTTATTCAACGGGGTCTCAACCCCCGGCAAGTAGCAGACATCGGGGTATACCTGGCTATCGACGGCAGCAACGAGGAGAAACTCGCAAAGCTGGAAACGCTGTTTGCCGGGAATGAAATGGGCAGGCAGGGGATCGCGGAACTGCGCTATTTGCTGGAATATCAATCGGCCAATACATTTTCCTCCCCCCTCATCGTCGACCTCACCCTGGCCCGGGGACTGAACTATTACACCGGGGTCATTTTCGAGGTAAAAGCCACGAAGGTACAAATGGGCAGCATCGGCGGCGGCGGCCGTTATGACGATCTTACAGGCCTGTTCGGCGTACCGAATATTCCAGGGGTGGGCATTTCCTTCGGGGTAGATCGTATTTATGATGTCATGGAAGAATTACAGCTTTTCCCTGCCGATGTACATACCGGCACCCAGGTACTCTTCTTCAACCTCGGCGAAGCAGGATCCCGGCAGGCATTCGGACTCATGCAGTCCCTCCGCGAAAAAGGCATTCGCTGCGAACTCTATCATGAGAACGCCAAATTCGACAAACAATTCAAATATGCCGATAAAAAAGGGATCCCCTACGCCCTGATCCTTGGCAGCAAGGAACTTGCGGAAGGCACCTGCACCGTCAAAGATCTGAAAAAGGGCGAACAGCAGACTCTGCAACAATCCGCCCTCCTCGAATACGATTTTTAAGCACCTTAGCGTTTAACCATAACTCTTAAAATCTTTTATGACACCGACTACTAAGAAACCCTTATCCCTCTTCCTGGTCCTGGCCCTCGTATTTTTCGGACAGGCTGCCGCCTATGCTCAGAGCGCCCCTGCTAACGGGGACAACCCATTATTCCGGCACCTGCCTCCCGATGCCAGCGATATCTATCAGATCAACCTGCCCGCGATCAATGCGAAGGTCAGTTGGGAGCAACTGATGGCAAAGGTCCCGGCACAAAAAGAGGATCAGAAACAGGAGTGGCTCGAATTCCTGAAAGACCCTGCCAGCGCAGGGATCGATATCCACCAGGATATGTTCATCACGATGGCCAATAAAGACAGCCAGGACAGCAGCGGCTATACCACCTTTCTTGTGCACCTCTCCGACTCGGCAAAATTCGTCAGCTTCCTGCGCACCCAGGTAAAAGGCCTCCGCATCTTCAACTATCCCGGCAAGGGCCGCGGTGCGGGTAAAGACCTGACGGGTGCAGCCTGGAATAAGGATCTTGGCATCGTCACGATCGTGAGGCCCTCCATCCACGAACTCATGGTGAAGGGCCAGCGCGGCGTTAATACAAAGACTCCCCCGGTGTCCCCTGCGATCGCCGTCCTCGCAGCAAAGAAAAGCTTCAGCGCCCTCCATGGTTTTGACGGGTCTTTCTATACTACCGACCCCATTTTCAAGGCGGGGTTCTCCGACGATGCGGACTTCCATGGATGGGCCGCCCAGGGCTCCGGCATGGCCATGCTGATGAAGACCTTTTTAAAAAAGGATCTTACGGCCGGTATGGGCAACTTCACTAAGGCCATGGGTAACTCCGGCACCCGGACCCTGACCACCCTGCGTTTTGAAGCCGGAAGGATCGTATTTCAGAGCCGGGTCATCATGACCCCCGATGCGGCCTCCCTTACGGCGAAATTCAACGGCCGTCCCCTGAACACCGATCTGCTGGCTCGTATCCCGAAAGGCGACCTGCTTGGAATGGTCAATTTCCATTTCGATCCCGCTGCGATCGGCGCCATCCTGGACAAGGCCATGTTCCGCTCCAAATTGGATTCGACCCTGGCGCCCATGGAATTGTCGACGGATAAGATCCTGCATACGTTCAAAGGTGATTTCCTGGTGGCGGCCATAGGCATGGCCAGATCAGCCGACGGGGGTGGGAAAGAGCCTGTTCCCGCGATCTTTTTCGCCACGACCCTGGACAATACCGACCAGTTCAGGAAGCTGGCCGACAAATTGAAATTGCTGGATGATTCCGTCGGGATGCTGAAAAAAATGAAAGCGGGCTATGCCTTGCAGGATAATATCTTCGTCGTCAGCAAGGACAATCAGCTCGCAGGCAGTTTTTTTACCAACACAGAGAGAAGGAACACGGATTTTGTGACCGAAAGGCTGAAGGATAATCCTTTCAGTCTCTATATCGATATAAAGACGCTTACAAGCTTCATAGAAAGCATCAAAGGCGAAGCTGGCGAAAAGAATAAGAAGATGCTGCCATTCTTACAGGCTTTCGACAAGATCATCTTCACCGCGGGGAAGGTACAGGGTAATGAAATGGAGTCCAGGATCGAAGTAAAGATGTCCGATGCCTCTGAGAACAGTCTGCGTACTTTATTCAAGCTGTTCCCTTAATGGTATCCGTAACGCTGCCTGAAGGCCACGAGTTCCTGCGGGGATAGGTTTTGAAAAAGATAGGTCCGGGTATGCCGGTTGCGTTCGACAAAAGGGATGTGGTGTTCGTAAAATTCGTTGAAGACGAGCCCCAGTTGCTGTACATGCAGTTTATTTTCCAGGAAGAATCCGACGTTGTGTTTCTTTCCATCCGCTTCAAAGGTCAACCCATTCGTCATTCCATCGGAATTGGAGCCGGATATCATGGCGCCGTCGTTGACATAGAGACCCTCATAGGCTTGTACATCAAATTCAATCGCACTGATCCGCTGAAGGGGATAGAGTTGCTGCCCCAGGCGGATCCCACGGATACTCACCTCCAGGACTTCCTCCGATAATCCATAGGTGGCGACATCACCCCGGGCGATCACCGCCCCAATGACCACGATGACGATCCCCGTCCCGAAGACATGGGCTATATAGTCGCTCAGGGAAGGGATGAACACCAGCAAGAGGGAGGAGGCAGTGATCACCAGGCCGGCATAAGCGAGCCAGGCCTTTTTATTCTTTCGTTTGATGACGAGTTTGGTCCGGAATTCCATAGTATTTGCAACGGTGGTTGTTCCTATCAACGTTCTATCCGCGATTATATTTTCTCATAAAGGATGGCGGCCCCCTGCCCTACTCCTACACACATGGTAGCCAATCCGTAACGCAGGTCCCTTCTCCCCATTTCATGCAGGAGGGTAGTGGAAATACGGACGCCGCTGCAGCCCAGGGGATGCCCGATAGCGATCGATCCGCCGTTGACATTCGTGATAGCGGGGTCCAGGCCCAGTTCCTGTATACAGGCCAGCGATTGGACGGCAAAAGCCTCGTTCAATTCCACCAGGCCGAGATCGGATACCTTTAGTCCCGCCCTCTTCAACGCTTTTTGGGTAGCCGCGATCGGTCCCACGCCCATAATAGAAGGATCTACCCCCGCCACCGCCATACTGACGATCTTTGCACGGGGTTTCAACTTATATTTCAGGACGGCTTCCTCACTGGCCAGCAGCATCGCCGCGGCCCCGTCATTGATGCCTGCGGAATTACCCGCGGTCACCGTTCCGTCCTTGATAAAAGCAGGGCGCAGAGCAGCTAATTTCTCCATGGAAGTCTGCCGGGGATGCTCGTCCTTATCAAAGAATATTTTCTCTTCCTTTCCTCCCAGGATCTCGACAGGGGCGATCTCTTCGGTCCATTTTCCCGCCGCAAGGGCCGCAAAATACCGTTGTTGCGAGGTTAAGGAAAAGGTATCCTGCGCCTCGCGGCCGATCTTCCATTGTTTGGCCACATTCTCGGCTGTTTCTCCCATGGAATAGGGATAGTATTGATCGGCCAGTTTCTTGTTGATGAACCTCCACCCGATCGTCGAATCAAATAGTTCTGTATTCCGGCTATAGGCATGAGAGGATTTCCCCATCACAAAGGGCGCCCTCGTCATACTTTCCACACCCGCCGCGAGGTAGAGTTCCCCCTCCCCGCACATGATCGCCCTGGATGCATCCATGATAGCCTGCAACCCGGAGGCGCAAAGCCTGTTCACCGTATTGCCGGGTACAGAGACGGGGAGCCCTGCCAGCAGGGCCGCCATACGGGCCACGTTACGATTGTCCTCTCCCGCCTGGTTGGCGTCGCCGGCGATCACATCCTCAATAGCAGCCGGGTCGATGCCGGGATTGCGTTGTAAAATGGATCGGATCACATGGGCCAGGAGGTCGTCGGGCCGGATGTATTGCAGCGCTCCGCCATATTTTCCAATAGGGGTACGGATGGAGTCGATGATATAAGCGGTATGCATATTTTTGAGGGTTGAACTTTGCACGTTTGCGGCCGCAAGCTAATGAAAATACTTATATTTAATCTATGGGCTCTTCATCCATCCAATCACAGCTTTGGGGACAATATCCGCAGGATTGGTCCACTATCCAGGAGGCTACAAGCCTTGCGGGATACGAATTCGTGTTGGCGCATCTCCGCCTGAAGGATGCTGCGGATAGCCTGCTGGATGTTGGTTGTGGTTCCGGATTGTTTGCATCCCTGGCTGCAAAGAAAGGATTCGACGTCACCGGTCTCGATGCCACCCCGTTGCTGATCGAAGAAGCCAAAAAGCGCGCACCCTCCCTCCGCTTCCTCACGGGGGACATGGAAGAACTACCCTTTGAAGATAACAGCTTTGGGATCGTCAGGGGATTCAACTCTTTTCAATATGCCGCCAGCGTCCTTAACGCACTGACCGAAGCACGGCGGGTATTAAAGCCCTGCGGGCAGCTTGCCGTCATGATCTGGGGAAATAAAGAGGATTGCGACGCCGCTACCTACCTGAAAGCGGTCGGCAGTCTTTTACCGCCACCTCCACCCGGCGCAGGCGGTCCCTTTGCGTTGACCGAAAATCAATTATTGGAAAAGACATTGGCCTCGGCCGGACTTAACATCACGAGCAATACCGATATTCCCACTATCTGGGATTACCCGGATATGGATACCGCGATGAAGGGCTTACTCTCCGCAGGGCCTGCCGTTAAAGCCATTCAGCACAGCGGCTATGATAAAGCCTATGCCACCGTCTTAGCGGCCGCCACTCCCTATACCCAATCTAACGGGCATGTGGTCTATCATAATAAGGTGAGGATCGTGCTGGCGGAGAAAAGATAAGTTCATCTTCTCTACTGAAATCAGACTGCAAATTGAGAAGCCCTTTATCAGCGGAGGGTGACGATTTTAAAATCCGTAAAAATATCCATATTCAGGGGCGAAGATTTCAAAATTGGCAGGGGATTAATGGTTTGAAGTTACCCCTATTCTCAAAAAAAATTATTGTCTACCCAGTAATTTCGGTGTGGAAACAACAGGGATGATGACATTTTTCATAATCGTACCCAAGCACCTGGTGTACACTACACCCCTGGAGGTTGAATATGTGATATTATACAAGGAATCAAGGACATCCGGAGGCAGTTCTATCTGATTGTTCGGAAGAACCTTGGCGATTTGTCGCAGATTGGAAAGAATAAAAATATAAGCAATTTCGAAATTGGAATCGATGCCTAAGTCGCTGCTGTCCTTCCTGCATACTTTCACTGTGCAATTGAATGCAAACCTCAACCAATTCTCCTCCAAATTAGCCGTGGGGTGTATGGTGAAATTATAATCATAATCAACATCATGTGGCAGTACAGAGAGGCCGCTTCGATTATTGACAGCGGCATTCACAATCGCAATTTCCTTTAATACTATGTGATCAATATTGTTCATGGTAACTACGGTGCTTATGCAAACTCTCCTTTCCCATCACTATTTGACGGGCTAAGAGAATGCGAAGAAATATAGTTTTGCTCCTTTAATTCCCCACCTTGTTTGACATGCATACAAAGCCTGACATCTGGACCAGCAATTTTCACCTGCTCAAAGTTAGCGTGATCCTGCTCGGTACAAACAGCTATAATGGGTTCCCCAAAAGCAGCAGACAGCTTCGACAAGGTTCGTACCGTGAAATTCTGAACCCCGTTTAGCATCTTGCTGACCTCGGCTTCCGATTTACCCAATTTTTGGGCGAGCAGCTTTTGCTTACCATCGAACTTCTTATCGAGGAGCTCGTTAAGACGTTCCAGGATGTGCATAGTATCCCGAACATAAACCTTTATGTCTTCGGGTGTTTCAGCAAGGGTTTTATGGTAATTTTTGAGCAGCATAAATCACTAAATAGTTATATATCAAATTCAAAGCTTTCATCTACCCGGACCCCATTTTTTGAAAATGCAATTAAATCATCTTTTAAGGCTCGGTCGATTTTTTGCGCTATTCTCAAGGCCCGACGAAAATGATCTTTAACATTGGGACACTGTAAAGGGTTATGGGTCGTTTTAATCCCTCCATTTAACAGGACAACGGCGTTTTCGTTTATCCAAACGCAATACAGACGGAGACCGAAATCATGGAGATTCTTATCGGCCTGTAATGCAGTGATTCTTGGAAGTGCGCTGGCTGCTCCTTCGGGTTTAAAGAAATACCGTTTGGCACCTCTCCACGTCATCTCATCGAGAACAGTATATAAAATACTGCGTTCTTCCAGATGACCAGATTCAATCAACTCTAATGCGTCGAATTTTTCAAACTCGCATAGGGAATCCGATCCAAGTTTCACAGAATAGAAACGGACCAGCTCTGAAGAAAGTTCTGTTATGTCTTCAAAACTGACAATCAAAAAGCTTAACTTTAAAGTTAACTGCAAGATAGGGACCAAAACCTATCACTTCAAAATAAATCGGTGAAAAGTTTAATAAATAAATGTAAATATTCTGGTAAAATGGCTGTTTTATGTCTTAACTGCTTAAAATCCACAGTTCCGGAAGTCTAAGAATGCTGTCCATTTTCTCCAGATTGGAAACTGATAATCCCAATGTATACCACTTTTTAAGCTTAGCTCATGCCTGAGTCTCCCCCTGCGTTCCCAAATTTGTCAAATTTTTTACCAACCTCTTCAGGGTTTATACCATGTCCTGGTTGCACTTCTTATAGGATTCAAACCAATGACCTCTTTGTAACTGCACTTCGTAGGAATTAAATTCCATATTTCCCAAATCCTACTTGGTTGTGTGGTATGTATATCTCTTAAAAGCCTCCTCAGTATGTATAAATATATGAAAATCAATGTTTTACATTCAAATAGTCAAAATTGCACATCCGGATGTGCAAAAAATGACTAAACCTGCACGATCTTCAACCCACTTTCCTCACCTTCGTCACCCTGTTCAATTTAAAATCTACCTTCGTCGGCGTAAGCGCCTTCCCACGGTACTTATATCCTTTTTCATATTCCCCGATCCGCGCCTCGAATTCCAGTTGCTGCCCCTGTTTGAAAGGGCCCAGCTCCCGTAATCCCTTTGTTTCCGTCAGCCAGATATGAGCAGCGGCGGGCGACCCGTCTTCGTAACGGAGTTCAGTCAGCAGGAGGGTCGTTTCCGAATAGCCATTCCAGTTGATCTTACTGCCATAACGACCGAAGACGGCGGTGAACTTTAGTCGCTGCTCATCTTTCTTTTGTAACTCTTTTCTCAAATCCTTGAATTTTGTTACCTAGATATGGAACCACAGGATGAACAGGAAGGGAATTCTAAAAAGCCACCAGATCACCGCACTGATAAGGGAAAGCCCAAGGATGATCTTCCCATGCCTTCTCTCTTCTTCCCGATAGCCATAGACCCTTTGCCCGTCCGGAAGCGTCTTCTTAAAATAGGCAAGGGTCGCGCCGATGACGATGCCAAATACGCCGCCCATGATAGCGGAGATATAACCGATAAAGATCCAGGATGTATTGGATGCTTTTGGCTGTGCAAGTTCGGCGATCCTTTCCGCCTTCATCAGCCTGGTCGTCTCCGGGCCTATTTCCATTCCCCGGTCACGCAGGATCTTTTGCGTCAACTGATAATCAAAATGCCCCCACTCATCCGGCTTGCGCAGGATCTCAATCAACTCCTGGTCGGTAAACCCGAACAGGTAATAATCCTTATCCACGCTATCGACCCGCTGTTGATAATAATCGGCCAGCGCCTGGTCGGCCCTCGGAAAATCCTCCGGCCTTAACTTAAGACTGATATCGGCTTCTACCGAATTATGCGCAAAACTCGGATCGAAGAATTTCTGATTATTCTCCAACAGGGATTCGATTCCGTTCTCTTTAAGTCTCGCGGAAATGGCTTCCGCCAGTCCCATATCGTTGAATTTCTGAAAGGTCAGGAAAGGCTCCTTCATGATCGTTGCGGCTGTTTAAACGCCTGCAAAGTTATCGTGTTTACAGCGACCCCGCAAACCCTCTTGTTCCGGCCACTCTTGCCCTCCCATCGACGACCCGACTCACCAGCCGTCCGGATGACCAGAAGCCCAAAGGTCAGATGCCGGTAGCGGCCCCCTTCAGCCTGTCCCCCGCCGGGCACAGCTAGGGGCTCTGCGGAGAGTTTCGTACCTTTGCAGGTCGATGAAAGAAAGTACAAATATCCGGCATCTGAGTCTCAGCGAGTTAGAGCAGTATTTCGAGACCCTGGGAGAAAAGAAGTTCAGGGCCCGCCAGGTCTATGAATGGATTTGGCAAAAGCATGCCCATAGCTTCGAGGCCATGACCAATCTCAGCAAGGAATTGCGCGAAAAAATGACCGTTGCTTTCACCTTACCGGCCCTTAAGGTCGACGCTACCCAATATTCCGCAGACGGAACGGTAAAGAGCCGCTTTAGAACAGTGGACGGACACCTCGTGGAAGGAGTATTGATCCCCACCGACGAACGCAAAACAGCCTGCGTATCTTCCCAGATCGGCTGCTCATTGAGTTGTAAGTTCTGCGCCACCGGCTACATGGCCCGCAAACGCAACCTGGATTACGACGAGATCGTGGATGAAGTCGTGTTGCTCAACCAGCAGTCGGAAAGGGTCTACGAGAAAAAATTATCCAATATCGTATTCATGGGCATGGGCGAACCCCTGCTAAACTACAAGAATGTACTAAAGGCCATCGAACGCATCACTTCTCCCGACGGACTGGGCATGAGCCCGCGCCGCATTACCGTATCCACCGCCGGCGTCGCAAAAATGATCCGGCAGTTAGGGGACGATAAAGTAAAGTTCAAGCTCGCTCTTTCCCTCCATGCAGCGAACGATCAGAAGCGCAACGAGATCATGCCCGTTAACGAGACCAATAATATCAAGGCCCTCACGGATGCACTGAATCATTTTTACCAGCAGACGGGCAATGAGATCACCTTCGAATATATTCTCTTTAAGGGTTTCAACGACAGCCGCCAGGATGCCGACGAACTGGTGAAAATTTACCGGCAGGTCCCCGCTGACCTCGTGAACATCATCGAATACAATCCCATCGATCAGGCTCTCTTCGCCAAACCCGAAGAAGAGGTCGTCCATAAATTCATGGAGCATCTCGAAAAGCATCGCGTGAATGCCCGCCTGAGAAGAAGCCGCGGAAAAGACATCGATGCCGCTTGCGGTCAACTGGCGAATAAAGATCAACTGGCAGGATAATTTTCGTATCTTAAGGATAGGCAATCCCCTGTAAAACCTATCCCATGCTATTATACGATCCCTCCATCGACGAGATCTTAAAGGCAACTCCCACCATGACCACTACTGCCGGAGGCGCTAAGATCCCCTATCCTTTTCCTTCGCCCGCAGACTGGCGCGATCATTGGATCTATTTCTTACTGGTAGACCGATTCAACAATCCCCTGCAACCCCCGACGCCTGCTGACTATCCCTGCAATGTGTACCAGGGTGGCAATTTTGCCGGCATAAAGGATAAGCTTCCTTACCTGAAAGAGTTGGGTGTCACTGCCCTCTGGATCTCACCCGTATTGATCAACCCACCCTGGTTTGGCGATTACTGGGGAGGCTATGGGATCTTCGACTTCATGCGCATCGAGCCCCGATACTGTAGCGACCCGGAAGCTGTTAGGCTGGATCCCGCCATCGGAGACAAGGAATTCAGGGAATTGGTGGATGAGGCGCATGCACAGGGTATTTATATCATCCTCGATATCGTGTTGAATCATACAGGGGACCTCTTCAATTATGATGGAGAGCAGGATGCCGCGCCGTGGAAAAAGGACGGTCCCTATACCGTTTATTGGCGGAATGAAGCCGGTGTCCCGCAGGGTAACTGGAATGATATCGCAACGCTTCCGCATCCCTCTCCGCTCGCAGGAGTATGGCCGCAGGAATTACAGCACAATGGTTATTTCCGCCGGCAGGGGGATGGGAGCGGCAGTGGTGATCTTACAAAGGGGGACTTCGGCCGGCTGAAAGAACTGGTGACGGAATACCAGGACCCCGTGACCAGACAGTTCCCCGTAAGGGATATCCTGATCCGCGCCTATCAATACCTGGTCGCTAAATTCGACCTCGATGGCTATCGCATCGATACCTTGCAGTATATAGAGCCGGATTTCTCCAGGGTCTTCGGTAATTCCATGCGTGAGTATGCGCTATCTATCGGCAAGAAGAATTTTTTCACCTTCGGGGAGGTCTGGCAGGATGACGACGAAACAAAAATATCCGAGTTCATCGGCCGCAATACGGAAAAGGACGGAGAGTTCGTCGGGGTAGACGCCGCCATCGATTTCCCCATGCGCAAACGGCTTATCGGCGTCTGTAAAGGATTCACTCCTCCTTCCGTCCTGGCCGAACATTTTGACGCACGCCGCGAATTATTAAAAAACATCGTTAGCTCACACGGGGATGCCAGTAAATATTATGTCACCTTCCTGGACAATCATGATGTAAATGAGCGGTTTCACAATCCCGGTTTCCCGGCGCAATCCAGGATCGCGCTCACCTGCCTGATGGCGATGCAGGGGATCTCCTGTATCTATTACGGAGAGGAACAGGGGCTCAGCGGCAGCGGCGACCGGCGGGAATATGTACGACAGGCTTTTTGGAACGACCCCGCCAATTTCGACACAGGCAGTCCCTTCTTTCTCTTCCTCCGGCAACTCGCCCGGGTGTATGCAGAACAACCGGCTCTCCGCTATGGCCGGCAATACTTCCGCCCTACGAGCCTGAACGGGATCGATTTTGCGTACGCTTCCGAAAAAGGCGGCGTCCTTGCTTTCTCCCGTATTCTCAACACCCTGGAAATAATAGTAGTAGCGAATATGTCCGTCGACAAGCCTGCCGCGGTACAGGTAGTCGTCGATTACAATCTCCATGACATCGGTAAGGCCTGGGAGGTGTTATTACCCAGCCCCTATGCAGGTCCGGCGCCGGGCCTGACGACGCTTACAGGCAATTATAAGACCCTGATCCTTAAACTGGAGCCGCAGGAATCGCTGATCCTGCGGTGAAGAAAGGTCCGTCCACCGGCTATCCGGGCCCCCAACTCGGTCAATACCCCTATTTTCCGGGTATATATTGCCCGGGACCATTAAACATTCCTCTTTAATCCCCGTCTTAACCCTACAAAATAATAATTCCATGAAAGTAAGAACTCAAAGTCTCCTTAGAAAAGCCCTGCTTTTTTCCGGAGCCATATTCATCGGGTGGGCCGCACAGGCACAATCCACCGGCAGCAATTCTTCTTCCGATACCAGCCGCCGCGCTCAAATGCACCGGGCCTGGGCCAATCGCAAAGCCGGCGACAGCCTCTCAGGAAAAGACGGATTTCGTCGCCGTGATAACCACATACGCTATACGCCCGAACAGCGTAAGCAGGCAATGGCCATCAATAAAGAATACCACAAGCGGGCAGCCGATCTCTTTATGAAGGATAACAGCACATTGAAAGAATATAAGGCCGGTCTGGTGTCTTTGCAGAAGGAAAAGAAAGACAAATTGAAGGCCCTGCTGACACCGGCACAAAACGAACAGGTAGCCCGGCATAAGAAACAGGCATCCGAGAATGCCCAGGTCATGGCAGCCGCACGTATGGAAAGACTGAAGATCCACCTGAGCCTTACGGACGATCAGGTTGCTAAGATCAAATCCGGCCAGGAAGAACTAAAGTCGAAGTTCAAGACCATTCATGAGAACGACAACCTGCTCCCCCAACAAAAAATGGAGCAGATGAAAGATCTGATGGCCAAAAGGAAAGATGTTTATAAATCTGTGCTTACCCCTGAACAATTCTCCAAATTCGAACAAATGTCGCAAAGACGTCATGGACGCGGTGGCGAAAGAGGCGAACGCCATCCCTTTGGAGAAAATATGCCCGAGGGTGGGAGAGAAAACGCTATTTAAGGCGGCTTTCCAGGATAGCCACGGATCTTCCACAGATATAGGCTTAGTCGGAGGTTTAGTAATAGAAATGGGCATGCCCCGGAATTTTCCGGGGCTTTTTGTTTATAAATGGTACCTTTGCAGCTCATTTTTTACTGTTGTAAAACAGCAAATCCCCACATCATGAAGCGAAAAACGGATAATTTCAACAAGTTCTTCAACCGCAAAAGGAACAGCGCCGTCAAGGAAGAATTCCGGCAGGAAAAGAAAGCCGCAAAAAAAGAAAGAAAAGAAGGCATCGAACGGCATTTCGAGGAGAAGCGAAAGGCAAAAGAAGCCAAATATCAGGGTGGCCAGGCAGAAACGCCTCCCCATTCCCGCAATATCCCAAAATCTCAAAACCCCGAGTTCTCCAAATCCCAACATCCCGATCCATCCAAATCTCAAAATACCAACACCCCGCAATCTCAAAATACCCCCCCTTCCCCCGATCTGTTGCCCCTGAATAAATACATCGCCCATGGAGGCATTTGCTCCCGCCGCGATGCGGCCGAACTGATCAAACTGGGAAAAGTATCCGTAAATGGCAAGCCCGTCACCGAGCCCGGCACCAAAGTGGCCCCCACCGATCTTGTAAAAGTGAACGGGAAAAAGGTCACGATGTCCCGCAACTTCGTGTACATCCTCCTGAACAAACCCAAGGATTATATCACCACCACCGACGATCCCCAGGGCAGAAAAACAGTGCTGGACCTTACGCGGCAAGCCACGACGGAACGCGTATATCCCGTTGGCCGGCTGGACCGGAATACCTCGGGTGTCCTCCTGCTCACCAATGATGGGGACCTTGCCCAGAAACTGGCCCATCCCAAACACGAGATCAAAAAAATATACCATGTAGTGCTCGATAAGCCGCTGACAAAGGCCGATTTCGACAAGATCGCGGCAGGCGTGACCCTGGACGACGGGATCGCCTATGTAGACGCACTGGCCTATGCCGACATAAAAGATAAGACCCAGATCGGGATCGAGATCCATAGCGGGCGCAACCGTATCGTCCGCCGTATCTTCGAGCAGCTAGGCTATGACGTTAGAGGACTGGATCGCGTTATGTATGCCGGCCTCACCAAGAAAAATGTACAACGCGGCAAATGGCGGTTCCTGATGGAAAAAGAGGTCCGCATCCTGAAATACCTCAACTCGTCCATCAAAGGGTCTGCCCAGCGCGGCATCCCCACCGTCCCCGAGGATTTCGATGACGATTTTACACCGGTCCCGGCAAAGGTCGCTCCGGCAAAAGTCACCCCGCCAAAGGTCACCCCGGCAAGATCAGCTCCAAAGGCTGCTCACGTAAAGTCTGCTCACGTAAAGTCTGCTCACATAAAGGGCGCTCCCGCAAAAGCAAAAGGCGGTCCCGCAAAAGCGGCCCCGGCAAGGCCTGCCTACGTAAAGCCCAGGCCCAAAGACGCCCCTCAAAAACCCGGCTCCGGCGCCTATCGCAAACGCGGTCCCGTCAGCCAGCGCAAGTCGAAACCACCAAAAGACTAGTAGAGAACCCTTCATATGCAGAAACCCGAGATCATTTTCGAGAACGAAGATTTTGTAGCCCTTAACAAGCCGGCAGGCGTCCTGAGCATACCCGACAGGGAAGGGAAAGATCCCTCCCTGAAAAGCTGGCTGCGGGAGAAATACGGGAATATCTTCACCGTTCACCGTCTCGACCGGGAGACCAGCGGCGTAGTCGTATTCGCAAAGACGGAACAATCCCATAAATATCTTTCCATGGCCTTTGAAGAAAGGAACGTGGAAAAGATCTATTCGGGCATCGTACAGGGAAGTCTGGCGGAAAAGAAAGGGAGCATCGACGCACCCATCATGGAACACCCGGTAAAATTGGGGACGATGGTGGTGAATAAAAAAGGGAAGGCTTCCCTCACCGATTACGAAGTCCGGGAAGACCTCGGACTATACTCTCTCGTACAATTCAATCTGCACACCGGTCGCACTCACCAGATCCGGGTGCATATGCAATCCATCGGACATCCCATCGTTTGTGATGAGCTCTATGGGGATGCAAGACCCGTACTGATCTCTTCGTTCAAAAAGAATTTTAAACTGTCCCGCGCGGAAGAAGAAGAAAGACCGATCCTTGCAAGGCTGGCCCTGCATTCGCAATTATTGCATTTCAAGGATGAACAGGGCAACTGGCACTCCTTCGAGGCGCCCCTGCCAAAAGACATGAGGGCCCTCCTGCAGCAGTTGAGGAAATGGAGTTAATCATTTCTATACACCACCCCGTCCTTCATGACGAACTTCACCTTGCCCATCACATGAATATCCTGTAAAGGGTCTCCATCCAGGGCGATGATATCCGCCAGCTTCCCGGCTTCGATACTGCCAACCTTGTCACTGACACCAATAAGCTCCGCAGCATTCATCGTCGCACATTTCAACGCCTCCATCGCAGGCATACCCACCTCCGTCATGTACACAAATTCCATCCAGTTCTTGCCATGCGCATACACGCCGGCATCCGTCCCGAAGGCAATCTTCACCCCGGCCTTATAGGCCCTGGCAAAAGTCCCCTGGATCATAGGACCGACGGCAAGCGCCTTCCCGGCAATCACCGGTGGAAAATAACCCGGCTTCTTCGCAGAATCCGCCACCGACTTACCCGCAATGATGGTCGGCACATACCAGGTACCGTATTTTTTGAAAAGGGAGATCGCTTCGTCATCCATGAAAGTACCGTGCTCGATGGAAGTAACGCCGGCCCTGATGGCACGTTTCATTGCTTCTGCACCATGGGCATGGGCCGCAACGGGCATGCCATAGTCTTTGGCGGTCTCGACGATGGCCTTTAGTTCCTCATCGGAGAATTGTGCCCCGAGCCCATCCTTTTCCAGGCTCAACACCCCGCCGCTGGCGGTGATCTTCACAAGGTCGGCGCCTTCTTTATAGAGTTGCCGCACCGCCTTGATACAGGCGTCCTTACCATCCGCTACCGTCTCCGTATAGGAAGGCTCCGCATAGAGTCCTTTCCGGTAGCCATGGGTCGGATCGGCGTGACCGCCGGTGGAAGAAATGATCTTTCCGGCAGTGAAGATCCTTGGCCCGACCACCAATCCTTTACGGATCGCATTCCGCAGTGCAATATTGACACCCGTACCCCCCACGTCCCGCACCGTGGTAAAACCCGCCATTAACGTGGTCTTCGCATACACGGTCGACAGGAAGGCGATGTCCGCCTCGCTCTGGGTGAATTCCTTTAACTGGCTATTGGCGCTCGTCTCGTCTTCCAAATGAACATGGGCATCGATAAGGCCCGGCAGCACCGTCCGGCCTTTCAGGTCGATGATCTTATCACCCGCCGCAGCCACCATAAAGCCTTTTTGCACTTCGGTGATGCTGTTGCCGGTAACGACGATGGACATTCCCGTGGAGACCTGGCCCGACTTAGGGTCGATCAGTTTGCCGCAATAAATAAGGGTTCTCTGAGCAAAAACCCCCGAGGCTGAAAGTAGCAGTGGGAAACAGCATACTGCCTGCAAGAAAAATTTTTTCATGAATGAATGTACAAAAAGATCCCATTACTTCAATTGCAGCCCCTCCTGGAACTGGCATATTCACAAAAAAGGCCGCCATATCCTGGCAGCCCTGAGAATCCCTTGAACGGGATCGATTATTTATTGGGTTGGGGGGTGTAGCGCAAATAAGGCTTGATCACCTTTACTCCCTTCGGGAATTTCTTTTGTGCATCTTCCGTAGAGACAGCCGGCACGACGATCACATCTTCTCCTTCTTTCCAGTCGGCAGGAGTGGCTACGCTGTAGTTAGCGGTCAGTTGCAGGGAATCCACCACGCGTAATACTTCGTGGAAATTCCTGCCCGTGGAAGCAGGGTACGTAATGATCAGTTTCACTGCTTTGTCCGGGCCGATCACGACGAGGGAACGCACCGTTGCGGTAGCGGATGCATTGGGGTGAATGAATTCATAGAGGCCGCTTACCTTCCTGTCATCGTCAGCAATGATGGGGAACTCAACGCTCACATTCTGCGTCTCGTTGATATCTTTGATCCAGCCAAGGTGCTTGTCTACGGGGTCGACGCTGAGCGCCAATACTTTTACATTGCGTTTTGCGAATTCATCTTTCAGTGCGGCTGTCCTTCCCAGTTCGGTGGTACAAACAGGGGTATAATCGGCCGGGTGAGAGAAAAGGATCCCCCAGGAATTACCCAGGTATTCGTAAAAATCGATCTCACCAAGAGATGTCTTCGCTTTGAAATTGGGAGCCGTATCCCCTAAACGTAAACTCATATACAAAAATTTGAGGTTAAAAAATAGACCGTGCTGCTGCAAACGGGATGTAAAGATATTAATTCCCTATCAATAAGGTAGACTGAAAGGATAATTTTTCGTGAATTAATCGGATCTTTCTTCCTGGATCCCACCTGCCTTGACGATCGCGTACTTGCCGTACCGGTTCTTCAGGTCATCGATCGCCTTATACAATTCCGTCTTCTTATGGATATCCTCGAAGAGATTGGTCTGCACGGCTTCTCCCGTCAATTCACTCAGCCGGACACCCAGCAAACGTATGGGGGTACCCTGGCGGTAAAGCTTGTGGAACAGTTCTTTAGCTTTCAGGATCAGTTCGTCGTCATAGAAGGTATAGGGGATCGTCACCTGCCTCGACACCGTCTCAAAATCGGGATAACGGATCTTTACCGCGATACAACCCGCCGTCTTGTTATCCTGCCTCAGTTCATAGGCCACTCTTTCGGTCATGCGCACCAGTTCGGCCATCAGGAATACCAGGTCCGTCTTGTTCTCTTCAAAAGTATTTTCAGTGGAGATGGATTTCGATTCATGATACGCTACTACCTCACCTTCATGAATGCCCTGGGACTTGTTCCACAAATCTACCCCGTATTTGCCAAACCGCCGCTCCAGGTCCCGGATCGGGTATTCGCTAAGCTCCCGGATCGTTCCGATCCCCAGTTCCTGCAAGGCCTGATAAGTGTGCTCCCCTACACCCGGTATGGTATTTACCCGGAGGGGCGCCAGGAAATCTTTCTCCCTCCCGGCAGGCACATGCAAATAGCCATTGGGCTTAGCCTCGTTCGTAGCTATTTTAGCGACCATTTTATTCGAAGCCAGCGCAAAGGAAATAGGCAGTTTCGTCTCCCGCATGATCTCCTCCCGGAGCTCGATCGTCCATTTGTAGGGCTCGAAGAAACGCTCCATACCCGTAAGATCGAGATAGAATTCGTCGATGGAAGCTTTCTCAAAAAGAGGGGCCTTCGCGGAGATGATCTCCGTCACCCACCGCGAATACTTGCTGTACTCTCCGCGGGCATTGCCCGTCACGATGGCATGCGGGCACAAACGCAGGGCTGTCTTCATGGGCATGGCGGAATGTATGCCATACTTCCTCGCCTCGTAAGAACAGGCCGCTACGACCCCACGCTCGCTATGCCCGCCTACCAGCAACGGCTTCCCCTTTAGCGAAGGATCGTTCAGGCATTCGACGGACACGAAAAATGCGTCGAGATCGAAATGGGCGATATAGCGTTGTGGAGCCACCCGTCAAAGTTAAGCGGATTTCCCTACCTATACACATCCAGCAGGCCATCCGGGAGGATCACGTGCACCTGCTTTTTCTTTTTATCCAGTTTTTGAAGAGTAGCCTCGTGGACAGGAATAAGGGCTTCTTTTCCTTCAAGATCGATCCGGCACAGGAGCTGATGAGGCTGCTCGATCACTTCCAGGATCTCTCCGAGATCGTCGTTCCCTTGCCATAAATGGAAGCCTACCAGGGAGATCGGGGCTGATTTGCCGGCATATTGCTCAAAATCGGCTTCAGAAAGCCAGACTTCCTTTTGCAGCACCTTCCGGGCCGCCTCCTTCGTGTCGATCCCCTCCAGTTTCAGATAGAGATCTTCGTCTCCTTTCGGCCGGGCAGTTTCGATAAACCAAGGCAGCATCTCATCCTTTTTATCTTCCAGGAAGATGGTTTTCAACCCCTTAAGCGTGGATTTCTTACCCAGGCGATGTTGCAGGATCAATTCCCCCTGCAGCCCGAAGACGGCCACTAGTTTGCCGATATTGCGGTATTGATCGCTCATGACATTCGGTGTATAAAAAAAATTAGCAGGTGAGAAGGCCCACCTGCTAATATAAGTTGATCTTTTTAAACAGTCTCCTGCAGGTTTAAGCCTGAGCAGGACCACCTTCACTTCTCCTCTCTACCCTTCTCACCGGGGGACCGCCGGGACCCCTTCTGGGGTACTTCGACTTCCTGTTATCTTCATTACGCTTCTTAAGCTGAGCTTCGTGCTCGACATGCCATTTCTGGAATTTTTCCATGGCAGCCGCGTCATCGAACAAGCCCAATTTAACGCCGCGCAATAAATGTTTGAGATAAAGAACACCCTTGTAAGACAGGATCCGGCGGACCGTATCAGTAGGTTGTGCGCCTTTATGCAGCCAATCGAGGGCTTTTTGGCGATCCAATTGAACGGAAGCTGGTACTGTTAAGGGGTTGTAGGTGCCTATCTTTTGAATAAACTTGCCGTCGCGGGGTGCGCGTGCATCGGCTACTACGATGAAGTAAAAAGGTCTCTTCTTAGACCCATGGCGTTGCAGTCTGATTTTAACTGGCATCTTAAATAGAAATTTAAATGCGTGAACAAATAAGGTTACTCCTGTTGAAAAACTAAATTTTCGGATTGCAAAGGTGCAAAATCCAATAGTATTTTCCAAAAATAATACATAGGGTTTTAAGGCCCTATTAATGTTGATAAATTTTTATGAGCGGCAGCTAACTTTAACGTTCTCAGGACTCCGGCTGTTAGGACAGGTCCGAAGCCTGCTTAACGCTTGCCGATTCCCCGTCCGCCCGTCATGCCCATCGGCATTTTATTCATCATTTTCATCATCTGCTTCATCTGCTCGAACTGCTTGAGGAAGGCGTTGATATCGTTCAGGTCCTTCCCGCTGCCCGCCGCGATCCGCTTGCGGCGGCTCTGATCGATGGAATCCGGGTTGGAGCGCTCATAGGGGGTCATGGAATTGATCATAGCCTCGATGCCCTTGAACGAGTCATCGCTGATATCGATGTCCTTGACGGCCTTGCCTACGCCGGGTATCATCCCCAGCAGGTCCTTGATATTCCCCATTTTCTTGATCTGCTCGAGTTGCTGCTTGAAATCCTCAAAATCGAACTGATTCTTGCGGATCTTCTTTTCGAGTTTCTTGGCCTGCACCTCATCGTACTGCTCCTGCGCTTTCTCCACGAGGGTGGTGATATCCCCCATTCCCAGGATCCGCTGGGCCATACGCTCGGGGTAGAATACGTCTAGGGTATCCAGCTTTTCTCCGCTGCTGATGAATTTTATAGGTTTGCTGACCGTGTATTTGATGGACAAAGCAGCCCCGCCACGGGTATCACCGTCCATCTTCGTCAGCACCACCCCGGAAAAATCAAGACGCTCATTGAAGGTTTTCGCCGTATTGACCGCATCCTGGCCCGTCATGGAATCCACCACGAACAGGATCTCGCCGGGGTTGACAGCCCCTTTTATGGCAGCTACTTCCTGCATCATGGCCTCGTCGACGGCCAGGCGGCCGGCGGTATCGATAATAACGACATTTTTATTCTTGCTCCTGGCCTCCTTAATGGCATTGACGGCGATCTCCACGGCGTTCTTGTTCTCGGGTTCGCTGTAGACATCCACGCCTATCTGGCCTCCCAGCACCTTCAACTGCTCGATGGCCGCGGGACGGTAAATATCGGCGCCCACCAGCAGGGGAGACAGTCCCTTACGCGTCTTCAGGTAATTGGCTAATTTCCCGCTGAACGTGGTCTTACCACTACCCTGGAGGCCCGCGATGAGGATCACGGCAGGGCTGCCCTTTGCATTCAGCTCGCTCTCGCTGCCACCCATCAGCTCGGCCAGCTCATCTTTTACGATCTTCACCATCAATTGCCCGGGACTTACGGCCGTCAGCACTTTCTGGCCCATGGCCTTTTCCCGCACGGTATCGGTGAATTCTTTGGCGATCTTGTAGTTGACGTCGGCATCGATCAGGGCACGGCGGATATCTTTCACCGTCGCGGCGATATTCAGCTCGGTGATCCTGCCTTCCCCTTTTATCTGTTTGAACGCGGTTTCGAGTCGTTCACTAAGATTTTCAAACATGGAATCGTTGGTTTTACAAAAAGAACTGCAAATCTAACCTAAAATAGGCAGTTTAGCAACGAGGAGGGAAACTCGCAGGAGGCCTGCGCCTGAGGCGCAGGGCCGGTAAATGGGAGGGAAGTATGTGTTGAAAGTGTATATTTTATTTCAAATAGTCTTATTTGGATTTCTAAACGCCCAGGTAGCTGCGCAACATCTTCGAACGGGTATTGCTCCTGAGTTTGGTGATCGCCTTGTCTTTGATCTGCCTTACTCTTTCCCGGGTAAGGTTAAATCGTTCACCGATGTCTTCCAGGCTCATGGGATGGTCGACTCCCAGGCCGAAGAAGAAACAGATGACTTCTTTCTGCCGCTCGGTCAAAGTCTTCAGCGAACGGTCGATCTCCTGTTTCAGCGATTCCGTATGCTCGATATTGGTCTCGGCCCTTTCCGCATTCGGGTTCTCCATGACATCGATCAGCGTATTATCCTCCCCTTCCGATAAAGGAGTATCCATGCTGACATGACGGGCGGACATACCCAGGGTGGAAGAGACCTCTTCGATATCCAGTTCAAGGACCTCGGCCAATTCTTCGGCTGAGGGTTCCCGTTCGAACTCCTGTTCCAGTTGGGAATAAGCTTTTTGTATACGATTGGTAAGACCTACTTTATTTAGTGGCAGACGGACGATCCGGGATTGTTCGGCCAAAGCCTGGAGGATACTCTGACGGATCCACCATACGGCATAAGAGATGAATTTGAAGCCGCGGGTCTCGTCGAACCGCTGTGCAGCCTTGATCAATCCTAAGTTTCCTTCGTTGATCAGGTCAGGAAGGGAAAGCCCCTGGTTCTGATACTGCTTGGCAACGGATACGACAAACCGAAGGTTTGCCCTGGTTAATTTATCGAGAGCGGGTTGGTCACCTTGCTTGATACGGATAGCGAGTTTCACTTCTTCTTCGGGACTGATCAGCTCTACTTTTCCGATTTCCTGGAGGTACTTTTCCAAGCTCTGCGATTCACGGTTCGTAATACTCTTCGTGATCTTGAGTTGACGCATACTCATAGGTGGAGGTCTTTTAAAGGGTTTTTTTGTAGGTTTAAGGTTTTGTTACATTGGGTAGGTTAAAAACGTAGAAATAGTCCTTTTCTTATACCTTGAGTCGTCAACTGGCCTTATAGATGTGAATAGCAATATACCCATTTCCATAAAAGAAACCAATTTTATTTTTGTAATTTGCTGGTTATCAGTTTGTTTAGGATAAAAAAGGTTTGATCCGCCTACCCCTTGCCTTCCGGAGATTGGGTGAAAAAAAATTTTGATGGTTGATTTATTTTTTTATTATTGCACCTACCGCTGACTTCTTCCCAAAAAGGGAGACGGCGGGGGTACAGGTACCCTGGTAATTTCCACCATTGCGCAAGACGGCGATAGACAGATTCCCGGGAAGTTTGGTAACAAGATTCAATCGAATTATTAGATGAGTAAGAAACAGCTTTTCACATTGGAATATCCGGTAAGGTGCTCTCCTTCCATTTTATATGATTTTTTAAGTACTCCTGCCGGGCTGCAGGAATGGTTCGCAGATAAAGTAGATGAAAGAGATAATGTTTTTAGTTTTTCCTGGAATGGTACGATCGACAGGGCTGAGGTTATGGAGAGTGAAACAGAGAAGTATATACGCTTTCACTGGACCCATTCGCCAAAAGAAGAATTCTTCGAATTCCGGATCGAAAAATCCGAAGTCACTAATCAGACCATCCTCATCATAAGGGATTTCGCGGATAAAAAAGAGATCAAGGATCAGAGCCAGCTTTGGAGCTACCAGGTGAAAGACCTGTTCCATCGCCTGGGCAACTAGGTTCGGGGGGAGATCGTGTGCAACGCATTTATCACGGTGCCATACAAACGCCCGATCTCTTCTCCGGCTTCATTCCAGTGCTCCAACCCGCATTTGGCCGAGAATTTCAGGAAGCCCGGCCGGACAAGGATCGCTTCCCATTCTTCCGGCTTCATGCCTTCCAGCGAGCGGTAATTACCCCCTTCGAGCTCATGCCGCCATTCGTCGCCGGAGATGCCGATATGGAACCCTGCCGCCGCGAGTTCGCCGATATGCTGTCTTATAACGGGTAGATATAGCTGCTTGGGGTTTCCTTTCAAATGAAGGGTGACGCTGAAATAATGCCCCCACCAAAAAAGCGTGCGGATCGCAAAGACATCCTCTTTTCCAAAAGATCGCGGATAGTCCAGGACGACCCAGGGCATCCCTTTATAATTCTCGCCCCGCGAGATCTTGGGCGCCGTACTCAGCAACCCCGGTCCCGGGACAGGCAGATCTTCCAGCTTCCCCTTCCATCGTTCACTCAGCTCCGCAAACAGGCTGACGGCCCTCGCCAGGATAGAATTCTTTGTTAAAATCCATGCAGGATCTCTGACAAGCGCTATTTCTTCCGGGGAAACCCTCCAGTGCGGCTTATCTTTATCCCGGTCCCCGTTATCTCCGGATGAAATTCGTAGTTTTGCGGCGTCCATAATAGAATAAAGGTAAGACCAAAGTAATCGCCCGTGACCATACACCTCTTTAAAAAACTGGATAAACTTATCATAAAGGCTTTTGTCGGCCCTTTCATCGCCACTTTCTTCATTACGCTGTTCGTACTCGTGCTGCAGTTTTTCTGGCTTTATATCGACGATATCGTAGGAAAGGGAGTGGACGTATGGACGGTAGCCCGGCTCATCTCCTATGTGGGCGCGACCTTAGTGCCCCTCGCCCTGCCCCTGGCCGTCCTCCTCTCCTCCATCATGACCTTTGGCAGCCTGGGGGAGACCTTCGAACTCGTCGCTATCAAATCCGCGGGCATCTCCCTGCTGCGCTTTATGCGCCCCCTCTTCTTCGTGAGCATCCTGATCTGCTATATCGCCTTTCTTTTCAATAACTACCTGATCCCGGTGGCCAACCTCAAGATGAACACCCTGAAATACGATATCATCGTCTCGAAACCCGCTTTCGATATCAAAGAAGGCGTATTTTATGACAAGATCGAAGGGTATGTGATCAAGATCGGCAAGAAGGAAAAGGACGATTCGACGATCCGCAACGTGGTGATCTACGAACAGAATTTTGCAGGCCTCCAGGATCATATCATCGTCGCGGAAAAAGGGAAGATGGTGGTGACTCCGGACAAAAAATCCCTCGTCTTTAAATTGCAGAATGGCTGGATCTACCAGGAGAATGGGGAAAGACAATCCCTGAATACGGAATTCGTACGCATGGGATTTAAAGAATTCAAAAAAGTGCTGGACCTGAGTTCTTTCAAGCTGAACAAAACGGATGACAGCGCCTTCAAGAATAATTTCCAGATGCTAAGTATGCGTCAACTGGGTAAGACGATCGACTCCCTGAAAAAAGTGGACAGCGGCTTTATAGGTCAATCCTCCAGGGGTATAAAGTCGATCCTGAAATTTACAAAGGCCCTTGATTCTGGATGGAAGGAAATGAAAGTTTCCCTTCCTCCTATTGCAATGGCCAAGCCGACTCCGGTGGACGATGCCGCCCGCAGGGATTCTATTAGGAAAGATTCTGTTGCCAGGGACTCCACCCGAAAAGCCCTCCTGGCACTGGCTGCAGCCCACCCCCCCAAAAAAGATACCGGCCAAAAGGCATTGGCTGTCATCCCGCCGATCCGCAAAGACAGCCCCGCAAAAGACACGACGAACAAAAATAGCAAGGCCCTCGTAGCCAAGCCCGCACCACCCAAAGAGAGGCTCTTTATCGACCTCCTGCCGGATAGCGCCCAATCCCTCGTGATGGAGCGGTCCGTATCGCAGATCACCTCTGTAAAGACGATGCTCGACCAGCCGGCCATCTTATACCAGACCGGCTTGAACGACCTGCGTCAGCACCAGATCGCCTGGCATGAGAAGCTTTCTTTATCGGCCGCCTGCCTGGTCATGTTCCTGATCGGCGCTCCCCTGGGTTCGATCATCCGCAAGGGAGGCATCGGGCTGCCGCTCGTATTTGCCGTGATCTTTTTCGTTATTTTCTTCATGCTGAACAATTTTGGAAAAAAATTCGTCAAACAGGAGGTAATGACGGCAATAGGGGGCATGTGGCTCGCCACCTATGTGCTGACACCGGTGGGGATCTTCCTCGTCTATAAAGCGCTGCATGATTCGCAATTATTCAATAAGGAATTCTATTTCCGACTGATAAAAAAAGCAAGATCTTTTATCCGGGAGGAAAGGGACAGGCGGCAGGCGGCAAAAGAGATGAAGAATGCCTAGAATTTTTTAAGCAGGTACTGTGGAAAAAAGCAAAGAAAATATCCGGGTTCAACAAGGGGTCGTGGCCGTAGCCCTGCTCCTGTTCATCCTGAAAATGATCGCTTATTACCTGACCCATTCAGTAGCCATCCTCACGGACGCCCTGGAAAGTACGGTGAATGTGATCGCGGGCTTCATCGGCCTGTATAGCCTGTTCGTAGCGGCGAAGCCGCGGGATGTGGATCATCCTTACGGGCATGGCAAAGCGGAGTTCCTTTCGGCGGCTGTAGAAGGCACCCTCGTACTCATCGCGGGTCTTTTTATCGTCTATGAGGCCGTGGTCGATTTTATCCATCCGCATGCCATTCAAAAACTGGATAAAGGCATCCTGCTCGTAGGCATCACGGCTCTTATCAATTTTTTAGTCGGCTCCATCTCCCTGCATAAAGGAAAAAAGAATCAATCCATGGCGTTGGTGGCCAGCGGCAAGCATCTGCGGTCGGACACCTATTCCACGATAGGGATCATCCTGGGCCTGCTCCTGATCTTCTATACAAAGTTAAGCTGGATGGATGGGGTCATCTCACTGATCTTCGCCGGGATCATTTTTTATACGGGCTACAAGATCCTGCGCAGCTCGATCGCGGGGATCATGGACGAGGCGGATATGCAATTGCTCAAAAGTATGATCGCCTGGCTGGACGCACACCGCCGCGAGAACTGGATCGACCTGCACAACCTGCGGGTGATCAAATATGGCAACCTGCTACACGTGGATTGCCATCTCACCGTACCCTGGTACCTGAACGTTCATGAGGCGCATGCTGAGATCGACGCCCTGACCTCGATGATCCGAAGTGAATTCGGGGAGACCATGGAATTCTTCGTGCATTCGGATGGATGCCTGGACTTCTCCTGCCGGATCTGCTTGAAGGAAAGCTGCGAGGTCCGCAAACATGCATTTGCCGGTCGCATCCCCTGGACCATGGAGAACGTCGTACCGAATAAGAAACACCGGAGTAAGCAGGAAGAGATCGTCCCGGGTTAAAAATTATTTAGTTCGCTTTCGATACGCTGCCGGCGCCGCTGACATGCTGGCTTACATCGGTGGCATTGCCCTTATAGCTGACATTCCCCGCGCCGCTTACGCTCGCATCCAGTTTTACGCTGGCAAAGACCTCCGCGCTGCCGGCCCCGGAAATATCTACCTTGGTATTCTCTGCCTGGAGTTCATAACAATGGGCATGACCCGCTCCCGTAAGATCCAGCTCCACATCCTTGGTCTGTCCCTTCAGATCGATAGAGCCGGCGCCGGAGACCCGGGCCTTGAGGGAGGGAGCATCCACCTCCATCTTAATATCACCCGAGCCGCTGACATGCATCTCCAGGTCCTCGGGATTGATGATCTTCATCTGGCCGATGATATCGCAGCTACCCGACACATCGATATTATTATAAACAGGGGCCGTCACATAGACCTTCATATCGCCCGTCGGCTCCAGGTTGAATCCCGGCCGGGTCCTGATCCGGATCTGGTCGCCATCCTGGCTGACCTCGATATAAGGCAGCAGGTTGTCATCCCCTTCTATCTTCACGGAAAATTCTTTGCCTTGCGAAACGTATACGTTCGTAGCCCCGCTGACATCGACATTTTTAAAGTTATGGATACTGCGTTCTTCTGTCCGGACATTGCCATTCCCCCGAACCCTTTTACCCCAAAAACGATGGCAGGATCCTAAAACTACGGGCAGTGCAAGGACGATCCACAGATATTTTCTCATGTTATTTGATTTTATAGTCATTTTAAGTACTCAAAAATTAAGCTTTTATTCCGTATTTAAAAACCATTCCTGTATTCGACGCGCTTTTGGTGGGGAGGTTACAGTTTTTTACCTTCGCAACACCATGACGGAAAAGATTCTCATTCTTGACTTTGGCTCGCAATATACTCAATTGATTGCCAGGGCCGTGCGCGAAGCAAATGTTTACTGTGAAATTGTCCCTTACCAACGTCCGGTCGAATTCGACCCCTCTCTGAAAGGCATTATCCTCTCAGGCAGCCCCTTTTCCGTAAATGACGCCAACGCCCCGCTGGTGGACATAGCCGCCTTACACAGCCGTTTGCCCATCTTGGGCGTCTGCTATGGGGCCCAATTGACCGCTAAGCAATTTGGCGGCCGGGTGGCCAATAGCAACAAGCGTGAATATGGCAGGGCTTTATTACATAAACAAAAGGAAGACATCCTCCTGAAAGAGGTGATGGAACTGTCCCAGGTCTGGATGAGCCATGCAGACACGGTGCTGGACCTTCCCGAAGGTTTCGGGGTGCTGGCAAGCACGGAAGCCATCCCCTATGCGGCTTTTAAAAAGAATACGGATGGCCATCCCCTGTATTGCCTCCAATTCCACCCCGAAGTATATCATTCCATCGAAGGCAAGAAGATCCTGAAGAATTTCCTCGTACAGGTATGCGGCTGTTCGCAGGACTGGACCCCTGCTCATTTCGTAACGGATACGATCGCGAAACTAAGCCAACAGATCGGGGACCGGAAGGTGATCATGGCCCTGAGCGGCGGAGTGGATTCCACGGTTGCAGCCACCCTGATACACCGCGCCATCGGGGATCGCCTCCTGGGGATCTTTGTCGACAATGGCGTATTACGCAAAAATGAGTTCGAACAAGTATTGGAGACCTATAAATCGATCGGGCTGAACGTGACGGGGATCGACGCCAGGAATTTATTTTACGACGAGCTGAAAGGAAAGTCCGACCCGGAAGCCAAAAGAAAGGCCATCGGCAAACTCTTTATCGATATATTCCAGGAAGAAGCAGGCAAGGTAAAAGGCGTAGGATTGCTGGGACAGGGCACCATCTATCCCGATGTCATCGAAAGCGTTTCCGTTCATGGCCCCTCACAGACGATCAAATCCCATCATAATGTGGGAGGTCTGCCTGAAACCATGCACCTGGAGCTGGTAGAGCCCCTGCGTTATCTTTTTAAGGACGAAGTACGCCGGGTGGGCCACGAGTTGGGCATTCCGGAGGACTTGTTGCAACGCCATCCTTTCCCCGGACCGGGTCTCGCGATCCGCATATTAGGGGAGGTGACGGAAGAGAAGGTGCGATTATTGCAGGAAGCAGATCATGTATATACCCAGGGATTGAAAGATCACCATCTTTATAACAGCGTCTGGCAGGCAGGCGCCATCCTCCTTCCCGTAAAGAGCGTAGGGGTGATGGGCGATGAACGCACGTACGAGTTCACCTTAGCCCTCCGGGCCGTGACCTCGGTGGATGGGATGACGGCCGATTGGGCGCACCTGCCCTATTCCTTTTTAGCGACGATCTCCAACGAGATCATCAATAACGTGAAAGGGATCAACCGGGTGGTGTATGACATCAGCAGCAAGCCCCCCGCAACGATCGAATGGGAATAAGGGGCCGGGCGGGAATAATACCGATATGAAAAATAATCTCCGATATTCTTTAGGATCTTTTTGGGTGGCTGTGTCTTTTATGACCTGCCTCCTGTTGGCTTCTACTATCAGTCATGCACAATCGGATTCTGCAGCCAGGCCTGCGGCCGGTATAGGGCTGACCGATTCCGTAAACCCCCGTCACCAGGTGGCGATCTTCATCCCTTTATACCTCGACTCCGCCTTCGACGCCAATAATAATTACCGCTACGAAAAGAATTTCCCCAAGTTCATCAATCCGGGGTTGGAATTTTATGAGGGCGCCCAATTAGCCCTGGACTCCCTGCAAAAAGAGAATGCCCTGCTGGATATACAGATCTATGATACGCGCTCCGCTTCGAAAAGCATCGCACAGATCCTGCAAAGCCCGGAATTCCAGCGGACGGAACTGATCATAGGTCATGTCAGCCCCGGCGAATTACAACAACTGGCGGCAGCCGCCGCGCGCCGGAACATCCCGTTCATCAATACGAATTTCCCCAATGACGGCGGTATCACCAATAACCCCGGCTTCGTCATCCTCAATTCCACCCTGCGTACGCATTGCGAAGCCATTTATAAATTCCTGCAACGGAATTATGCCACCAAACCCATCCTGTTCTTCAGAAAGAAAGGCGCCCAGGAAGACAGGCTGAGAAATTATTTCGCGGACATTGAAAGAACGACGGCTTCCGTCCCCCTCAAAATAAAATACATCACCCTGGAGGATAATTTCGATGTCCCTACCCTGGCATCTCATTTGGACAGTTCGGCGCATTCCGTATGTATAGCCGGGAGCCTGGACGAGAATTTTGGCAGGACCCTTTGCCAATCGCTCGCTTACCTGAATAAGAGCTATCATACGATCGTCATCGGCATGCCCACCTGGGATAATATCGATTTTGCCCGTCCCGAGTTCGGCGGTGAGGATATTCTTTATACCACCCCTTTCTATATCAACCCGGCGGACAGCCTCAGCCGCCTGCTCCAGCAGGACTACAAAACAAAATTCTATTCCAGGCCCAGCGATATGGTGTTCCGCGGATATGAAACGACCTATCATTTTTCCAAATTGCTGCTGGCCGCAGGTAAGAACCTCAGCGGCAGCATCGGGGAAAAAAAATTCAAGGTATTCAACGACTTCGATATCCAGCCGGTCCTCAACAGGCAGACCATGACCCTGGACTATTTTGAGAATAAAAAGCTCTACTTCATTAAAACTACCGATGGGATCGTAACGACCGTCAATTAACGCAACTTGCCTTTAATAGAATTCACCGATAAAGGTCTTTTCTGCCCGCAAGGCAATTTCTACATCGACCCCTGGTCGCCGGTGGATAGGGCCGTTATTACCCATGCCCATAGCGACCATGCAAAAGGAGGGAGCAGGCATTATCTCTGCCACCCCCTTACCCGCCCCCTGCTGGAACTGCGATTGGGGCCCAATGACATTCAAACCCTGGAATGGGGCGAAACCCTTTTTCTCAACGGCGTAGAACTAAGCCTGCACCCGGCGGGGCATATCATCGGGTCTTCCCAGGTGAGGGTAGCCTGCAAGGGAGACATTTGGGTCGTAAGCGGGGATTATAAGACGGAAGATGATGGACTCAGCGGCGCCTTCGAGCCGGTAAAATGCGGAACTTTTATTACCGAATCTACCTTCGGGCTTCCTATCTATCACTGGCAGCAGCAAAAGGAGATCTTTACGAATATACAGAACTGGGTAGGAAAGAACAAGGCTGCCGGCAAGACCTCCGTACTGATCGCGTATAGCCTGGGCAAGGCGCAGCGACTGCTGCCCTGTCTCGAAGGGCTCACGGATTCCATTTTCCTGCATGGGGCCGTATGGAATGTTCACCAGGCGTTGTTGAATGCGGGCCTGGCCCTGCCGGAAGTAAAAAAAGTGATCCTGGACGCTCCGAAAGAAACCTTTACCGGCAATGTGGTCATTGCTCCTTCAGGCGCCGACGAATCCCCCTGGATCAGACGCTTTGCTCCATACGAATTGGGCGTATGCAGCGGATGGATGCAGGTAAGGGGCCATCTGCGACGTAGAAATGCGGATGCCGGCTTTGCGTTGAGCGATCATGCGGACTGGAAAGGTCTGTTGCAGGCCATCGAGGCTACCGGGGCTCAAAAAGTTTTCGTCACCCATGGTTTCCAGGCTGCGCTTAGCCGTTACCTGAATGAGCATGGGATCGAGGCGGCGGAAGTAAAGACAAAATTTGGCGAGGATGAGGAAGAGGGTGTTTTGCCCCCTATGCCGCCGGAAGAAGGAGGGACCGTACGATGAATGGTCTTTCCCTCTTTGCCGAACTCGTAGTCCTCCTGGGCACCAGCACGAAGACCAATGATAAACTGGATGCCCTCGTTCATTATTTTTCCCATGCGGAGGATAAGGACAAGGTCTGGGTCATCGCCCTGTTCAGCGGCCGGAGACCTAAGCGGGCCGTAAATTCCACGCAATTGTCAACATGGTGCATAGAACTCACGGGCTTGCCGCCCTGGCTCTTCGAAGAAAGCTACCACACGGTGGGAGACCTGGCGGAAACGATCGCACTCCTGTTACCGGCGCCGGCCACCGTTGCTTCCGCGCTGGAAAAAAACAAAGAGACCACAGGCTCTCTCTCCTTCTATCTCGAAAAATTAATAGAGATCGGAAAAGAAGAGGAAAAGCATAAAAAGAATTTCATCCTCGATTGCTGGCACCAGATGAACAGGGACGAACGATTCGTATTTAATAAGTTGATTACGGGCGGCTTTCGTATCGGCGTGTCCCAGAAGTCGATGGTGAATGCTTTGGCGCGCACCACGGGGACACCCTCTTCGGTCATTGCGCACCGTATCAGCGGCAACTGGGATCCCGCCCGGGTATCATTTGCCGAATTACTGAGTGAGGCGGCAGCCGGCAGCGACCTGTCCCGACCCTACCCATTTTACCTGGCGTATGCGCTCGAGACGGAGCCCGGTGCACTCGGCGATCTAAAAGAATGGCAGGCGGAATGGAAATGGGATGGCATACGCGGACAGATCATCCGGCGGGGAGGACAGTTGTTCGTATGGAGCCGCGGTGAAGAATTAATGACCGATAAATTCCCGGAATACCAGGTGCTGGAACCCCTGCTGCCCGAAGGGACCGTATTGGATGGGGAGATCATCGGACTAGGCTCCTGGCCCCATGTACAGGAGCAGGGCCTCAATTTCCGGCCCTTACCGTTTGCAGCGTTGCAGACCCGCATCGGGAGAAAGAACATCACAAAAAAGCAACTGAATGAAGTGCCGGTAGGTTTCATCGCTTATGATCTGCTGGAATACGAAGGAGTCGATCTTCGCAGCAGACCTCTCTCGGAAAGAAGGGAGCTGCTGGAAAAGATCATCCGGGCAGCGGCCAACCCCATCCTGCAATTGTCGCCCGTCCTTGAAGTTAAGGATTGGCAGGAGCTGATCGATGCACGCGGCGGGGCAAGGGAGAATGGCAGCGAAGGGATCATGCTGAAGAAAAGAACTTCCGCCTACCAGGTGGGCCGCAAGCGCGGAGACTGGTGGAAATGGAAGATCGATCCCCTCGTAATCGATGCAGTGATGGTCTATGCGCAGAAAGGACATGGGCGCAGGAGCAATCTCTACACCGATTATACGTTTGCCGTTAAGGACGGCGATAAACTCGTCACTTTCACCAAGGCTTATTCCGGTCTTACGGACAAGGAACTGGCGGAAGTGGATGCCTTTGTAAAAAGGAATTCGCTGGAAAAATTCGGACCGGTCCGGACAGTAAAGCCCGAACTGGTCTTCGAAATAGCTTTTGAGGGTATTGCCGCCTCCGGAAGACATAAATCGGGAGTAGCGCTGCGATTTCCCCGGATCCTCCGGTGGCGTAGAGACAAAACACCGGAAGACATCAATTCGCTGGAAGATCTGAAAAAAATGCTGGAGCTGCATGGGAAGTGACGTTCCTTTTATAAGTAATTTTATAGGTATGAAGAAATTGGGAGTGCTTATCTTATTAGGAGTGATCTGCCTTGCGTTCACCACCGTTCTGCACAGGGTTACGGAAGACAAGCCGGTACCCATTCCTGCAAGTCCCCAGCGGAGTGGGAACGTTCAACAGGGCTATACCTACCTGACGACAGGGGATTATATCAAGAGCGGGATCCCCTATAATTATTTCCTGCTGGGCTTTGGAAAGAATCCCAACAATTACCTCAAAAGGGATGGAGTGAACGCTTCGATCAGCCATGAATATACAGCGGTAAAAGCGGCCAATGGAGAGACGGTGATCGCCCCGAATTGTCTCCAATGCCATGCACAGGTCTTCAATAATAAATTATACGTCGGGCTCGGGAATTCTTTTGTCGACTTCACCGATCGTCAGAAGCTGAACCCACAGGGAGCTACCATGGCGGAAAAGGTTTTGAAGAACGGCGATCCGAAAAAATATGAGGCCTCCGAGCCTTTTCTCCGGGTCATAAAAGCCATCGGCGGTCAGTTGTATACAGAGGTAAGAGGTGTGAACGCGGCAGACAGGCTCGCAGCTTTGTTGGTCGCACACCGGGATCCCCAGACTTTCCGTTGGAGCGATCAGGCCCTCATGGAGATCCCCGATCGGATCATACCCACGGATACGCCGCCCTGGTGGTGGCTGAAAAAAAAGCACGCCATGTTCTACAATGGCTTTGGGAGAGGTGATTTCGGAAGGTTCCTCATGGCCTCCAATCTCCTGACGGTGAATGACAGCGCCGAATCGAGAGAAGTAGATAGCCATATCAACGACGTACTGGCCTATATCTATTCATTGGAGCCCCCAAAATATCCCAATCCCGTCAATAAGCAGTTGGTGAAAGAGGGAGGGGTCGTATTCGTACAGCATTGTTCGAAATGTCATGGGAACTATGGCGGCAATGAAGAATATCCTAACCTCCTGATACCGGAGTCCATCATCCGCACGGATTCCCTGCTGTTCACGAATAATTTCCAAAGCCCCCAATTTATCGATTGGTTTAACAGGAGCTGGTTCGCCCAGGGCGACCACCCCGCAAGACTGGAACCCTTTAACGGGTATATTGCGCCTCCGCTGGACGGCATCTGGATCACCGCCCCTTATTTGCATAACGGCTCCGTACCCGACCTGGAGGGGGTGCTGAATAGCAGGAGCAGGCCTGCTTATTGGTCAAGGGATTTTGATAACCCGCAGTATGACTATAACCGGGTGGGCTGGAAATATGCTCCCCAAACGGCTCCGGGCGGCGCCACCGTTTACAATACCACTTTGCCCGGCTATGGCAATTATGGTCATACATTCGGGGATAAACTCTCCGATAAGGAAAGAAGATCGGTCATCGAATACCTGAAAACGCTATAGGCTTTGCCTGACATAAAGATTATCCCCGCCCTGTCCGTATAAATTAAAAAGCTCCGGGCCATTATGCGTCTCCAGTACTTCTTTTACATAAAAAGAATGCTGAATGGAAAATTCAAGGGAGGCATTCTGACCCAGTACGAAAGTCAGGTAACTTTTAAAGGTCAGCGGGGATTGCCCCTCTTCGAAAGAAGCCCGCTTCCATTTTATGACGGTCATCCCGTCGGGGCCGACCTGCTTCTCCTGCTTGCTGTTCTCGGCGACTGTCCCCTTCAGGGGCTCAGCCGTCGCAACTAAGGTCGCCAGCTCTTTGTTAATGTGAGTGCCCGGCGGAATAAAATCCATGCCTTCGGGCAGGTCGAAGGAAAGGTTGACCACCGAACTGGAGCGGGGAGTAAGCCGGGTCCTGGGATAATTATTCGAGGTAGTGGAGGTACCGCTGATCTGTACGTTCCGGTTGAACAGGCTGGTGGGTTGATTGCCTTCGATCAGGGCCGATTTCTTCCAGTCGACATACAGGGGCTGGGATGTTTTGTTATAGACGGTCAGGTTCATCGGACCGCCTTCTCCATGAAAATTATAAACGAGTTTCATGGTATCGTTCTCAAAAATGAATTCATTTTTATCATTCTTGGGTACTTGAGGAGAACTAAGCGTGACGTATTGGTAAGTGGAGCAGGAGCTCATGGCGACGATGAGCAAGGCTGCCAATATGATAGGTCTCATAGATAAAATTTTAATGGTAAATTACTCAACAGTCCCTGAAGTTTTTATTAAAAGAGGGTTAAAACATGCGTCTCAGGCAAACGATCGGGTATAAAGTTATAGAAGAATGGATGTTAGCAAAAGGGCTTTGCCCCTTTGCCTTCCAGGAACAGACCTGGCAGCAGATCCTAGACGGGGGATCGGGGCTGGTGAATGCGCCGACTGGCTGTGGCAAGACCTTTTCCGTCTTCCTCGGCGCCGTTATAGAATTTATCAATCAGCATCCGGATACTTACAAGACCGCACAAGGACAAGGACTGCAATTATTATGGGTAAGCCCTCTGCGGGCCCTGGCCAAGGATATCGGTCGCGCGATGGAAGAAGTGCTCCATGAATTAGGCATGGCCTGGCGGGTAGGCATTCGTAACGGGGATACGGAAACGAGCGAACGGCAAAAACAGAAACGCAAGATGCCGGAAGTTCTCATCATCACACCGGAAAGCATACACCTGTTATTGGCGCAAAAAGAAGTCCAACCCCTTTTCCGTTCTCTTAAGATCCTTGCCGTGGATGAATGGCATGAATTGCTGGGCAGCAAACGGGGTGTGCAGGTGGAGTTAGCCCTTTCAAGAATTATTTCCATCCGCAAGGCGCCTCTCTCTGTCTGGGGCATCAGCGCAACGATCGGCAACCTGGAAGAAGCAAAAGATGTCCTGCTGGCTTCCGGTTCTACCCCCGGCGTCATCATTCGCGCGGACATTTCCAAGCTTATCGAAGTAGAATCTATCCTGCCGGACGAGATTGAAAAATATCCCTGGGCAGGGCACCTGGGGCTCCGGCTGATCCATAAGGTCATTCCGATCCTGGAAAAAAGCAGGACCACCCTGATCTTTATCAATACCCGCGGTATGAGTGAAGCCTGGTACCAGGCCCTGCTGGCCGCCTGTCCCGACCTCGCAGGTGCGATCGCCCTGCACCATGGCTCCATTGATATGGAATTGCGCACCTGGGTGGAAGAGGCCCTGCATGAAGGCAAACTAAAAGCCGTGGTCTGTACGGCAAGCCTCGATCTGGGTGTGGATTTCCGGCCGGTGGAGACGGTGATCCAGGTGGGGAGTCCCAAGGGAGTGGCCCGTTTTCTGCAAAGGGCCGGCCGCAGCGGTCATCAGCCGGGGCAAATAAGTAAAATATATTTTCTGCCCACGCATTCCCTGGAACTCGTGGAGGCGGCGGCGCTCAAGGCAGCGATGAAGATCAATTTCATAGAAAGCCGGGAGCCCATGCTGGGCTGCTTTGACGTACTGATCCAGTATCTCTGTACGCTGGCCGTCTCGGATGGATTCTATCCGCAGGAGATCTTTCCGGAGATCCGCTCGACCTGGTGTTATCGTGATATTACGGAAGAGGAATGGAGAGAGATCCTCCACTTCATTACGGAAGGCGGCGCCGCCCTGCATCAATACGATGAATTCAGGAAAGTGGAGATCATGGAAAGCGGGCTTTATAAGATCAACAATCGCCGGATCGCCATGCGGCATCGGATGAATATGGGGACGATCGTCAGCGCGCCCATGATAAAGGTCCGTTTCATTACCGGCGGATACGTAGGGGTCATCGAAGAATATTTCATCTCCCGCCTGCAACCCGGGGATGTCTTTACCCTGGCGGGCAGGAACCTGGAATTTGTCACGATCAAGGATATGACGGCGCTCGTCCGCAAATCGAATGCGAAAAAGTCGAAGGTCCCCAGTTGGGGTGGCGGCCGCATGCCCTTGTCCGCGAACCTCGGTCTTATGCTGAGGAAGAAATTAAATGAAGCCGCCCTCCTGGCCGGCCCTCTCTCCGGATCTCCGGATAAGAGTACCCTGAATGCCGGCGACATCGAGTTGCAGGTCTTAAAGCCCTTGTTTGAATTGCAGGGCGCGCTATCGCATGTGCCGGGAGAAAATGAGTTGCTGATCGAACATATCGAAACAAAGGATGGCTTTCATCTTTTTGTATATCCGTTTGAGGGGAGATTGGTGCATGAAGCAATGGCCGCGCTCCTGTCCCACCGGATCAGTCGTATTCTCCCCATCAGTTTCTCCTTTGCCATGAACGATTATGGGTTTGAGTTGCTGAGCGATCAGCCCATCCCGCTCGACGACACGAACATATATGAATTGTTTACGGCTAAGGACCTCACCGCCGACATCCAGCGAAGCGTCAACAGCGCCGAAATGGCCCGGCGAAAATTCCGTGATATCGCCGTGATCGGAGGCCTCGTCTTCCCGGGCTACCCCGGGGAATATAAGAAAGCGAGGGACCTGCAATCCTCCGCTTCCCTGCTCTTCAATGTCTTCAGCGAATATGATCCCAACAACCTCCTGATCCGGCAAGCCTATAATGAGGTCATGGCGCAACAGATGGAAGAAGTGAGGTTGAGAAATATGCTGGACCGGATCCAGAAGAGCCGTATCGTCATCACCTGGCCCCAAAAACTAACCCCTTTCTGCTTTCCTTTGAAAGTAGACAGTATGCGGGAAGATTATTCCTCGGAAAAACTGGAAGACAGGGTCCGGCGCATGCAGGCGGCGCTTAAATAGCTTCTCACTTCAGATGTTTCACCTGCGACGCATAAAGGGAAATAAAAACGATCGGGATGATCAACAGGGCTCCCAGGGTAAAGCCAGATAAAGCCGCCATGCCTAAAAAGATAAAGGTTACGGGTATCGGCAATAGCTCTCCGATCAGGTAGATGGAAAACCCGACCTTTTTCAAAGCCCGCATCTGGAGCACCCCGTAAAGACAAATGGCGCAAGCCACGAGGCTAAGCAGCAGGATTGGCAGACGATTTTCCAGGGATTTACGCGCCATCTCCACCGCGTTGGGCCCCGCAAATTTCTTGACAAAGTCGGAAGCATTCTCGTTACCCTGTATCTCCAGCAATTTATCATAATTACTCTGGGCGCCTACAAAACCTAATATGGAAAAGATCGCGCCGAGGCCGCAGCCTACCAGGCTGATAATACTTACGACATTCAGCGTTTCCGGGAGTTTCTTTTTTTCTCCTTTCCAATCCAGATTTTCGGTGCTTTGTTGAAGGTCATTCATGGGTTTTGTTTAGTTTTGTTGGTCTAAGTAAACACAATTTTCAAACACTTCAAAGCAGTCGTCCCACAATATTTCCCAGGATCTCATGCAGCCACCCTTTTCATATCGTCTTAAAGGCCAGCAGTTATGGCTATCCGCGCATCGTTGTATCTTCTGGGAGGAAGAGAAGGCCCTGATCCTGTCGGACCTGCATTTCGGTAAAACGGGACATTTTCGCAAATCGGGGGTGGCCGTGCCACAATCTCTCTATCGCGAGGACCTGCAGAGGCTGATGACGCAGATCCAGCATTTCCAGCCGCGGCAATTGCTCGTCGTGGGGGACCTGTTTCATAGCCGGGAGAACAAGGAGTTGACCCTTTTTAAAAAATGGAGGGAAGATTTTCCGGATCTGGCGATCCGGCTCATCAGGGGAAATCATGACATCCTGGAAGACAGTTGGTACCAGGCCGCCGGCATAGAGGTAAGCCAGGAACAATTACAGATCGGGAATTTTCTCTTTGTACATGACAAGGAAGATGCGGAGGAGGAGACGGATGCCTATGTTTTCTCCGGGCATGTTCATCCCGGTATCAGTATCTACGGATCGGGTCGCCAGAGCCTGCGCTTCCCCTGTTTTTATTTCGGGGCCTCCCATGCGATCCTGCCCGCCTTCAGCCATTTCACCGGAACGATGTCGATCAATCCCGCCCGGGGAGAGAATGTTTTTGCCATCCTCCCCCCAAGCCCCGCCCCCCGTCATTTCCCAGACAAAAATACGCCCGCCCAACGTCCTGTCCATCGGTACGGTACGATCCTGCAGGTGCATTAAAAGATACCTAATTCATTCACACCGCTTAGCCCCTAATTCATCTTCTTCTTCAACACCGTGACCTGTTCCTGTAAATTACTGACCAGGTTGGCCAGTTGGTTCACATCCCAGCGCGCCTGGGTATTCGCCTTACTGAGGATCATCTGGGCCTTCCATACTTCGATCACATCGTCCGCATTTACATTATAGGGCTGGTAGGAAGTATTATCGCTCACCAGGGTAAGCCTGGTCTTCGACTTATTATTCTTCATGATCCTTTTGTATACGATCCCTTCATTGCGGGAGACGACTACATAGGTCTGGTTACTCTTTACCTCTTCCAGGTCATCTACTTTCTCCCCTACAATGACCGAGCCGCTGGGAGTAGGTAACATGGAATCCCCCACGATCTCGAAAGCCCGGTAAGTACCCGGCGCCAGCATCGGAAGGGTAAATGTATTCAGTTCGTCGAGGAATTCCGGGTCGGCATAACCGGCCAGGTAACCCGCCGCCGCCTTCACCGGCACCATCTGGATCTCATTGGAAGCCGCCGCCAGCTTCTGCGCCCTTCTTTTGGAAAGATAGCTGCTGCCCTTCGTGTCACTCAATTCTTTACGCAGGAGTTCGTCCAGGGTCAGTTTGAACAGGTCCCCGATGATCTCCAGGACTTCAATGCGGGGTTCCGCCCGCTCTTCTTCATAGGCCCCCAGCAGGGAACGCTTGATCTTTAATTTGGTCGCAAACTCTTCCTGGGTCCAGCCCCGCAGCTTGCGGAGATATTTCAGATTTTTTCCGGCAACTGACATAGACTAATGAATTTAGTGATGAAATTACTAAATAATCCTAAAATTAATAGTTTTTTTTATCATTAAAAAAAATATTCCCGGGTCCACCGTCTTTCAGGGAGTTTATATACATGCAATTGCTTATAATATGTACATGTTTTAACTTCTTATTATAAGCCCATTGTTTAGCTGCTTCCCGGTGCTTTTTTGTACCTTTGCTTCCCTGCCAATTTGACCTGTTGGCAAGGATAGCATCAAATTTGAACGGGTACTTGATTCGCGATCATTAAAAACATTCAATCCACCTATAATATGTTAGGGATACTATCGAAAATATTTGGAGGGAACAAGTCTGAAAAGGATATCAAGACGATCCAGCCCTATGTCGGGCAGATCAATGGATATTTTACATCCTATCAGTCCCTGACCAATGATCAGTTACGCGCCAAGACAGCCGAATTCAGAGAACGTATCAAAGAGCATCTGCGTAAGATCGATACGGACATCGACGGCCTGAACAAACGGGCCGAAGAACTGGCATTCAGCGATATCAACGCAAAAGATACCATTTACCAGGAGATCGACCAGTTGAAAAAAGATCGCGACGAGCAGATCGAAGAGGTCCTGGAAGGACTGATCCCGGAAGCCTTCGCCCTCGTAAAAGAGACAGGCCACCGGTTTATGGAAAATACGGAGCTCGTCTCCACGGCTACGGAGCTCGACAGGGACCTGAGCGTTAGAAAAGATCATATCCGCATAGAAGGAGATCAGGCTATTTATAAAAATAGCTGGATGGCCGCCGGCAGCATGGTCACCTGGAACATGGTACATTATGATGTGCAATTGATCGGGGGCACCGTCCTCCACCAGGGTAAGATCGCCGAAATGGCTACCGGGGAAGGTAAGACCCTCGTCTCTACGCTCCCCGCCTACCTGAATGCACTCTCGGGAGAAGGCGTTCACATTGTAACCGTGAATGACTACCTCGCCCGTCGTGACTCGGAATGGAACGGCCCTATCTTCGAATGGCTCGGACTGACGGTGGATTGCATCGATAAGCACGAACCCAACAGCGAAGCCCGCCGCAAAGCCTACCAGGCCGATATCACCTACGGCACCAACAATGAATTCGGGTTTGACTACCTCCGTGACAATATGGTGCATTCCCCGGATGAAATGGTACAACGCAAGCACCATTATGCCATGGTGGATGAAGTGGATAGCGTACTGATCGATGATGCGCGTACTCCTTTGATCATATCCGGTCCCGTTCCAAGAGGAGACGACCAGCAATACCATATTCTTAAGAGCCGGGTAGAACGTTTATTCGATGCCCAAAAAAGAGTGACCAACCAGTTCCTCAACGAGGCAAAGAAAAAGATCGCGGAAGGCAATGACGATCCGAAGGACGGTGGTCTCGCCCTGGTGCGTGCGCATCGTGGTTTGCCAAAATCGGGCGCCCTCATCAAATTCCTCAGCGAGCCCGGTATCAAAGTGAAATTACAGAAGTCGGAGAATTATTACCTGGCCGATCAGCAGAAGGAAATGCCAAAGGCCGATGCGGAATTGTTCTTCTACATCGATGAAAAAAATAATTCGGTAGACCTCACCGATAAGGGTATCCAGATGATCACCCGCGAAGGGGAAGATCCCGAGTTCTTCGTGTTGCCGGATATTGGCGTCAAACTGGCCGATATTGAAAAGAGCGAACTGGTGCCTGAAGAAAAATTGCAGCGGAAAGAGGCCCTCTTAAATGAATATGCCGTAAAGGCTGATCGTATCCATACGGTCCAGCAATTGCTGAAAGCCTATACTTTATTTGATAAAGACATTGAATATGTCGTGATGGAAGGCCAGGTAAAGATCGTCGACGAACAGACCGGTCGTATCCTGGATGGAAGGCGCTATAGCGATGGTCTGCACCAGGCTATCGAAGCAAAAGAAAATGTGAAGATCGAAGCCGCTACCCAGACCTATGCTACCGTCACCCTCCAGAACTATTTCCGTATGTATCACAAGCTGGCCGGTATGACCGGTACGGCAGAGACGGAAGCTGCGGAGTTCTGGGATATCTATAAACTGGACGTCGTGACGATCCCCACCAACAGGCCGGCGATCCGTAAAGACAGCCAGGATCTTGTTTACAAGACCAAACGTGAAAAATATGGCGCCGTCATCGATGAGATCGAAAAGTTGCGCGCCGAAGGAAGGCCCTCACTCGTAGGTACCACCTCCGTAGAGGTCAGCGAACTGCTGAGCAAGATGCTGCAGGTAAAGAAGATCCCACACAATGTACTGAATGCCAAACAGCATGCGCGGGAAGCCCAGGTAGTACAGGAAGCAGGGCTTGCGGGAGCGGTGACCATCGCTACCAATATGGCCGGTCGTGGTACGGATATCAAGCTCGGGCCCGGCGTGAAAGAAGCGGGAGGCCTTGCGATCATCGGTACGGAAAGACATGAAAGCCGTCGTGTGGACAGGCAGTTACGCGGACGTTCCGCCCGTCAGGGTGATCCGGGTACGACCCAGTTCTATGTGTCCCTGGAAGACGACCTGATGCGTATGTTCGGCAGCGAAAGGATCGCCTCCCTGATGGATAAGATGGGGTATAAGGCAGGCGAAGTGATCCAGCATAGCATGGTCACGAAAAGTATCGAAAGGGCGCAGAAGAAGGTGGAGGAAAACAACTTCGGCATCCGTAAGCGTCTGCTGGAATATGATGACGTCATGAACAAACAGCGGAATGTCGTGTATAAGAAGCGCAGTCATGCCCTCTTCGGGGAAAGGCTGGCGCTCGATCTCGACAATGCTTTTTATATCGTCGCGGAAGGATTGGTGAATTCATTCCGGGAACAGGATGATTTCGAAGGGTTCAAATTATCCACGATCGTCAATTTCGGGATCGATACTCATATTACCCAGGAAGAATACCTGAAAGGGGATATCAACCAGTTATCCGAAAAACTCTACCAGGAAGCGACCGCCAACTACGAACGCAAACTGGAAGAACTCCGCAGCCAGGCCTTCCCCGTATTCAAGAATATCCGTCTTACAAAAGGCAGCCATATTCAGAATGTACTGGTGCCTTTCACCGATGGTAAGAAAGCGATCAATGTACACGCCAGCCTGGAACGTACGCTGAGTACCGAAGGCCGTGAGCTCATGAACGCGGTGGAAAGACAGATCACCCTGGCCATCATCGATGAGACCTGGAAAGAACATCTTCGTTCGATGGACGACCTGAAACAAAGCGTACAAACAGCCTACCTGGAACAAAAAGACCCCCTCATCATTTATAAAATGGAGGCCTTCGAATTGTTCCGTCGTATGGACAGCGAAGTGAATAAGGATATCGTCAGCTTCCTTTGTCATAGCTCCATCCAGCAGGGCAACCAGCAGGACGAGATCCGCGAAGGCAGGGAACAAAAGACGGATATGAGCAAGTTGAAGGTCCGCAAGGATGAAATGGTGGGAGCCTCCTCAGGCGGCAACAATCATTCCGCTCCTCCAATAGAAGGCGGCGACTATATCGATCCTTCGGCAGGCCCGGCCCGGCAGGAGCCTGTAAAGGTGGGTCCTAAGATCGGCCGTAATGATCCTTGTCCCTGCGGCAGCGGTAAGAAATACAAGCAATGCCACGGCAAGGATATGGTGTAGCCATTGGGGTTTTTTATTCCAGCCTCTTCATCACTCCGTTCCGGTATAACCTACCGATGGGTATGCTGGTCTTGCCTATCTCGATGAGTTCGTTCGTAAAAGATTGGATCTTGCCGAGAGAGACGATAAAGGACCGGTGTGTGCGCACGAAAAGATCTTCCGGTAACATCGCCTCCACGGAAGAGATGGATTGTTTGACAATAACAGTCGCGCCTCCCGTCACTACTTTTATATAATCCTTCATACTCTCGATATAAAGGATATCCTGGAGCAATACCTTGAACATTTTCCGGTCGGCGCGAAAATAAACAAAGTTGTCGTTCTTTTTTTCTTCTGCCTGCGGCGCCTTCTCCGCCACCGGCTTATCCTGCACGGGAAATGCCTTATTCACCGCCTTTAAAAACCGGTCAAACCGGATCGGCTTCAGCAGATAATCCACGATGTCCAGTTCATACCCTTCCACGGCATATTCGGCATAGGCCGTCGTGAAAATGATCTTCGGTACGGTCTTCAAAGTCTTTAAAAATCCGATCCCATCCAGTTGCGGCATCCGGATATCCAGGAAGATCAGGTCCACCGGTTGTTGCTGCAGCAGCATCATCGCCTGGATGGCGTTGGCGCACTCTCCCTTCAGTTCCAGCAAGGGCACCTGTTCGATATATCGCCGTATGATATCTCTCGCCGGCGGCTCATCGTCTACGATCAGGCATTGGGTTCTTATGGGCAGCGCTTCAGACATGCGATAGATTTAATTCGGCGGGTGACGGCTGTCCGGCAGTCGTGGCCTTTCTTTCCAATTCCAGTTTAAGATTCACGATAAATACATCCGTATCGTTAGTGATGTTCAGCTCGTGTTTATCAGGGTAGATCAGTTCCAGCCGTTTGAGGGCATTGCTGATCCCGATACCTTGTTTATGCTGTCCATTTCCCGGCGTCGACGGTTTACCATTCAGCAATTTCATGGCCATGGACTTACCCTGTATACTGATCTCCAGGTTGAGCCAGGGATTTTCCAGGATATTACTGGTGCCGTGCTTGAAACAATTCTCCACAAAAGGGAGTAAAAGTAAGGGCGCGATATAAAGGTTGCCCGTATCCTCCGGCAGATCGATATGCAATTCCAGTTTATTCCCGTAACGCACTTTCTCCAGGTAAATATATTCTTCGATCATTTTTACCTCTTTGGACAAAGGCACCAGGGACAGACTCCCTTCGTAGAGCATGTACCGCAGCATATCGGAAAGTCCCATCACCAATTGAGAAGCGACGGCAGAAGTATTTTGCGTGTAAGAATAAATATTATTGAGGGTATTGAATAAAAAATGCGGATGTACCTGGGCTTTCAGTAATTGCAACTGCGATTCCATATTCTCTCTCTGCAATTGCAGGTTGCGCTGCTCCTTAACATACCAGTATTTCATGAGCTTGATGGCCACCGCCACACCGGCAACGGTGATCCCACCCCTCAACCCCGCCAGGAGGCCCATATAGAAGGATCCGTGATAGGGTCTGGCTCTCAGCGGCAATTCCGACCAGCCCGGTATCAGGCAGGATCGCATCGGGTCAACGGCGTACGTGGCTATAAAAGACGATAGGGTCGCCGTAACAAGAAATAAGAGTACGACCCAGAGAGAGGTGGCCACATATTTATTTCTCAATAAATACCGGGGCACGACAAAATACATAAGGGTATAGGCAAGAAAAATATGACTGGCCAGGAACAAGAGGGAATCCAGCAGGGAAAGGGGAAGTTTTTCCAAAAAATCGATGACCACCGGGGAAGGAGCAAACGCATACAGGAAAGCCTGGAAGATCCACCAGAAGATCCAAAAGACAAGATGCCGCCGGATGCGGTATTTTGTTTCATTGGAAAATATGAAGAGATAGCGTTCCATACCTGGTAATGAACCTAAAAATACGATTATCCGGGTGCAAAACCCCGAAGGAAAGCCGTTTGTCGCCGGAAGGATCACTTCCGGCGACGAATGATCTTCGTCGATGATCCCGCTTAGTTCTTTCCAAAAGCCGCCGCTACCAGGCTTTCATTTTCCTTTACCGGGTGATTGCCTTCCCATGCCGTTACGGACTGATCCAGCACCCTTTTCAGCCGCATCAGCGTCTTTCTCTTTTTCAGGTTCAGCCGCACTCCATCTACCAGTTCTTTATACAGCATTGCCCCCTTATCATTATAAAAGGTAATGACGGAATGTTTAGGCGTGTGGATATTGCTTTCCACTACCCAATATCCTCTTTCAGGGGCCCATTTGGATGCACGATAGGTACGGGGCGCTTTTTCCTGTGCAAAGACGCTCAGTGTAACAAAGGATAGGGTCAGGGAAACGCACAGGGCGATAAATTGCTTTTTCATAAAAATGCTTTAAATAGTTCGATTAAGAATGTTAACGGGGTAAAACTAGCCTTCAACAGGGCTGGAAAAATGGAAAATAGCTCTGCGTACGCGTTTCGCCCATAGAGGAGAGAATTGAGCGACTCTACCGTACCGGAAGGCGACCAACGGATCTTATCGCCGTAAAAACCCGTATAATATCCATGTTTAGCCATTCATTCGGAGATTCATCCTTCCCGTCCCCCATTCGTCATATTTAGTCCTTTTAGGTGCGGCCGCCTCCCTAATTTCAATGACAAAATTTTTTAATGCTTATGAGATCGAAGATCAATGAACAACCTGGTAAACTTATCGGGAACACCCGTCCACGGATATGGATGGTAATGGCATTGGGCCTCTGCGTATCGGCCGTCACAGCCCAGCAACGTCCTACCAGTCCACCCACCACGAACCCCACCGGCGCTCCTGTTGTCCCGGGCGCAGCAAGAGGCGGGGCCAGCACGCCCAAACAGGAACCCAAACCTTATAAAGAGGTGATTACCGACAAGGCAGTCACCCACGTCGGTCTGTTTACGGTACATCACATCGACGACAAATGGTATTTTGAGATCGCCGACTCCATCCTGGGCCGGGATATCCTCGTTAGCACCCGTTTTAGCAAAACACCTGCAAGCGGCAACTACGGCGGCGAACAGGTCAATCAACAGACGATCCGTTGGGAAAAAGGCCCGTCCCACACCATTTTCCTGCGCGTATTGACCATCGTGAACGTAGCAGCGGATTCTACCCAGCCCATCGCACTGGCCGTCAGCAATTCCAATCTCAATCCCATCGCCGCCGCCTTTGAGATCAAGGCCTACGGAAAGTCGAAGGATTCGACATCCGGCACGGTGGTCATCGACATAACGGATTTCTTTAAGGGAGACAATCAGGCCGTGAGCCTCTCTCCCGCCATCAAAAGAAGATACAACCTCTCCGGACTCGCCAGCGACCGGAGCTATATCGAGACGATCCACACCTATCCTATCAACACCGAGATCCGGTCGGTAAAGACCTTCTCAGCATCTCCGGGTGGGGGTGGGCTAGGCATTCCCGGGCTGCCCGCCGCCGGCCTTGCCGCTTCGGAAGTAACGGGAGCCGTGACCCTGGAGTTGAATAACTCATTCCTCCTCCTTCCCAGGACCCCCATGCGCAAACGGCTGTTTGACCCCCGCGTCGGCTTCTTCGCCAGTGAATACACGATCTATGGCGACGACCAGCAAAGGGTCGAAAGCTCCCAGTTCATCCACCACTGGAGACTGGAACCAAAAGACGAGGATATCGACAAATGGAAAAGAGGCGAACTCGTAGAGCCTAAAAAGCAGATCGTTTATTATATAGATCCCGCTACACCCAAACAATGGAGGTCTTATCTCATCGCCGGTATCAACGACTGGCAGGCAGCTTTCGAAAAAGCAGGTTTTAAAAATGCCATCGTAGGCAAAGAATGGCCGGAGAACGATCCTACCATGAGCCTGGAAGACGCCCGGTTTTCCGTGATCCGGTATTTCGCATCGGATATCGAGAATGCCTATGGACCCAACCTGGCCGATCCCCGCAGCGGCGAGATCCTCGAAAGCCATGTCGGCTGGTATCATAACGTCATGAAGCTCCTGCATAGCTGGTATATGATCCAGGCCGGCGCCGTCGATGCCCGTGCCCGTAAAATGAAATATGATGAAGCCCTGATGGGAGACCTGATCCGATTCGTCTCTTCTCACGAGGTCGGCCATACGCTGGGACTGCGTCATAATATGGGGAGCAGCAGCAGGACCCCCGTAGAGCTCCTGAGGAACAAGGCCTGGGTCGAAGCCAACGGTCATACGGCCTCCATCATGGACTATGCCCGCTTCAATTATGTAGCACAGCCTGAAGATAATGTAGGGCCTAAAGGGCTCTATCCCCGCATAGGAGACTACGATAAATGGGCCATCCAATGGGGTTATAAATCCATTCCCGGCACCAAAAATGACCAGGAGGACAAAAAGATCCTCAACAAATGGATCATCGACAGCCTGCGTAATCCCCGTCTTTGGTTTGGCGGAGAAGGCCGGAGTTTTGATTCCCGTGCACAGACGGAAGATCTCGGCGATAATAGCATGAAGGCCAGTGAATACGGTATAAAGAACCTGAAACGCATCCTGCCCAGCCTCCCGGAATGGACCAAAGAAGAGGCCGATCGTTACGACAACCTCGAAGAAATGTATGGCCAGCTCGTGGGGCAGTTCAGCCGCTATATGGGCCATGTCAGCAGGAATATCGGCGGGGTCTACGAGAACCTCAAGAGCATCGAACAACAGGGAGATGTGTACGAAGCCACTCCAAAGGCCATTCAAAAGGAAGCCGTTGAATTCCTGAACAAGCAATTGTTCGCCACCCCCACCTGGCTGCTCAACAAGGAGATCCTGAATAAATTCAGCAATCCCGTCACTACCGAATCCGTCGCCGGCACCCAGAACAATACCCTCAATAGCCTCCTGGCGAGTGATCGTCTCTTCCGTATGGCCACCAGCGCCGCGCGCTTTGGGACGGCAGGCTCTTATGGAGTGGATGAATATATCACAGATCTGAAAAAGGGGATCTGGAGTGAATTGAATGGAGCAACGGCTATTGATGGTTTCCGCCGCAATCTTCAAAAGACTTATGTGGACGCACTCGTAGCCCTCCTGAACCCTTCGTCTGCGGCAGCCCCGCCGGTCGGCCTGCCGAGAGGATTAACGATCCTCTTCAGCAGTGGTAATATCCGGAACACCGATATCCCGTCGATTGCCCGCGCCCAACTGATGGGATTGAAAAATGAGATCGCGGCAGCCATCCCCCGTACCACCGACAAATTAAGCAGGTATCATCTGCTGGATGTACAGGAAAGAATTAAACTGGCCTTGAATCCAAAGCAATAATAGTTGTAAAGTCACTTGGCAGGCATTCATTAAACCCCGGTCCTATGGACTGGGGTTTTTATAGCGTGACCCGCATTACCGTACAATGAGTATACGAAATCGGACAGTCCCTCCATACCATACCCCCCTTACTGGCTGGTTTTCAAGCAACGCTGAAATTGGCACCTTCTTGGATAAAATGGGCTTATGTTAAAAAACTATCTGAAGACCGCCCTGAGAAGTCTATGGAAAAGTAAGACCTATAGCTTTCTCAACCTGTTTGGCCTGGCCACGGGCATCGCCTGCGCCGGGCTTGTTTTCCTCTGGGTGGAAGACGAAACGAGTTTTGACACCATGTATCCAAAAAGGGACCAGTTGCACCTGGTGCTGCTGAACTGGGAGTATCCGGACCATACCCGGACCATGGCCTCTACACCGGGCCTGATGGGACCTGTCATCAAAGCAGAGATCCCCGGCCTGGCCAACACCTGCCGGATGGATGACGAATCGCCCAATAAATTGTTTACCATCGGGGACAAATCGCTCTACTCCGCCGGTCGTTATGCCGACTCTTCCTTATTCAGCATGCTGTCTCTGTCCTTTACGCAGGGAAATGAGCGGCAGGCCTTCTCACAGCTCTATTCGATCGTCCTGACGGAAAAGTCGGCAAAGAACTTTTTCGGGGATAGCAAAAATGTAGTGGGCAGAACGGTCAGGATGGACCATCATAGGGATTATGTCGTTACGGGCGTCATCAGGGATATGCCAAAGAATTCCACTTTCCAGTTCGATTGGCTGATCCCTTTCGATGTCTTTATGAAAGAGAACTCCAACATGAATAACTGGGGGAACAACTCACCCTTGACCCTGATCGAGACAAAGCCGGGCGCCGACATAGCTGCCATCAACAAGCAACTCTACACCTTCATTGAAAAAAGGGCCACCGGCTCCATAGCGCATGGGTTCCTCTTTCCTATGAAAGACTGGCATCTGCGCTGGGAGTTCGAGGATGGCAAACTCACGGGCGGCGGGCGTATCACCTATGTGCACCTTTTCTCCGTCATCGCCTGGATCATCCTGCTGATCGCCTGTATCAATTTTATGAACCTGGCGACGGCCCGCAGCGAAAAAAGGGCCCGGGAAGTAGGCGTCCGGAAAGTGTTGGGAGCCGTAAAAGGCCGGCTGATCATACAGTTCATCGGGGAAGCGCTGCTGATGTCCCTGCTGGCGGCCTTCATTGCCGTTCTGCTGATCTCGCTGACCCTGCCCGCCTTCAACCTCCTGGTGGAGAAACAACTGACTACCGGTCTTGACCAACCGTTACATATCCTTGCCCTCCTGTTCATCGTCCTCATCTGCGGGTTCGTGGCAGGCAGCTATCCTTCCCTCTATCTTTCTTCCTTCAACCCCGTAGCCGTACTGAAAGGCCTGAAGTCAGGAGCGGGAGGCGCCACCTTCGTCCGGAAAGGATTGGTGGTATTACAATTCACCGTTTCGATCGTACTGATCATCAGCACGGTTATTATCTACCAGCAAATTCAACATATCAAAGGCAGAAATCTTGGGTTCGGCAAGGACAATCTTATAGAGATCCCGTCGACAGGTACCCTGACCCGCTCTTTTCCCGTGGTCAAACAAGAGTTGCTGAACACCGGCATGATAGAGAACGTCGCCTTGTCCGACCATACGATGATCCACGGAGGCAACAACACCGATGATCTCAACTGGCAGGGAAAAGACCCCACCCGCAAAGTGCTGATCTCCATAAGAGAGGTAGGACCTGAACTGGTAGCTACCATGGGTATGAAGATCGTCGATGGCAGGGATTTCACGATCAACGATTCGGCCGGCGGCAACGACAAGTCCCTCCTTGTCCTCGTCACCGAATCCCTTGCAAAGCAAATGGGTAAGGGCAGCGCCATTGGAAAAACACTGATGTCCGGTGACACCTCCATCCGGGCCACCGTCGTAGGGGTGGTAAAAGACTATGTTTACGGAGATATGTATGGGCAGTCCGACCCCGTCATTTTCCTCTGTCATCCGCAGATAGGCAGCTATCTCTATATAAGAGCCAAATCAAACACCCATCCCGAGCAATACCTTCCAAAGATCGAAGCCCTGATAAAAAAAGCCAACCCGGGTTATCCCTTCGACTATCGTTTTGTCGACCAGCAGTTCAATGACATGTTCAATAATGAAATGCTGATCAGCAAATTGTCCCGCGTCTTCGCCGGACTGGCTATTTTAATTTCCTGCCTGGGCTTATTCGGCCTGGCGGCCTTTACAGCCGAACGGAGAACGAAGGAGATCGGTATCCGCAAGGTCCTGGGGGCCACCGTTCTAAATATCGCCGGACTCCTGTCGCGGGATTTCTTAAAGCTGGTGCTCTTATCTAACCTGCTGGCCTTTCCCCTGGCCTGGTGGGCGATGCACCATTGGCTGAGCAATTATGCCTACCGGGTGGATATTCATGGATGGGTATTCCTGGTGGCCGGTCTCTCTGCAGTGTGGATCGCCCTGGCGACGATCAGTTTTCAGGCGGTACGCGCAGCGGTGGCCAACCCTGTAAAAAGCATCCGCACGGAATAAAATGCAAACACCTATTAGCCGATAAGCAAAAAGCCCCCGGGATCCGGGGGCTTTTCATTTGCATGTCTTTCTCACTTGCAGCTTGCAGCTTCTTACTTGCAGCTTCTCTCACAACCCGTACTTGCTCATATACCGGTGATATAATTGCGTTTGTTTATTTTCCAGGCTTACTTCCCTGCCCTGGATAAAAGCATGTTCGATCAGGCTGGTCTTCATGTCCAGGATATCTCCCCCGCTGATCACGATATTCGCATCCTTGCCTGCTTCCAGCGAGCCGGTGCGATCGTCGATCCCCAGGATCTTTGCGCTGTTCAGCGTGATCGCCTGCAGGGCCTGTTCCTTCGTGAGGCCATAGGCTGCCGCCGTACCCGCATTGAACATCAGGTTGCGGTAGCGGCTCTCGTCATGCGTATCGTTCAAGGCAAACAGAACGCCCGCTTTCTGTAATTGAAAGGGGGTTTTATAGGGCTGGTCTACATCGTCATCTTCCGTCGTAGGAAGGGCATGCTCTTCTTTCAGGATGACGGCTATATTATTTTGCTTCAGCAGGTCGGCGATCAGCCAGCTTTCACTGCCGCCCACGATCACGACATCGAACCCGAATTCTTTTACAAAATCGATGGCCACCAGCATTTGTTTCACCTGGTCGCCATGGACGAAAAGTTTTTGCTGTTTGCTGAACAAACCTTTTACGGCCTCGAACTTCAGGTTGGTCTCCTTATGGGCAGACTCCTGCAAATAGGCTTTCGCTTCCGAAAAGAAGGATTTGATCTCCGCGATCTTCGCCAAAGCCTCTTTCACCGGATCGCCGGGAGTCTCCACAGCACCCCTTCCTCCGCCTCCACCGCCGCCACGGCGGGGCCTGTTGATAAAACTGGGCATATGCAGGTTCATCGCGCCATCCATTTTATAAGCGGCATCTTCCCAATTCCAGGCATCTAACTGAACGACAGTGGAAGATCCGCTGATCGTCCCTCCCTCGGGCGCAACACCGGCCAGCAGGATCCCGTTTGCTTTCAGTGTATTGATCACTCTCGAGTCCGTATTATACGCTACGATAGAGCGGACACTGGGATTCAGGTCGCCAAGCTCCGTAAGATCGTTGGAGCCTCTTACGCCATTCGCGATTTCTTTCAGGCCCAGGTCCGTCACGGGAAGGATCAGCCCGGGATATACCTGCTTGCCTTTCGCATCTATGATCTTGGCATTGTCCGATGAGACAGCGACATTCGTTCCTACCTTCACGATCTTACCGTTGTCCACTTCAATGGTGCCGCCTTCTATGACCTGACCGTTGCCGACATGAATGGTGCCGCCCGTGATGAACAATTTCCCTTTATAATCTTTAGCAGGATAGATATCATCCTGTGCATGCAGGACTGCCCCCGAAAGGAGCAAGGCCGTGCTGATGCTAAAAAGTTTTTTGTACATTATCTTAATGATTTATTTGTTAGTATTGAGTTCGCCATCCTGGTCATCACCATCCTCATCGATCGTCAGCAGGCCCTCATGACGACCGTGGTCGCCGCAACTGAGCAATACCTGGAAACTGGGAGTAGCGGGTGTCATAGGCCCGCCCGTCCTTTTCTCAGCGATCATTTTCTGTACGAGGCGATTCCGCTCGGTAGCAATATTCTTGCGCAGGATCAGATCCCGGTCCGCATCGTAATAGATCGTGCCGTCCACGATGGTCTTTTCGGATCGGGCGTAAATGCTCAGGGGATGGTCGCTCCACAATACGAGGTCGGCATCCTTCCCTACCTTGATGCTTCCAACCCTGTCCGCCACGTGCAGGGCCTTGGCCGGGTTCAGGGTCACCATCTTGAGGGCATCTTCTTCGGTCAACCCGCCATATTTAACACTCTTGGCAGCTTCCTGGTTGAGACGCCTTGCCTGTTCGGCATCGTCGGAATTGATACATACGTTCAGGCCCATTTTCTGCATGATCGCTGCGTTATAAGCATTGGCATCCGTCACTTCCACTTTATAATACCACCAATCCGAGAAAGTGGACACACTGCTGCCATGGGCCTTCATCTTATCGGCCACTTTATATCCTTCGAGGATATGCGTGAACGTATTGACCCTGAACCCGAATTTTTCGGCTACCCGCATAAGGGCCGTGATCTCACTTTGCACATAGGAGTGACAAGTGATAAATCGTTTGCCGTTCATGATCTCCACGAGCGCATCCAGTTCCAGGTCCCTCCTGGGCATCGGGGCCGTATTTCCTTTTTTCTTATTGGCTTCCGCGGCCTTCCATTCGTTCTCATAATCCTTAGCCCTGGTGAAAGCATCCATCAATACTTCTTCCACGCCCATACGGGTATCGGGGAAGCGATTGTTATTTTGCGAGGTCGTCCT
>Ga0307516_10000311_pt1 | contig 63197 bp, 66 predicted proteins | sample 19_EM_MG_FD_203310 | JGI IMG/M metagenome (GOLD analysis project Ga0307516, IMG submission 203310) | Populus trichocarpa ectomycorrhiza microbial communities from riparian zone in the Pacific Northwest, United States - 19_EM | ecosystem: Host-associated > Plants > Roots > Unclassified | place...
CGCCAACTTCATCTCGCCGTCGGCGCTGCGGGGTTTCACCAGCGGCGCGGCGATCCTCATCGCCTTGCACTCGCTGCCCGATGTGCTGGGCCTCGCGGCGCCGGCCGGGCACGGCATACGGGCCTTGTTCATGCACGTTGGCGAACACCTCGCCGAGTTGCGGCCGGCGGCGCTCGCGGTGGCGCTCTGCACGCTCGTGGTGGTGCTGGTGCTGCGGCGGCTGCTGCCGCGCTGGCCGGGGCTGTTGCTGGGGTTGGTGGCGGGCACGGCGCTCGCGGCTGCGCTGAACAGCGCGTCGCCGTGGCCGCAGTGGGGCACGGTGGCGGTGGTGGGCAGCGTGCCGGCGATCTGGCCGCGTTTCGCGATGCCCTCGGTGCGGATCGAGAACCTGCCCGAACTGCTGTCGATCGCGTTCGCGCTGACCATCGTGTCGCTCGGGCAGTCGATCTCCATCGCCAAGCTCGTGGCCGCGCGCTCCGGCCAGGCGATCGACGCGAACCGCGAGTTCCGTGGGCAGGGGCTGTCGAACATCGTGGGCGGTTTTTTCTCGTCGTATGTGTCGTGCGGCTCGCTGAACCGCTCGTTGCCGAACCTGGAGGCCGGCGCGCGCACCCCGCTGGCGGCGGTGTTCGCATCACTGTGGCTGCTGTTGCTGCTGGCGTTCACGTCGCCGCTGCTGGCCTTGATTCCGCTGCCGGCGATCGCCGGGTTGCTGCTGGTGGTGGCCTGGTCGCTGCTCGATGTGCCGGGCTGGCGCCGCCTCTGGCGCGACGGCCGCGAAGACTTCGTGATCGCCGCGGTGACGGTGCTGGCCACCGTGACCATCCGGATCGAGATGGCGATCGTGCTGGGAACCATCCTGTCGCTGGTGGTCTACCTGCACCGCACCTCGCGGCCCTACATGCGCGTGATGGGCTTCGACAACACCCACCACGAGCGGCCCTTCGTCGTGCGCGCCGACGTGCCGAACCCGCTGCCCGAATGCCCGCAGCTGAAGATGATCCGCATGGAAGGCGAGGTCTACTTCGGTGCCGTGCCGCACGTGGCCGACCAGCTGCGCGACATGCGTGCGGCACCCGACGCGGCGAAGCACCTGCTCGTGATGGCTAAGAGCATGAACTTCATCGACCTGCCGGCCGCGGAACTGTGGCGGGCCGAACTGCAGACACGGCGCAGCGCGGGCGGCGACCTGTACTTTCACCGGCCGCGGCCGCCAGTGCTCGAGCTCTGGCAGCGCGTAGGTTTCACGCCGGAGCTGGGCAGCGACCACATCTTCCCGACCAAGCGCATCGCGATCGCGACGATCTTCCAGCACCTGGACCGCAGCGTGTGCGCACGCTGCCAGGTGCGCGTGTTCGAGGAGTGCGGCACGCTGCCGCCACCGGTGCCGCTTTGAAACGGCGCTGAACTCCATCCATACTGCAGACATGGTCACACGCTTGCCCGGTTTTGCGCGTTTGCAGGGGATCGGCGCGGCCTTCTATGCCGGCACGTGCAGCCGTGACGAAGCGCGCTCGGCGGTGATCGACGTGTTCACCGACCAGTTGCGCTGCTCGCGCGTCAGCCTGTGGCGCTTCGATGGCACGCCCGGCAAGCTCAGGCTGCTGTGCCTCGCGTCGAAGGTCGCGGGCGGTGAGCTCGTCACCAGCGAGCGCAGCCTGGTGGAGGCCGAGTACCGCGACTACTTCGACGTGCTGGTGCGCACCGGCATGTACGTGGGCCACGACGCGATGCACGACCCGCACCTGCAGCCGATGCGCGAGAACTACCTGCTGCCCAACGGCGTGCTGTCGATGCTCGACGCCGCGTTCACCGTCAACGGGCGCGCCTACGGCATGGTGTGCTGCGAGCAGACCGACCGCTTGCGCGAATGGCGCGCCGAAGAAATCCGCGATCTGCGCGCACTCGTCGCGAAGCTGGCCTTGCTGATGGCTGCGGCCGGCGACGAAGCACTGTGGGCGACGCCGTCGCGCCCGATGGCGCCGATCGCGCAACGGCCGCAAAACCCCTAACCGATTTCGCCACGGCCTTGCGCCAGCGCGTTGTGCGCAGGTCTGGTACCTTCCGCTCCAAGACAGATTTTGAGGAGACACGCATGAGCGTTTTGCACCAACGCCTGCGAGCGCTGCCGGAAGCGCAGTTGCGCGGCATGCTGCGCGGCGTCGAAAAAGAGAGCTTGCGCGCAATGCCCGATGGGGGCCTGGCGCTGACACCACACCCAGCGGAACTCGGTTCGGCGCTGGCCCACCCCAACATCACGACCGACTTCAGCGAATCGCAGCTCGAGTTCGTGACCGGCGTGCACGCCAGTGCGCAGGAGTGCCTGGACGAACTGACGCAGATCCACCAGTTCACCTACCGCGTGCTCAAGGAGCAGGGCGACGAGATGTTGTGGGTGTCGAGCATGCCCTGCGGGCTGCCGACCGACGAGACGATTCCGCTCGGGCGCTACGGCTCGTCGAACGTGGGGCGCGCCAAGAGCGTGTACCGCATGGGCCTGGGCCACCGTTACGGCCGGCGCATGCAGACGATCTCGGGCATTCACTACAACTGGTCGATGCCGGGGGTGACGACCGAACAGTACTTCGACCTGATCCGCAATTTCCGGCGCCATTCGTTCCTGCTGCTGACGCTGTTCGGTGCGTCGCCGGCCTTGTGTTCGAGCTTCGTTGCAGGCCGTGAACACGAGCTGCAGCCACTCAAGGGCCACACGCTGCACATGCCGCACGGCACCTCGCTGCGCATGGGGCGGCTGGGTTACCAGAGCGACGCGCAATCGTCGCTTTCGGTCAGCTACAACAGCCTGGAGAGTTACGCGGCTTCCTTGCAGGAAGCGCTGACGAAACCGTACCCGGCCTACGAAGCGGTCGGCATTCGCAACCCGGGCGGTGACTACAACCAGCTCGCCACCAGCCTGCTGCAGATCGAGAATGAGTTCTACGGCACCATCCGCCCGAAGCGGGTGATCTTCCCGGGCGAGCGGCCGCTGCACGCACTGCGCGAACGCGGTGTCGAATATGTCGAGGTGCGGTGCATGGACCTCGACCCGTTCGAGCCGGTCGGCATCAACGCATCGACCATGCAGTTCATCGACCTGTTCCTGTTGCACTGCCTGCTCAGCGACAGCCCGCCCGACACGCCGGACGAGATCAAGGCCCTGGCGCGCAACCAGCAGCGGGTGGCGGCGCGCGGGCGCGAGCCTGGCCTGCTGCTCGAGCGTGGTGCCGGCGAGCTGAGCCTGGTGGCCTGGGGCAGCGAATTGCTGCGGGCGTTCGAGCCGATCGCGGCCAGGCTCGACACGCTGCAGGGCGGCTCGGCTTACCGCGACGCGCTCACGGCGGCCGCCGTCACGCTGGCGAACACCGACACCGCCCCGTCGGCGCGCGTGCTGGCAGCGATGGAGCGCGACTTCGACAGCTCGTACGTGGCCTTCACGCGGGCCCAGTCTGAGCAGACGCGCAACCGCTTGCTCGCCTTGCCTTTTTCCAGCGACTCCGAGGCGAAGTACGCCGCGCTGTCGAAAGCCTCGGTCGAAGTGCAGGCGAGCATCGAGGCCAACGACAGTTTGCCCTTCGAGATCTACCGCCAGCAGTACCTGTCGGTCGAACGATTGGGCGTGTCGGGCAAGCGCACGCTGGTGCACGCATAGCGCCGACTGCAGGCGCGCGGCGCTGGCGCTAGACTCGTGCGCCATGAGCACCTTCACCCCCGTTTCCCTCGGCCGCAGCGACCTGCGCGTGACGCCGATCTGCCTCGGCACCATGACCTTCGGCGAGCAGGTCGATGAGCCCACGGCGCACGCCTTGCTCGACCACGCGCTGGCGCGAGGCATCAACTTCATCGACACGGCCGAGATGTATTCGGTGCCGGTGCGGCGCGAGACCTCGGGCTCCACCGAACGTTTCATCGGTAACTGGCTGGCCGCGCGGCCCGGCGCGCGCAACAAGATCGTGCTGGCCACCAAGGTCGCCGGCCCGTCGCGCGCTACCGACTGGATCCGCAACGGCAGCGGTAACGTCACGCCGGCCGAGATCGTGGAAGCCTGCAACGACAGCCTAAAGCGACTGCAGACCGATGTGATCGACCTGTACCAGTTGCACTGGCCGAACCGGAACGCGCCGTCGTTCGGGGCCGTCTACTTCGACCCGTCGAAAGACAAGGAATTCAGCAGCATCCGCGAGCAGCTCGAAGCCTTCGCCGGCCTCGTGCGCGCCGGCAAGGTGCGGCACATCGGCCTCAGCAACGAAACGCCGTGGGGCCTTTCGGAATTCGTGCGCCTGGCCGACGAGCTCGGCCTGCCGCGCGTGGCCACGGTGCAAAACCCGTACACGCTGGTCAACCGCTGCGTCGACAACGGCCTGGACGAAATGATGCATCGGCAAGGTGTTTCGCTGCTGGCCTATTCGCCGCTGGGTTTCGGCACGCTCACCGGCAAGTACGAAGCGGGCTTGTCGAACCAGGGCCGCCTTGCGCTGTTCGAGTCGGTGCGCAAGCAGCGCTGGGGCCGGCCGGAAACCTTCGCCGCCGCGCGGCTGTACAACGAACTGGCGGTCGCGAACGGTCTCACGCCGACGCGCATGGCGCTGGCCTTCTGCTACACGAACTGGCGCGTGGCGAGCACGATCATCGGCGTGACGACACGTGCGCAGCTCGACGAGAACATCGATGCCTGGGGCACGACGCTGCCGCCGGAACTGCTGGCGAAGATCGACGCGATCCGCTGGGCCCACCGCGACCCGGCGCAGTGAGGCCGTGAAGAAGAAGGCGCACGTCAGCGAGACGCCGGCGACACAGTTCCTGCGCGAAAACGGCGTGAGCTTCACCGAGCACGTCTACGAGTACGTCGAGCACGGTGGCACGGCAGAGTCGTCGCGCCAGCTCGGCGTGCCCGAAGCCGAGGTCATCAAGACACTCGTGATGCAGGACGAGCGCGCCCAGCCGTTGATCGTGCTGATGCACGGTGACAAACAGGTCAGCACCAAGAACCTGGCGCGGCAGATCGGCGCCAAGTCGGTCGAACCCTGCAAGCCCGAAGTGGCGCAGCGCCACAGCGGCTACCAGGTGGGTGGCACCTCGCCGTTCGGCCTGCGCAAGCCGATGCCGGTGTACGTGGAAGAGACGGCGCTGGTGCTGGCGCGCATCTGCATCAACGGCGGCCGGCGCGGGTACCTCGTGGGCATCGAGCCCGCCGTGTTGACGCGGCTGCTGGGCGCCAAGCCGGTGAACTGCGCGCTTTGAATTCGGCCGCGCTGATCCCGAGCGCAAAATAGCGGACCTTTTTCCTCGCCCTCGTTTCCATGCAGACCCTGTACCCGGCGCTCGCCACCCTGGCGGCCTACCTGATCGGCTCGCTCTCGTTCGCCGTGATCGTGAGCCGCGCCATGGGCCTGAACGACCCGCGCACCTACGGCTCGGGCAACCCCGGCGCCACCAACGTGCTGCGCTCGGGCAACAAGGCAGCGGCTGTGCTGACGCTGCTGCTCGACGCGCTGAAGGGCTTCGTGCCGGTCGTGCTCGTGGATCAGTTCGGCGCTCGTTTCGGCTTGGGCGAAGGCACAGTCGCGCTGGTCGCACTGGCGGCGTTTCTCGGCCACCTGTGGCCGGTGTTCTTCAGGTTTCAGGGTGGCAAGGGCGTGGCCACCGCCGCCGGTGTGCTGCTGGGGTTGAACCCGTGGCTGGGCCTGGCGACGCTGGCCACCTGGGTCATCATCGCGGCCTTCTTTCGTTATTCGTCGCTTGCGGCCATCGTGGCGGCGGTGTTCGCGCCGTTCTACCAGTTGCTCATCTGGGGTGGCGGCCCCGCGGCGATCAGCGTGGCGGTGATGGGCTTGCTGCTGGTGTGGCGCCACAGCGCCAACATCCAGAAACTGCTCAAGGGCACGGAAAGCAAACTCGGTCAAAAGGCTGCTGGTGCTGCCGTGGTGCACCCGCCGCCCGCGAAACACGCGCACAAACATTCGCACAAACATTCCCACAAACATCCAACCAAGCACGGAGAGAAAACATGAGCCAGGGCCTGCGCCGATTCCATGTCGGTGACCGACTGTCGGAGATGACGATCCACAACAACACGGTCTACCTCGCCGGCCAGGTGGCGGCCGACGCCAGCCAGGACATCCGCGGCCAGATGACCCAAGTGCTGGCCGCCATCGACAAGCTGCTGCACGAAGCCGGCACCGATAACGCGCACATCCTGATGTGCCAGATCTTCATTCGCGACCTGGCCGACTTCCCCGTGATGAACGAAGTCTGGGAAGACTGGCTCGCGCCCGGCGATGCGCCGCCGCGTGCCACCGTGCAGGCGAACCTGGCCAAACCCGAATGGCGGGTCGAGCTCGTGGTGACGGCGGCCATCTGAACTTTTCGAATCAGCGGCTGCCTTCATGACCCAACGTGTTCTCACCGGCATCACCACCACCGGCACCCCGCACCTCGGCAACTACGTGGGCGCGATCCGGCCGGCGATCGAAGCCAGCCGCGAGCCGGGCGTGGAGAGTTTTTTCTTCCTCGCCGACTACCACGCGCTGATCAAGTGCGACGAGCCGGCGCGCATCGAGCGCTCGCGCCTGGAGATCGCCGCGACCTGGCTGGCCGCAGGGCTCGACACCTCGCGCGTGACCTTCTATCGGCAGAGTGACATCGTCGAGATCCCCGAGCTGACCTGGCTTCTGACCTGCGTCGCATCGAAGGGGCTGATGAACCGCGCGCATGCGTACAAGGCCGCGACCGACGCGAACGCTGCGGCGGGCGAAGACCCGGATGCCGGCATCACGATGGGCCTGTTCAGCTACCCGATCCTGATGGCCGCCGACATTTTGATGTTCAACGCGCACCGCGTGCCGGTGGGCCGCGACCAGGTCCAGCACATCGAGATGGCGCGTGATCTGGGGCAGCGCTTCAATCACCTGTTCGGGGCTGGCCGCGAGCTCTTCGTCCTGCCCGAGGCGAACATCGACGAACGCGTGGCGATGCTGCCCGGGCTCGACGGCCGCAAGATGAGCAAGAGCTACGACAACACAGTGCCGCTGTTTGAAGGCGGGGCGAAGGCCTTGCGCGAGGCGCTCGCCCGTGTGGTGACCGACTCGCGCGCGCCGGGTGAGGCGAAGGAGCCGGAAGGCTCGCACCTGGTCGCGATCTACGAGGCGTTCGCGAACGATGCCGAGCGCGCGAAGCTGCGGGCCGATCTGCGCGCAGGCATGGCCTGGGGCGATGCGAAAGCGGTGGTGGTCGAGCGCATCGAGCGCGACATCGCGCCGATGCGCGAGCGTTACGCCGAGCTGATCAACCACCCCGAGCGCATCGAAGAGACGCTGCTCGAAGGCGCGCGCAAAGCGCGGGCCGTGGCGGCGCCGTTCCTCGCCACGCTGCGCGAAGCGGTGGGCCTGCGGCGCATGGTGGCGGCGGGTGCGCCCGCGGGTTCGGCGGTGGTGAAGGCGAAGGTCGCACTGCCCGCGTTCAAACAATACCGTGAGGCGGACGGCAAGTTCTATTTCAAGCTTGCCGCGGCTGATGGCCGCTTGCTGCTGCAGAGCGGGGCTTTCGACTCCGGGCGGGATGCCGGGCAGTGGGTGAGCCGGCTCAAGACCGAAGGTGCCATGGTGCTCGCCGAAGCGCCGGTGTCACGCGGCGCAGGCGTGAGTGCACAAGACGTGGGCGAGGCGCTTGCGGCGCTGGCGGCTTCATAGTTCAGGCCCGTTGCGTCGCGTGAAACGAATCGTCATCCTCATTTCGGGCCGCGGCTCGAACATGGAAGCCATCGTGCGCGCTTGCGCTGACGAAGGCTGGCCGGCGCAGGTCTCGGCGGTGCTCAGCAACCGGGCCGACGCGCCGGGGCTGGGCTTCGCACGGGAGCGTGGCATTGCCACGGCGGTGGTCGATCACAAGGCCTTCGTTTCGCGCGAGGCCTTCGACGCCGAACTGGCGCGCACGATCGACGGCTTCGCCCCCGATGTGGTCGTGCTCGCCGGTTTCATGCGCATCCTGACCGACGGCTTCGTCGCGCGCTACGCAGGGCGCATGGTCAACGTGCACCCCTCGCTGCTGCCGGCCTTCACCGGCCTGAACACCCACCGCCGCGCCATCGAAGCGGGTTGCAAGCTCGCCGGCGCCACCGTTCACTTCGTCACCCCCACGCTCGACTTTGGTCCGATCGTTGCGCAGGCGATTGTGCCCGTGCTGGCGGGCGACACACCCCAGGCGCTGGAGGCGCGCGTGCTCGAACGCGAGCATGTGATGTACCCGCGTGCGGTCGGCTGGCTGGTGCGGGGTGAGTTGCGGGTGGTCGACGGCGCGGTCACGCACGCGCGAGGCGAGCCGCAATTGCTCTAGATGGTCCTATCAGACTAGAAGAAGCCCGCCGCGATGTTGATCGTGAACGCGAGGATGCTGGTGTTGAAGGCGAACGACAGCAGAGCTTGCAGCAGCACGAGCCGGCGCATTGCGCGTGTCGAAACGATCACGTCCGATGTTTGCGAGGCCACGGCGATCGTGAACGAGAAGTAGAGGAAGTCGCCGTAGTCGGGCTTGAAGTCTTTCTCGGTGTCGGGGAACTGCAGGCCGACGCCTTCGTGCTTGCGGTAGAAAAGGCTCGCGTAGTTGAGCGCGAACAAGGTCGGCACCAGCAGCCAAGAGCCCACCACGGTGGCCAGCACGTACACCAGGCGCGGCCAGGCCTGCACCGACCCCGGCACCTTGGCGAGCGAGAGTTCGTAGACCACGGCGCCCAGGCTCACGCCAGCCGCCACGGTCACGATGATCAGCACGGCGAGAGCACCCTCGGCCTGGGCCATCGCCACCCGCTTGACATGTTCCGGCCCGGCGCGCGACATCAACCACGCGACCGATACAAGGTACAGCCAGACGCTCACGTTCCAGCCGAGCAGCGCGCGCGTCACGGGGTTGGCGATGCCCGGCGCGGCGAGCGCGGCCAGCGTGCCCACTGCCCCCGCGAGCATCAGCCGCGGGTGCGCGCGCAGGTGGCTGACGATCACCCGCACGCGCTGGCCATCGGTTCGAAACGCAGCCGGGGCTGGCCGTCGATCAACACGGTCTCGAAGAACATCGCGTGCGGCCGCACCCACCACCCAGTCGTGTTGCAGAGCGGCCGGTAGACCACCATGGCCTCGCTGCTTTCGCTGTGGCGGGCGACGCCGATCACTTCGTACTCGCCGCCTTTGTAGTGGCGGTAGCGACCGAGCGGCGTGGCGGGCAGCGGGGGCAATTCAGGCTCGTTCATCGCCCCAAGGATAATCCGCCGATGCACCCGAACGCCTTGCTCGAACTCGCCACCGAACTGCTGCACCGCGTGCTGCAGCTGCAGCACCCCGCCGACGGCGTTGTCTCCGACTTCTTTCGCCAGCACCGGGCGCTGGGCATTCGCGAACGCCACACGCTGGCCGAAACCACCTACACGGTGTTGCGCCAGCGCCTGCTGTTCCAGCACCTGGCGCAGTCGGGCAAGGGCGAGATGGAGCGCCGTCTCGTCGTGCTCGCCTGGCAAGGCAACGAGGGCTTTCTGCGGGCGGCGCTGAGCGACACCGAACAGCAGTGGCTGCAGCAGGTGTCGGCCGTCGACCGCAGCGCCTTGCCGGAAAAACTGCGCCACAACCTGCCCGAGTGGCTGGCCGACATCCTCAAACCTGCGCTGGGCGACGAGTTCTGGCCGCTGGTCGAAAGCATGAGCGCGGCGGCTCCGCTCGATTTGCGTGTCAACACCTTCAAGGCCAAACGCGAGGCGGTGCAGGAGGCGTTCAAGCAGGCCGGTATTGAGGCCGTGCCCACGCCGTATTCCCCGCTCGGCCTGCGCATTCAAGGCAAGCCGGCGCTGCACAAACTCGACGTGTTCATGCGCGGCGACGTCGAAGTGCAAGACGAAGGCAGCCAGCTTCTCGCGCTGATGCTCGGCGCCAAACGCGGCGAGATGGTGATGGACTTCTGCGCTGGCGCGGGCGGCAAGACGCTCGCGCTCGGGGCAGAGATGCGCAACACCGGGCGTTTGTATGCATTCGACACCTCGGGCCACCGGCTCGCGTCGCTCAAGCCGCGGCTGGCGCGCAGTGGTTTGTCGAACGTGTTCCCGGCGCAGATCGCGCACGAGCGCGACGAGCGCATCAAGCGCCTGGCCGGAAAGCTCGACCGGGTGCTGGTCGATGCGCCGTGCTCGGGCCTGGGCACGCTGCGCCGCAACCCCGACCTGAAATGGCGCCAGACGCCGCAGGCGGTCGAAGAGCTGCGCGTGAAGCAGGCCGCGATCCTGGCCAGCGCCGCGCGGCTGCTCAAGCCGGGGGGCCGGCTCGTCTACGCCACCTGCAGCCTGCTCGACGTTGAAAACGAGGACATCGCCCGCAACTTCACGGCTGAGCACGAGCGCGACTTCCAGGTGCTGCCGGCGCAGGAAGCGCTCTCACGCGCCCATGTGAGCGAGGCCGAATCGCTGGTACGCGGCGATTTCATGCGCTTGTGGCCGCACCGCCACGGTACCGACGGTTTTTTCGCGGCCGTGTGGGAACGCCGCTGATCCGAAAGTACCGGTTCGGGCCGGTTGCGGCACCGGATTGCGATACCTCAAGTTGACCCCTCCTGGCCCGGTATTTCGACCCTTTGGCGAAGGGGGCTCGCATACAATCTCGCACCCGCCATTCATCGCGGAAATAAGGTACTCATGAATTCGTTGATCTCGGTCTGGGACGCCACGGTAGCTTTGCTGGCCCATGGTTTGATCGAAACGACCTGGTGGGAAGTGGTGCTCGTCACGCTGTTGATGACGCACGTCACGATCGCTTCGGTCACGATCTTCCTGCACCGCGCGCAGTCGCACCGCGCGCTCGACCTGCACGCGATCCCTTCGCACTTCTTCCGCCTGTGGCTGTGGCTGACCACCGGCATGGTGACCAAGGAGTTCGTGGCGATCCACCGCAAGCACCACGCCAAGTGCGAAACCGAAGAAGACCCGCACAGCCCGCAAACGCGAGGCATCAAGACCGTGCTGCTGACCGGTGTCGAGCTCTATCGCGCCGAGTCGAAGGTCAAGGAAACGATGGTCAAGTACGGTCTGGGTACGCCGGACGACTGGATCGAACGCAACCTGTACACCCGCTACAGCTGGCAGGGTGTGGGCGTGATGCTGCTGATCGACCTGGGCCTGTTCGGCGCGATCGGCCTGACGGTGTGGGCGATCCAGATGCTGTGGATCCCGATCATGGCAACCGGCGTGATCAATGGCCTGGGCCACTGGTGGGGTTACCGCAATTTCGAAGCGCCCGACGCGTCGACCAATGTCTCGCCGTGGGGCATCGTGATCGGCGGCGAAGAGCTGCACAACAACCATCACACCTACCCGACCTCGGCCAAGTTCTCGGTCAAGCCTTACGAGTTCGACATCGGCTGGGGTTACATCCGCGCCCTCGAATTGATGGGTCTGGCCAAGGTGCGCAAGACGCCGCCGATGCTCAAGCTCGGCAGCATCAAGCCGGTGGCCGACGACAAGACGCTCGAGGCGATCATCGCCAATCGCTACGAAGTGATGGCCAAGTACGCACGCAATCTGCGCCACGCCAGCCACGCCGAAGTGCAGCGCCTCAAGGCCGAGGGAACGCCCAGCGCGGCGAAGCTCGAAAACATGCGCCTGGCCAATCGCTGGTTGCACCGCGACGAAGACAAGATCCCGCTGGCCGTGAAGGCACGTGTGGCGATGGCCGTTGAGCACAGCCCGGGTCTGGCCAAGCTGGTCACGATGCGCGAAGAACTGCGCCAGCTCTGGACCCGCACCAACGTGTCGGCCGAGCAACTCGTGGCCGATCTCCAGGCTTGGTGCAAGGCCGCCGAAGAGAGCGGCATTGCAGCGTTGCAGGAGTTCTCGCTCAAGCTGCGCGCCGCCCACGCGTAACGCGTTCGGCGGAGGACGATAGCGGGGTCGCTTTGCGACCCCTTTTCTTTGCCTGCCAGTTTTTCCGGGCAAGAAAAAACCCGCCACTCGGGCGGGTTCTTCGCTGAAGCGCAGAGCGCTTACTTCAGCTTCGTTTCCTTGTAGGTCACGTGCTTGCGTGCCTTCGGGTCGAACTTCATCATTTCGAGCTTTTCCGGCGTGGTCTTCTTGTTCTTGTCGGTCGTGTAGAAATGACCGGTGCCGGCGCTGGATTCCAGCTTGATTTTTTCGCGTCCACCTTTTGCCATGATCAGCTCCTAGTGTTCAGATTTCACCGCGGGCGCGGAGATCGGCAACGATCTTCTCGATGCCCACCTTGTCGATCAGGCGCAAAGCGGCGTTGGTGATGCGCAAACGCACCCAACGGTTTTCGGCCTCGATCCAGAAGCGGCGGTACTGCAGGTTCGGCAGGAAGCGGCGCTTCGTTTTGTTGTTGGCGTGGGAGACATTGTTTCCCACCATCGGGCGCTTACCCGTGACTTGACAGACGCGTGCCATAACGCACTCCAGTAAATGAACCGCAATAAATGATGCCGACGGATTTTGGCAAAGAGGACGATTATAGCCCGATTTCCGCTGCTGCCTACTGCTCCAGAAAGCGTTGCGCGTCCAGCGCGGCCATGCAGCCGGTGCCGGCGCTGGTGATGGCCTGGCGGTAAACGTGGTCCTGCACGTCGCCGGCGGCGAACACCCCCGGCACGCTGGTCATCGTGGCCATGCCCGCGAGGCCACTCTTGGTGACGATGTAGCCGTCCTTCATCTCCAACTGGCCCTTGAAGATGTCGGTGTTGGGCTGGTGGCCGATCGCGATGAAGCAACCCGTCAGCTTGATCTCGGACGTGCCCTTGTCTTGTGTACTCTTCAGCCGCACGCCGGTCACGCCGGACGTGTCGCCCAGCACTTCGTCGAGCGTGTTCCACAGGTGCAGTTCCATCTTGCCGGCGGCGACCTTCTCGTGCAGCTTGTCGACCAGGATCGCCTCGGCGCGGAACTTGTCGCGGCGGTGGATCAAGTGCACCTTGCTGGCGATGTTGGACAGGTACAGGGCTTCCTCGACCGCAGTGTTGCCACCACCGACCACGCAGACTTCCTGCTCGCGGTAGAAAAAGCCGTCGCAGGTGGCGCAGCCGCTCACGCCGCGACCCATGAAGGCTTCCTCGGAGGGCAAGCCGATGTACTTGGCCGAGGCGCCCGTCGCGATGATCAATGCACCGCAGGTGTATTGGCCCGAGTCGCCCGTGAGCGTGAACGGCCGGCGGCTCAAATCGACGGTGTTGATGTGGTCGAAGATGATCTCGGTGTTGAAGCGCTCGGCGTGCTTCTGGAAGCGCTGCATCAGTTCGGGGCCTTGCACGCCGTCGACGTCGGCGGGCCAGTTGTCGACGTCGGTCGTCGTCATCAGCTGGCCGCCCTGCGCGATGCCGGTGATCAACACGGGCTTCAGGTTGGCGCGTGCGGCGTACACCGCGGCCGAGTAACCGGCGGGGCCCGAACCGAGGATCAGGACTTGTGCGTGGCGGGGAGTTGGGCTCATGGGCTGGGTGTGAAAGTGGGTTGCGGCGTGTGCGCGACACACGCCGGGCCGAGAGTCTGACATGGGGTTGATTCCGGCTGACGCCCAGCCCCGTAATCGTCACAATAGCGAAAATCTGTAAATCGTGAGCTTTTACCGAACAAAGCCGCAACAGGGTGATGCGGCACATTGACAGCAACAACACGAAAGGCGTCCCAGTATGGCCATGCTTTCCAATCTCGACCTGATCCGGCGGGTGCCGCTGTTTTCCCTGCTGACCAACGACCAGGCGCAGGGCATCGCCGACAGCGTGGTCAAGCGCCGATTCCGACGCGGCGAGATCGTGGTGGAACACAACAAGAAGTCGAACGCGCTTTTCATTCTTCTGACGGGCCGGGCGCGCGTGCTCACCGCCGATTCGCGTGGCCGCGAAGTGATTCTCGCCGTGCTGCAACCCGGCGACTACGTCGGCGAGATGAGCCTGATCGACAACGAGCCGCACTCTGCCACCGTGCGCGCCGAAGTCCAGACCGACATGCTGATCCTGGGCCGCGCCGAATTTGCGCGCTGCCTGCCCGAGAACTCGAGCCTGTCGTACGCCATCATGCGCGGCCTGGTGCAGCGCCTGCGCAGTGCCGACCGGCAGATCGAATCCCTGGCCCTGCTCGACGTCTACGGCCGCGTGGCCCGCACCCTGCTCGACATGGCCGAAGCCGATGGCGACACCAAGACCATCCGCAACAAGGTCTCGCGCCAGGATCTGGCCAAGGTTGTCGGCGCGTCGCGCGAAATGGTCAGCCGGGTCATGAAAGACCTGGAAGAGCGCGGCATGATCGAAACCCAGGAAAACGGCTCGGTGGTCATCAAGGAACAGCTCACGGGTTGATCCGCTGGCAGGGGCGCCGGGCAGGGGCCGAAGCGATGGCCGGATCGTCCACAATCCGCCCATGACCTTTCCCTTAGGCTCGCTCCGCTCCGAAGGCGGCCCGTCCGTGGCCGCTGCAAAAGGTGGCTCCTACAGTCGCGATTCCTCAGCCGCATCCAGCGTGGCGCACCACGCCGCGGGTTGGCGTGCGCAGTTGCTGCTGCTGGTCACTGGCGTGTTGTGGTTGCTGGCCGTGCTCGCCCTGGCGACGCACAGCGCGGTCGACCCGGCGTTTTCCACGTCGGGCACCGGCGCGGCGCTGGCCAACAAGGCTGGCGTGGCTGGCGCATGGTTCTCCGACCTCGCTTATTTCGTCTTCGGTTATTCGGCCTGGTGGGCGGTGATCGTTGCGCTGCGCACCTGGCTCGGGGCGCTCGCCCACGTGCTGCGTGGCGATGCGGCCACGCCCGCGAGTGCGCCGCCCGGGCGGCACCCGGTGTGGTTGTTCTGGCTTGGCCTGGCCTTGCTGCTCGCGGCCAGCGCGTCGCTCGAATGGACCCGCCTTTACCAATGGGAAGCGGGTGTCGCCGGGGGCAACGCCGGCGGTGTGGTCGGCTATTCGCTCGGCAAGCTGAGCCAGCACGTGCTGGGCTTCGCCGGCTCGGGTGTGCTGTGGATCGCGGCGCTGGTGGCCGGGATTTCATTGGCGTTGCGGTTTTCCTGGTTGCGTGCGGCCGAAGGTATCGGCGCGTGGGTGGAGTCGCTGCGCGAGCGCCGCGTCGAGCGCATCGAGCGGGCCGAAGACCTGCGCGCTGGTGAACAGGCGCTGCGCGAACGCGAGCTCGTCGTCGATGTGGAACACCAGTTGCACGAAGACCACTTGCCGATCGTGATCGAAGCACCGGTGATCGAGGTGCCACCGAGTGCGCGTGTCGTCAAGGAACGCCAGAAGCCGCTGTTCGTTGAACTCGCAGACACCAAGCTGCCGCAGGTTGACCTGCTCGACGCGGCGCCCGGCCGCATGGAGAGCGTGGCGCCCGAAACACTGGAGATGACCTCGCGGCTGATCGAGAAGAAGCTGAAGGACTTCGGTGTCGAGGTGCGTGTGGTCGCGGCCTCGCCGGGCCCGGTGATCACGCGCTACGAAATCGAGCCGGCCACCGGCGTGAAGGGCTCGCAGGTGTTGAACCTGTCGAAGGACTTGTCGCGCTCGCTCAGCCTGGTGAGCATCCGCGTCGTCGAAACCATTCCCGGCAAGACGACGATGGCGCTGGAGTTGCCCAACCCGAAGCGCCAGATGATCCGCCTCTCGGAGATCCTCGGCTCGCAGATCTACAACGACGCGGCTTCGCAGCTGACGATGGGCCTGGGCAAGGACATCGTCGGCAACCCGGTCGTGGCCGACCTCGGCAAGATGCCGCACTGCCTGGTGGCGGGCACCACCGGTTCGGGCAAGTCGGTCGGCATCAACGCGATGATCCTGAGCCTGCTCTACAAGGCCGAGGCACGCGACGTGCGCTTGATTCTCATCGACCCGAAGATGCTCGAGATGAGCGTCTACGAAGGCATTCCGCACCTGCTCTGCCCGGTCGTCACCGACATGAAGCAGGCCGCCAACGCGCTCAATTGGGGCGTTGGCGAAATGGAGCGCCGCTACAAGCTGATGAGCAAGATGGGCGTGCGCGGCCTGGCCAGCTACAACAAGAAGATCGACGACGCGAAGGAGCGCGGCGAGCTGCTACCCAACCCGTTCAGCCTCACGCCCGAGGAACCCGAGCCGCTCGAGCGCCTGCCCTTCATCGTGATCGTGATCGACGAGTTGGCCGACCTGATGATGGTGATCGGCAAGAAGATCGAAGAGCTGATCGCGCGGCTGGCGCAGAAGGCCCGCGCTTCCGGCATTCACCTGATCCTGGCCACGCAGCGCCCGAGCGTCGACGTGATCACCGGCCTGATCAAGGCCAACATCCCGACGCGCCTCTCGTTCCAGGTCAGCAGCAAGATCGACTCGCGCACCATCCTCGATCAGATGGGCGCCGAGGCGCTGCTCGGCATGGGCGACATGCTCTACATGCCTTCGGGCACCGGCCTGCCGGTGCGCGTGCACGGTGCTTTTGTCAGCGACGAGGAAGTGCACCGGGTCGTGAGCTACCTGAAGAGCCAGGGCGAACCGAACTACATCGAAGGCATTCTCGAAGGCGGCACGCTCGACGGCGAGGGCGGCGACGTGCTCAGCGGCGAAGGCGGCGTGATGGGCGGCGGCGAAAGCGACGCCATGTACGACCAGGCCGTGGCCATCGTGCTGCAGCACAAGCGCGCGTCGATCTCGCTGGTGCAGCGCCACCTGCGCATCGGCTACAACCGCGCCGCACGTTTGCTGGAACAAATGGAGAAATCCGGGCTCGTATCGAGCATGTCCACCAATGGCAACCGCGACATCATCGTCCCGAGCCGGTCCGAATGAAAAAGAGCCTGATCGCTGCACTGTTCACCTTGTCTTCGATCGCCGCCCATGCCGACGCCGTCGACACGCTGCGCGAGTTCATTCGCGACGTGAAGACCGGGCGCGCGCAGTTCACGCAGACCGTCACGTCACCCGATGGCGCGAAGAAAAAAACCTCGAGCGGCAGCTTCGAGTTCTCTCGGCCGAACCGGTTTCGGTTTGCTTATGCCAAACCGTTCGAGCAGGTCATCGTCGCCGACGGCCAGAAGGTCTGGATCTTCGATGCCGACCTGAACCAGGCCAGCTCGCGCAAGTTCTCTTCGGCGCTCGGTGCCACGCCCGCCGCCTTGCTGGCCGGCGGTTCGCTCGACAAGGACTTCGCACTCGCGGCCCTGCCCGCGAAAGACGGGCTCGAATGGGCCCAGGCCACGCCGAAAACGAAAGACGGCGCGTTCAAGTCCGTGCAGGTCGGCTTTCGTGGCAAGGAACTCGCCGCGGTCGAGATCGTCGACGCGTTCGATCAGCGCTCGCTGTTGCTGTTCAGCCAGTTCACCGGCGGCGTGAGCCTGCCGGCCGACACCTTCCGCTTCACGCCACCGGCCGGTGCCGATGTGATCGAGCAGTGAGGCTGCGGCCAGCGCGATGAGTTCGCTGCCCCTGCCGCTGGAACAAGCACCCGGCCACGCGCCGCTCGCCGAGCGGCTGCGCCCGAAGACACTCGATGAGGTGATCGGCCAGCAGCACCTGCTCGGGCCCGGCAAACCCTTGCGGGCTGCGTTCGAATCTGGCCGCCTGCACTCGATGATTTTGTGGGGCCCGCCCGGCGTGGGCAAGACCACGCTCGCGCTGCTGGTGGCGCAGGGCTTCGACGCGCAGTTCATCGCGATCTCGGCCGTGCTCGGCGGCGTGAAGGACATTCGCGAAGCGGTCGAGCGCGCGCAGGTGGTGCGTGCCAGTGGGCGGCGCACCGTGGTGTTCGTCGACGAGGTGCATCGTTTCAACAAGGCGCAGCAAGACGCCTTCTTGCCGCACGTCGAGTCGGGCCTCTTTACGTTCATCGGTGCGACCACCGAGAACCCGTCGTTCGAAGTCAACTCGGCCTTGCTCTCGCGCGCGACGGTGCATGTGCTCAAGCCGCTCGAGGCCGCGGATCTTGGCGAGTTGCTGGCCCGCGCCAGCGCCTTGCTCGATGCGCCGGCCTTCAGCGACGCCGCACGCGAGCGCTTGATCGCTTATGCCGACGGCGACGCACGGCGCTTGCTCAACGCCTTCGAGAACCTGATCAGCATGGCCGGCACCGTCGATCTGATCGACGAGGCGCTGCTCGAAAAATCGCTCGGTGAACAACTGCGCCGCTACGACAAGGGCGGCGAGCAGTATTACGACACGATCTCGGCGCTGCACAAGGCGGTGCGCGGCAGCGACCCCGACGCCGCGCTGTACTGGTTCGTGCGCATGCTCGATGGCGGCGTCGACCCGCGTTACGCTGCCCGCCGCCTCGTGCGCATGGCCAGCGAAGACATCGGCCTGGCCGACCCGCGTGCGCTGCGCTTGACGCTCGATGCGGCCGAAACCTACGAGCGCCTCGGTTCACCCGAAGGTGAACTCGCGCTCGCGCAGGCGGTCGTCTACCTCGCGGTGGCGGCCAAGAGCAATGCCGTCTACACGGCCTACAAGGCGGCGAAGGCCTTCATCCAGCAAGACGGTACCCGGCCGGTGCCACTGCGGCTGCGCAATGCACCGACGTCGCTGATGAAAACGCTCGACTACGGCAAGGGCTACCGCTACGCGCATGACGAAGAAGGCGGATTTGCTGCCGGTGAGCGCTACTGGCCCGACGACATGGACGCGCCGCAGTTCTACCGGCCCGTGGATCGAGGCCTGGAAATCCGTATCAGCGAAAAGCTCGCCGAACTCAGGCGCCTGAACGACGCCGCGCAGAAGCCGCGCTGAAGGTCAAGCCCCGGGAAAGTCTGAGGCGGGCAGGCTGAACGGCGAACCTAGAATTCGCTGCGCTCGGCGTTGCGACCGGTCAGGTCGGCACCGGGCGTTCGAGACCGTGGCCGGATTATTGCTACCGGCAAGAGACACGGCAGGTACCCCGCAACGATGCAGGTGCTCAGAGGTCGTCGAGGGCCGGGCTTCACACGAAGCCGCGGCGTTGCAGCGGCGGACCGGGTTGACAACGCAGGAGAGTCAGGAATGGACACCTTCATCCAACAGATCATCAATGGTCTGGTGCTCGGCAGCGTGTATGCGCTGGTGGCACTGGGCTACACGATGGTCTACGGCATCATCAACTTGATCAACTTCGCGCATGGCGAAGTGCTGATGGTCGGAGCTTTGACGAGCTGGACCGTCGTGATCGGCCTCGGCAAGCTGGGCCTGCCGGGCTGGCTGCTGCTGCTGATCTCGCTGATCGCGGCGATCATCGTCTGCTCGGCGCTCAACTACTCGATCGAAAAGATCGCCTACCGGCCGCTGCGCAACGCGCCGCGCCTGGCACCGCTGATCACCGCGATGGGCATGAGCCTGTTGCTGCAGACACTGGCGATGATCATCTGGGAGCCCACCTACAAGTCCTACCCGATCCTGCTGCCGAGCGAGCCCTACAGCATCGGCGGTGCGGTCATCAACAACGTGCAGATCATGATCCTGGTCGTCACGGCGATCACGCTCACGGGCCTGATGTACCTCGTCAACAAAACCAAGCTCGGCCGCGCGATGCGGGCCACGGCCGAGAACCCGCGGGTCGCCGGCCTGATGGGCGTGCGGCCCGACACCGTGATCTCGGCCACCTTCGTGATCGGCGCCGCGCTGGCTGCGCTGGCTGGTGTGATGTACGCGGCCAACTACGGTTCAGTGCAGCACACGATGGGCTTTCTGCCCGGGCTGAAGGCCTTCACGGCAGCGGTGTTCGGTGGCATCGGCAACCTCGCCGGCGCGATGGTCGGCGGCGTGCTTCTGGGGCTGATCGAATCGCTCGGCGCGGGTTACATCGGCGCCATCACCGGCGACGTGCTCGGCAGCAACTACCAGGACATCTTCGCGTTCATCGTGCTCATTCTCGTGTTGACGCTGCGCCCACAAGGCCTGCTCGGCGAGCGTGTCGCGGACCGAGCCTGAACAGGAGCGCACCATGAAAGACAACAAGACTCTTCAGTACCTGCTCATCGGCATCGGCCTCTTGATCCTGCCGCTGATCGCCCAGCAGTTCGGCAACGCCTGGGTCCGCATCATCGACATCGCCTTGCTGTACGTGTTGCTGGCGCTGGGCCTGAACATCGTGGTCGGTTACGCCGGCCTGCTCGACCTGGGCTATGTGGCCTTCTACGCCGTGGGCGCCTACATGTTCGGCCTGCTCGCGTCGCCACAACTGACCGACGCCTTTCCCTCCATCGCCGCTGCGTTTCCGAACGGCCTGCACACACCGTGGTGGGTGGTGATTCCGCTCGGCGCCGTGCTTGCCGGCCTGGCCGGCATGCTGCTCGGCGCGCCCACGCTGAAGCTGCGCGGCGACTACCTGGCGATCGTCACGCTCGGTTTCGGCGAGATCGTGCGCGTGTTCATGAACAACCTCGACGCGCCGGTCAACATCACCAATGGCCCGAAAGGCATTGCGCAGATCGACGACATCTCGATGTTCGGCGTGCACTTCGGCAAGACCCAGCACCTTTTCGGCATGGACTTCCCGAAGGTCACGAACTACTACTACCTGTTCCTGATCCTCGTGCTGTTCGCGATCCTCGTTTGCTACCGGCTCGAGCGCAGCCGCATCGGCCGCGCCTGGATGGCGATCCGCGAAGACGAGATCGCGGCCAAGGCGATGGGCATCAACACCCGCAACCTGAAGCTGCTGGCCTTCGGCATGGGCGCGACATTCGGGGGCGTGTCGGGTGCGATGTTCGCGACCTTCCAGGGCTTCATCTCGCCCGAGTCGTTCAGCCTGCAGGAGTCGGTGATGATCGTTGCGATGGTCGTGCTTGGTGGCATCGGCCACTTGCCGGGCGTTATCGTCGGCGCCTTGTTGCTGTCGGCCCTGCCCGAGGTGCTGCGCTATGTGGCCGGCCCGCTGCAAGCGATGACCGGCGGGCGGCTCGATGCGTCGATCCTGCGCCAGCTGCTGATCGCGCTGGCGATGATCGGCATCATGTTGTCGCGCCCGCGCGGCCTGTGGCCTTCGCCGGAGCACGGCAAGGCCGCAGCCACCTCGCCGCTACCGCAAGCGACCCACATGCACCTGGCGCCGGCCGAGCAGATACCGCCCCCGGTCACGCACATCGCACCGACCGAATGAGCAGGAGCCCACAATGAGCGAAACCATTCTCAAGGTCAGTGGTGTCTCCAAGCGCTTCGGCGGTCTGCAGGCCCTGTCCGAAGTCGGCATCACCATTCTCAAAGGCCAGGTCTACGGCCTGATCGGGCCGAACGGCGCTGGCAAGACCACCTTCTTCAACGTGCTGACCGGCCTGTACACGCCCGATTCCGGCACGTTCGAGCTCGGCGGCAAGCCTTACAAGCCGACGGCGGTGCACGAAGTGGCCAAGGCCGGCATCGCGCGCACTTTCCAGAACATCCGCCTGTTCGCCGAGATGACGGCGCTCGAGAACGTGATGGTCGGGCGCCACGTGCGCACGCATTCGGGGCTGATCGGCGCGGTGTTCCGCACCAAGGGGTTCAAGACCGAAGAAGCTGCGATCGCCGCACGCGCGCAGGAACTGCTCGACTACGTCGGCATCGGCCGTTTCTCGCACTACAAGGCGCGCACGCTGAGCTACGGTGACCAGCGCCGCCTGGAGATCGCCCGCGCCCTGGCCACCGACCCGAAACTGATCGCGCTCGACGAACCGGCTGCCGGCATGAACGCGAGCGAAAAAGTGGTGCTGCGCGAACTGATCGACCAGATCCGAAAAGACGGCCGCACGATCCTCTTGATCGAACACGATGTGAAGCTCGTGATGGGCCTGTGCGACCGCCTGACCGTGCTCGACTACGGCAAGCAGATCGCCGAAGGCACGGCCGCCGAAGTGCAGAAGAACGAGAAGGTGATCGAGGCTTACCTCGGCGCCGACCACAAACACCACTGAGGGCGCAGAACATGGCAAACACATTGCTCAAGGTGACCGGGCTGAAGGTGGCCTACGGTGGCATCCAGGCGGTCAAGGGCGTTTCCTTCGAAGTTCACGAAGGCGAGCTGGTCAGCCTGATCGGCGCCAACGGCGCCGGCAAGTCGACCACGCTGAAAGCCATCACCGGCTTGCAGCCGGCGGCGGCCGGCGACATCGAATACCTCGGTAAGTCGATCAAGGGCCAGGGCCCCTGGGACCTGGTCAAACAGGGCCTGATCATGGTGCCCGAAGGCCGCGGCACCTTCACCCGCATGACGATCACCGAGAACCTGCAGATGGGTGCCTTCGTGCGCAACGACGACGCGCAGATCGAGCTCGACATCGAAAAGGTGTTCGCGATCTTCCCGCGCCTGAAGGAGCGCCGCAACCAACTTGCCGGCACCATGTCGGGTGGCGAACAGCAGATGCTGGCGATGGGCCGCGCACTGATGGCCAACCCCAAGGTGCTGCTGCTCGACGAACCGTCGATGGGGCTGTCGCCGATCATGGTCGACAAGATTTTCGAAGTGGTGAACGACATCCACCAGCGCGGCACGACCGTTCTGCTGGTCGAGCAGAACGCCAGCCGCGCCTTGCAACTGGCCTCGCGCGGCTATGTGATGGATTCCGGCGAAGTCACGATGAGCGGCGAGGCCAAGGCCTTGCTCAACGACCCGAAGGTGCGAGCGGCCTACCTGGGCGAATAGCCCCGCGATCGGGCCACGGGTGCCGGGCCATCTCAGGGGCGGACGATACAATTCGCCCGCCATGAACATGCCCGTCATTCCATCCTCAGGTCGCGCCTTTCAATGTGGCTCGTGCGCCAGCTGCCGTGCCCGCGAGGCGCGGCCGTGCCGCTGCTTCGGTCTTCCTGATGTCGAGGCGTCGGCCCCGTGACGCTCGATCTGCAAGCCCCCACCCACGTGTCCCTCACGCCACTGGTTTTTCGCCGCAGGCAGCTTGAAGCGGGCGAGGTGGCCATGCCGTCGGCGCAGCTCGGCGGGCGTGGCGTCGGTGCCGGCACCGGCCTCTTCACCAACGAGTTGCTCTCGCCCGGCGGCGCGGTGTTTGACCTCTGGTCGGGCAGCGCCGACCTGCGCTCGCAGCAACACGGTTGTGTGCGCTACACGAGTGATGGCCAGTGGCTGCACGGTTGCGCCGAAATCGACGATGCCGTGGTCGAAGGCGGGCTGCACGCCGCAGCGCAGCGGGCCTATGCCGACCTGTTCGCGGTGCTCGCCCAAAGCCGCAGCCCGCACCTGCTGCGGCTGTGGAACTACATCAGCCACATCAACGCCGACGACACCGACGGCGTCGAGCGTTACCGCCACTTCAATGCGGGCCGCCAGCAAGCGTTCATCGACGCGCGCCGCAGTGCCTTCGACGGCACGCCGGCCGCGTGTGCGCTCGGCACCCAGGAAGGCCCGCTGCGGGTGTATTTCCTGGCCGGCCCGCAGGCACCGCTGGCGATCGAGAACCCGCGCCAGATCAGCGCCTACCGCTACCCGGCGAGTTATGGCGCGCGCAGCCCCACGTTCTCGCGCGCGGCGCTCGCCGATGTCGGCGGCGGGCGACAGGCCCTGTTCATCTCGGGCACCGCCAGCATCGTCGGCCATGCCACGCTGCACATCGGCGACGTGCGCCGGCAGACCGAAGAGAGCCTGACCAACCTGGCCGCGGTGCGCGAAGTCGCGGCTTTGCGCGCGGGGGCCGCGTTCGATGCCTCGGAGCTGATCTACACCGTCTACCTGCGGCAGCGCAGTGACTTCGCCGTGGTGCGCGAAGTCTTCGAGCAGCACGTCGGCCCGCACAGTGTGGCCGCGCGCCAGGCGGTGTACTTGCAGGCCGACATCTGCCGCGCCGAGCTGCTGGTCGAAATCGAAGCGCATGCCTTCGTCAACCAGAGGTCGACGATTTGAATTTGCACTGTCGTTTGATCACGCTTGCGCTCGCTGTGATGGCCGGCCCCACCTGGGCTGTCGACCCGCCCGATGCACCGGCATCCGCGCCCACCGGCTTGCACGTGCCCCAGCCCGCGGCCGAAACCCCGACCAGCGTGAAACGCCCGCTGTGGGAACTCGGCATCGGCGTCGCGGGCCTGAGCCTGCCCGATTACCGCGGCTCCGATCAAAGCAGCGCCTACCTGCTGCCCTTGCCCTACGTCGTGTACCGCGGCACCTTCCTGAAGGCCGACCGCGACGGCACCCGCGCCCTTCTGCTCGAGTCGCGGCGGGTCAAGGTCGACGTGAGCGTGGCCGCGTCCACGCCCGCGCGCAGCCGCGACAACGTGGCGCGCCAGGGCATGCCCAACCTGCCGGGCACCTTCGAGATCGGCCCCAACGTCAACATCACGCTGTTCGGCTCTGCCGATCAGAAGCCCCGGCTCGACCTGCGCCTGCCCTTGCGCGCGGCGATCACCTTGCAGCGCTCGCCGAAGTCGGTGGGCGCCACGTTTTCGCCGCACCTGAACCTCGACCTGGCCGAAGTGGCCGGTGGCTGGAACGTCGGCATGCTGATCGGGCCGCAGTTCGGCGACCGCCGCTATCACGCGCAGTACTACGGCGTCGACGCCGCCTACGCGACGGCGCAGCGGCCGGCCTACAGCGCCCGCGGCGGCTACGCCGGCTGGGACGCGATCGCCGCCACCTCGCGCCGCTTCGGCAACATGTGGGTCGGCGCCTTCCTTCGCTACGACAGCGTGCGCGGTGCGGTCTTCGAAGACAGCCCGCTGGTGCGGCGCAGCTCAGGCGTGACGGCGGGGCTCGGTGTGTCGTGGGTGCTGGACACCTCGTCCGAGCTCGTCGTCAGCCCCAACTGAGGTGCCGTTTGAGGGTCTTGCGGCGCTTTGTCCACAGCGTGATGTTCTACGTGCTGCTGACCCACCTGGCGATGATGTCGCTGACGTGGAGCCTCGTCTCGCTCGTGCTGTACCCACTGCTCTCGCGCGAGAACGGCGTGATCGTGGGGCGCGCGGCGATCTCGTCGGTCTACCGCGGCTTCTGGAGCTGTGCGCAGGCACTCGGCCTGATGCGCATCGACTACGAAGCGCTCGACGTGCTGAACGACGACGCCGGCCTGATCATAGCGGCCAACCACCCGAGCATGCTCGACGCGATGCTCGTCGTGGCGCGTGTGCCGCGCGGCATCTGCATCATGCGTGCGGGGCTGATGCACAACCCTTTCCTCGGCGCTGGCGCACGGCTGGCGCGCTACATCCGCAACGACCCGCCGCGCGGCATGATCCGCAGCGCCGTGCGCAATCTGCGGGCCGGCGGCCAGCTGGTGTTGTTCCCCGAAGGCACACGCACCGTCACGCCGCCGATCAACCCGTTTCGGCCCGGCATGACGCTGATGGCGCACATGGCCCAGGTGCCGATCCAGACCGTCATCATCGAAAGTGCATCGCCCTACCTCGGCAAGGGCTGGCCGATCTGGCGCACGCCGCAGTTCCCGGTGGTCTTCAGTGCACGGCTCGGCCAACGTTTTGCCCCCGAGGCCGACCACATGGCGCTGCTCACGCGGATCGAAACCTACTTCGCTGACGAACTTCGAAAATGACGGCCGCCTCGAAGACGCACATCGTGCTGATCCCCAGCTACAACACCGGCCGGACGCTGCTGCAGACCGTGCGTTCGGCGCTCGCGCAGTGGAGCCCGGTGTGGGTCGTGATCGATGGCAGCACCGACGGCAGCGCGACCGGCGTGCGCGAACTCGCTGCAAGCGATGCGGGCCTGAAGCTGATCGAGCTCGAGGTCAACAGCGGCAAGGGTGCGGCCGTGTTGCACGGCCTGCAAGCCGCGCGCGACGCCGGCTTCACGCACGCGTTGACGATGGACGCTGACGGCCAGCACCCGGCCGACCTGATCTCGGCCTTCATGCAGGCTTCGCAAGCGCATCTTGATTCGATGGTGCTCGGCCGGCCCGTCTTCGACGCCTCGGCGCCGCTGTTGCGCGTGCGTGGCCGCAAGGTGTCGAACTGGTGGACCAACCTCGAAACGCTGGGCGCCGGCATCGACGATTCGCTGTACGGCTTTCGGGTCTACCCGGTCGCTGACCTGATCGCGGTGATGCGCCGCCAGCCCTGGATGCGCCGCTTCGACTTCGACACCGAAGCCGTCGTGCGTCTGGCCTGGCGCGGCGTGGCACCGATCAACCTGGCTGCGCCGGTGAAGTACCTCACGGTCGACGAAGGCGGTGTGTCGCACTTCCGCTATGGGCGTGACAACGTGCTGTTGACCTGGATGCACCTGCGGCTGATGCTCGAATTCGTGCTGCGCTTGCCGGGTTTGTTGCTGCGACGGTTGATGGGGCGGCCGCCGTTTCAGCACCGCTGAGCGAGTGGCCGCATGCGGCCAACGAGCGGTGCTGGCGAGGGCATCGGGTGACCGGCTCCGTTCGTGTCCCCCGAAGTCGGCCTCCCGGCCAACTTCTCCTCCTTGACCTCACTGCGCCGGTCACCCGACGCCCTCGCCAGCAGGCACTCTCGCGGCACGCGAAGGTATTCAATCCCCGAGCAGCCGCGGTGGTCGCAGCGCACGCGCTGGCCTCTTGCCGCGTGGTTCAAACCATCGCGCCGTTGACCGAGATGATTTGCCCGCTGATGTAAGCGGCATCATTCCCCGCCAGAAACGCCACGAGGGCCGCGACTTCGTCGGCGGTGCCGGCGCGTTTCATCGGCACCAGGCGATCGATCAGGGCCTTGTCGAACACCGCTTCGGCCATGCCGGAGTCGATGATGCCCGGCGCCACGGCGTTGACCGTGATGCCGCGGCTGGCCACTTCGAGCGCGAGCGCCTTGGTGGCGCTGTTGAGCGCGCCCTTGGCCGCGGCGTAGTTCACCTGGCCACGGTTGCCGGTGAGCGCGGCCACCGATGAGATGTTGATCACGCGCCCCCAGCGGGTGCGGATCATCGGCAGCATCAGCGGCTGCGTCACGTGGAAGAAGCCGTTGAGCGACACGTCGAGCACCTGCTGCCATTGCGCTTCACGCATGGCGGGGAACACCGCGTCGTCGTGCGTGCCGGCGTTGTTGACGAGGATCTGCACCGGCCCGGCCACGAGCAGTTGTTCGCAGGCCGCGTGGGTGGCGGTGCGGTCGGTCAGGTCGAAGGCGCAGGCTTCGGCGCTGAAGCCTTCGGCCTTGATCTTCTCGGCCAGCGCGGTGGCGGCGTCCAGGCGCTGGTTCGCATGCACGATCACATGCGTGCCGGCTCGCGCCAGCCGCATCGCAATGGCGCTGCCGAGCCCGCCGCTGGCGCCGGTAACGAGGGCGCGCTTGCTTGTTGTGGTGTTCATGCGAGAGGGGTGTTGAGCACGACCGCGGCGCGGCCTTCGGCCACCGGCTCGCCAGCGTGGCTGACCTTGAAGGCGTAGAGGATCTGGCGCGCGTCGCCGGCCTGGCGCGTGGCGGTGATGTGCAGTTCGCCGGCCAGATCGTCGAGCCGCAGGCGGTAAAGGTGCACGCCGCGTGTGCTGGCCAGGTAACCCGGTGTGGCCGGCACGCCCGCTTCGATGCCGATCAGCGCGCCGTGCAAGGCCATGGCCTGCGCGGCGTATTCGATCGCGTTCGGCGTCAGCAGGCCACTGCGGGTGCGCAACGGGTGTTGCGGGTCGCGGTGGTTGTCAGCGCGGCAGACGATGTGCGCCGAATCCCACGCGTCCAGGTGTTCGAGCAGGCACATCGTGCCGCTGTGCGGGATCAACCCGGCGATCTGGTCGCGCTCGAGAGCCTGGGCCAGCGTGGTCATGCCAGGGCGGGCAGGTTGACGCGCTGCACGTCGACGTTCAGGCGCAGCGTGGGCAGGTAGGTGAGCACGAGTGTTTGCAGGCGCCCTTCGTCGCGCGCGAGCGCTTGCAAAAGGGGCAGGCCGCACGCCGCTGGAATGGCGCAGCGCAACGCTTCCAGTGACTCGTCTTCACACGCGGTGGGCGCGCCCGGCTCGGGCGTGAGTTCGATGCGCAACGATGCGAGCGACCGCGACGACTGCGTGGCACTCAGCACCAGCGCGATGCCGAAGTTGTCGGGCAAGGGCCGCGCCGCATGCAGCGGCTCGGGGTAGGGCGTGTCGCTCGCGACGAGCAGGATCGGCGCGCCGCTCAGTGCCACGCTCGTTGCCGCTTCGATCAGCCCGGCACCGAAGCTCGCATCGAATGCGCCCAGGCTCGTCGACGCGGCACGGCTCGCGACCGCGATGTGCCAGTAGCCGGCCGCGGCGTTGTGCACCGAGTTCGTGAAGCGGGTCGGCGACACCATGGGCGTGTCGCTGGCCAGGGTCTCGCACAGGATGTGGCAATTCCCGCCTTCGCCGCTCGATGCGCTGAAGACGGTGGCAAGCTGTTGCGGGTCGGCACCGGCATGCGCCACGGCTTCGTCGGCCACCGCCATCGCGAGTTTCACGGCCGCACCTGCCCGGCGCCGTTCGGCGGGCGGCAGGCGCGCCGGTGGTGGCAGCACGGCTGGCACGAAGACGTGCGGCCGTTCGCCCCGCAAGGTGGCGAGAGAAGAAGACCACGAGGGCAGCCCCGGGCCGAGCACGCCGGCACCGTCCACCCACACCGTCAGGCCGCTCATCGCACGGCTCCGAAAACCAGGCTCGCGTTCGAGCCGCCGAAACCGAATGAATTCGACAGCACGTGGCGCAGCGCGGCGCTGCGGTTGTGTTGCAGGTAGTTCACGTGCAGATCGGGGTCGAGCGTCTGCACGTTCAGGCCGCCGGGCATGAAGCCGTGCTGCAAGGCCAGCAGCGCGATCACCGCTTCCACACCGCCGGCCGCACCCAGCGTGTGGCCGGTGGCGCCCTTGGTCGAACTGCACGCGGTGGTGTTGCCAAACACCTCGCCGACCGCGCGGTCTTCGGCCGAATCGTTGCTCGGTGTCGCGGTACCGTGCAGGTTGATGTAGTCGATGTCGGCCGGCGCGAGCGAAGCGTCGGCGAGCGCCATGCGCATTGCCGCGATGGCACCGGCGCCTTCGGGATGGGGTGTGCTCATGTGGTGGCCGTCGTTGCTCTCGCCCACGCCGAGCAGCCAGCCCTGCGGTGCATCGATGTCGCGTTCGAGCAGTGCGAAGGCCGCGGCTTCGCCGAGCGACAGGCCGTTGCGCCCGGCGTCCCAGGGCCGGCAGATCTGCGGCGACAGCAGTTCCAGCGAGTTGAAGCCGTGCAGCGTGGTCAGGCACATGCTGTCGACGCCGCCGACCACGGCCGCGTCGATGAACCCGGCTTCGATCAGCCGCGCTGCGTTGCCGAACACCTTGGCGCTCGACGAACACGCGGTCGAGACGACCGAACTCGGCCCTTCAAGGCCAAGCGCCTGCGCCGTGAACGCGGCCAGCGAGTGGGCGTTCTGCGTCGTCGCGTACAGGTAGTCGGCGGGCAGGGCGCCATCGGGCCCGCGCCGGTGGTAGGCGAGCTCGGTCTGCAGCAGGCCCGAGGTGCTGGTGCCCAGGAACACCCCGACGCGGTGCGCACCCCAGCGCTGGCGCGCGCGCTGCACCGTATCGATGAAACCGTCTTGCTGCAGGCCGATCCATGCGAGCCGGTTGTTGCGGCAGTCGAAGTCGCGCAGCGCGGCGGGCAGGGTGACGGCATCGGCCTCGCTCACCTCGCCGGTCCAGGTGGGCAGGGCCACGTCCATGAAACGCGCCGGTGCGAGCCCGGTGCGCCCGGCTTGCAAGGCTTCGAGTGTGATGGCGCGGCCGGCGCCCAGGCCGGTGGTCAGCGTGCTGCCGGTGATGCCCAGGGCCTTCACGGCGCGCTCCCATCGCCCACCACGCGGGCCACCAGCAGCACGTTGGCAAAGGGCGTTCCCTTGCTCATCGGCAGGCTTTGCACGTTGAAACCCAAAGACTCGAGCTGCGCGACCCAGACTGCCAGCGTGCGCCCGTAGATCGGCGTCACGCGGTGCCCGCGCACGCGCGTGACGAGGCGGTCGACCCATTGACTGATCGCGAAACCGCGCCGCGCCGCCGCGTCGCCGATGCGCAGCAGCAGCACGCCACCCGCCGACAGCGCACTCCGCACGCGCAGCAGCACCTCGTTCTGCTCGGCGATGCTGACGTAATGCAACACGTCGAGGATCACGACCGCGTCGACGGCCGGGAAGGGCGCGTGGCGCATGTCGCCGCAGACGAACTCGGCGCTGCTGCCGAGCGCGGCCTGGGCACGGGCCACGTCGCGTTGCATCAGCTCGATGCCGTGCACACGTGCGTCGACCGGTGCGCTGGCCCAGTCGGCCGGCCACTGGCCACGTTCGGCGCGGGCGTGGGCCGCGCGCAGCAGGCTGGCCAGCAGGCCCTGGCCGCAGCCGATGTCGAGCACACGCGCTTTCGGCGCGATCAGGCCGTGCCGCATCATGTGCGGGAACACCGGGTCCATGCCGAGCTTGCCGCGCGCGAAGTGCCAGGCGAAACGCCCGGCGGGGCGGTAGGGCGCGCTCGCGGCGTCGACCAGCGACTTCCAGTCGCCGTGGGTGGCGGCGGCGGCCGTCACGCGGCCAGCTCCGTGCGGGTGGCGTCGGGCAAGGTCACGCTGCGCAGGCCGCTCTGCGCGAACGCACGCAGCAGGGCCGGCAAGACCTCGAGCACGACCGGCCGGCCGGTGGCGGTGCGCGCGCCGTTGTGGTCGTGCAGCAGCAGGATGTCGCCGGCCGCCAGCGACTGCGTGAGGCGTGACAGCACCCGGGCGGGTTCGGTGCGCACGGTGTCGAAACCGCGCCGTGTCCAGCTTACGAGTTGCAGGTCGAGCCGGTGCAGCACGGGCGCGAGAAAGGGGTTGCGCAGGCCGGCCGGCGCGCGGAAGTAGCGCGGCCGCTCGCCGGTGATCTGGCTCAGGGCGTCCTGCGCCGCTTCGATCTCGCGGGCAAAGCCGCCCAGCCCGAGCAGCGAAAAGTTGTGGCGGTGGTGGTGGCTGTGGTTCTGCACGCTGTGGCCGCGGCGCACGATCTCGCGGCACAGCTGCGGGTGCGCCTGCGCGTGCCGGGCGATGCAGAAGAACGTGGCGCGGGCAGCGTGGGCGTCGAGCTGGTCGAGCACGGCGGGGGTGAGCTCGGGGTCGGGGCCGTCGTCGATCGTCAGCGCCACTTCGCGGCGTGCGGTGGCGGCGGGAGGCAGGCGCAGCAGGTTGCTGCCGAGCCAGGTCGAGCGTGGCCACAGGCCCGCGCCGACCAGCAAGGCGTGGTTCAAGGCCACCGCGCCGAGCGCCCAGGGCCAGGCTTGCGGCGCGGCCGCCACGGCCAGGCCGGCGCCCAGGTGGCAGGCGACACTGGCCTTGATGAAGAGTGGTGGGCGCCACGGCGTGGGGACCGGGCGGGCAGGGGCGGAATGAACGTGCATGCGATTGACAGGGATGGTCCACGTTGCAGGCCGCGGCCCGGGGCTGCCGGGCGCGGTCCTCATGGGTCTACAGCGGCGGCGAGATTTTCCCATAGGAGCCGGAGCCCCGCGTCGGTATGAACGCGGCCGCGAGCACCAGGCTCAGCAGAATGCCCGGCGCCACGACCAGCCCGATGGCGCGCAGGGCCGGAATGTTCGACAACGCGAGCAGGCAGAACGAGATCACGGCCGTGAGGTTCGCCAGGGCCAACGACGCGAGCGTGTCGTTGTCGGCGCCGCGGCCGGTCCGTTCGAAATCGACGCGGATCTGGTCGAAGAACAGCGCGTAGTTCGAGCCGATCGCGACCATCAGCAACAAGCCCACCAGGTGCAGGATGCCGAGCGCGACGCCGGCGAACGACAACCCGGCGAGCACGATCAGCAGCGCCCCGGCCACCGGCAACGCCACGCGCACCAGGCGCGCAAGCGAGCGCTGGTGCAGCCCGAGCAGCACGCAAACGGCCAGCGCGCCGAGCAGGGCCTGCAGGATCGCCTCGTGCAGGTAGCGCGCGTAGAGCGCGTCGAGTTCGGCCTTGATGTTGACGACCTGCGCGCCCGGCACGTCGGCCAGCGCGGTGCGCAGGCGCGGCATGTCGATCGGTTGTGCGCCGGCCTGCAGGCTCAGCAGGGCACGCCACGGGCGCCCGTCCTCACCGGGCACGAGCATCGCGTCGAGTGCGCTGGCCAGTGGTGTGTCGCGCAGCGAGGCGCGGGTCAGCGGCGGCTGGGCGCGCGCGGCTTGCACGTCGGTGACGAAGGCACCGAGGCGCGACGCCGAGAGCGGGCCGTCGACGGTGGCTTCGACCAGGCGTTCGGCCAGCAGCTTGGCGTCGGGCAACGCAGCACGGCGTGCGCTCTGCATGGCCGGGCTGGGCAGCAGGCGGGTCGGCGATTCGTAACCCTGCAGTGCACCGTCGGCAACGAGCTTGTCGAGCCGCGCGCCCGCGGCTTCGGCGCCCGCCAGCGCGCCGGCTTCGTCGGCGGCCGACACCGCCACCAGCGTGCTGGCGTCGCTGGAGCCGAGGTCGGCGCGCAGGTCGGCGTCGACCTGCAATGCTGCCGCACCGACCGGGTTGAGCGAGCCGAGGTCTCCACGCCAGGCCGAAGGCAGCCAAGCCAGCGCGGCCGCTGCCGCCAGCGACAGCGCCACCAGCGGCCAGCGCACGCGGGGCAGCAGTGCGGCACACACGCCGGTGAAGCGGCCGAGGTGGCGGCGCAAACCCATGCCGGGGGCGCCGTCGGGCGCGAGCACCGGGAACACACAGCGTGTCGTCAGCGCCGCCGCGGTCAGCCCGGCAATCGAAAACACGCCGAGCTGCGCCAGGCCCGGAAAACCCGAGAACACCAGCGCCGCGAAGCCGCACAGGGATGTCAGCAAACCGAGCCGCACCGTCGGCCAGTTCTCGCCGAGCCAGCGCTGCGAACCCGAGCCCGCTGCACCGCACGCGACCGGCCGGGCCTGGATCAGGTAGTAGATCGCGTAGTCGACCGCTTCGCCGATCAGCGTGGTGCCGAAGCCCAGCGTGATGCCGTGCACGTTGCCGAAGGCAAGGCTCACGACCGCGATGCCCGCGAGCACGCCGCTGGCGACCGGCAGCGCGGCAGTGAACAAGGTGCGCAGCGAGCCGCCGAAGGCCAGCAGCATCAGCCCGACGATCGCAACGCCGCCGGCGATCGCGAGGCGCTCGACCTCGGTCTTGATCTGCGCGCGCGAACTCACCGCGAAGGTGCCGGCGCCGGTGACGATCAGGCGCAGGCCCTGCCCCGCGAACGGCGCGAAGCTCGTGCGCACGAGTTGCAGCGAACGCTCCTGCGCGTCGAGGTCGGCGCCATCGGCGCGCGTGGTGGCGAGCAGCACGGCGCGTTCGGCATTAGGCGAGACCCACACGCCGCCTTCGCTGCGCGGCGATTGCGTTGGCAGCATCGCTTCGGCCATGCGCACGGTTTCGCCGGTCGGGTCGCGAAAGATCAGCGGTTTGATCATGCTGCCGGCCGGTGTACCGAGCAGGCTCGTGGTTTCGTCGATCGCGGTGCGAATGCCGTCGACCGTGAACCGCTGCGCATCGACCGCCGGGCTCAGCTGGTAGCGGTGGTCGAAGAGGAACTTGCCCGTGGCTTCGAACTGCGAGTTGTCGCCGTTGTGCACCGATTCGAAGGCGCCGCTCTGGCGCAGTGCGGCGGCGAACTTCAGCGATGCGCCGGTGCGCTCGGGCAGGGTGCCGCCTTCGATGCCGACCAGCACCAGCCGCGCCGCGACACCGCTGCGCAACTGGTCGAGCAAGACCGCCTGCTCGGCAGTCGGCGCCGACGGCAGGAAGGCCGACAGGTCGGCGACGTAGTGAGTGCGCGCGGTGACGACGATGGCGCAGGCCACACACACCAGCCACAGCGCGAGCGCGTGGCGGCGGGCCAGTGCGGAAAAACGGGCAAGGGCTGCAGCCATGAACCCTCAGCGCGCCGCGCTGGCCGGCGTTGCGCTGCTCGTGATCACCGGCTCGATCGTCATCACCGAACGATCGCCATCGGCCATCACGACCAGCACCTCGCGCACCAGCGCGCGTTGCCCACTCATGCGGATCGACACCACCACCTCGCGCAGCAGCACCTCGCGTGGCACGAGTTCGAGCGACCAGCGTTCGGCGTTGCCGGCGACGCTGGCCTTGAAGTCTTTTTCGAGCGCTTCGCGGTTGCCGGTGAGCGTGCCGCGGATCGCCTCGAAGATCAGCGCCGCTTCGGGCGCGGCGTCGAGCGAGAGCGTGCGGCTGCGGTTGCCCTGGCTCATCGTCACGTTGTTGCCGACGACCTTGACGCTCTCGCGCCGCGGCTTGAGCGTTTCGCGCACGAAGGTGTCGGGCGCTTCGAAGGAAATCCGGCCCGACGATTCGAGCGTGCGCTCGAGCACTTGCACCGTGCGCCGCTCGACGAAGCTGCCTTCGCCGGCCTTGACTTGCGCGAGCGTCTGCATCAGCTGCACCAGCGTGAAGCTGCCCTGCGCACGCGCGAACGGAGCGCCGCACAGGCCGACGAGGCAGGCCAGGGCGCGGCGGCGGTCAGTGAGCAGCGTCATCAAGGGCCCAGAAGTCGAAGAAGTTGAACCAGTTGTACGGCGACTCGCGGCACAGCGATTCGAGCAGCGCCACGTAAGTGCGCATCGCCTGCTGGATGCGTTCTTCCTGCTCGGCCGCGCCACCGGGCGCGCGCTCGCGGAAGTCGGCCAATTCGGTGAAGCGCAGGTCGTAGCGGCAACCACCCTGGTACAGGCCGGTCATGAAGATCGCCTGGCGGCGCAGCATCGCCGCCAGGCGAAACGGGCCGTCGGAAAAACGCGCCGGCGCGCCGAGGAAAGGCAGCACGACGGTGCGCGAACGCTCCGACGACGCCGTGCCCGGCAGCAGGCGGTCGCCGAGCAGGCCGGCGATGCCTCCCTTGTCGAGCCAGTCGCGCACTTCGAGCATCGCACCGGGCCGGCCGAGCGCGATCGTGCGCAGCTTCGCTTCGGGCGCGATCGCGCGCAGCGTGGCGTTGATCAGGCGCGCGTTGTCTTCGTACATCAGCATCGCGACGTTGATGCCGTGCTCTTCGCCGACCGCGCGCAAGGCTTCGAAGCTGCCCAGGTGTGCGCCGACCATCAGCGCGCCCTTGCCGCTGGCGAGCGGGATGTCGATCGCCTCGGTGCCGATCGCGTGCACGTCGAAGGCTTCGAAACGTTCCTGCAGAAAGTAGACACGGTCGAGGATGGTGGAAGCGAAGCAGTGGATGTGGCGGTAGACCTGAGCCCAGCCGGCCCGGTGACCCAACGCGCGGCCGAGGTACTGCGCCGACGCGCGCCGCGCCGCGCCGTGCACGAGCAGGAAATAAAGCGTGATCGGGTGCAGAACGCAGCGTGCGACGCGGCGGCCGGTCTTGATCGCGATCCAGCGCATCGTGGCCAGCAGCCACAGGTTGCTGCGCTCTTCGTGTTCGGCCCAGTGCGTGCCGCCGGTTTCCTGTGCCGGCGAACTCACCGGGAGCCGCCCGTTTCGAAATGGCCAGCCGCTACCAGCTGCGCTTCGCTCCACACCTCGAAGCGCAGGGCGCGCTCGCCGGCGGTGAGTTGCAGCGCCAGTTCGCTGCCTGGGCGCACCGGCGCGAGGAACTTGGCGGCACCCAGGCGCGGTTGCGCGCCGATCAGCGCGGCCAGCGCCGGCTCGGCCAAGGCCGCTTCCAGCACTTCGGACAACAGCACCACGCCGGGCAACAGCGGCTGCCCCGGAAAGTGGCCGGCGAACGTGGGGTGGTCGGGCGCGACCTGCAAGGCGACGCTGTGCATGGGCGTGTTCAGCCGCGCGGCGACTGGCGTTCCAGCACACCTGCCGCCCAGGCATCGAGCAGCCCGGCGGGCAGCTTGCCCGTGGGTTCGCGCGGCATGGCCGGCACGTTGATGACCCGGCGCGGCAGGAAGGCCGCATCGACGCGCTGGCGCAGCGCACTGACGATGTGATCGTGCAGTGCGCCGGGCGCGACGTCGGGCGCGACAACGAACGCCGTCAGGCGCACGATGCCGTGCCCGGGCTCGTCGGGCGGCAACCAGAAGCTGCCGTCGTGGATGCCCGCAATCGAGTTCAGGTGGTAGTTCAGGTGCGACAGCGAACTGCGCTTGCCGGCGATGTTGATCAGGTCGTTGGAACGGCCGAGCAGGCGGAAGGTCTGCGCGTCGATGACTTCGAGCACGTCGGCCAGCAGCGTGGGTTGCGGCACGTGGCCGTCCTGCACGACCGACTGGTCACCGTCACCGGTCAGGCGCAGGCCCTCGTAGGTGTGCCACTCGGGGCCGTCGGTGGTGCGGCGCGAAGCGACCTGGCCGGCTTCGGTGCAGCCGTAGATTTCCATCAGCGGCGCGGCCAATGCCGCTTCGGCCCGTGCCGCGAGCTGCGGCGAGAGTGGCGCAGTGGCGCACACCGTCAGGTCGATCGGCGGCAATTCGATGCCGGAGTCGAGCAGCGTCTTCAGGTGGAAGGGCGTGGTCACGAGCATGCGCGGGCGCGGCGCACGCGCCAGTGCGCGGGCGATGTCGGCCGGGTAGAACGGGCGCTCGGCGTCGAACGAGGCGCCGCCCAGCAAGGCGACCAGCACCGTCGACTCGAAGCCGTACATGTGCTGCGGCGGCACCGTGGCCACCAGCGTCACGCCGGCCAGGTTGCTGCGGCCCATCTGCTCGGCCAGGCGCTGCACGCCGGCGCGGGTGTTGTTGACGAGCAGGCCCCAGCGTTTGGCGTGCGGCACCGGCGCGCCGGTCGAACCAGAGGTGAGCACCTGGGCCACGAGCATGTCGGCGTCGACGGACGGCACTTCATCGGGTGCGGGGCTCGTGGGTGGCGTGTGCGGGTGCCAGACCATCGGCAACTGCACCGGCGGTGCGGCTTCGTCGGCCAGGGCGTAGGCCGACGGGAACAGGCTGTGCAGCCGCGCGACCATGTCGGGCGTGTGGTTCGGCGGCATCAGGTTGTCTTGCCCGCGCAGCATCGCCGCGCCCAGGCCCACGGCGAAGTGGTAGCGGTCGGCGGTCACGTTGAGCATCGGGCCGGCGCCGGGCAGCAACGCGCACAGCGTGTGCGCGTCGGCGAGGTAACGGCGGCGCGAAATCGGCTCGCCGTCGCGCCAGGCAATGGGCTGGTCGAGGTCGTCCCCACGGATCAGGGGCAGACCGCTCATTTGGCGAGGGGCTCGCTGAGGGCTGGCGGGGCGGGAGTGTCCTTGCTCGCGCCTTGCCGGTAAGCACGGATCGCGTCACCGAGCGTGGTGCGCTCGAACTCGGGGTGCAGGCGGTAGCGCAGCAGGTATTCGCCGACGAACATGGCGCCCACCGCGACCGGCGTGCCGACGTTGGCGAACAGGGCCCAGGTGTCGAATGGCGCCAGGGCATACAGGCTGATCGAGACCGCGACGATGGCGACGAAGAAGACGACCCAGGCGAACGTGAGCTTGCGAGTGTAGAGCGCCTTGCCGGGCGTGAGCGGGCGCACCCGGCCAGCCAGCTGCGAGATCAGCGCCTGGCCACCGGGCCGCAGCGTGCTGGCGAACCATGCGCCCAGAAACAGGTTCACGCCCACGTGCTGGGCCAGGTACAGCAGCTGCGCCGAGACATGGGCGCCGAACAAGGCGGCCGCACACAGCGCGGCGAGCAGCACGGTCGCGCCCACGCTGAGCCAGCGGTGCTTTGCGCGCCAGGCGCCGAGCATCACCGCGATCAGCATCGGCGAGAGCAGGGCCACGACGGCCCATGCCGACTCGGGCGCGTGGGTCATGAGCCATTGCGAGCCGAAGATGTAGGCCGCGGCGACCAGCGCGATCACCACATAGCGCAAGCGCATGGTCTTGGCCTCAGCCGACGCGGTGGGTCGTGATGTGCTCGGTCAGGCTGGCCAGCGACGTGAAGATGCGGATGTTGTCCTCATCGTCGGAGCGCAGCTGAAAGCCGTAGCGTTGCGAGACCACCAGCGCCACCTCGAGGATGTCGATCGAGTCCAACCCCAGGCCTTCGCCGTACAAGGGCGCTTGCGGGTCGATGCTGTCGGCGGGGATGTCGAGGTTCAGGGCCTCGACCAGGAGCGCGGCAACTTCGCGCTGCGAATCGGTTTGGACAGAAGTCATGCGTGCGTGGAGTCCGTGTGGCGTCTGTCGTCGTGCCGTGCAAAGCGGGCAACGCCGGGAAATGAAGGTCGAAAGGCTGGAAAACGAAAGCCCGTGGAGTTTACCAAAGCGCTCCCCCCGGGAACCCGGCACTTGCGCGCCGCCACAACGCACAAGCCGGCCCGCGGGCCGGCTTGTGATGGGCAAGGGCCGGCGGCCGGTTTCAGCGGTAGCCGCTCTCCGCCGAGTTGTGGATGATCCAGATCAGGTTGCCGCTGCCGTAGCTGCCGCGCCAGCCGTTGCCGCCGGCGAAGATCAAGCGGCCCTGGCCCTTGTAGACCAGCTCGTGGCGGTAGCGGTCGCCGCCGTAGTAGAACGGGATCCAGGCCTTGCCGGTGACGTAGGCGCCCTGGTCGGTCGGTGCGCCGACCAGGTCGGTGACCTGGCGCATCGGCATGCCGATCTGCAACTGCGTGAAGCGGCTGCCCGGGCCGGGTTTGCCGGTGATGTCGCCTTCCCAGTCGTTGATGCCCTTGACGTGCCGTGTGTCACCTTCGGCCGGGGCTTTTGGCGGCACCGGGGCCGCGGCTGCGGGGGCCGGTGCCGGCGCGGGTGCCGGCGCGGCGCCGCCCTGCGTGGTCTGGCAGGCGGCCAGCACACAGGCGGCCATCAGTGCAGCGGTGAGTTCGAGATTTCTTTTCATCATGGGGACCTCCGTGGATGGGCAAAACCGACAGCGAATCATAGGGGCGCGGCTGGGGTGCTTCAACGCCGCGGGGCCGTTGACTTGGGGGGAGATTTCCCTGCCCCACGGGACAGTCATTCGACCCGCGCCCCCGAAGCTTTCACGACCGTTTCGTACTTCGCCAGCTCACCTTTCACGAAATCACCGAATTGCGCGGGTGTGGACGGCATCGGTTCGGCCAGCAGTGCGGCCAGGCGAGTGCGCAAATCGGCCGAGTTGAGCGCATCGACGAAGGCCTTGTTCAGGCGCTGCGTCACGTCGGCCGGCAGCCGGGCCGGGCCGAACAGGCCGAACCAGGTGTGGATGTCGAAACCGGCCAGGCCGAGCGCCTTGCCGGCTTCTGAGATCGTCGGCAGTTCGGGGCTGGTGCCGGCGCGCGCGGCGGTCGTCACGGCAATCGCCTTGAGCTTGCCGGCCTTGATGTTGGCCGAAGCGGCGGCGAGGTTGTCGAAGTTCAGATCGACCTGGCCCGACAACAAGGCCAGTTGCGCCGGGTTGCCGCCGGCATAGGGAATGTGGACCATGAAGACGCCGGCGCGGGCCTTGAACATCTCGCCGGCCAGGTGGCCGGCGCTGCCGATGCCGCCCGAGCCGTAGTTCAGCTTGCCCGGGTTCTTGCGCGCGTAGGCGACGAGGTCGGCGACGCTGTCGATGCCGAGTTTGGCGGCGTTCTGCGGGTTCATCACCAGCACGTTCGGTACCTGTGCCACGCCGGTGATCGGCGTGAAGTCGCGCGCCGCGTCGTAAGGCATCTTCGTGTAGAGCCACGGGTTGATCGCGTGCGTGGCCACGGCGCCCATGACGATCGTGTTGCCATCGGGCGCCGCCTTGGCGACGAGGTCGGCACCGAGGTTGCCACCGGCGCCAGGGCGGTTTTCGACGATCACGTTGCCCAGGGTGGCCTGCACCTTTTCGGCGAGCGCCCGCGCCACGGTGTCGAGCGGGCCGCCCGGCGGGTAGGGCACGATCAGGCGGATCGGTTTCGGCTGGGCTCGGGCCATGCCTGCGGGCACGAGGCCGGTCGCTAGGGTGCTGATCAGCAGTGAACGTCTTTGCATGGCGATCGGTGTGGGTTTCAAAGCGGGCCGAGCCCGGTGAGCGTGAGCTTGAAGTGAACCTGCACGTCGTTGGCGACCATCGACGTGTCGGCCCAGTCGCCTTCGCCGATCTTGAATTCGAGCCGCTTGATCGTGAAGCTGCCGGTGGCAACCGACGTACCCGCGCTTTGTGTCACGCTGACCGGCACGACGACGTCGCGCACGTTGCCCTTGATCGCGAGCTTGCCGGTGACTTCGAACTTGCCGGTGCCCGAACCCTTGATCGCACTCGACTGGAACGTGGCCTGCGGAAACTTCGGTGCATTGAACCACTCGGGTTTGTGCAGCTCGGCGTCGGTCTCGGCGATGCCGAGCGATGCGCTGCCGGTGTCGATCGTGAACGTGACCTTGCCGGCTTCCGGCTTCTTCGGGTCGAGCTCGATGCGTGCGTCGAACTTCTTGAACACACCTTCGACCGGCACACCCATCTGCTTGCTGACGAACGCGATTTCGCTTTGGGCCGGCAGCAGCTTCGCCACTGTTTGCGCGCCCGCCGCCGCAGCCGCCAGCAGCCACGCCGTGGCGATCACGATTCGAACGGGGGACTTCATCGTCTTTCTCCCGCAGGCCACATGCGCCAGAACAAACCATCACGATCGATGAACTGGTGTTTCAAGCTGGCGGCGATGTGCAGCAGCGCGAACCCGGCCAGGGAAAAAGCGAACGCGGCGTGCAGCGGCTTGAGCACCGCGTCGGCGAGGTCCTTGTTGACGCTCACCCAGTCGGGCAGCGGCAACACGCCGAACCAGACGATGGGAAGACCAGCCGCCGAGCTGTAGGCCCAGCCCGAGAGCGGCACGGCGAAGAACAACAGGTACAGCAGGGCGTGGGTCGCGCTGTGGGCTCGCCGTTGCCAAGTGGGCATCGCAGCGAGCACGTTCGCCGGCAGCGCCGGCGGCCGGTGCGAGAGCCGCCACAGAAGGCGCAGCGCAGACAGCATCAGGATCGTGACGCCGGCCCACTTGTGCCAGTTGAAGAGCTTCAGGCGCAGCGGCGAAAACGGCAGCTCGTGCATGTAGAAGCCGACACCGAGCGAGCCGAAGATCATCAGCGCGAGCAACCAGTGGAAGGCAATGGCGACCGCGCCATAGCGCAGCCTTGCTGCACTCCGCGCACTTGTGTCTACGGCCGGCACTTCGTGCCTTAACTTCGCTGCGCGAAGTGAGCCTGCGACGCAAACATGTCGCTACGCGCCATGTTTGTCCGCTTCAGACGTGAACGCGTCGGCGTAGAACTCGTCGTCCGGCAGCCCGGCCTTCATCACGAAATCACGCTTGGCCGACTCGACCATGATCGGCACGCCGCAGGCATAAACCTGGTGATTCATCAGGTTCGGGTGGTCGTGCATCACGGCCTGGTGGACGAAACCGGTGCGGCCGGTCCACGCGTCTTCCGGTTTGGGATCGGACAACACCGGGATGTACTGCAGGTTCGGCATTTGCGCGGCGGCGTTCAGCGCCCAATCGTGCAGGTACAGATCGGCCTTGCTGCGGCAGCCCCAGTACAGCAGCGCGTGCCGTTGGCTGTTCTTGAACTGCAGGTGTTCGATGATGGCCTTGATCGGCGCGAAGCCGGTGCCCGAGGCGAGCAGGATCATCGGCTTGTCGGTGTCTTCACGCAGGAAAAAACTGCCGAACGGGCCTTCGACCCGCAGGATGTCTTTTTCCTTCATCGCACCGAACACGTGGTCGGTGAACTTGCCGCCGGGCAGGTGGCGCACGTGCAGTTCGATGCCCGGCTTGGCGGTCTGCATGTGCGGTGCGTTGGCCATCGAATAACTGCGCCGTGAGCCGTCGCGCAGGATGAACTCGACATACTGCCCGGCGTGGTACTGCAGCACGTCGTTGGCCGGCAGCTGAAGCTGCAGCACCGCCACGTCGGGTGCGGGTTTGTTGATGCTGGTCACGCGGCTCGGCATCTTGCGCACCGGGAACTCGCCGGCGCCGGGCACGGTGCGCGCTTCGATCACCAAGTCGGTCTGCGGCGCGCCCTGGCAGGTCAACATCCAACCCGCGGCTTCTTCTTCGGCACTCAGCGCTTTCGACTGGTGCACGCCGTGGATCACACGGCCTTCGAGCAAGCGGCACTTGCACGAACCGCAGGCGCCGTCCTTGCAGCCATAGGGCAGGCCCACACCCTGGCGGATGGCGGCGAGAAGGACGGGTTCGTCGCGCTCGACGCTGAAGCTGCGCCCGCTGGGCTGAACGGTGACAGTGAAGGTCATGGTGATGTTTTGGGCGAAACTCTCGGACAGAGGAGCGATTCTGCCTCGCCCATCAATGGCCCCGTGACCGACCTGCCGACGCGCTCGAAACGACCCACCCTGCTGATCGTCGGCTGCGGCGACGTCGGCCTGCGCGTGTTGCGGCTGTTGCGCGGGCGCTGGCGGGTGATCGCGCTCACGTCGAGCCCGAGCCGTGTCGACGCGCTGCGCGCCGCAGGCGCGGTGCCGCTTCTCGGCAACCTCGACGCGGCGGGCACACTGGCGCGGCTGGCCGGGCTGGCCGACGCGGTGCTGCATTTGGCACCGCCACAAGGCAGCGGCCACGCCGATCTGCGCACCCGCCATCTGCTGCAGGCGCTGGCACGCCAGGGCCGCGTGCGGCGGCTCGTTTACGCCAGCACGACCGGCGTGTATGGCGACTGCGCCGGCGCGCAATTCGACGAAACGCGCGCGCTGAACCCGGGCACCGATCGCGCCCGCCGGCGTGTCGACGCCGAGCGGCAACTGCGCTGGTTCGGGCGTGCGTTCGGGGTGCGCGTGACGCTGCTGCGCGTCCCCGGCATCTACGCCGGCGACCGCGAAGGTGGCCACCCGCGCGAGCGGCTCGCGCGCGGCGCGCCGGTGCTGGTGCCTGACGACGATGTCTACACCAACCACATCCACGCCGACGACCTGGCGCGTGCCTGTGTCGCGGCCCTGCACCGCGGCTTGCCGCAGCGGGTGCTGCACGTGTGCGATGACACGCAGATGAAGATGGGCGACTACTTCGATATGGCCGCTGACCTGTGCGCGTTGCCGCGCCCGCCGCGCATTTCGCGCGACGAAGCGGCGCTGCACATGTCGCCGATGCAGCTGAGTTTCATGGGCGAGTCGCGGCGCTTGTTGAATGGCCGCGTCAAGCGCGAACTGCGTTTGCGTCTGCGCTACCCGACCGCTGCGCAGGGTCTGCTCGCCTGATGAGCCCGAACAACCGAACGAAGCCGATCCATGAAAACCTTGCTGCTCACCGATCCGATGCCGGCGGGGTATTTCACCGCGGCGATCCACGCGGTCGACCCCGATGTGGAATTGCTGCCCTACCGCAGCGATATCAGCGACGCCGAACTCGCCGAGGTCGAGGTCGTGCTCGGCTGGCGTTTTCCGCGCGGTGTGGCGGCGCGCTTGCCGAAGCTGAAGTGGGTGTGCGCCGTGGCAGCCGGTGTCGACAAGCTGCTCGTGCCCGAGCTCGCGGCGCATGTGAACGTGTCGCGCATCATCGACACCGAACAAGGCCGCGGCATCGCCCAGTTCGTCGTGATGATGGCACTGCGCCATGCGCGCCAGCTCTCGATGTACGAGCAGCAGCAACGCGAACACGCGTGGCGGCGGCAACCGGTTGCTTCGGTGCGCAGCCGAGTGGCAGTGCTCGGGATGGGCGAGATGGGCGGAGTCGTCGCGCGGCTGCTCGAAACGGTGGGCTTCGATGTGCGCGGCTGGAGCCGCAGCAGCGGCGGCGCGCTGGACGCGCTGCTCGCCAGCAGCGACATCGTCGTCTGCGCGCTGCCGCTCACGCCGCAGACCCGCGGCCTGCTCGATGCCCGCGCGCTGGCCTGCATGCCGCAGGGCAGCTACCTGATCAACATCGCGCGCGGTGAGCATGTGGTCGAAGCCGACCTGATCGACGCGGTGGGCAGCGGCCACCTCGCCGGCGCCGCGCTCGACGTGCAGTGCAACGAACCGATGGCCCCTGACGACCCGTTGTGGGACGTTCCCGGCATCACGATCACGCCGCACATCGCGGCGCAGTCGTCGCCCGAGACGATCGCGAAGCAGTTCGTCGCCGGCCTGCTTTGCCTGAAGCGCGGCGAGCCGCTGCCGCAGACGGTGGACCGGGTGCGCGGCTACTGAGCGCGCCGTCGCGGGCTTCGAGCCCCTCCCTATTGCTTCTGGAACCCGATCTGCTTGATCATCGCGCCCCAGCGCTCGTAGGCGCTGCGTATCTCGGTGGCCAGCTCGGCCGGTGTTGACGGTGCGGTTTCGTAGGCGCCTTTGGCGATAGCGTCGTGCACGGCAGGGTTCGACAGCGCCTGCACGAACACCGCGTTGACGCGGGCCACCAGATCGGCTGGCATCTTCGCCGGGCCGACGATGGCGATCCAGCTCGTCAGGTCGATGCCGGGCACGCCTTGTTCGCTGATCGTCGGCACGTTCGGGATGAACGGGTTGCGCACTGGAGCGGCGACGCCGAGGATGCGGATCTTGCCGGTCTTTTCGTTGATGATGGCCGTCGGCGCGGCGTCGAAGTAGGCCTGGACCCGGCCTTCGAGCAGGTCGCGCGCCGCGTCGGCCGTGCCCTTGTACGGCACATGGACCATCTCGATGCCGGCGGCCTTCACGAAGGCTTCGGCATAGACGTGCGACGAGGTGCCGACGCCGAACGACGCGAACGTCAGCTTGCCCGGGTTCGCCTTGGCCCAGGCCACCAGTTCGCGCACGTTCGTTGCCGGCACCGACACATGCAGCGTCAGCACCAGCGGCCCGCGCGTGGCCAGCGTGATCGGCGTGAAGTCCTTGAACGGGTCGTAGGGCACGTTGGCCAGCGTGTGCGGGTTCTGCGCGAAGGTGGATGAAGGCGCGTACAGCAGCGTGTGGCCGTCGGGCAGCGCGCGCGCCGCTTCGCTGGCGGCCAGCATCATGCTGGCGCCCGGCTTGTTGTCGACGATGACCTGCACGCCGGTCTGCTCGGTGACTTTCTGCGCCACGACGCGGGCCTGCGCATCGAGCGAGCCGCCGGCCTGCAGGCCGACGAGGAGGCGGATCGGCCGGCCCGGTTGCGGGTAGGCGGGCGCTGGCGAGGTTTGCGCAAGGCCTGCCAATGGCAGGCCGGCCAGCGTCAAGACGCCGGCCAGGCTGATTTGGCGGCGGGCGACTGAGGGGTGTTGTGTCATGGTCTTTCTGCGTCTCCGCTTGCAATTTTCGGACAGTATGTCCATTATTCGCTTATCAACCGACAGACACAAGCATGAAAACCATCGTCCGCACCGACGAACGCATCCTCACCGCCGACGTTTTCGCCCGCGACGCCAAGCTTGTGCGGGCCGACCTCGGCACACACCACGAAGCCGCGCGCGACATCCCGGTCTACCGCCAATGCGACGTGCTGGTCGTGGGCGGCGGCCCGTCGGGCACGGCGGCAGCAGCGGCCGCCGCGCGCAGCGGCGCCGACGTGGTGTTGCTCGAGCGTTACAACCACCTCGGTGGTCTGTCCACCGGCGGCCTGGTGATCTGGATCGACCGCATGAGCGACTGGCAAGGCCAGCTCGTCATTCGCGGTTTCGCCGACGAGCTGTTCGACCGCCTGCCGGCCGACGCCGTGGCCGGGCCCGAGCCGCGAGACTGGGGTTCGACCGACGCCGCCAAGGCCGCGCATTGGTCGCAGCGCACCGCCGCGTACCACGGCATCGTTACCTGGTCGCCGACCGTCTGCCCCGAGCGGCTGAAGCTGCTGTCGCAAGAAATCGTCATCGAACGCGGCGTCAAGCTCGTCTACCACGCCTGGGGCAGCCTGCCCATCGTCGAAGACGGCCGCGTCTGCGGCGCCACCTTCGAAAGCAAGGAAGGGCGAATGGCGATCCGCGCGAAGGTGGTGGTCGATGCGACGGGCGACGGCGACCTCTTCGCCCGCGCTGGCGCGGCCTTCGACAACGACATCGAAGAAGCCGACGTGCACCATTGCATGAACACCTCATGGCTGTTCGGCGGTGTCGAGATGCAGCGTTGGATCAACTTCAAGGCCGGCCAGCCCGAGGCCTTCGCCGACTTCATGGCGCGCGGCCGCGAAGCCTGCGGCCTGTTCGACCGGCCTTTCGTTTCGTGGCGCGATGACATCGCGCTCTTCATGGGGCCGCGCCAGACCGGTTATTCGGCGCTCGATGTCGACGACCTCACCGCCGTCGAGGTGCGCTCGCACCGGGTGATGGCCAAGCACCTCGAGCACTACCGCGCGCACGCGCCGGGCTTCGAGAACGCCTACATGATGCTGTCGGCGCCGCAGATCGGCGTGCGCCACGCACGGCGGCTGAAAGGCGTGGACGGCGTGCTGCGCAGCCGCTGGTCCGACGGTACGGCGCTGCCCGACGAGATCGGCGTCACACCGGCGGTGTCGCCGAAGTTCCCGAACATCTCGATTCCGTACGGCGCGCTGGTGCCGGAAAAGCTCGACGGGTTGCTGGCCTGTGGCCGCCATGTCTCGTGCGACAAGAACTCGCACGGTTTCATGCGCGAGATTCCGCAGTGCTGGATCACCGGGCAGGCCGCCGGCGCGGCCGCCGCGCTGGCCGTGGCGCGCGGCGTGCAGGCGCGCGACGTGGACGTGCGTGAGCTGCAGTCGGTGCTGCTGGCGCAAGGCGTGTACCTGCGGCCGGTCGAAGCCTTGGTGCCTGCCACCGCATGAAACAAGCCGTCGACCGCGAAGAGCGCAACACGGTCAGCGCGCTCGACCGCGGGCTGGCGTTGATGCGCTGCTTCAGTGCCGACCAGCATCTGCTCGGGCCGAGTGAGTTGGCGCGGCTGACCGGCATTCCGCGGCCTTCGGTGATACGCCTGGCCGCCACGCTGGTGGCACACCGCTGGCTGCGCGCCGAGCCCGGCGGTGACCGCTTCATGCTCGGCGCCGGCGTGGTGTCGCTGGCGCACGATTTCCTCGCCGGGCTGGACGTGCGCTCGGCCGCGCGGGGCCCGATGCTGGCGCTGGCCGAACGGACCAGCGGCTCGGTGTACCTGGCCGTGCGCGATGGCCTGGAGATGGTGCTGGTCGAAGCCTGCCGACCGCGCTCGACCATGCTCGCCGCCCGGCTCGACGTGGGCTCGCGTGTGCCGCTGCCGAACTCGGCCCTCGGCCGCGCCTACCTCGGCGCGCTCGACGAGGCCACGCGCACGCCGCTGCTGGCCGCACTGCGCAAAGCCAACGGCAAGGACTGGCCGGCGATGGAAGCGGGCCTGCAGCGCGCGCTGGATGACAACGCGGCGAACGGCTGGTGCCTGTCGGTGGGCGAGTTCCACCGCGAGATCAATTCGGTGTCGGTTGCGCTGACCGATCCGCGCGGTGATGTCATGTCCTTCAACTGCGGCGGCCCGGCTTTCGCTTTTGCTGAAGCGCGCTTGCGCAGCGAAGTCGCGCCCGCGCTGGCGACGATGGTGAAGGCCATCGCCGAAGAGATCGGAGGCCGGGCATGAAACTCAGCGACGAAGAAAAAGCCATGCGCGATGGCCGCGACGGCGCCGCGGTGGCCAAGGCGATGGACCTGCTGATCCGCTACGGCAACGCCCTCGGCGCCGAAGATTTCGTCGAGACTCGCAACGTCTGCGGCACCGTCACCGCGACCACACCCTTCATGCGCGACTTCGCGCTGAAGCAGGGCGGGCTCGATGCCGTGTTCAGCGAGTTCAACCTCGACAGCGCCGAGGTCGTGCCGGTGCCCAAGGTGCGCGCCTTCAGCTCCCACCTGCAACTCGGCTTCGACCCGCACCACCCGGTCGAGATGGGCCTGAGCCCGCAGATCGTCGAGTTCTATCGCAAGAGCGAGGCGAGCGCCGCGCGCATGGGCGTGCAGATCCTCAACACCTGTACGCCGTACCAGGTGGGCAACGTGCCGACGCGCGGCGAACACTGCGCGTGGATGGAGTCGTCGGCCGTCATCTACATCAACTCGGTGCTGGGCGCACGTACCAACGCCGAAGGGCGCGAAAGCACGAGCGCGGCCATGCTGACCTGCCGCATTCCGAACTGGGGCTACCACCTCGACGCGGCGCGGCTGGGCACACATGGTGTGCAGCTCGACATCGCGGTCGAGTCCGTCGAAGACTGGGGCCTGCTCGGCTACTGGGTTGGCGGCTGGGTGCAGGACCGCGTGCCGGTGATCAGTGGCGTCGGCGCGGTGCCGAACCTGCCGCGCTTGAAGCACTTCGGCGCCGCCGCCTCATCGTCGGGCGGCGTCGAGATGTACCACCTGGTCGGCGTGACGCCGGAAGCGTCGACCGAAACCCAAGCCTTCGGCGCCAACAAGCCGGTGGAGACGCGTCACTACGGCGCGCGCGAACGCCGCGAGACTTACGAGCGCATCAACGCGATGGCGCACGACCGCCAGGTCGACTACGTGATGCTTGGCTGCCCGCACTACACGATCGAACAGATCTGGGAAGCGGCGCAGCTGCTCGAAGGCCGCAAGGTGCACGAGAGCTGCGCGCTGTGGATCTTCACGCCGCGCGCCATCAAGTCGCTGGCCGATCGCAACGGCTACACCGCAATCATCGAAGCCGCCGGCGCCAAGCTGATGACCGACAGCTGCTCGGCGATGAGCCGCGCCGTGCCGCCGGGCACCAGGGTCGTCGCGCTCGACTCGGCCAAGCAGGCGCACTACCTGCCGGCGATCCTGGGCGTGCAGGCCTGGTTCGGCACGACGGTGCAGTGCGTCGATGCGGCTTGCACGGGGCGCTGGCATGGCTGAATTTCGCATCCAAGGCCGCTGCGTGGTGCCCGGCGTCGCCGAAGGCGAAGCACTGGTCACGAACGAGCCGATTTCGGGCTGGGGCGGCGTCGACCCGCGCACCGGCACCATCATCGAAACGCGGCACGAGCTGCGAGGCCAGAGCTTCGCCGGCAAGGTGCTGGTGTTCCCGGGCGCGAAAGGCTCGTCGGGCTGGTCGGCGCAATTCCATGTTGCACGCGTGATGGGCACGGCGCCGGCGGCCTGGCTCTTCAATGTGATGTCGACCAAGGTCGCGCTCGGCACCGTGGTCAGCCACGCACCGGCGATGACCGACTTCGATCGTGACCCGCTGGAAATCATTCGCAGCGGCGACTGGGTGCGTGTCGATGCCGATGCCGGCATCGTGACGATCACCCGCAAGGACAGCTGATGAACTCTTCACGCCCGCTGCGCAGCAACTTTCCGCGCGGCTCCTACCTGTGGTCGGTGCGCAATGCGCAGTGGCGCGCACTCGGCATCGCCGAGGCCGACTGCGAGAAACCGAAGATCGCCGTCGTCAATTCCAGCAGCGAGTTGGCCAGTTGCTACAGCCACCTCGACGCCGTGGCGCGCGAGGTGAAGGATGCGATCCGCACCGCCGGTGCGTTGCCCTTTGAGATCCGTACCGCCGCGCCGAGCGACTTCATAACCGGCGCCGGCGCGCGTGGCGCGTACATGCTGGCGGCGCGCGACCTCGTCACCAACGACATCGAGGTCGCAGTCGAAGGCGCGCAGCTCGACGGCATGATCTGCCTGACCTCGTGCGACAAGACCGTGCCCGGGCAGCTGATGGCCGCAGCGCGGTTGAATATCCCGACCCTTCTCGTGCCTTGCGGCTACCAGGCCAGTGGCCACTTCGCCGGCAAACATTGCGACATCGAAGACGTGTTCGTCGCCGCGATGCACGTGGCCACCGGCGCGATGGATGCCGACACGCTCGTCGGCATGAGCCGCGAAGCGATCCACACGCCGGGCGTCTGTTCGGGCATGGGCACGGCGAACTCGATGCACATCGTCTGCGAAGCGCTCGGCATGGCCTTGCCCGGCAGCGCGCCGGTGGCGGCGATGGGCACGAAGATGATGGCCGACGTGCGCGCGGCCGCTGCGCGCATCGTGCAGATGGTCTGGGACGATCTGAAGCCGCGACAGATCCTGACCGAAGGCGCTTTTGCGAACGCCGTGCGCGCGGTGCTGGCGGTGGGCGGCTCGGTCAACTGCGTCAAACACCTGCAGGCCGTGGCCACCGAAGCCGGCTTGAGCACCGACGTGTATTCGATGTTCGAGCGCTTTGGCGCGACGACGCCGGTGCTCGCCGGCGTGCGGCCGGTCGGAGAGCAGACCATCGAAGCTTTCGAAGCCGCCGGCGGCTGCCGCGCGGTGTTAAAGCAGCTGCAGCCGCTGCTCGATACATCGGTGTTGACGGTGACGGGCCGCACGCTGGCGGCAGAGCTCGCCGATGCGAAGCTGTTCGACAGCGAAGTCATCCGCCCGCTGGACCGGCCCGTTGCGGCCAGCCCGGCCATCGTTGTGCTGCGCGGCTCTTTGTGCCCCGACACCGGTATCGTCAAGACCGGCATCGCACCGCGCAAGACGCGGCGCTTCAGCGGCCCGGCCATCTGCTTCGACACGGCCGACGCGGCGCTGGCGGCCATCAACGACGGCGGCATCCGCCCCGGCCACGTAGTGGTGATGCGCGGCGCCGGCACGCAAGGCGGCCCGGCGATGGGCGGCGGTGCGTCACGGGTGGTCTTCGCGATCGACGGCGCGGGCTTGGGCGAGCAGGTCGCGATGTTGACCGACGGCCACTTGTCGGGCTTGGTCTGCAAGGGCCTGGTCGTTGCCGAAGTCGCACCCGAAGCCGCTTTGGGTGGGCCGCTGGCGCTGGTGCTGGACGGCGACGTGATCACGATTGACCTCGATCAACGGCGTTGCGACCTGGAAGTCGACGCTGCCGAACTGGCGGGCCGCCGCGCCGCGTGGCGGCCGCCCGAACCGAAGTTCGACCGCGGCTGGCTGCAGATTTACCGGCGCAACGTCGGGCCGCCGGCCCAAGGCGCGGTGTTGGTCAGGCACAAGGAGTAGACGATGAAGCCCCGTTCCTTCACACGCCGCCAGGCGCTCGCCGCCGGCACCGTGCTGCTGGCCGCACCACGCAGCTGGGCTCAGGGTTTTCCGAACAAGCCGCTGCGCCTGATCGTTGGCTTCGCGCCGGGCGGTGCCGCCGACGTGATGGCGCGCATCATCGCCAAGGGCTTGTCGACGCAGCTCGGCCAGTTGGTCAACGTCGAGAACAAGCCCGGCGCCGACGGCATCCTGGCCGCGCAAGAGGTGATGCGCGCGCCAGCCGACGGCTACACCGTCCTGCTCGGCACCAACACCGCGATGGTGGCCGTGCCGGCGCTGCGGCCGAACCCGCCGTACGACCCGTTCAAGGCCTTCACGCCGATCAGCACGGCGGGCGAGTTCTCGATGTTCCTGGCCGTCTCGCCGAGCCTGCCCTCACGCAACCTCGCCGAGTTCCTCGACCACGTCGTGGCGAACCCGGACAAGTTCAACTCGGCATCGAGCAACAGCGCGGCCGAACTCGCGATGCTGCAACTGCTGGCCACGCGCGGCGCCAAGGTCGTCAATGCGCGCTACAAGGGCGACGTGCAGGCGATGACCGATCTCGTCGGCGGCCAGGTGCAGATGATGTTTTCCACCGGCACGCTGACACCCACATTCGCGAAGGACGGCAAGATCCGCCCGCTGCTGACCTTGCTGCCGCGGCGCAGCCCCTTGCTGCCTGACGTGCCGACCGCCGCCGAGCTCGGCATCGGCAAGCTGACGATCACGCCGTGGGCCGGGTTCTTCGGCCCCGCCGGGCTGCCGGGAGAAGTCACCGACAGGCTCAGCAGCGAGCTGCGCAACGCGCTGGCCCGGCCCGATGTACGTGACCAGCTCGTCGGCCAGGGTTTCAGCAGCTACGGCATGGCGCCGGCCGAGTTCGCGGCATTCTTCCGTCGCCAATACGACGGTTTCGTGGCCACCGTCAAAGAGAACAACGTCAAGTTCGAGTAGGTCGCCGCCGCACCTTCATCAGGGACGCTCTCATTTGCGCCCGAACGGCGACCGCCCCTGCCAGTAGCGGATCATCAGAAAGCCGCCGAGCATGCCGCCCAGGTGCGCGAAGTGCGCCACGCCGGGCATCGCGCCCGACACGCCGAACAGCAGCTCGAGTCCACCGAAGACGGCGACGAAGACCTTGGCCTTCATCGGGATCGGCGGGAACAGCGGCACGATCGTGCGGTTCGGAAACATCATGCCGAAGCCGAGCAGCAGGCCGAACAGCCCACCCGACGCACCGACCGTCGGGTACACCGCGCCGCTGATCGCGGCGACCGCGAGCTGCGCGGCCGCGGCCGTGAGCACGCTGGCGAAATAGAACTGCAGGAAGCGCTTCGGCCCCCACAGGCGCTCGAGCTCGGCGCCGAACATCCACAAGCCGAGCATGTTGAAGAACAGGTGCGAGAGGCCGCCGTGCAGGAATGAGTAGCTCACCACCTGCCACGGCAGGAAACCTTCACCCAGCGGCCACAGCGCCAGCAGCCGCGTGAACCACGGCCCGAGAAAGTACTCGATGCAAAACGCCGCCACGTTGATCAGCAGCAGGGCTTGGGTGACGGGTGGCATCGGCGGCATGCGCGGGGTTCCGGGTGGTCGGCTGGGAAGCAGAGTCTAAGGGTCGGGCCGGGCCACAGGATTTCAAGGCCGTGGCCTTTGCGTCATATGGCAGAATTCGGCGCTCTACAGCACCGGCCTCGGTGGCGAAATCGGTAGACGCGCGGGACTCAAAATCCCGTTCCGCAAGGAGTGTCGGTTCGATTCCGACCCGAGGCACCACGCTCTTTCTCTGCCCCTGCGACAATCCGCGGCGAGGAGAGTCGATGAGCACAACAACACCCCATTACGGCAGCGTCGAAGACATCATCGGCAACACACCGCTGGTGCGCCTGGTGCGTGTGCCGGGTGCCGAGAACGCCGCGCGCGGCAACATCATTCTCGGCAAGCTCGAAGGCAACAACCCGGCCGGTTCGGTCAAAGACCGGCCCGCGATCAGCATGATCAAGCGCGCCGAAGAGCGCGGCGACATCCACCCCGGCGACACGCTGATCGAAGCGACCTCGGGCAACACCGGCATCGCACTCGCCATGGCCGCAGCGATCCGCGGCTACCGCATGCTGCTGATCATGCCGGAAGACCTGAGCGTCGAGCGGGCGCAGACGATGAAGGCCTTCGGTGCCGAACTCATCCTCACGCCGCGCTCGGGTGGCATGGAATACGCACGCGATCTGGCCGAGCAGATGCAGCGCGACGGCAAGGGCAAGGTGCTCGACCAGTTCGCCAACGCCGACAACCCGCGCATTCACTTTGAGACCACGGGCCCCGAGATCTGGCGCGACACGGCCGGCCAGGTCACGCACTTCGTCAGCGCGATGGGAACGACCGGCACCATCACCGGTACTTCGCGTTATCTGAAGGAGCAGAGCAAAGCGGTGCGTGTGATCGGCGCGCAGCCGAGCGAGGGCTCGCGCATTCCGGGCATCCGCAAGTGGCCCGAGGCCTACATGCCGAAAATCTACGACCCGACCTGGATCGACGAGATGGTCTATGTGAGCCAGCATGACGCGGAAGACATGGCGCGCCGCATGGCCCGCGAAGAAGGCCTGTTCGCCGGCATCTCGGCGGCGGGCGCGTGCTGGGTCGCGTTGCAGATCGCGAAGACGGTCGAGAACGCGACCATCGTGTTCATCGTCTGCGACCGTGGCGACCGCTATTTGTCGACCGGTGTCTTTCCTGCCTGAGGTGTCTTTTGGCTCATCAATTCAACTTCTGCCCCAACTGCGCCACGCCACTGCAATTGCTCTCGCAGGAAGAAGACGGTGGACCGAAGGCCCGCATGCGCTGCCCGGCCTGCGACTGGACCCACTGGAACAACCCGACGCCGGTGCTCGCAGCCGTCATCGAAATGGCCGACCGCGACGGCCAGGTGCTGCTGGCGCGCAATGCGGCATGGCCGGGCAAGATGTTCGCGCTGATCACCGGCTTCATGGAAGCGGGCGAAACGCCGGAGGGTGGCATCGCCCGCGAAGTGCTCGAAGAAACGAGCTTGAAGGCCGATGCGCTGAAGCTGATCGGCGTGTATGACTTCCAGCGCATGAACCAGATCATCATCGCGTACCACGTGGTGGCGCGCGGTGAGGTGGTGCTCTCGCCCGAGCTCGCCGAGTACCGCTTCTACCGGCCCGAAGACATCAAGTGCTGGCGCGCCGGCACCGGCTACGCGGTGGCCGACTGGTTGATCTCGCGCGGCATCACACCGCAGTGGGCCGAGCTGCCGCCGCGGCCCGAGCCGTCGACGTCCTAAAATCCGCGCAACACCCGAGGATCAGCGATGCTTGCCCAGAAAGAACTCGACACGCGCGGGCTGAACTGCCCGCTGCCCATCCTGAAGGCCAAGAAGGCCTTGACCGACATGCGCAGCGGCGAGGTGTTGAAGGTCGTTTCAACCGACCCGGGGTCGACACGCGACTTCCAGGCTTTCGCACGCCAGACCGGCAACGAACTGGTCGAACAGACGACCGAGAACGAAGAGTTCGTGCACTACATCCGGCGGCGTTGAAGCCGCGCGGCGCTCAGATCTCGAGTGTCTTGAGGTAGGCGCGGAAGCCCGGCCCGAGTTCCGGGTGGTCGAGTGCCAACGCCACGTTGGCTTCCAGAAAACCTTCCTTGCTGCCGCAGTCGTAGCGCCGGCCTTCGTAGCGGTAGGCGAACACCTTCTCGCGACGCAATAGAGCTGCGATGCCGTCGGTCAGCTGGATCTCGCCACCCACGCCGCGCTGTTGCGTGGCGATCTCGTGGAACACGCCGGGGGTGAGGATGTAGCGGCCCGCCACGCCCAGGCGCGACGGCGCTTCTTCGGGCGCCGGCTTCTCGATGATGCGCGTCACGTCGAGCAAGCGGTCATTGATCTGGGTGCCGTCGACGATGCCATAACGCCGAGTCTGTTCGGCGGGCACTTCCTGCACGGCCAGGATCGAGACGCGCCACTCCTCGAACTGCTCGACCATCTGCCGCATCACCGGCGGTTCACCGACCATCAGGTCGTCGGCCAGCAAGACGGCGAACGGGTTTTCGCCGACGAGGCGCTGCCCGCAGAGCACCGCGTGGCCCAGGCCGAGCGCCTGCGCCTGGCGCACATAGATGCATTCCATGTCGTCGGGTTTGACGGTGCGCACCACCTTGAGCAGCTCTTCCTTGCCCGACTGTTCGAGCGCCATTTCGAGTTCGTAGGTCATGTCGAAGTGGTCTTCGATGGGGCGTTTGTGACGGCCCGTCACAAAGATCATCTGCCGCACCCCTGCCGCATAAGCTTCTTCCACCGCATACTGGATCAGCGGTTTGTCCACGACCGGCAGCATCTCTTTCGGCTGGGCCTTGGTGGCTGGAAGAAAACGGGTGCCGAGCCCGGCCACCGGAAAAATCGCGCGAGTGACTAACATCTACTTACAATCCGGTCGAGTCATGATTCAATTCTGGCACGGCACTTTCGCCACCTTCGTAAGACAACGCCTCTTCTCCGCATGGATCTGTTGATCGTCGACAGCCTCGAAGCCGAGGTGATGGACTGGCTGCACGCACGCCACGAATTGCTGGTCGCTCCCGAACTCGCACTCGACCCGCGTGCATTTCGCGACGCGCTGCACGACGTGCGAGCAACGATCGTGCCGCCTTCGGTCACGCTCGACTCGCAGGCGCTGTTCAACGCGCCCTTGTTGCGCGCCGTCGGGCGCGTGAACGCCGGCGCCGAGAACATCGATCTCGAGCTGTGCGCGCGCGCCGGCATCGAAGTGGTGCGCAGCTTCACCGCGACGGCGCGCGCCGAAGCCGAGTTCATGATCGGCGCGGTGCTGTCTCTGCTGCGCCGCGTGCCGGCGGAAGGCTCAGACAGCGGCTGGGTCGGCCGCGAGATCGGCGCCGCCACGGTCGGTCTGATCGGCATGGCGCCGGCGGCGCGCACCACCGCGCAGATGCTCGCCGGCTTCGGCTCGACCGTCGTCGGCTACGACCCGTCGGTGCACGCCAACGACGCGGTCTGGGGCCGCTGGAAGATCCGGCCGCTGGGTCTGCGCGAACTGCTCGGGCAGTCCGACGCGGTGTGCGTGCAGCTCAACTACTTCAGCCGCTACCGTGGCCTGCTCGGCGAGCGGCTGCTGCATGCGTGCAAGCCCGGCCAGGTGATGGTGAGCATCGCGCACTCCGAGCTCTTCGACGAAGCGGCATTGACGATGGCACTCAGCAGCGGCCGCATTGCCGCGGCCTGGCTCGACAGCCTGGAGCCCGGCGCGCTCGAAGCGCACCGGCCCTTGTCGACTGCTCCGAACTTGCATGTGACGCCGCGGCTGGCGAGCACCACGCGCGAGTCGCGCCTGCGCAGCGCCTGGGCCGTCGTGAAGCGCATCGACGAGCTGCTGACCGGCGACCCGCCGTCGTCACACGGCTTCAGGCCGACGTCGCCAGGCGTGCCGCTTGATCTTGAAGGCGAGTCACAGTTGCGCTGAACTCGGCGACGCGCAGCTTCATCTGTTCGACCACCGCCGCCGGCGCGCGCGCCACGAAGCTCTCGTTGTCGAGCTGGGTTTTTGCCTTGGTGATCTCGCCCTGCAGGCGCGCGATTTCCTTGGCCAGGCGGGCGGTTTCCGCCGCCACATCGATCTCGACGTACAGCGCCAGGCGCGACTCGCCCTGCACCACCACGGCCGCGCTGCGCGTGGCTTGCGCGAACGCCGCGTCGTCGGCGAAGACTTTTACTTCAGAGACCTTGGCCAGCGACTTCAGCAGCGCTGAAGCCTCTTCGATGAACACCGCGTCGCCGGTCACGTAGAGTGGCACCCGCGTGGCGGGCGACAAGCTCATTTCGCTGCGCAACGCGCGGCAAGCACCGACCACGCCTTTCATCTTGGCGACCCAGGCATCGGCACTCGCGTCCACACGATCCAGCTGCGCTTTCGGGTACGCGGCCGTCACGATGTTCGCCCCCGGCGCCTTGCGGCCGGCGACCTCGGCCACCGTTTCCCACAGCTCGGCGGTGATGAACGGCATGATCGGGTGCATCAGGCGCAGCACCGTTTCCAGCGCGCGGATCAGCGTGCGGCGGGTGGCGCGTTGTTGTGCTTCGTTGCCTGCTTCCTTGGCCACCGCGATCTGCACCTTCGCGATCTCGATGTACCAGTCGCAGTACTCGTCCCACACGAAGGAATAGATCGTGTTGGCCACGTTGTCGAGGCGATAGTCGGCGAAGCCCTGTTCGACCGCGGCTTCCACGCGCTGCAGCTCGCTCGTGATCCACTTGTCGGCGGGGCTGAACTTCAGGTAGCCATGCGCGGGCATGCCCGGGGCGCACTCGGCCTTCGTGTGTTCCTTCAACCCGCAGTCCTGCCCCTCGCAGTTCATCAGCACGAATTTCGACGCGTTCCAGAGCTTGTTGCAGAAGTTGCGGTAACCCTCGCAGCGCTTGGTGTCGAAGTTGATGTTGCGCCCGAGGCTCGCGTACGAAGCCATCGTGAAACGCAGCGCGTCGGCACCGTAGGCCGGCATGCCTTCGGGAAACTCTTTCTTCACGCGCGCCGCCACCTTCGGCGCGGTCTCGGGCCGGCGCAGGCCCGCCGTCGACTTCGCGATCAGCGTGTCGAGGTCGACCCCTTCGATCAGGTCGACCGGGTCGATCACGTTGCCCTCGCTCTTGCTCATCTTCTTGCCTTGTGCGTCGTGCACGAGGCCGTGGATGTAGACGTGGCGGAACGGCACCTTGCCTGTGAAGTGCAAGGTCATCATGATCATCCGGGCGACCCAGAAGAAGATGATGTCGAAGCCCGTGACGAGCACGGTCGACGGCAGGAACAGGTCCTGTTCGATCGTCTTCGCGGGCCAGCCGAGGGTCGAGAACGGAAACTGCGCGGCCGAGTACCAGGTGTCGAGCACGTCTTCGTCGCGGGTCAGCGTGCCGACGTAGCCGGCCGCGCTGGCCTTCGCGCGCGCTTCGGCCTCGTCGCGCCCGACAAAGATCTCGCCGGCGCTGCCGTACCAGGCCGGGATCTGGTGGCCCCACCAGAGCTGGCGCGAGATGCACCAGTCCTGGATGTTGCCCATCCAGTGGTTCCAGGTGTTGACCCACTGCGGCGGCACGAACTGCACGTCGCCGTTCTCGACCGCGCGGATCGCACGGCCGGCGATCGACTCGCCGTCGCGGCCGGGTTGTGACATCGCCATGAACCACTGGTCGGTCAGCATCGGCTCGACGACCTGCCCGGTCCGGGCGCAGCGCGGCACCATCAGCTTGTGCTTCTTGGTCTCGACCAGCAAGCCGAGCGCTTCCAGGTCGGCGACCACCTTCTTGCGTGCGACGAAACGGTCCAGGCCACGGTACGCAGCGGGCGCGTTGTCGTTGACCGTCGCGTCGAGCGCGAGCACGCCGATGATCGGCAACTGATGGCGCTGGCCGACGGCGTAGTCGTTCGCATCGTGAGCGGGTGTGACCTTGACGACGCCGGTGCCGAACTCGCGGTCGACGTAGTCGTCGGCGATCACCGGGATCTCGCGGTCGCACAGGGGCAGCTTCACGAACTTGCCGATGAACGCGGTGTAACGCTCGTCGTCGGGGTGGACCATGACGGCGGTGTCGCCGAGCATGGTTTCGGGCCGGGTGGTTGCGACCACCAGCGAGCCGGAGCCGTCGGCCAGCGGGTAGCGGATGTGCCAGAGGAAACCGTCTTCCTCTTCGCTTTCAACCTCGAGGTCGGAGACCGCCGAGCGCAGCACCGGGTCCCAGCTGACGAGGCGCTTCTTCCGATAGATCAGGCCCTCTTCGTAGAGCCGCACAAAGGTCTCGTTGACCACCGCGGACTGCGTGGCGTCCATCGTGAAGTATTCGCGCGACCAGTCGACCGTGTCGCCCATGCGGCGCATTTGCGAGGTGATCACGTTGCCGCTGTGCGCTTTCCATTCCCAGACGCGCGCGACGAAATTCTTGCGGCCTATGTCGTGGCGGCTCTTGCCTTCGTCCTGCAGCTGCCGCTCGACGACGATCTGCGTCGCGATGCCGGCATGGTCGGTGCCGGGCAACCACAGCGTGTTGAACCCGCGCATGCGGTGGTAGCGCGTCAGCGCGTCCATGATCGTGTGGTTGAAGCCGTGCCCCATGTGCAGCGTGCCGGTCACGTTCGGCGGCGGCAGCTGGATGCTGAACGACGGCTTGGCCGGGTCGAGCGTGGGCGCGTAGACGCCGCTCTGTTCCCACTGCGGCGTCCAGCGGGCCTCGATGGCGGCGGGTTCGAAGGATTTGGCGAGTTCAGTCATGGCGGCGCACCCGGGGGCGGCGCCCGTTCGGCCCGCCCCCGGCGAAGTGCAAAACGGGGATGCCGCGATTGTAGGTGCGCCCCGCCGCCGCAGCGGATGCGCGCTCAGTGATCGACGCGCAGCAGTCCGGTGGGCGACGTGGCGTCGCCGAGCATGAACAGGCTGTAGACCTTCCCGGCCGTTAGGGTCACGTTTTCGCGCAGGTACACCTGCGCTGTCCCCTGAATGGCCTCGAGCCTGGCCAGGGCGGCGCTGGGCAGCACCTGCGTCGAACTCGACGCCTCGCCGAAGGCGGCCGTGCCGACCGCCTGGTCGTCGACGCTGAGCGTCACCGATCCGGTGCTGCCGTTCAGGCCGTTGACGACCCTGATCTTCGTCGTGAGCACCGTGCTCGGCGAGACCGTGTTGTCGTCGACGATCAGGCGAGCCACGGGCGAGGCCGTCGTGCCCGTGACCAGCAGCGTGAAGTCGCCACCCGCGGTGGCCGACGCGGTGGTGCCGCCCAACGTGACCGTGGCGCCGTTGACCACCAGCGCCGTGCTGCCCGCCGGAACCAGCACATAGCTGGCCGTGACCGCAGGCGACGTGTTTGCGCCGATCAGCACCCCGCCGAGCGTCGCCGAGACCACACCAGCGGGGCTCGTGCTTGCCGCCAGGCGCACGCGCGCCGTGCTGTTCAGCGCTTGCGTCAGCGTCCCCTGCTGCGTCAGCAGCAGCCCGTTGACCAGCACCCCACCCGGCGTGCGCGTGAGGATCAAGGTGGCCACCTGCTGGTTCGACAAGCTCAGCGCGGGAATGTCCAGCCGCAGGTCATTCTTGTTGCCGGATGCGGTGATGCAAACGTGGTAGCTGGTGCCGCCCGACGCGGCCGACACCTCGGTGTAGCTGGACTGCAGCCCCGAGACCGCGCTCGCGGTGGCCGCGGCGGAGGAGGTCGACAGCGCCGAGCAGGCCGTGCTGACGACGTAGACGTCGACGCTGCCCGCGTCGGCCGAAGCCGTGTTGAACACCCGCAGCTTGGCCGTACCCGAACTGGGCCCGTCTTCGTCTTCCGAGAGGTACTCGGTCTTCAGCGTGCCGCCGCTCGTATAGGCCACGAGCGCGAAGTGGTCCTTCTTCGTCACTTCGCGGCTGGTGCTGGCCGCCGTGGAGGAGCTCCCACCGTCCTTCAGGTTGAAGGTGTAGGTGTCGGCCTCGAGACTCGCGTAGCCGCCCGCGCTGTTCGAGGCCACACCCGCAGAGACGCGGTCGGACGCGGCGTACAGGTCCAGAGTCGTGTACTCGCTGGTCGCGTTGACGAGGCGCACGGAACCTTCGGTGTCGAGGCCCCCGCCGCCGCAACCGTTCAACAGGGCCAGGGTCAGCGGGCAGGTCAGGCAAAAACGCAGCAGGTTTTTCACGCGGAGTTCTCGGGTTGTGTTCGGGGTGGGTGAAGGTGGCCGGTGCAGCGGCTCGCGGGCTGCACGATTGCAAACGAATCCTGTATCGAAAGTATTGCGCCTGTCCATCCTGTGTGTCGCCCAGGTTTCCGGATGTTGCGCAGTGCTCCTACATCAACAAGTGTTCGCCGGCGTTGTCGCCACCGAGGATCACGTAGTTCACCTTGCGGATGTCGGCGAGTTTGGTGCCGCCGCCGTAAGAGATCGAGCTCTGCACGTCTTCGCGCATCTCGCGCAGCGTGTCGGCGAGCTTGCCCTTGATCGGCTCCAGAATGCGCTTGCCTTCGACGTGTTTGTATTCGCCCTTGTTGAAGTCGCTGGCCGAGCCGTAGTACTCCTTGAAGAGCTTGCCGTCGACCTCGACGGTCTTGCCGGGCGACTCTTCGTGGCCGGCGAACAGCGAGCCGATCATCACCATCGCTGCGCCGAAGCGCACGCTCTTGGCAATGTCGCCGTGGTCGCGGATGCCGCCGTCGGCAATGATCGGCTTGGTGGCCACACGCGCACACCACTTCAGCGCCGAAAGCTGCCAGCCGCCGGTGCCGAAGCCGGTCTTGAGCTTGGTGATGCAGACCTTGCCCGGGCCCACGCCGACCTTGGTCGCGTCGGCGCCCCAGTTCTCCAGGTCGATCACCGCTTCGGGCGTGGCCACGTTGCCGGCGATCACGAAGGTGCTGGGCAGTTTCTTCTTGATGTGCTCGATCATCTTCTGCACACTGTCGGCGTGGCCGTGCGCGATGTCGATGGTGATGTAGTCGGCGCCCACGCCTTCGGCCGCGAGGCGGTCGATCACCGCGTAGTCGGGCCCCTTCACGCCCGAGCTCAGCGAGACGAACAAACCCTTGTCGCGCATCTTTTTCGCATAGGCCACGTTGTCGACATCGAAGCGGTGCATCACGTAGAAGTACCCGTTCGCGGCCAGCCACTCGGTGATGGGCTCGTCGACCACCGTCTTCATGTTGGCCGGCACCACCGGCAGGTTGAAGCGGTACGCGCCGAACTGGACCGATGCGTCGCATTCGCTGCGGCTTTCCACGCGGCACTTGCGCGGCAGCAGCAAGACGTTGTCGTAGTCGAAGATTTCCATGATCGCTCGCCGCCAATAAAAAACCGGGCGCGAAAGATTCCGGCCCGGTGGCAAATTCTACGCGGCGGACGCGCGGTGTTCGGGCGATCGCCACGCGGCGAGTGCGAGCGCCGCGCAGAAGCACAAGCCGCTGGTCCAGGAACGCCATTGGTTGGCCTCGTTCCAGCGTTCGCGCGCCACCTGCCACGCGGCTGGCGGTGCGGCCGGGTTCCACAGCGCCAGCGCGTCGTTGATCGGCACGTTGATGCTGCGCGTGATCCAGAACACCGCGGCGAACCAGGCGCACGCGAGCGCCAGCCAGCCCAGCGCGAGCCGGCGATGGCCGGCCAACCCGGCCGCCAGCGCCGCCAGAAAGCCGGACAACGCCGCGCCGAAATACACCGCGCCGAAGCCGGCGCTGCGCACGACGCGGTTGATGTGCTGTTGCACCTGGACGTAGGGCCCGGCTTCGAGTTCGGCGAATGCGGGCACCACGTCGATCGCGAAGGCGAAGAAGAAGCCCGCCATCAGCCCGATCAGCAGCACCGCGACAAAGGCGGTGCCACGTTCCAGCGTGTCGGCGAGGGTCACGACCGACCCTGTGCCGATGCCAGGTGCGACAGCGCGCGTGCCGCGAGGCCCGCCCACAGGCTGCGCCCGGCGAGCCACGCGGTCTGCACGATCAGCGCCAGGCCGACCGCCACCATCGGTGCGATCAGCGGCCCCTGCTCGGCAAAGAACTTGTGCGGGCCGAAGTTCGCCAGGTGCAGCAGCGCCACGGCGAGCGCGAGCGCGTGGCCGGCGCGGCCGGGTTGCCGCAGGCTCCACGCGGCACGCAGCGCGAGCGCCATCAGCGCGCCGATGAACGGCCCCACGGTGGCTGGCGGGTGTGGCGCCACGCCGGCCATCAGCGCGGTGAACAGCAGAGCATCCTGAAACGCGAGGGTGAGCAGGCTGCCCTGAAGTACGGAGTCGGTGTGGCCCGGTTGCGGCAGGCGGTGAGGAAGGGGTGTGTCGTGCATTGCAGGTTCTGTGAAGTTGATGGAGTGTTCGGCTCTAACCGTACTTCTCGGTACGGTTTAAAGCGTACTTCAGAGTACGGTTTTGCGCAAGCCCGTGTTACGATCCAAGCTTCTTCGACCTGCCTTGCTTCTTCATGCGCCAGACCCCCGAGCGACGTCAGCAGGTTCTGGCAGCGGCCAACGAACTCATCGCCGCAGGCGGTCTGGCCGGCTTTTCGATGCTCGCGCTGGCGCAGCACCAGCGCATGTCGAAAGAGACGCTCTACGCCTGGTTCGGCAGCAAGGACCAGTTCCTGCAGGAGCTGATCCGCGGCAATGCCGGCGAGATGGTGAGCGTGCTGCGCCGCGGTGCCAACGCGCCGCTCGACGCCGCCAGCCTGCGCAAGACGCTCGAAGCGTTCTGCGTGGCGCTGCTCAAGTTGCTGACCTCGGATCGTTCGGTCTCGATCAACCGCGCCGTCGTGCACCGCGCCGAGGGCGGCCTGCCTGGCAGCACGCTGCGAGCGCAGGGGCGCGACGCGGTGGTCGCCGCCCTCGTCGCCTGTCTGGCGCAGGCGCAGGCCACCGGCGCATTGCGCGAAGCCGATGAAAACGCCGCCGACGTGCTGATCGCGCTGGCGCTGCGCGACTGGCAGATCGAACGCCTGGTCGGCCGCATGGCCGAGCCCACAGCGCGGCGGGTGAACGCGCGGGCGCGCGAAGCGGTCGACCTGTTCATGCGCCTGTACAGCGCGGCCTGAAGTCCCGCACCGGAGAATGCGATCCATGCTCGACCCCGCCACGAAACGCCTGCTGCCCTGGGTCGTCGCCATCGCATTCTTCATGCAGACGCTGGACGGCACGATCCTCAACACCACGCTGCCGACGATGGC
>Ga0307516_10000312_pt1 | contig 62905 bp, 56 predicted proteins | sample 19_EM_MG_FD_203310 | JGI IMG/M metagenome (GOLD analysis project Ga0307516, IMG submission 203310) | Populus trichocarpa ectomycorrhiza microbial communities from riparian zone in the Pacific Northwest, United States - 19_EM | ecosystem: Host-associated > Plants > Roots > Unclassified | place...
GCCGTGATCAGCCACCGCTCGGGCGAGACCGAAGACTCGACCATCGCCGACATCGCGGTCGGCACCAACGCAGGCCAGATCAAGACCGGCTCGATGAGCCGCAGCGACCGCATCGCCAAGTACAACCAGCTGCTGCGCATCGAAGAAGACCTCGGTGACGTGGCCACCTACCCCGGCCGCGCGGCGTTCTACAACCTGCGCTGAGCTGGCAACCTCCTTCATGCGCTACATCACCCTCGCACTCGCCGCGCTGCTGCTGCTGGTGCATGCCGAGCTCTGGCTCGGCAAGGGCGGTGTGCCACGCACGATGGACCTGAGCGCGAAGCTGCAGTTGCAGAAAGCCGCCAACGACGCGGCCCGGGCGCGAAACACCCAGATGGACGCCGAAGTGCGTGACCTGAAGGAAGGCCTGGAGATGGTCGAAGAAAAAGCGCGCTTCGAGCTCGGCATGATCCGGCCCGACGAGATCTACGTGCAGGTCTCCACACCGAAGCGTTAGCCTGTTTCGTCGAGCCCCGCATTGACCGCCCTGCTGCAGTGGCTGCAGCCACTCTTCGCTCCCGCGTTCACGCTGTGGTCGGCGCCCTTCACCTGGCTCGAACTCGTGGCCTTCGTGCTGGCGATCGCGATGGTCGTGTTCAACATGCGCGTCAACCCGTTGGGTTGGCCCTTGGCGATCGTCAGCTCGATGCTCTACTTCTTCCTGTTCTGGAACAGCAAGCTCTACGGCGACGCGAGCTTGCAGATCTTCTTCGTGGTGATCGCATTCTGGGGCTGGTGGCAATGGCTGCGCGGCACGGCCGACGATGGCAGCGCGCTGCGGGTGCGCGAACTCGGCCCGCGCCAGCGCTGGCAGCTGCTCGGCGTGCTGGCGGTGGCCTGGCCCGCCACCGGCCTGTTCCTGAAGAACTTCACCGACACCGACGTGCCCTGGTGGGACGCCTTCCCCACCGCCGGGAGCGTGCTCGGCCAGTGGCTGCTCGGGCGCAAGTACGTCGAAAACTGGTTGGCGTGGATCGTCGTCAACGTGGTCAGCGTCGCACTGTTCGCCTACAAGGGCTTGTGGCTGACGGTCATTCTGTACGCCGTCTTCGTCGTGATGTCGGTGTTCGGCTGGCGCGCCTGGCGGCGCTTGCAGCACGGCGCCTGAAGCCATGCCTACCGCGTTCGTGATCGCCTTGCTCGGGGCCGAGAGCACCGGAAAGACCGTGCTCGCCGGCGCGCTGGCCGCGGCACTCGCCACGCCCGCGCGGCGTGTCGCCGTCGTGCCTGAATACCTGCGCGAGTTCTGCGATCGGCACGGCCGCACCCCACGCCCGGAAGAGCAGGCGCACATCGCCGCGGAGCAAACCCGCCGCATCGATGCCGCTGCGCAGAGCTTTGAGATCGTCGTCGCCGACACCACCGCGCTGATGATCGCTGTCTACAGCGACCATGTGTTCGGCGACACGGGCCTCTACGCCAGCGCCCTCGCCGAGCACGCGCGCTGCGACCTGACGCTGCTGACCGCGCTCGACCTGCCCTGGCAAGCCGACGGCCTACAGCGCGACGGCCCGCACGTGCGCGAACCCGTGGACGCGGCCGTGCGCCACGCACTCGGCGGCGCGGGGCTCGGTTATTCAGTGGTGTCAGGCCATGGCGCTGCGCGGCTCGAAGCGGCTCTGGCGTGCGTGCAACGTGCACTGGCGCCACCGCCCGCAGAGACCGACTCGACGAAACGCTGGCAGTGGCACTGCGAGCGCTGCGGCGACACCGCCTGCGAGCGCCACGCGCTGTTGCCCCGGGCCTGATCGGCCGCGGGGCCTGGCTTCACTTCTTCGCGGCCGAGCGCTTGCTGCGCCGCGCGATCAACCATTCGCCCTCGGCGCGTTTGGCCTTGGTGGCTGCGCGCTGGTAGGCGGTCTCGGCCTTTTCGCGCATCAGCACGGCCTTGGCCAGCGCGGCCTGGTACTTCTCGACCGTGTAGGTGTTCTCGGTGCCGATGTAGACGCTGCTGCGCTTCGGCGCCTGCCCAAAGATCGGCAACGACACCGACAGGCTGCAGTCGCGCACTTTCGCGCCTTGGCGCAAACGCACGATCGGGCCCGAAATGCCCACCGGCAGATCGGTGCTCTTGTTCTCGTTCGGTTCACGCTGCAGCTTGGAAGGGGCCGGCAGCTTGGCGATTCGGGCCAGCAGTTCCTTGGTGGCCTCGACCAGCGCCGGCCCGGCGCCCTTGCCGTCGGACGTGTGGTCCGAGAAAAGTTTGGTGCCACCGTAGCGGAGTTGCCAGCCGTGGGTGGCCTTGTGATCGATGCGCTGGATGCACTGCGGCACCTCGAAGCGCTTGCCCGTGAAGATAACGACGTCTCTGACTTTCATGGAATACCTCTGTACCGCGCAATGACGCTCCCTGTGCTTGTTATGTTCTGAATCCGCCGCACAGCGTGTTGCAGCCCCGACTGTACCGCGCGCAGCGCCGCCCGCGCCTTCGAGGGGGCATGCTGCAGTGCGTGTATGCGGCGGGTTTGCGGTCCCCGGCAAACGCGGTTATCGTGTTTTGAGTCTGCCGCATCCGCGCCAGCGCATCACCCCGGAGACGAAGCCGATGCCCAAGGGCTGCTTGAAGTGCGGAACCCAGAACGACGACGCGGCCGTGTTCTGCCGCGCGTGCGGCAACCCCTTTGCGGCCCCTGCGCCGGAGCCGAGCCCTGGCATCGACTGTTCGGCCTGCGGCCACACCAACCGCATCAGCGCGAGCTTCTGCGCCAAGTGCGGCAACGATCTGTCGGAACAGACCATCATCCGGCCGAAGGTGAAGGCAGCGGCCACGGGGGCACCGGTGCTTGCACCACCACCACCGCCACCACCTCCAGCGACACCACCACCATCGCCGCCTCCCGTAGCACCGCCGCTTTCCAGAGACACGGGCGACAGCACACTGCCGGCGCCGCTGGCCGAGGCAACACCGGCCGCAGCGCCCAAGCGCGGCCCGCTGCTCATCGCGGCGGGTGTGCTCATCGCCGTGCTGCTGGCCGGGGCCGCATGGTGGCTGCTGGGTTCACGCAACGACGGCCCGCCGGCGGCGGCCCAGGCCGTGCCCGCGCCGACCCCGCCGCCCGTTGCCGCCGCGCCGGCCCCCGAACCCGTGGTCGCCGCACCCGCACCTGCGCCCGTGGCCACCGAGCCGCCCGCGCCGGCCAGCGCAGCGCCGATGGCGGAGCTGCCAGCAGCCGTCGACAGCGCTGAAGCCAAACGCCTGGCCGACGAGAAGGCCGCGCAAGAGCGCGAAGTGCGCGACAAGCTCGCCCGCGACGCCGAGGCCCGAGAAGCCACGGCGAAGGCCCGGCGCGAACAACGCGAGGCGAACGCGCAGGCCCAACGCGACCTGACGCGCCAGCGCGCCGAAGAGGCACGTGCGCGCGCCGCACCAGCGCCCGCCCCGGCGCCCGTTCCGCGCGCGGCCGCGCCGGCACCCGTGGCTCCCGCCCCCGCACAAGCGCCGCAGCCCCGCACCGCGCGCGAGGTCTGCGCCGGTGGCAACGCCATCACACGCTCGGTCTGCGAATCACGCGAGTGCGGCCGGGCCGAACACGCCGAAGAGGCGGCGTGCAAGCAGATCAACGCAGCCGAGGAACGGCGCCGACAAGCGCAGTGAGCCGCCCGCGAACGAGGCCCGGCGCCAAGACCGGGCTCGTCGACATCTTCGATGGAGGAACCCATGAACAACACCCACAGCGCAGACCCCGCCGGCCCCATCGGCGGTCTTTCGACCGACGCCTTTTCGAGCATGTTCCAGGCGATCAGCGGTTTGCGAAACCGGCGTGCGCTGCTGGCGATGCTGGGCTGCCTGTTCGTCGGCATTCTGGTGGCGGGCCTGTTCTCGTTCCTGGCCGCGCGCATGGGCTTCTTCTTCGCCTTCCTGGGCGCGCTGGTGATGTTCGTGTCCGGCGCCACCGGCGTGAACGCGGCCGGGCTGCTGTTGATGGATCAGGCCAAGGGCGTGCCCGCACGCAGCCTGCCCGACGCGGTGATGGGCGGCCTGGTGTGCATTCCGAAGTTCATCGCGCTCGGCCTGGGCTTGCTGCTGGTCTCGCTGGTGGTTTTCATCGCGGTCGCGCTCGTGTACCTGGTCTGCAAGATTCCCTTCCTCGGCCCGATCCTGTTCGTGCTGGTGTTTCCGCTCTCGGTCGTGGTGCTCGGGCTCACGCTGTGCGGCTTGTTCCAGTGCCTGTTCCTGGCCTTGCCCGCCATCTGGGAAGGCTCGTCGATCACACACGCCATCGCCCAGGCGCTGGCCATCGTGCGCAGCCGGCTGGTCGAGTCGATGCTGCTGCTGACGGTGGTCGGCTTTCTCGCAATGGGCGTCGGCTTCATCGTCTTTGGCGTGTTGATCACGGGCCTGATTCCGTCGGCCGGCATGATGGCCGGCATCCTCGGCGGTGACGGGCTGGGCTCGGTGTTCGGCATGATGCGTGGCTACGGCATGGACCAGGGCGGCTACGGCGCCGGGCGCGGCGGCAGTGGTGTGGGCTACGTGGTCGCGGCCGGCATCGGCGGCGGCTTGTTGTGGGCGCTCGCCGCCTCGCTCGTGTCGCTGGTCTACCTGCTCGGCCTGAACCTCGTCTACTTGCGTGTCACCGAAGGGCTGGACGTGGGCGCGACCGAAGCGGCCATGCAGGCCGGCTTCGACGACGCCAGGCGGCGCGCCGCCGAGCTGAGCCAGAAAGCGAAAGACGCAGCCGAGCGCGCGCGCGAGAACGCCCGCCAATCGTCGGCCGCGGCGCAAGCCAGCGCGGCGGCAGCAACGGCTTCGGCCACTGCGCCCCCGGCCTACAGCCCGGCACCGCCCGTGAGCGCAACACCCGCGGTGCCGGCCACCACGCTGTGCCCGAAGTGCACGGCGCCGGTCGGCCCCGACGACCTGTTCTGCGGCGTCTGCGGCTTCAAGCTGAAGTAGCCGCCGATGCAAACGCTCAGTTGATCGCCGCCGAACCCGGCGGCTGGTCTTGAACCGGTGTGAAGAGTTCGCCCACGTCGACCGGATCGAAGTGGTACTTGAGGCCGCAGAAGTCGCAGCCGATCTCGACCCGGCCCTGTTCGAGCACGATGCCATCGATCTCGTCGCGGCCCAGGCCCTTGAGCATGCCGCCCACCCGTTGCCGCGAACAGGAGCATTCGAAACGCGGCGCGCTCTCGCCCTTGAGCACCTCGAAGCGGCGCAGCGGTTCTTCCCAGAACAGGCGGCGCAGCACGGTGTCGGCGTCGAGCGTGAGCAGTTCTTCCGGCGTGAGCGTCGCCGCAAGCGTCGCGATGCGGTTGTAGGCCTCGTTCAGGCCGATGTCGTCTTCGTTGCGCGCCGCGCCGGCCAGGTTGCCCGAGCCTTCGACCGGCAGCCGCTGAATCAGCAGGCCCGCCGCCACGTCGTCGTTGGCCGCGAGGATCAGCTTCGTGTCGAGCTGCTCCGACTGCAGCATGTAGTGCTCCAGCACCTCGCTCAGCGCCTGCAGCGGCTCGCGCCGGTCGCCGTGCAAGGCCACCACGCCCTGGTAGGGCTGCTGGCCGTTGCGCGTGTCGGCAGGCGCCAGCGTGATCGCGCAGCGGCCCTGACCGCGCACGTTGACCATCGCTTCCAGGCGCGCTGCATCGGGCACCTCGCCCACCACCTTGGCGGTGACTCGAAACGCCAGGTCGGGTTGCACCTCGGCCACCGCGAGCTTCACCGGCCCGTCGCCGAACACCTGCAGGATCAGTGCGCCGTTGAACTTGATGTTGGCCTGCATCAGCACGCCGGCCGCCGCCATCTCGCCGATCAGCACCCGCACCGGCGGCGGGAATTCGTCGCTCGCCGCGGCGCGTCGCGCGAGCACGTCTTGCCAGCCGTCGGTCAGGCGCACCAGCATGCCGCGCACCGGCAGGCCGTCGAAGATGAACTTGTGCAATTCACTCACGTCATCAGCCGATCTTCTTCAAACCGGCCTTGAACCGGGCAGCGTTCTCGACGTAGTGTTTCGCGACCCGTTCGAGCCCGGCGATCTGCTCCGGCGTGAGCTGGCGCACCACCTTGGCCGGCGAGCCGAGGATCATCGAACCGTCGAGGAACTCCTTGCCTTCCGTGACCAGCGAACCGGCGCCCACGAGGCAGTGCTTGCCGATCTTCGCGCCGTTGAGCACCACCGACTGGATGCCGATCAGCGAGCCTTCGCCCACCGTGCAGCCGTGCAACATCACCTGGTGGCCGATCGAGACGTTGTCGCCGAGCGTCACCGGAAAGCCCGGGTCGGCATGCACCACACTGCCGTCCTGCACATTGCAGTTGCGGCCGATGCTCAAGCGCTCGCCGTCGCCGCGCAGGATGCAACCGAACCACACACTTGAGCCTTCGGCCATGGTCACGTTGCCGATCACCTGCGCGCTGTCGGCCACCCACGCGGTGTCGGCAAGCAGGGGCGAGATGTCGTCGAGCTGGTAGAGGGCCATGGGTGGGTCGGGGAGTCGAAGCCGATAATTCTAGGGTTAGGCCGCTCCACGTGCCGACTCAGCCCTCTGTTGCGCTTTCTCAAACCAGGACACGGCTCATTCATGCGATTCACACACCGAGATACCACGCCAGACGATCTTCCAAGAATCGTCGAGATCTACAACTTTGCGGTGGCGACGCGAGAAAGCAGTTGCGACCTTGAGCCAGCCACTGTCGCCACACGGCGAGAGTCGTTCTCCAAACACAGCCCGGGGCACCGCCCGATCTGGGTGGCAGAAGATGCTGATGCAAGCGACCAAGGCGTCATCGGCTACCTGGGCTTCTTCCACTTCATGAACGAACGCCCGGGCTACTACATCACCGCCGACCTTGCCATCTATCTGCACCCTGGATATCAGAACAAGGGACTCGGCACCTACCTGCTGCGCGAGGCAATCCGCCATGCACCGTCACTTGGCATAGAGGTCCTGGCGGCCACGATCTTCGCCTCGAACGAGCCCAGCATTCGCCTGTTCACGCGCCACGGCTTCGAGCGCTGGGGATTCATGCCTCGCGTAGCACGCCTGGAGAACGTCGAGCGCGATCTCGTCATGATGGGGCGCAGGCTCAAGTAGAACCGATCACGACCTCAGCCCGCAACATGAAACGTCGCCACTTCGTCGGCCACGCCAGCGCAACACTGGCGGTCCTCTCATCCGCCCCCTTCGCCACCGCGGCTGCAGCACACGCGGTCAATGACCATCACGACGATCGCCCGGCGTTCGCGCCCCTTGCGCCGCTGGCTCCGGTGCGCGCACGAGCCGACAGAATCATCGATGTGTCGGTGTGCACGCGACCGTTCCGCGCGCAGGGCCCTCGGATCGAAGCCCAGCGCCTGGGCCGGCAAACCGTGGTCCACAACTACGGGCATGGTGGCAGCGGCTGGTCGCTGTCGTGGGGTTCGGCAATGCTGGCCGTGCGGTTGGCCCTGGCCACCCGCGAAAAGCATCTGGCGGTCATCGGGTGCGGAGCCATCGGCCTGACTTCCGCACGCGTGGCGCAACGCGCAGGTTTGCGGGTGCGCATCTACTGCCGAGAGCGCCCGCCGGAGGTTCGATCGTCCGCGGCCACAGGAGTGTGGTCACCCGATTCGCGCATCTGCACCGAAGCGAATGCCACGCCCGCATTCCAGAAGCAGTGGGAAGAAATGGCGCGTTATTCCTTTCGCACGTTTCAGAGCCTGCTGGGCCTGGCCGGTGACCCGGTGGAGTGGCGCGACGGTTATGTCTTGTCGGACACGCCCTTCGATCAGTCCTTGCCTGATGGCCTGGGCAGTGAACTTCACGAACCAGATTACCCTGACCTCGAAGCGCTGTTGAGCGACATTCGCCCTCGCTCGCAGATGCTCACACGCGACCAGCACCCTTTCGCTGTGCCACACGCCAGGCGCTACACCCAGATGGTGTTCAATCTTCCTTCGTACACACGCCTGTTGATGGACGACTTCATGCGCGACGGCGGCGAAATCGAACAGCGCGAGTTCCACGATCCTCGGCAGTTTGCGTCCCTCAAGGAGCGCACGCTGATCAACGCGACGGGCTACGGAGCGCGCGCACTGCTTCGGGACGACACCATCATCCCAGTGCGTGGGCAAACGGCGCGCCTGATTCCTCAGCCGGAAGTGAACTACGGCATCTACTACCGAGGGCACAATCTTCATGCGGTGCCAAGACGCGACGGCATCATCGTTCAGGCTCAAACCGACGGCGATTTCGGGAATCCAAGCAGCGAACCCGACCGAGCAGCCAGCGACGCGGCCGTCGCGCGACTCGCTGCACTCTTTCCCAGCTGACCAAGCCTGAGAACCCATGACCAATCCCAACCCGGAATCGGTAACCCGCGTGGCCCTGCCACCCGCATCGCGCGTGGCGCGCTTCTACGCCAGCACCGATCTGGCCGACGCCTTCGCGGTCCGCTTGCCGCCCGGCGCGAGCTCCGACCCCGAAACCCTTGCACGTTTCATGTTCGCCGAGCAGCCGCGCTGGGTGCATGGGCTGCTGAGCGTGCGCGACCTGCTCGTCGCCGGCTTCGGCCTCAAGACCGCGGCGCAGCTGCAAGACCCGGCCGCGGCCGGCCCGCACCCGCGCGTCGGCATCTTCAGGATCTACGAAACGAGGCCGAACGAGATCGTGCTCGGCGAAGACGACAAACACCTTGACTTCCGCCTCTCGGTGCTGCACGAGGCGCTGCCCACGACGGCGCAGGGGCAGACCAGCGCCGCTCAGGTCGTGCTGTCCACCGTCGTGCATTGCCACAACCGCCTGGGTCGGCTCTACATCCTGCTGATCGCGCCGTTCCACCGCGCGGTCGTGCAGGCCACGCTGCGCCAGGCAGCGCGCAAGGGCTGGCCGCTGCAGCGCGAAGCCGCGGCCTGAGCCTTCATGACGGCACGCCAGCGCGCGCTCGAGATCCTGGCCCTCGCCGACCCGACGGCGAAGGCCGCGCAAGCGCGTGCGCTCGTCGCCGATCTCGACCTTGCGTCGATCGACCCCGAAACGGCCTACGCCACCACAGAGGCCATCCCCGGCCGCCCCACCCTGCCGCGCCTGGTGTCGCCGAACGCCGTGCCACGGCGCTCGGCCGCCACGCCCGAAGGCCGCGCGGCCTTGCTGCACGCCATCACGCACATCGAGTTCAACGCAATCAACCTGGCGCTCGACGCCGTCTGGCGTTTCGCCGGCATGCCCTTGCCGTACTACGTCGACTGGCTCGGTGTGGCCGGTGAAGAAGCGCTGCACTTCACGCTGCTGCGCGAGCACCTGCAAACGCTGGGTTTCGACTACGGCGATTTCGACGCGCACGACGGCCTGTGGGCCATGACGCAGCGCACCGCGCACGACATCACCGCGCGCATGGCGCTGGTGCCGCGCACGCTGGAGGCGCGCGGCCTCGACGCCACACCGCCGATGCAGGCGCGGCTGCGCCAGGCCGGTGACTTGCGTGCAGCTGAGATCCTCGGCGTGATCCTGCGCGACGAAGTCGGCCACGTGGCGATCGGCAACCACTGGTACCGCTGGCTGTGCGCGCGCGACGGGCACGACCCGGTCGCGCACTACGCCGAACTCGCGCACCGCCACCACGCACCGCGCCTGCACCCACCCTTCAACTTCGAAGCCCGCCGCGCGGCCGGTTTCACGGATGCCGAATTGAGCCTGCTCGCATGAACGTCTTCGTCGCCGGTTTCCACCACGAGACCAACACCTTCGCGCCCTCGGTCGCCGACTGGGCCGCGTTCGAATGCGGCGCCGGTTACCCCTCGTATGCACGCGGCGAGTTGATGCTGCAGAAGATGCGCGGCACCAGCACCTCGCTCGGCGGTTTTGCGCAGGCCGCGAGCGAGCGGGGCTGGTCGCTGCGGCCTTCGGTGTGGGCCGGCGCGATGCCGTCGAACCGCGTGACGGCACCCGCTTTCGCGCGCATCTGCGACGAGATCGTGGCCGACCTGCACGGTGGCGGCTTCGACGCCGTCTACCTCGACCTGCACGGCGCGGCCGTGGCCGAAGGCGCCGACGATGCCGAGGGCGCCTTGCTCGAACGCATTCGCGCCGTGGTCGGCCCGTTGATGCCCGTCGTCGCGAGCCTCGACCTGCACGCCAACGTGACCGAACGCATGCTGAAGCTCAGCGATGCGATGACCGCCTTTCGCACCTACCCGCACGTCGACATGCGCGAGACCGGCGCACGCGCCGCGCAGCTGCTGGCACGCCGTGTCGGCGCTTCGTCGAAGCGGCACAGGCACGCCGAGCGTGTGCCCTTCCTGCTGCCGCTGAACGCGCAGTGCACGCTGATGCAACCGGCCGCGTCGGTCATCGCGCTGATCGACCGGCTCGAAGCCGAACACGATGTCGAGCTGAACTTTTCGATGGGCTTTTCGGCCGCCGATTTCGCCGAATGCGGTCCGGTGCTGTTCGGATACGGCGCCGACGCCGCCCGGGTGCAAGAGGCCGTGCAGCGCCTGCACGCCGAAGTGGTGTCGCGCCGCGCCGAGTGGTCGCAGGAACTGCTTTCGCCTGCGGCCGCGGTCGAGCGCGCCATCGAACTCGCCGCGCACGCGGAGGCGCCGGTGGTCATTGCCGACACGCAAGACAACCCCGGCGCGGGCGGCGACTCCAACACCACCGGCCTGCTGCGCGCGCTGATCGACGCCCGGGCCGGCCGGCGCCTCGCTGGCCGCGTGGCCCTCGGGCTGCTGTTCGACCCGGCATCGGCGCAGGCGGCTTGCAGTGCCGGCGTCGGCGCCACGCTGCGCTTGACGCTGGGCCGAGCCGTACCCACCTGGAGCGGCGCGCTCACCGACCCCGCCGTGAGCACGCAGGCGAAGGTGCTCGCGGTCAGCGACGGCGTGCTGCCGCTGTTCGGGCCGATGACGGCCGGCGCCACGGCGCAGCTCGGGCCGTGTGCGTGTGTCGAGGTCGAAGGCATCCGGGTGCTGTTGTCGAGCGCGAAGGCGCAGATGCTCGACCTGGATCTCTACCGCTTCCTCGGCGTCGAGCCGGCGCAGATGAAGCTGCTGGTGAACAAGAGCTCGGTGCACTTTCGCGCCGCGTTCGCGCCCATCGCGTCCAGCATCCTCGTCGCCAAGGCCCCCGGCCCGATGGCCGCCGACCCGGGCGACCTGCCGTGGACGAAGCTGCCCGCATGGATGAACGTGCGGCCTTGACGGCGACTCCGCGCTTCGGCCGGTGAAGCCCAATTCAAGTCTGGTTGCCTTTGTGCCGATAGCGCACTGGGCACCCAGACGATGACGAATGTGAATCTTTCTTCAAGTGGGCGGCACTGGTGGCTTCCCCCTCAGTTCCGGCTTTGGCTCGTTGCCATCGCCTGTTGGGCGTGTGCCGGTTCCGCTCTCGCACAACAAGTGCCCTTCCGACAGTTTCTTCAGCAAGACGGGCTGAGCAACCTCTCGGTCAACTGCCTGCTGCAAGACCGCGACAAGGGCCTCTGGGTCGGCACCGACAACGGCCTCTTCAAGTACGACGGCGCGCGCTTCGAGCGCATCGGCGCCGCAGCCGGTTTGCAAGAGACAAGAATCTTCGCTCTGGCGCAAGACACCGCCGGGCGCATCTGGGTCGGCACGTCGCAGGAGCTCTTCGTCGGCAGCGCCGGCAAGTTCGCCGTCGTGCGTGCGAATGCCACGAACTTGCCGGTCACGGTCGGTTCGCAGATCAGCGCCCAGCCCGACGGCCGCGTGCTGGTCGTGAGCCGCCGTCTGCTCTACCGCATTGGCAGCGCCGCGAGCGGCAACGGCTGGCAGGCCGGCGCCTTCTTCACGCCCTCGCAATTGCAAGCCAACCCCCGGCTCGCTGCGATCAGCGCGGCCCACACCGACCGCAGCGGCGTGCTCTGGCTCGGCTGCGGGCCAGAGATCTGCCGTGTCGACGCAAGTGGCGTGCAGCTGTGGGGCAGCGCGCAAGGCGTGCCCGCGGCGACATGGCATGCCTTCCTGCTCGACCAGCGCGGGCGTTTGTGGGCCCGCAGCTTCGGGGGAATCATCAGCCTCGCGGCCGGCGCGCAAGCCTTCGAAGCGAACGATGCACCGAAGGCCCGGCTGACCACGGCCGAGCCCTTCGTTTCCCTGGTCGAAGACAAACAGGGCCGGGTCGTGACCCGCAGCGACGATGGCCTGCTGCGCTGGTCGCCCGATGCTGCGCCGCGTGGCCGTTGGGAAGAATTCGACACCCGCCACGGCCTGCCGAGTGCCAGCATCTTGGCGCTGGCGGTCGACCACGAAGGTTCGCTGTGGATCGGCACCTCGGGCAACGGCCTGCTGCGCTGGCGCGGTTATGAACACTGGCGCGCCTGGACCGTCTCGCAAGGCCTGAACGCGAACAACATCTGGAGCATATTCCGCGATGCCGACCAGCGCCTGCTGGTCGGTTCTTCGGGCGGCTGCAATGTGCTCGACGAAACCAGCCTTCGCTTCGAGCCCTGCCCGTTCCTGGCCGACGGTGCGCTGCGTGAACTCAACGCCATGGTGCAAATGCCCGACCGCGGCTTGTGGCTCAGCTCGATGGCCGGCGAACTGTTCCGGGCCGACGCGGGGCGCCGTGCCAGCCGCTTCGCATCGCTGCCGTACATCCGAACCGCTGTGCGAGACCACCAGGGCACGCTCTGGGTGCTGACCTATCGCGGCGTCTACCGGCTCGACACGTCGGCAGCACCGCCGCGGCAGCCCGAGCTTGTGCAGGTGCCGGGCGCAGAGCAAGGCGACTTTTCCGATGCCGCCGAAGACCCGCAAGCCGGTCTTTGGCTCGCCTCGACACGCGGCCTGTTCAACTTGATTCAAGGCCAGTGGCTCAAGGCACCGATCGACGATGAATTGTCCCGCGTCGGTTTCCGCTCGCTGGCGATCGACCACCACGGCGTGCTGTGGGCCGGCGGCACGAACCTCGGCCTGCTGCGTGCCGAACTCGACGGCAGTTCGCTTCGGCGCTGGTCGTGGGTCACCGAGCCGATGGTCGCCGCGGCGGCCATTTCAACGGTTCGTGTCGACCCGCTTGGCGGCGTCTGGTTGGGCACCGACCAGGGGCTGATGCACTTCGACGGCAAACAGTGGCGGCGCTTCGACCGTGCCGATGGCCTGGTCTGGAACGACTTGAACCAGACCGCCTGGTTTTTCGACACCGACGGTTCGATCTGGCTCGGCACCTCGGCCGGGCTGGCGCATCTGTCGAACCCGCAAGCGCTGCTTCGCAACGAGCCGCTCGACGCCAGCATCTCGCACGCCGCGGTCGGCACGCAGCCGCTCCCCGCCCACGGCGAAGCGGAGCTGCCATGGCGGAAGAACCTCGACCTGACCGCCGCGTTTTCGGTCCACGACTTCGCCGAAGCCGAAGCCGCGGTGTTCCGCTACCGGCTGACCGGCCTGGAAACCGAATGGACCGAAACCAGCACGCCCGCGGTTCGCTATTCGTCCCTCGAGCCCGGCCACTACCAGCTCGAAATGATTGCAGTGCAAAGGGACCATGGGCGAAGCTCGGTGCCGGTCTCGCTGGTCGTGGACATCGCGCCGCCGTGGTGGCGTACCAGCGTGTTCCAGCTGCTCGTGGGGGTGGCGGGCGTGTTCGCCCTGGCCTTCCTGGTGCGCTGGCGCGAGCAGCGGCTGGGCCGAAAACAACGCCAGGTCGAGGATGACCTGCGCGAACGCGAAGACCTGCTGCGGCGTGCCACGCGCGACCTGTTGACGGGCCTGTGGAACCGCGCCGCCATCCTCGACCTGCTGGCCAGCGAGATGACTGTTGCAGCACGGCGGCAGGCGCCGCTGGCGCTCGTGATGATCGACGTCGACCACTTCAAGCATGTCAACGACCGCCACGGCCACCTTGCCGGTGACGGCGTGTTGCACGCGCTCGGTTCTTACCTCGCGCGGAACGTGCGTGCCACCGATCATGTGGGGCGTTATGGCGGCGAGGAGCTGCTGCTCATCATGCCCGGCATGGGCGACGTGCAACCCTGCGAAGGCGTCGAGAAGCTTCGGCAAGGCGTTGCAGCACTCGACATGCACAGCGCCGCGCCCGGCCTGCGCATCACCGCCAGCTTCGGCGTCGCTTGGCAGCGGCCCGCAGAAAGCGCCGAACAATTGATCGCACGGGCCGACGCAGCGCTCTACGCCGCGAAACTCGCGGGGCGCAATCGCGTGGCCTACGCGCCGGCCCCCGGCGCCGAGGCGGCTTCGATCAGCGCCGGGTGATTTCTTCCACCAGCGCGTCGGCACCGTAGACCTTGCGCAGGGCGTCGAGCATGAAGCCGCTGTGCACGGCGACCATGCGGTTGTTGCGTTCGTCGAACCCGTAGGAACCGCCGATCGACTCGATGTTGCCGTCGAACGCCAAGCCCACGACCTCGGCGTTGCGGTTGATCACCGGGCTGCCGGAGTTACCACCGACGATGTCGTTGTCGGTAACGAAATTCATCGGCTGCGCAGGATCGAGCTTGTCCTTCGCCGCCAGCCAAGCGGGGGGCAGCGCGAACGGGGCGGCACCCGTGTGGCGCCTGAAAGCGCCACCGACGTTCGTGAACGGCGCCACCGCACGGCCCTGGTCCAGCCAGCCCTTCACCTCGCCGTAAGACAGCCGCAGTGTAAACGTGGCGTCGGGGTACAGGCCGGTGCCGAGCTGGGCGAAGCGGGCCTGCGCGATCAGCTCGGTGTTCTTCAATACGACCGAATCGACTTCGGCTTCCATCTGCTTGCGCAGCGCGCGGCCGTCAGCGTCGATGGTCAGCGCGAGCTTGATGAAGGGGTCACTCGACTGCGCGACTGCCTGCATGCCCCCGGCCCAGAGCGCGCGGCGCACCGCCACGTCGCCGAGCGTCGTGGTCTTGATCAAGCGCTCGGCGAATTGCGCCGGTGATTCGCGCCCCAGCAGTTGCTGCATGAAGGCGTGGTCCGGGCCGAGGCGTTCGCGTGTTTTCGTGAGCGCCCAGCCGAATTTCAGGCGCTCGAATTCGGGGTAGATCGGCGCCGGCGAAAACAGCGCCTGCTCGACTTCGGCCAGCTTCGAATCGACGAAGCCCGGCAACCGATCGGCATTCGGCTTGCTGCGTTCTTCGGCCCCCCGCACCAGCGTGCGCGCGAACACGAAGTGCTGGCTCATGAAACCGCGGTTCCGTTCGATCGCGCCGAACTCCTTTTCGAGAGCCCGGTAGCGCTCCTGTGCGCGTTCGATCGCGGCCCAGGCCGCGCCGGTGCTGGCACGCCAGATCGGCTCGGCCATCACGAAGGCTTTCAACGCCGCTTCGTCGGCCCGCTTTTGCCGCATCAGCTCCGGGTCTTGCAGCGCTTCGAATTCGCCCTTGGTGACCTTGTAGGCGTTCTCGATCGTGTCGAGCAGCCCCTGCGCCACCCGCGTGGCCTCGGCGCCCTGGCTGCCGTATTGCGTCAGCACCCCGCGCAGTTCGGCCAGCGCCAGAAGCTCGTGCAGCAGGCGCACATCACGTTCGGTTTCGAGCTGCGCCACGGTCAGCAGGCGGCGCGTGCTGCCGGGGTGGCCGGTCACGAGAGTCACCTCGCCGGCGGCAGCGCCCACGCGGCTGAAGCTCAGGTGGTCGGGGCTCGAAATCGGCTGGCCGTTTTCATAGGCCCGCAGCAGGGCGGCGTCGAGCGCGTAGCGCGGGAAGTTGAAGTTGTCGGGGTCGCCGCCGAAGTTGGCGATGGCGTCTTCGGGCGCCCACACCAAGCGCGCGTCGCTGTAGCGGTGGTAGCGGTAGAGCTGGTACTGCCCGCCCTCGTACAGGTTCACGAGATCGCAGCGGATCGTCGCCGTCTCGCTGCCGGCACAGGCGGAAGTGAGCTTCGCCTGCACGGCGTTCTGCGCCAACTTGAACGCCTGCCCCTCCAGCCCACGCGTGGCCGCCTTGACCTGATCGGTCACGTCGGTGATCTGCTCCAGCCGGTTCAGCTCGACATCGGGGCAGCGCAATTCGTTCTCGCGCCGGCCGGCCAGAAACCCGTCGCGCACCAGGTCGCGGCCAGCCGAAGACGCGTCTTCGACACAACCCACGACGCAGTGGTGGTTCGTCATCACCAAGCCGTCGCGCGAGACGAACGAGCCCGAGCAGCCGTCGGCCAGGCGCACCGAAGCGCGCATCACCTTGTCGACCCAGGCCTGGTCCGGTGTGAACCCGTAGGCGGCGCGCATGCGCGCCAGCGGCAGGTTGTCGAGGGTCCACATGCCTTCGGCGGCGTGTGTCGTGATCGAGGCGAGAGACAGGCACGCGAGAAGAATCCGCTTCAACATGGGTACAGCCTTGTGAGCTCTGGTGGTCGCCTCGTGGGCGAGGAAGGTACCGGCAAGCCGGCGGGCGATGATACGGGGGCGGCCATGAGGGGACCGCTGCGTGCATGGGCCGAAGCGGCAAAGGCGCGTGCGGGCAGGCTTCCGCGCTTCGCTGGAGCGGTCTGCGCTTCGCGCAGACTTCCCTGCGATGCTCGGTCTCGTGGCCCCGTCGCCGAACTCACGGCGCTCACTTCGTTCGCTCCGTTCAAACAACGGCGACGAGTCAGATGACAACTCGCGCTGCGCGCGAGGCCACGAGCCCTGCGCTTCTCGGCGCTCCAGAGGCGCGCTCCAGCCTGCCCGCACGCGCCTTTGCTGACACGGTTCTTGTTCTCGTCGAAAAGCCACGGGCCGTGCCTGAGCCCCCGCCGGGTGCCGCCTGCCGCGAACGCGCCGGCCTTGCGAGCGGATTGATCGCGCGCGACAGCCTTAGAAGCTGTAGCGCCCCATCAGGTCGAAGCGCGACATCGTGCCGGTCTCGGGCGTGAAGGTCTTGCGCTCGCCCCAGATGTATTCGGCGCCGAGTTCCACGTTCTTGATCGGCGAGTAGATGACGTTGAGGAACACCTGCTTGAGCGTGCGGTTGTCGACCGCCTGCGCGGTCTTGCCGCGGTTCATGCCGTACGAGACGGTGCCACGCAGCTGGTCGCTGAAGGTTTTCGCATAACCCACCACCAGGCCCTGGTTCTTGTCGAAGGTGATGGCGCCGGTGGTCGCATCGATCGCGTAGCCGTTGGAACCGTAGAGCTGGTCGATGTCACCGTCGACGCGGGTGTACTGGCCCATCAGCAGGTCTTTGTCGGTGATCTTGTAGCTGCCACCGATACCCACGCCGAAGCCGCGCTTGGTCTCGGCGAACGAACGCTTTTCGTGCGCAAGCACGCGCGCATTGAGCGCGCCCCAGTCGAAGCTCTTGTCGGCGCGCAGCACGATCTGCGGCATCCGCTCGTTGGCGCTGCCGCCGCCGAACTGGTCTTCCGGGTCTTCCAGTGCTGCGGTGAGCTTGAAGCCGGCCTTCGAGTCGGCGTAGGTGTAGCGGATCATCGTGCGGCGCGAGAACGGCGCGCCGATCGGGCCGTTGAAGTCGACGGTCTCGGGCAGGTCGTCCAGGTCCATGAAGGTCGACCAGGTCTGACCGACGAGGAAGCCGGCGTACTCACCATACGCATGGCGCAGGCGCAGGCGGTTGCGGTTGCCGGCGCCATACGAATAGAAATCCATCTCGAGCTTGGTGGTGAAAGCACCGAGCGACGTGGGCGTGGACGACTCGAAGCCGAAGCGAGAGGTCTGCGCCGTGAACTTGGTCTTGCCCTTCTGGCCGCCCGAGTTGTCGAGCGGCTGGAACATCAGGTCGGTGAAGGTGTCGGACGGGCCGGCCTGCTTCAGGTCGTGGATGGCATGCGCTTCGGCATAACCATAGAAGCGCACGGAGGTTTCTGAGCCGGGCAGGCGGAAACCGCCGCCGATGTCGCCCAGCACCACAGCGTCTTTGCTCTTGATCTCGAGTGCTTCGATGCGGTCGCCCCAACCCGAGGCGTCGGCGGCCGGCACCGCGGCGGGCGTGCCCTTCTTCAGCGCATCGACTTCTTCGCGCAGGCGCTTGATCTCGGCGCGCATCTCCTCGAAGTCTTTCGCCGTTTGCGCCTGCGCGGGCAAAGCAGCCATGAACGCGGCGGCAATCGCAGCGCCGATCACGGTCTTGTTCAACATCATGGTTTTCTCCTCGTTGTGTGCGTCGGTGTCGGTCGGTGTCAATTGGCGATCTGGCCCAGGAAGGTGCGGATGCGCTCGTTGCGCTGGGCGCCGAAAAACTCGTCGGGCGGCGCGTCTTGCGCCACGCGGCCCTGGTCGATGAATAGCACGCGGTCGCTGACCTCACGCGCAAACCCCATCTCGTGCGTGACCACGATCATGGTCATGCCGGTGGCGGCAAGCTGTTTCATCACGTCGAGCACTTCTTTCACCATCTCGGGGTCGAGGGCCGAGGTGGGTTCGTCGAACAGCATCACGCGCGGCGCCATCGCCAGCGACCGGGCTATCGCCACACGCTGCTGCTGCCCGCCCGACAAGGCGAACGGGTGCTTGTGCGCGTGCGCCTTCAGGCCGACACGGTCGAGCAATTCCATCGCCTTCGCTTCAGCCTGCTCGCGCGGCGTCTTGCGCACGCGGCGCGGAGCCAACGTCACGTTCTCGAGCACGGTGAGGTGCGGGAACAGGTTGAACTGCTGGAACACCATGCCGACTTCGCTGCGCAGCGCGTCGAGTTCTTTCAGGTCGTCGCAGACCTCGATGCCGTCGACGACGATGCGCCCGCTGTCGTGCTTTTCCAGCCGGTTCAAGGTGCGCAGCAACGTGCTCTTGCCCGAGCCCGAGGCGCCGATGATCACCGCCACTTCGCCGGCGTTGAAATGGGTGCACACGTCGCGCAGCACGTGGGCCGGGCCGAAGTGCTTGTTGACATGATCGACCGTGATCAGCGGCCCGCCCTGGTTGACCGCGGCAGTGGTGTTCATGCGACGCGTCCCTCCACGTCGAAACGCCGCTCGACCGCGTTCGAGATCTGCGTCAACACGGTCGTGAGCAGCAGGTAGATCGTGGCCGAGGTCAGCAGAATGGGCAGCGGCTGGAACGTCGCCGCCTGGATGCGGTTGCCCACGTTGGTGAGCTCGACCACGCCGATCGCATAGGCCAGCGACGAATCCTTCAGCAGCGCCACGATGTTGTTGACCAGCGGCGGCAGCGAGATCTTGAAGGCCTGCGGGAATGTCACGTCGATGAAGGTGAACCACGGCGACAGGCCGAGCGAACGCGCCGCTTCGACCTGCCCTTTCGGCACCGCGAGCAGGCCGGCGCGGATGGCCTCGGCGTTGTAGGCGCCGACGTTCAGGCTCAGCGCCACGCAGGCGGAGGTGAAGTCGCTGAGCTGCAAGGCCGGGATCATCACCGGCAGCGCGAAATACACGAACAGCACCTGCACCAGCAGCGGCGTGCCACGAATGACCCAGATGTAGGCGCTGGCGACCCACCTGAGCGGCGGCCATTTCGAGGTTTTGCCCAGGGCCGCGAGCACGCCGATCAGCACGCCGGCCACGGCGGCGATTGCGGTGAGCTGCACCGTCACGCGCGTGCCTTCGGCGAAGAACTGCGCGTTGTTGCCGATCGGCTCGGGCGCCCACGCCATGGGAATCGCCATCAGCCACAGCATCAGTACCAGCACCACGCCGGCCGCGGCCATGGTGGCCGAGCTGCGCTGCTGGCGGCCCCAGTCGGCGGGCCACACGCGGAAGCTTCCCTGGCTCACGGTGACAAGCTCGGTGTTTCAGCGAACCCGAATCACTTGCAGCGAATGTCTTCGTCGAACCACTTCTTCGAGATCGCGGCGTAGCTGCCGTCGGCCTGGATCGCGGCCAGCGCCTTGTTGATCTCGCCGGCGAGCGAGGTGTTGCCCTTGCTCACGGCCGAGGCGATGCGCTCGACGAACAAAAAGTCGCCCATCTTCATGCCGGCACCGGGGCTCGCCGCGAGCGAGGTCTTGGCGACGAAGCGGTCGGTCACCCACGCATCGACCCGGCCGGTGATGAGCGCGGCGCGCGCGTCGGTGTCTTGCGGGAAGTTCTTCATTTCCTTCACGCCGGCCAGCTTCTTCACGTTGTCGAGGTAGGTCGTGCCGGTCTGCACCGCCACGGTCTTGCCATTCAGGTCGGCGGCCGTCTTGATGGCGTCGCTCTTGCTGATGATCACGCCGCCCGAGCAGTAGTGCGGGTCGGTGAAGGTGACGGCCTTGGCGCGCTCTTCGGTGATGCCGTGCGAGGCGATCACCATGTCCCAGCGGTCTTGCCGCAGGCCGGCGAGCAAGGCATCGAAGCCGAGTGCTTTCCATTCGATCTTCAGGCCCATCTTGGCGACCATCGCTTCGGCCACCTCGACTTCGAAGCCGCTCAGCTTGGCGCCCTGGAAGTAGTTGAACGGTGCGAACTGGCCTTCGGTGGCGACGATGATCTTGCCGTCTTTTTTGATGTCTTCGAAGCTGCGCGCCTGGGCGCCCACCGCCACCAGCGACAAGGCCACGGCCACCGCCGATACCAGGCCACGAGCGGCCGCGTTGATCAGGTTCATGGAAGTTCGCCTTTCACGGCAATGGGTTGATGGTTGTGTTGTCTGCGGATGCGGCGGGCACGCCGGGCATGCGAACGATCTTAGGGTTGGCAACACGCGTGTGGCAGCACGTGTTTGCCAGACTTGCAAAGTGGGCGACGGTTGTGAGAAGCGCTTGGGCACCAAGCCTCAAGCGCGGCCAACCCTATGCAAAGTTCTTGCCAGCCTGTTCCCGCCCGCCCGCTCGCTCGCGCCGGGCCGTTCCTCAAGGCGGTGCCATGAAGTATTGCTTCAGGCCCGCCAGGATCATCTCGACCGCGATGGCCGTCAGCACCAGCCCCATCAGTTTTTCGAGCGCCGACACGACCGAGTCGCCGAGCAGCCGGCGGATGCGCTCGCACAACAACAGCACCGCGCCCGACACCAGCATGGCGCAGGCCAGCGCGCCGACCCACGAGAGCACACGGTCGGGCTGGCGCGAGGCCAGCAGCAGCACCGTGGCCATCGCCGAAGGCCCGGCCAGCAACGGCACGGCGAGCGGGAAGATGAACGGCTCCTTGCCTTCGGGTGTGCCGTAGACCCCGCCCTCGTGGCTGAAGATCATGCGGATCGCCACCATCAGCAGGATCACGCCGCCGGCGACTTCGAGCGAGCGCTCCGACAGGCGCATCACGCGCAGGAAGCCTTCGCCGAGGAACATGAAAGCGAACAGCACCGCGAAGGCGATCGCCACTTCGCGCAGCGCGACCAGGGTGCGGCGCTCGGGCGGCACGTCACGCATGATCGGAATGAACACCGGCAGGCTGCCGAGCGGGTCGAGCACCAGCAACAGCAGAATGACGGCGGAGAGAAAGCTGTGATCCATGGTGCGGTGCTTGGATGTTGGCGCGGTGTGGCGTGGCCGCGATGGTACGTGCCTTGCTGCCGCACGCTGGCACACAATGAGCCGCGCTCGTTTTGCACGAAAGGAATGAAGCATGGAGGCACCACGGATCAACGCCGACTGGACCATAGACCAGGGTTGGGAGCGCTACAGCGCCGCCGATCATGCGGTCTGGAAAACGCTGTTCGAGCGCCAGACCCGCCTCTTGCCCGGCCGCGCCTGCGACGAATTCGTGCACGGCATGCATGCGCTGCCGATCGGTGCCGATCGGATCCCCGACTTCCGGCGCCTGTCGGACGTGCTGATGAAACACACCGGCTGGCAAGTGGTGGCCGTACCCGGCCTCGTGCCCGACGAAGTGTTCTTCGAGCACCTGGCGAACCGGCGCTTCCCCGCGGGTCAGTTCATTCGCCAGGCGCACGAGCTCGACTACCTCGAAGAGCCCGATGTCTTCCACGACGTGTTCGGCCACGTGCCGATGCTGATGAACCCGGCGATCGCCGACTACATCCAGGCCTACGGCGTGGGCGGCCTGCGCGCGAAGGCGCTCGGCAAGCTCGCTCACCTGGCGCGGGTCTACTGGTACACGGTCGAGTTCGGTCTGGTGCAGCAGGCGGGCGGCGTGCGCCTCTACGGTGCGGGCATCGCGTCGTCTTTCGCGGAGAGCGTGTTCGCGCTCGACAGCACGTCACCGAACCGCATCGGCTTCGACCTGGCGCGCGTGATGCGCACCAACTACCGCATCGACGACTTCCAGGAAACCTACTTCGTGATCCGCAGCCTCGACGAGTTGCTGGAGCTCGCGCACATCGACTTCGGGCCGCTCTACGAAGGCCTGGGTGACGGCGAGGAATACGAGCCCGGCGACGTGCTGGGCAGCGACCGCGTGATCGCGCGCGGCGATGGCAGTTATCACCGAGGCAAGCGCGCGTCGTTCAGTACGTGATGCCGTAGCGGTAGCCCTTGTATTCGAGCACCGCCGACTTCAGTCTGATCTGTTCGAGCGACAGCCCCGGCGCCAGCTTGTCGCCTTCGTGGAAGGTTTGCCCGTTGACGATCAGCATGCGGTTGGCCGGGTTCTGCGAATACATCGCGCCGCCCACCGCGAGCGTGGGCAGCTCGCGGCGAATGTCGTCAGGCAACTCGCTTAGCGCGTAGACGCGGGCTTCGGTCGCGGCCGGCACCGATGCCGGTGCCGAAGGCGGCGGGGCCACGCGGGCGGCCGGTTTCGACGCGGCGGCCGTGGGTTTTGCCGCGGCAACAGCCACTTTCGGCGGCGGCTTGCGTGGCGCTTCGGCCACCGGCGCCGGTGGCGGCGATGCCGGCGCAGGCGCGGCGACGACGGCCGGCGCTGGCGCAGTCAGCGGTGCGGGTGCCGCAAGCACCGGCGGAGGCGGAGGCGCCGGGGTGATCGGCATCGGGGTGGCGGCCACCGGCTCGGCCACCGGCCGTGGCGCGTCGTGGCCCAAGAACCACCAGGCCATCAGCGCCAGCAACCCGAGCCCGAACCCCGCGCCGAGCCACAGGCCGCGCCGTGCCGGGCGGCTGGTTTCGATGTCGGCCTCACCCAGCATCGCCGGCTGCGCGTGGATGCCGGGCACCGAGCCACGCTCGCGCTCGGCATCGGCCCGTCGCAGCGCATCGAGGATGTAGGACATGTCAGTTCACCACCGTGTCGGTCAGCAAACGTGGCTCATCGACACCGCTCACGCGGTTGAGCTGCATGAAGGTGGTGGGGCCGGCGATGCCGTCGGGCTTGAGCCCTTGTGCGAGCTGGAACGCGAACACCTTGCTGCGCAGCGCCGCGTCGAACGCCTGGTTGGCGGCTGGCGCCGGCTCGCCCTGCAGCTTGGCGAGTTGGGCCGCGAGCCGGTCGACGAGCGGCCCGGCGCTGCCTTCGGTGATGACGTTGCGGTAGCCCTCGGGCACGCGCCAGAAGGTCGCAAAGTCGCCGCGCCACAACTGCGCCAGCGACACCAGCGAGACGGTCTGCGACACCCCGCCCATGCGCAGCGTGGCGGCCTGCGCCGTGAGGCCAGTGAGCACGGCGTACACCGGCTTTTCGTTCTCGCCCTGCAGGCTCAGAATGCCTGGCCTGCCCAGTTGCCGGATCAGCGCGAGCGTGCTGCCGCTCTTGAAACACTGCACCTGCTGGCGCTGCGCCGCGGCGCACGGGTCGGCCTCGGGCAGGTCGAGCTTCCAGGCCGGTGCCAGTTCACGCCACGCGTCGCGCTCATCGTGAACCAGGGTCTTGAAGGACGACTTCAGATCGGCCGCGGAAAGGAACGGTGGTGCCGAGGCCGCCGTGGAAGCGGCTGCGGCTGCGGTCGATGCCGATGCCCCCGCGGAGGAAGCGGCCGAAGCCGCCGCCGCAGCGCCCGACGCCGGCGCCGACGCCACCACCGCCCCGGGCTTCGCGATCGTGGCCACGCTCGCCGGCCGCCCTGCTCCGCCGAGCAACCCGCTCAGCCCCGCGAACAGCAGCGCGCCCACCACCAGCCCGGCCAGGCCGATGGCCGCCAGGCCGAGCCGCCCGCGTGGCACGAGCCCGAGTTTCGGTTTGCCGAAGACTTCGGCGGCTGCCTTGTCGACGATCTCGGTGTCGACACGCGCCTTGCCTTCGGCATAAGCCCCGAGCAGCGCGCGGTCACACAACAGGTTGATGCGCCGCGGCACGCCGCGCGACAGCTCGTGCACGCGCTTGCGCGCCGCCCGGTCGAAAGGCAGCGGCCGGTTCAGCCCGGCCACCGTGAGGCGGTGGCGAATGTAGTGTGCCGTTTCCGATTCCGTCAGCGCGCCCAGGTGAAAGCGTGCGATCACGCGCTGCGCGAGTTGTTCGAGCTCGGGCCGGGCCAGCATGTCGCGCAACTCGGGTTGGCCGATCAGCACGATCTGCAGCAGCTTGCGTTCGCTGGTCTCCAGGTTCGTCAACAGGCGCAATTGCTCCAGCACGTCGGCCGAGAGGTTCTGCGCCTCGTCGATGATGAGCACGTTGTTCTGCCCCACCGCGTGGGTGCGCAGCAGGAAGGCGTTGAGCGGGTCGAGGTAGTCCTTGACCGTCGTCATCAGCCCCGGCCCGTGGTCGGGGTACGGAATGTGGAACTCGTCGCACACCGACTTCAACAGCTCGGGCACGGTGAGCTTGGGGTTGAAAATGTAGGCCACGTTGCAGCGCTTCGGGATCTGTTCCAGGAAGCAGCGGCACACCGTGGTCTTGCCGGCGCCGATCTCGCCGGTCAGCAGCACGAAGCCGCCGCCCCCGCCCACGCCGTACAACAGGTGCGCCAAGGCTTCGCGGTGGCGCTCGCTCATGAAGAGGTAGCGCGGGTCGGGAGCGATCGAAAAAGGCTCCTGCTTCAGCCCGAAGAATTGCGCGTACATGGGCAGAGGATAGCGGTGTGGCCGTCAGGCCCGCCGAAGCGAGCTCACGACGACATCGCTTCACCCAGGCGAACACTGCGCTCCGGTGCCCACGAAGGGTTGAACCGGCAGGCGCCTTTCGGGAACAGCAGCACGACCGTGGAGCCGAGCAGGAAGCGGCCCATTTCTTCACCCTTCTTCAGGCGCACCGGTGTGTCGGCGTAGCGCCACTCGCGCACCTGCTTCACGCGCGGGGGGTTGACCACGCCGTGCCACACCGTGGCCATGCTGCCGACGATGGTGGCGCCCACCAGCGTGAGCACGAACGGGCCGAGCGCCGAATCGAAAACGCACACGACCCGCTCGTTGCGGGCGAACAGGCCCGGCACGCCGCGTGCGGTGGTCGGATTTACCGAGAACAAGTCGCCCGGCACGTGGATCATGCGCAGCAGCCGGCCGTCGCAGGGCATGTGGATGCGGTGGTAGTCCTTCGGGCTCAGGTAGATCGTGGCGAAGCTGCCGTCGTTGAACTGCGCCGCGAGTTCGGCATCGCCGCCGACCAGGGCGGTGGTCGAGTAGTGGTGGCCCTTGGCCTGGAAGATCTGGTCACGCTCGATCGCGCCGAACTGGCTGATCGCGCCGTCGACCGGGCAGACCCAATCGGTCTTCGCCAGCGGCCGCAGCCCGGGTTTGAGTTCGCGCGTGAAGAACTCGTTGAAGGTGGCGTAGTGGCTGATGTCGCCATCGAGCGCCTCGTTCATGTCGACACCGTAGCGGCCGACGAACCAGCGAATGATGCGGGTCGTCAGCTCGCCGCCGCGGTGCCCCGCCACGAGGCCGCCGAACGCGGTGATGGCCTGCTTGGGCAGCAGGTACTGCGGCAGAACATCGAGGCGGTCGGACACGGTGGCGGTGGGCGGCGGTGAAGGCAGCGGATTGTATCGACGGGGTCGCGCGCCCGAATCAGGCCACGAACCAGGGCCGCAGTTCCTCGGGCCGCTGGCGCACGTAAGCGAGCACCTGGCGGCGCTTCTCGGGGCCGCGCTTGCCCTCTTCGTCGTTCGCCGCATCACCGAAGAATTCCGGCTCGACATCGCCGATGCGTTCGTAGATGCCACGCCAGAGTTTCTTCAAGCCGTGCGTGGACACGTCGAGCACGGGCAGCAAGGCTTCGTCACTGTCGTCGAAGAGGGCGTGCCAAAGCAGCTTGCGTTGTGTGGCACTGAAACGAAAACGCGGCGGCTGGTGCTCGAAGCAGTTGCGCGCGGGCGTGCCAGGCAGGCGCCGGCGTGCGTCTTCGCGCGTCAGCGCGTACAAGGCCGGGCGCAGCGTGAGGTCGAGCTCGCGCAGTTGCTCGGCATCGGCCAGCGGGCGCAGATCGAAGCCACTGCTCAGCGCGATCGGCTCGGCGGCAGCACTGTTTTCGTAATACAGCGCACGCAACTGGTAGCCGTCGTGGAAAACACGGAACGTGTCGTTCGCGCTGGCCACCACCTTGTGCACATACGGGTCGTTCAGATCGCTGCGCCGCATCGAGTAGTGCAACACCATCAGCACCAGTTCGCCGCGCGCGTTGTCCAGACCGATCTCGCGGTCGGTCATCGGCACGAGTTGGCCGCTGAGCAAGGCTTCGTAGACGCGGCGGCCGACGTAGGCGCGCGGGGCGGTGTCGAGCGCGAGCTCGCGCACCATGGCCTGCGGCAGCACGATCGTCACGCCCCAGGCCTGGATGCGTTGGCCCAGGGGCAACGCGCTGTCTTCCATGACCCCGCTGATGAGCGACGGTTCATGAATCAGGCGCGCCCACAGCGCCGGCAGCGCGGCATGCTGCGCGGGCGTGAGGCCGAGGTGTGGCGGCAAGATGCCGAGGCACTCGGGGAGGTCACGCACATGCAGCGTGCGAAACCGCAAGCGCGCAGCGTGATTCGGCGGCGGCGGGCTGTTCATGGTTCGGCCACCGCCGCCCAGGGCCGCAGTTCTTCGGGCCGCTGGCGCACATAGGCCAGCACCTGGCGGCGTTTTTCGGGGCCGCGCTTGCCGTCGTCGTCACCCGGCGCGTCGCCGAAGAAGTCGGGCTGCTGATCCTGAATGCGTTCGTAGATGCCACGCCAGAGCTTTTTCAGCCCGTGCATCGACACGCCGAGCCGCTGCACCAGCGCATCGTCGTTGTCGTCGAACAGCGAGAGCCACAACAAGCGGCGCTGCGACGCCGACAGGCGAAACATCGGCGCGTGGTGCTCGAAGATGTGGCGCACCGTGCTGCCCGGGGTCGCGGCAAGCGCTTCGGCACGGGTGACGCGGTAAAACCGCATTCGATCGCCCGGCGCCGCGGTGGTCGGCGCTTCGTGGGCATGCGGGCGGCGCAGAAAGCCGGTGGTCAGCAACCAGGGCTCGTTGAACTCGCTGTTCTCGAAATAGATGGTGTATGTGTTGTAGCCCGACAAGCCGACCCGGAAACTTTCGGCGCCCATCACCATCAGGCTTTGCATCAGAGGGTCGTTGAAGTCCGCGCCCTTCATCTCGAAGTGCATCGCCAGCAGGCGCAGGTCGGCGGCCGCATTGGCCAGGCCCATCTCGCGATCACTCATCGGCGGGCAGCGCCCGTCGAGCAGCGCCCGGTAGACGCGGCGCACGACATAAGGCTCGGGCGCCGCGTCGAGGCCGAGTTCGGCGACCAGGCCCGGCGCGACGCTCATGCTCACGCCCCACGACAGAATGCGCGAGCCGGCCGGCCGGGCCAGGTCTTCGGTCACGCTCGACATCACCGAGGGTTCGTCAACCAGGCGCTGCCAGAGCTCGGGCAGTTGCGCCCGTGTGGTGGCGTCGAGCGCGAGCCAGGCCGGCAACAAACCCATGCATTCGGCAATGTCGGCGCGCGTGCTCGGGCGGTGGCGCAGGCGCGGCGCGTGTCGCAATGCAGGTACTGCTGGGGGCATCGGGGCGTGGGGGTTCACGGTCGGCAGCGCCCATCGCTGCCGGCCGGGACGGGAAAATGTTACCCGAACAATCTGTGCCCCAAGCGCCTCACTTGTGGGCGACGGCGGCGCTGGCGGTCTCGCCAAGCGTCATCACTTCGGTGCGCGCGAAGCCGGCGTTGCGTGCAGCAGCGTCGAAGTCCGACGCGCTGAAGCCGCATGCACCCTCCGCGCCGAGCCGCGCCTCGAGCGAGGCCAGCAGCGCGAACAGGTTGTGCCGCCGCGCGTCGTCGATCACGGGCCCGATCGACACAAGGCAGCCGCCGTCGGCCAGCGCGGCATGGCTGCGCTGGATCAGGCCGAGCCGGGTTTCGGCGCTGCGCGTGTCCAGCAGGCCGATCAGCACGATCACGTCCACCGGCGGCCAGACCTCTTGCCGATCGAAACCGCGGCACACGAGCTGCGGGTGGCGCACGCCGAGCCGGTGGGCGAGCTCATCGGCACCCGCGCCGGTGCAGGCCAGGTTTCGGCGGCCCGAGAAATCGAAACGCGCGACGAAGGTGTCGAGTGCGCTGACGGGGATGCCGCTCGACTCGGCGGTGGGTGCCGCATGCGCTGCGAGGCCGGGAGTGGCCGGCGCGGCCCGCAGCGCGGTGCCAAGATCGGCCCAGTGGCCATACGAACGCCGGTTGGCCGATTCGAGCAGCGCGCCGATGTAGGCCGGGCTGCGCCGGTCGAGAAAGTGGCCGGCTTCGCGCGTGTTGAGATAGACGGCGCGCTCGTCGTCGCCGTCGCGCTCGAGCACGCCCATCGCGACCAGTGCGTCGAGCAGGTCGGGCGCGGCGCGTTCGTCCAGCGCCAGCGCACGGCACAGCTGAGCCGAACTGCGCGGGCCGCGGCCCAGCTCGGTGAACAGGCCGAGTTCGGCCGCCACGAGCAAGGCCTTGGCCGACCGGAAGCCGAAGCCGGCCTGCAGCAGGCGGTCGGGCGAGAACGTGTGCATGCCGGACTTTCGTTCAGCCTCGCGGCGCCGCCTGCTGTGCCTGCCACCATGCCGCGGCCTGTCCGCGCGAACTGGCGCCGAGCTTGTCGAGCAGGTTGGCGACGTGGCGCTTCACGGTGTGCGGGCTGAGTTCGAGTGAACGTGCGATCACCTTGTTGCTCTCGCCGGCGGCGATGCGCTGCAGCACTTCGCGCTCGCGCGCGCTCAAGCGCACCGCCGCCGGCGGCACCGCGCTGGCAGCCGCCGCGGCGGCCTGCCCGGCGGCGCCGGCGTGCGGCGCCGCTGGCTCGGCCACGAGCGCAGAGCGCATGCCCGGGTGCGAACGCAGGCGCAGCAGCGTTTCGCTCAGCACCTGCCACAGCGTGGCCTGCAGGTCGGGGGCGAAATGCGGATGGCTGGCCGCACCGAGCAGCGCTTCCGGTGCGGCGAAGGGCCACAGCCCTGTGCTGTGCGGCGTCGATTCGATGAGCGTGTCGTTCACGGGCTTTCTCCTGAAGGGGTGGGTGCTTCTCGACCCATGGCACGCATCGTAGGCAGCCGCACCGCCGCCGTCGATGCTCAAAAAGAGCCTGCTCAAAAAGAGCCCCCCGCCTCATCACCCACGCGGCCGGCGGAGCCATGGCGCCGCGTCCCGCAGCCGTTGGCTCTTTTGGCCGATGCGCCGATCGGGGCCGATTTCCAGAATTCACCCCAGTCGTTTTTCAGACCCGGTGAACGACACCTGCCTTCCACGACACCGGGCTCGCACAACCCCAAAAGGACACGAACCATGAAGTTGAACAACCCCCTTCGACGGTCGATGCTCGGCGCCACGCTGGCGCTGCTGACCCTGCTTGCCGCCTGCGGTGGTGGCGGCGGTTCGAGCGACACCGACTCGACCCCGACCGGCAGCACCCCGCCGCCCGCGACAGCGAACTTCACGCTCGCGCTCTCGGCCCCCAAAGCGCTGATCCTGCAAGGCACGAGCGTGACGCTCGACGCCACCGTGACACGCAGCGCCGGCTTCACCGGCGCCGTGGCGCTGGCCGTGACCGGCTTGCCCACCGGCGTGAGCGCGAGCGTGGTCACGATCGAAAGCGGTGCCACGACGAAGCAGATCACGCTGACCGCCGACGCGACCGCGCCGCATTCGCTGCCGACCGAGGCCAGCGTCAAAGGCAGCTCGGGCAGCGCCTCCGCACAACAGGCCATCACGGTCACCGTGCGTGGCGTTGCCGGCGCGCTCGACACCAGCTTCGCCGCCAGTGGCCGGCAGATCACACCCGTCGGCGTGACCGACGACTACGCGAACGCCATGGTGATCCAGCCCGACGGCCGCATCCTCGTCGGCGGGTACAGCAACGGCACCAGCACCGACTTCGCACTCGTGCGCTACCTGCGCGACGGCGGCCTGGACCCGAGCTTCGGCACGGCCGGCAAAGTCACGACCGCGATCGGCACCAGCACCGACGTGGCCAACGCGATCGCCTTGCAGGCCGACGGCAAGATCCTGCTCGCCGGTTCGACTGTGGTGGAGGCCAAGGGCAAGAGCTTCGCCGTGGCGCGCTACAACGCCGACGGCAGCCTCGACGCCGGTTTCGGCAGCGGCGGCAAGGTGGTCACGTCGTTCGGCAGCCAGTCTGACGAGGCCTTTGCAATGGTCGCGCAGCCCGACGGCAAGATCGTGGTCGGCGGCCACACCAAGAGCGTCGACCGCGGAGTGGACTTCGCGCTCGCCCGCTACAACAGCGACGGCAGCCTGGACGCCGGCTTCGGCACCGGCGGCAAGGTCGTCACCGCGATCGTCGGGCTCGATGGGCGCGACTCGGTCTACGCGTTGGCGCTGCAGACGATCGCCGGCCAGACCCACATCGTGGCCGTCGGCGGCGAAGGCGATTTCGTCGTCACGCGCTACAAGCCCAACGGCGACGTCGACCCGGCCTTCGGCATCGGCGCGCGGCTCGACGGCTTCTTCGGTTCGATCATCGGCGCGGCGCGGGCCGTGATGGTCACGCCCGACAACCGAATCGTGATCGCCGGCCACACGATGCACGACCACGCCGTGGTGCAACTCACCGAGTCGGGCCAGCGCGACCCGGCCTTCGGTGGTGGCACCGGCTTCGTGATCACCCGCGTCAGCAGCATCAACTGGAACGAAGCGACTGCCATCACCCAACAGGCCGACGGCAAGCTCGTGGTCGCTGGCTGGGTCTATGCGGGCAACGGTTCGAGCGGCGACTTCGTGCTGATGCGCCTGGGCAGCGACGGCATGCTCGATGCCGGCTTCGGCAACGCCGGCATCGTCATCACCGCCGTGGCGCCGGGCCTGAAGGACGACGGTGCCCGCGCCGTTGCACTGCAGGTCGACGACCGCATTCCGACCGTGCGCAGCATCGTGGCCGGCTCGGCCAACGACGCCAACTACGACTTCGCGCTGACGAGGTACTGGCACTGAGCCGAACGAAATGGCCCGCTTCAGCGCGGGCCATGGCTCCTTCAGGCGATGCCACGAACGAGCCTTCACGGAACACTGAACGACATGCCGCAGCACCCGCGGCACCCACCTGCAAAACCCATCGGAAAGACATCTCAAATGAACACCGCCACAGCCACAGCCGCAAGCGCTGCTCCGATCCAGAACCAGGCCGGCACAGCTGACCGCCCCAACCTCTACGTTCCGATCCACAAGGCGCTGCGCAGCATGATGTGCGACACGCTGTGCCGGGTCGGCCGGCTCGACGTGTTCGACCTCGACGAGATGGTCGGCACGCTGAACGGCGTGGAGACCCTGCTGGCGCTGTGCCTCGACCACATCGAGCACGAAGACAGCTTCATCCACACCGCGATCGAAGCTCGGCAACCGGCCGCATCCGCCCGCACCGGCGCCGACCACGTCGAACACATCGAGAGCATTGCCGCGCTGCGCGCCGAAGTGGCGGCGTTGGCCGCCGCGGGCAGCGGCGAGCGCATGAACCTGGCGCTGCGCCTGTACCGTCACCTGGCGCTGTTCGTCGCCGAAAACCTTCAGCACATGCACGTCGAAGAGACCGTCAACAACGTGGCGCTGTGGGCCCACTACAGCGACGCCGAGCTGCACCAGATCCACGAGCGCCTGCTGGCATCGATCGCGCCGCAGAAGCACTTGCTGGTCGCACGCTGGATGGTGCCGGCGCTCAACCCGAGCGAACGCGCCGGTTTTTTCGGCGCGATGAAGACGCAGACGCCGCCCGAGGCCTTTCTCGGCGTGCTGGAACACGTGCGCCCGCACCTCGACCACGCCGGCTGGGTCAAGTTGACCCGCGCCGTTGGTGTGCCCCAGGTGCCTGGGTTGGTGAACATGAGCTGAAGCGGCCGAACCGAAGCGCCGACCCAACCCATCAATGGAAGAACTGAAATGAACAAATGGCTCAAACGCTCTGCCATCGGAGTGCTCGCGCTGGTCGGCCTGGGTGCCGCGGCGCTGGTGGTCGGTGCGCAACTCGGGGAACGCAAGTTGCAGCGCCGGATCGACGTGAAGGTCGACCCCGTCGCGCTGCGCAATGACGCGGCCAGCATCGAACGCGGGCGCTACCTCTTCATGTCGCGCGGCTGCACCGAATGCCACGCCGTCGACGGCGCCGGCAAAGACGTGATCAACGACGGCAAGGGCTTTCTCGTGCACGCGCCGAACATCACGCCGGCCGCAGGCAGCGTCGTCACGGCCTACACCGCGAGCGACTGGACCCGCACGATCCGCCACGGCATCAAGCCCGACGGTCGGCCCGCGATCGTGATGCCCAGCGAAGACTACGCCCGCTTCACCGACGATGACCTCGCCGCGCTGGTGGCCTTCCTGCGCCAGATGCCGGCGGTGGCGGGCGCTGGCGCGACGATCGAGTTCCCGCTGCCGGTGAAAGCCTTCTACGCCGCCGGCCTGGTGCAGGACGCCGCCGAGAAGATCGACCACACGCTGCCGGTGCCGCGACCCGTGCCCGAAGCGGTCACGGCCGAACACGGCGCCTACGTGGCCAACAGTTGCATCGGCTGCCACGGCGCCGGCCTGTCCGGCGGCAAGGTGCCGGGCGGCCCGCCCGACTGGCCAGCGGCGGCGAACCTGACGACGGGCGCAGGCTCGGCGATGACGCTCTACCCGACGCCCGACGCCTTCATCGCGATGCTGCGCAGCGGCAAACGCCCCGACGGCAGCGCCGTCAGCCCGGTGATGCCCTTCGCTGCCTTGAAGGAGTTGAGCGACACCGATGCGAAGGCGATCTACCTGCACCTGAAGGCCGTACCGCCGCGCGCGGCGGGGCAGCATTGAGCTGCTGGTTCAGCTGGCGAGCGGATCGCCAGCCGCTTCGGCAGCCGGCGCCTCGACCACCCTCGTGTGCATGACCCGCTGCGGAAACGGAATCTCCACGCCCTCGGCGTTGAGCAGGTCGAGCACCGCGAAGTTGACATCCGAGCGCACGTTGCCCTGGCCGTTTTCCGGGTCACCGATCCAGAAGCCGATGTCCAGGTTGATGCCGTCGGCGCCGAAGTGGTCGAGCGCGCAGTTCGGTCCGGGCTGCGAAAGTACCCGCGGCACGCCGGCCACCGCCGCTTCGAGCTTGGTCTTCAGGGCGCGCACGTCGGTGCCGTAGGCCACCTGCACACTGGTGTTGAGTGCGACCCGGGGGTCGGCCAGCGACGAGTTCTCGACCCGCTGTGTGATCAGCAGCTCGTTGGGCACGATCGACTCGCGGCCGTTGAGTGCGCGAATCACGGTGTAGCGGGTGCGGATGTCGCTGATGCGGCCCTCGAATCCGTCGACCTTGACCATGTCGCCGATCCGCAGCGAGCGCTCGGCCAGGATGACAAAGCCGCTGATGTAGTTGGCCGCGATCTTCTGCAGGCCGAACCCCAGACCCACGCCGATGGCGCCGCCAAGCACCGACAGCGCGGTCAGGTCGATGCCAACCGCCGACAGCGCCAGCAGCAAACCGACGAACAGCAGCAGCGCGCGTACGATGTTGGCCGCCATCTTGCGGATCGACAGCGTGCTGCCGGCACCGCGCAGCAGCTGCTTTTCGATCGCGGCCGAGAGCCACAGCGCCAGCACCATCACCAGCCCCGCCGTCAGCGTGCCTTCGACGACGTTGCGCAGCGAAATGCGCGCGGCGCCGATCTTCCACTGCACTTCGTCCATCGCGTCGAGCAGCAGCGGCAGCGCCCCGGTGACCCACAGCACGACCGCGATCCACGCCAGCCACGAGATGCTGCGCTCGATCACGCGCACCCAGCGCAGGCCGGGGAAGGTGACACCGAGCACACGCACGCTCAGGCGAATCACCACCAGCGAAAGAAGGATAGGCACCGCCAGCTTGAACACCGCAGCGCGCACCGTGCCGGCCAGCGCGAGCTTGGCCGCGAAGGCCAGCGCGAGTGCCAGCACCGGGAACAGCACCCCGTCGAAGATGCGCCGACCGAAGACGATCGAGGCTTCCGGCACCTGCGCACCGCGGATCAGCCGCACCAGGGCCCAGGCGAGCGCGAGGCAGGCCACCAGCACCGCCAGCTCGGTGAGAGCGCCCGGCTGGGCCAGCGAGCCGAGCAGCTCGTTCAGTTCGTTGGCGTTCAGGGCACGCATCGTTGGAAGTCTCGCTGGGTCATTGGCTTTGTCCGCGGGTTGGCACTAAAGTTTAACGACGCATCCTGGGGCCATCGATCAAGGGAGTCATCATGCTTGCCAACGCCGCCGTCACGACCATGCTGCCCGTCATCGACATGACGCGGGCCCGCGATTTCTACGAGCACAAGCTGGGTTTCAAGCCCGGCGGCGTCAAGCCCGACGGCAAGTTCGTGTACTCGGTCGGCGGCACCACGCTCGCGCTGTTCCCGAAACCCGAGGGCACGAAGGCCGACCACACGGCCGTGAGCTTCCAGGTGCCCGACATCGCCCAGAGCATCGCCGCGCTCAAGCGCAGCGGCGTGGTGTTCGAGGACTACGATTTCCCGGGGCTGAAGACGGTCGACCATGTCTGCGTGCTCGGCGCCGAAAAGGCGGCCTGGTTCAAGGACACCGAGGGCAACTACCTCTGCATCCACGAAGACCTGGCAGCCGGCTGACCGGCGCGGGGCCTGGGCCGCGCTCGGCCAACCAGCTCAGACGCCGGCCAGCACCCGCAGGTGCGCGGCCACGCTGCGGGCCAGCGCGCCGAGGTTGTAGCCGCCCTCCAAGCACGACACGATCCTGCCTTTGGCATGGCGATCGGCCACGCCCTTGATGCGCCGCGTCATCCACTCGTAGTCGGCTTCGACCAGGCCTAGCTGGCCCAGGTCGTCTTCGCGGTGGGCGTCGAAGCCGGCCGAGATGAAGATCATCTGCGGGCGGAAGGCCTCCAGGCGCGGCATCCAGTTGGCCTCGATCAGCTCGCGCACTTCGGGCCCGCGGGTGTAGGCCGGCACCGGCACGTTGACCATGTTGGTGCCCTTGGGCACGCCGCCACTGAACGGGTAGAGCCTGTCCTGGAAGATGCTGACCATCAACACCCGCTCGTCGCCGGCGATGATGTCTTCGGTGCCGTTGCCGTGGTGCACGTCGAAATCGACGATGGCCACACGTTCCAGGCCGCGCACGTCGAGCGCGTGGCGCGCCGCGATCGCCACGTTGTTGAAGAAGCAAAAGCCCATGGTTTCGTCGCGCGTGGCGTGGTGGCCGGGCGGGCGCACCGAGCAGAAGGCGTTTTCGACTTCGCCATCGAGCACCGCGTCGGTGGCTGCCACGGCCGCGCCGGCGGCGCGCTGCACGGCGCGCCAGGTGCCGGCGCTGGCGGCGGTGTCGGGGTCGAGCGAGCGCATGCGGCCGCCACTTTCGACTTCTTCGAGCACCTCACGCAATTCCGAGACGTAAGCGCTGCTGTGCGCGTGCGCCAGATCGGCGCTGGCGACCAGTGGCGCCTCACGCTGCTCCAGCGCCACGTCCAGCCCGCTGGCGATCAGGTAGTCGTTGATCGCGTCGAGCCGCTGCGGGCATTCGGGGTGGCCCTGGCCCATGTTGTGGCCGTGGCAATCGGGGTGGCTGTAGAAAGCGGTGCTCATCGTGCCTGATCTGACGTTTTCGAAAATGACTTTTCGGGTAAGGTGGCTGGATGGACAAACGTGTGGACAAGCCCCTCTCAGCGCAACTCACCGACCTGATCGACCAGATTAGCACGATCATCGTCGGCAAGAGAACGCAGATCGAAGACTGCGTGGCCTGCGTGCTGGCCGGCGGCCACCTGCTGATCGAAGACGTGCCGGGGGTCGGCAAGACCACGCTGGCACAGACGCTGGCGGTTTCGCTCGGCCTGCGTTTTTCGCGCACCCAGTTCACCGCCGACCTGATGCCGTCCGATCTGATCGGCGTGAGCGTCTACGAGCGCAGCAAGGAAGCCTTCGTGTTCCACCCCGGCCCGGTGTTCGCCCAGGTGCTGCTGGCCGACGAGATCAACCGCGCCGGGCCGAAGACGCAGAGCGCGCTGCTCGAAGCGATGGAAGAACACCAGGTCACGATCGACGGCGAAACCCGCGCCCTGCCCGAACCGTTCTTCGTGATCGCCACGCAGAACCCGAGCGACCAGCTCGGCACCTACCCGCTGCCCGAGTCGCAGCTCGACCGTTTCCTGATGTGCATCACGCTCGGTTACCCCGACCAGGCGAGCGAGCGCGCTTTGCTGGCCGGCCACGACCGGCGCGAGGCGATCCACGGCCTGCGCGCGGTGATGTCGCCCGAGCAGTTGCGCGCGGCGCAGAAGGCGGTGCACGCGGTGCATGCGTCCGACGCGCTGCTCGACTACCTGCAGGCGCTGATTGCGGCCACACGCTCGGGCCGCTGGTTCGTCGAAGGCCTGAGCCCGCGCGCCGGCATCGCCGTGTTGCGCGCCGCCCGCGCCCGCGCCCTGCTGGGCCAACGCGACTACGTGGCGCCCGACGACCTGCAGTACGTGCTGCCGCAAACCGTGGCGCACCGCCTGATGCCGGTGGCCGGCGCCGGCCGCGGCCGGGTCGAGCAGGTGCGGGCAATGGTCGCGGCGGTACCTCTGCCCTGATCGGCAGGCGCGCGCGTCATCCGGCGTCGCACAGGCGCTGCAAGAGCTGGCGCAGCGCGGGTTGGCCCGCGTCGAAACGGTGCAGCGCCACGGCTTCCGCGCGCATCGCGCGGTTCGGCGAGCGGGGGTCGATGTCAAGCCAGGCCTGGTTCAGCGTTTCGCGCACGAAGGCCAGATCGGTGCTGGCATCGAACAAGAGCACGCAGCGGCCCAGTGGCACGCAGTTCACGAGGTGGCGCAGCTCGTGCACGCAGCCCGCATGCTGCGCCGTGAAACTGCGCAAGTCCATCAGCACCACGTCACCGTCCTGAACGAGCCGTGCGAGCACGGCCTGCCAGGTGTCGGCGTGGCAGAAGAAGTTGTTGATGCGGAACCAGCCGTCGCGGTCGGGCGCGGTGTCGCGCTGTTGCAAACGCTGCTCCAGCGTTTGTGCATCGCCGACGAAGTGGCTGGCCAGGCGCCCCGCCACGAAGTCGAGCAACTGGTGCGGCTGCACGGTGCTGTGGGCCACGTCGGGCCCGGTGATCAGATGCAGGCTGCCGATGCGCCGCCAGTGGCGCGCCAGTGCGTCGAGCAGGCGGTCGCTGCGCGGGCCGAGTGAAAAGACGCGCAGGAAGGTCAGCCCGCGGGCCGGGCTCGGCACAGCAGGCCGAAGCTTCTGCAGCCAGGCCGCCGTGGCCTTGTAGAGCACGAAGCCCGGCAGCACGACCCCCGCCCAGAGCAAGCCCGACAGCGCCAGCCACAGCGCGTAGAAGCTGCCGAACACGAGCCAGACCGCATCGAGCGTGAGCGAGCGGTCGTTCAGGGTCTTGCCGAGGTAACCGCGCCGCAGCCACTGCAACAAGACCCAGCCGAACGCGCCGAAGAGCGCCATCGCCACGGCCAAGAGCGCCAGCAGCCACCACTGCACCTGCACGCTGGACGCGACCGCGAGCCGTACCATCAGCGCGGTGCCACCATTGGTCAGCAGGAACAGCAGCACCACGACGGCACCGATCGACACCGTGGTCATGAACCCCAGCATCAGCGGGCCGACGGCGCGCAGCCGGCGGTTCAGGAACACCAGCAGCAACAGCGTCGGCGCGGCGTTGCCGAGCAGCCAGGTGCGGGCGATGTCGAACGGCGTGGTCGCGGCGCGCAGCGCGGCGAAATCCCCACCGAACATGTCCGGCAGCGCTTGCGGCGCCAGCACGGCGCCGGCGGTGATGGCGATCAGCGGCGTGAAATAGAGCCCGACCGCAAGCGCCGCGGCGCGCGCACCGCCGGGGCCAGTTAGCACGAACGCCAGCACGATCGGCCAGGCGTAACCCCAGCCGAGCATGACCAACCGGTATGGCGTGCGCATTTCGGGCACGGCCAGACCGGCGGCCGCGGTCAGCACGAGGGCGAACACCAGACCAGCGATGGCGCCGTGCAGCGCGGCGATGCGCGGCTCGCGCAGGGCGCGGTCGAACAGCAGCCCGGCAGCGGCCGTGGCTTGTGCAGCCGCAGGGGCGGGCGTGGGGCCGGCCGCGGGCAGCGGCGCCACAGCGAATCCGGCACCGTTGGCGCTGGCCGCCATCGCACGCAGCACGTGATGCCGGTACAGCGACAGCACGGCCACCGAGCCGAACAAGGTCAACACCGAGGCCAGCACGATCACCAGCACCAGCGCAACGCTCAGCAGCAGCGGTGTCAGCTCCTCGATCATGCGGGTCGCCGCGCTTCAGCGCCGGCGCACGGCCGAGGCTTCCTGGTCGAGCAGCACGGCGCCCTTCCAGTCCTTCACGAGTGAGGTGCAGCGCCGGCTCTTGGTATCGGTGAACACGCAACGCGTGAGGTAGGTGATCGGGATGTTCGGCGGGTTCTTCCACACCATCGTGCGGCTGGCTTCGTCCCACTGGCCGGGGGCGAGGTAGATCCACGCGCCCGACGACGAGAAGATCCAGAACGGGTAGCCGCCCGAGGGCTGGTCGAAGGTGGCCATCACCAGGTCTTGCGTGCCGTCGGACTTGCGGCCGCTGTCGCCGTGCAGGAAGCGCCGGTCGAGCGCCCAGGTGTAGGTTTCGGTGTAGGTCACGAGCGTGGGCTTGGGCAGGCGCGTGCGCACAGTCACGTCCCAGGTGCCGCTGTACACATCGAGCACTTTCAGCTTCGCGCTGATCTCGGGCGTGAGCGGCGCGGGCATCTGCGCGCCGGCCGAGGGGGCGAACAGGCCGTTGCAGAGCACGGCCCATGCGGTCAACAGCCGAATCTTCATCGCCCGTCCTCGAAGCCCCGATCGAGGGATATTAGCCAGCGTGGCAGGCCTGTCCATCCCGCCTCGCCGACAATCCAGCGCATGTCGATCCACCAGCACCCCGCCCTCGCCGGCCTCGGCGTGTTCGAGCGTGGCTGGCTGTCGTCGAACAACGTGCTGGTGCATGACGAAGCCGGCGCCCTGCTGATCGACACCAGCCACGTGAACCACGCCGAACAGACGCTGGCTCTGGTGCGCCACGCGCTCGCCGGCCGGCCGCTCGCGCGCATCGTCAACACCCACCTGCACTCCGACCATTGCGGCGGCAACGCGACGCTGCAGCGCGCGTTCGGTGCAGCGGTGTCCGTGCCCGAAGCCTCGGCCGCGGCGGTGCGCGAATGGAGCAGTGCCGGCTTGACCTTCGACGCCTCGGGCCAGCGCTGTGAACGTTTTACGCTGCAAGGCACGACCCGCGCGGGCGATGTGATCGAAGCCGGTGGTCGCCGCTTCGAAGTGTTCGAAGCGCCGGGGCACGACCCGCAGTCATTGATCCTCTTCGACGCCGAGAACGGCCTCTTGATCTCGGCCGACGCGCTGTGGGAAAACGGCTTCGGCGTCGTTTTCCCCGAGCTCGAAGGCGAGCCGGGCTTTGCCGACGTGGGCGCCGTGCTCGACACGATCGAGCGCCTGCCCGTGCGACTGGTCGTGCCCGGGCACGGCGCGCCGTTCAGCGATGTGAGCGCGGCAATCGCCCGGTCGCGTGCACGGCTCGCCGCCTTCATCGCCGACCCGCGCCGGCACGCACGCCACGGCGCCAAGGTGCTGCTGAAGTACCACCTGATGGAAGTGCGCGAACAGCCGTTCGATGCGCTGCTGCAATGGGCCGAGGCCACGCCGCTGTTCGCGTCGGTGTGGCAGGCGCACGGGCGTCGCGAAGCGCCGCTCGCGCGCGACTGGGCCGAGGCAATGACAAACGAGCTGGTGGCCGGCGGTGCCTTGCGCCGCAACGGCCAGCAGGTGTTCGATGCCTGAGGTCAAGTCACACGCCACCGCGTCCGTGGCCGGCATGCCGGGCGACACGCCTGCGCCGCGCTGGGCATCGCTGCTGCACCCGGCGGTCGCAGCGCGCGCGCGCTTCCGGCGCTGGCTCGAAGGCCGCATCGCACGCACCGACACCTTGGCCCTGACGCAGCGCAACGTCTACATCCTGCCGACACGCGCCGGGTTGATGTTCTGCATCACGCTGCTCGTGCTGCTGCTCGCGTCGATCAACTACCAGCTCAACCTCGGCTACGTCTTGACCTTCCTGCTGGCCGGCAGCGGCGTGGTCTCGATGCACCTGACGCACGCCACGCTGCGCGGTTTGACGCTGCACCTCAAACCCGTGACGCCCGGTTTTGCCGGCGACCCGGCGGGGCTCGACCTGGTGCTCACGAGCCCCGACACCGCACGCTACGGCATCGGCCTGAAGGTCTCGGGCGCGGCCGACAGCACGCTGGTGTGGATCGACGTGCCGGCCGGTGGCCAGGCCGCAGCACAGGTGAGCTTCGTGCCCGCCGCGCGCGGGCTGCACGACACACCCGCGCTCAGCGCCGAAACGCGCTTTCCGCTCGGCCTGTTTCGCACCTGGGCGGTGTGGCGGCCGGCCACGCAGTTGCTCGTCTACCCGATGCCGGAACGGCCGCCCGCACCCTTGCCTGCCGTGCGCGCGGTGCCCGGCGGCAGCGGCCCCTCGCGCCGTGCCGATGGTGGTGAAGTGGAAGGCGTGCGCGCCTACCGGCGCGGCGACCCGCTCAAGCTCGTCGCGTGGAAAAAGGCCGCGCGCACGATGGAAAGTGGCGGTGAACTCGTGAGCCGCGACACCAGCGCCTCGGCCCACCAGGAGCTCTGGCTCGACTGGCAGGCCTGCGCTTCGCTCGCGCCCGAAGCGAGGCTCTCGCGCCTGGCGGCGTGGGCGCTGCTGGCGCACCGCGCCGGCGCCGAATTCGGCCTGCGCCTGCCCGGGCTCGACCTGGCGCCCGACCATGGCGACGCGCAGAAGCGCCGCTGCCTGGAGGCACTGGCGCTGTGGCGGTGAGCGGCCGCCTCGTCCAGATCGCCCTGCCGCAGTGGCCGGGTTGGAGCCACCTGCCGCGCGAAGCGCGCGACACGCTGTTCCTGCTCGGCGTCATCGCGTGGACGGTGCTGCCGCACGCTTCGCACCTGCCGCTGTGGTGCACACTGCTCACGCTCGTGGTGCTGCTGTGGCGGGTGCGGCTCGCGCTCAACAACGCGGCGCTGCCGAGCCGCTGGGTGCTGGTGGTGGTGCTGCTGCTGGCGGCGGCGCTCACCTTCTGGTCGTACCGCACCCTGCTGGGCAAGGAGCCCGGCGTCACGCTCGCAGTGGTGCTGATGGCGCTCAAGACGCTGGAGCTGCGCGCGCGCCGCGACGCTTTCGTGGTGTTCTTCCTCGGCTTCTTTCTGGTCCTCACGCACTTCCTGTATTCGCAGTCGCTGCTGGTGGCGGGCGCGATGCTGGTGTCGGTGTGGGGCCTGCTCACCGCGCTGGTGCTCGCACACATGCCGGTCGGCCAGCCGAGCCTGCGCCAGGCCGGGCGGCTCGCGGCGCGCACCGCGCTGCTGGGCGCGCCGATCATGGCGCTGATGTTCGTGCTGTTCCCGCGCATCGGGCCGCTGTGGGGCGTGCCGCAGGACGGTCTGTCGTCCACCGGCCTGTCGAACAGCATGCGCATGGGCTCGCTGAGCAAGGTGGCGCTCGACGACAGCATTGCGCTGCGGCTGCGCTTCGAAGGCGCGTTCCCCGCGCCCGACACGCTGTACTTCCGCGGCCCGGTGCTCTCGGCCTTCGACGGCACCGAGTGGCGCCCCGCCGCACCCGTGCTGATGCTGCCCCCGCAGCGCCGGCGAAACCTGCGCGTCGAAGGTGCCCCGGTGCGCTACGAGATGACGCTGGAGCCGACGCGGCTGGCCACGCTGCCGCTGCTCGAAGCCACCGCCACCGCGCCGCAGATCGAAGGCGTCGCCAGCTTCGGCATGGCCGACCTGCAATGGCTGGCCGAGCGGCCGCTGGGCCAGCGTGTGCGTTTCAATGCCGAGGCCTACACCGAATTTCAGCACGGGCCGCTCACATCGAACCTGGCGCTGCAGGAGTTCCTGGCACTGCCACCGGGCTTCAACCCGCGCACGCTGGCCTGGGCGGCAGCGTTGCACCGGGACCCTCGGTACGCGCAAGCCGACGCTCGAACCTTGGCGCAAGCCCTGCTGCAGCACATCCGCACGGCCGGTTTCAGCTACACGCTGGGCGCCGACCCGTACGGCCGGAACGGGATCGACGAGTTCTGGCTCGACCGCCGCGAAGGTTTCTGCGAACACTTCGCGGCGTCGTTCGTTGTCTTGATGCGCGCACTCGGCGTGCCGGCACGTGTGGTCACCGGCTACCAGGGCACCGAGCCCCTTCCGGTGGATGGTTTTTACCTCGTGCGCCAGAGTTCGGCACACGCCTGGGCCGAGTACTGGCAAGCCGGTGTCGGATGGGTGCGCGCCGACCCCACCGCGGCCGTGGCGCCCGACCGCATCAACCGCAGCGCCAGGCTCGTGGCCACACCCGGCTTCGTGGCCGGCGCGCTCGGCAACGTCAGCCCGGCCTTGCTGGCGCAGTTGCGCGAGGGCTGGGAACTCGTCAACAACCGCTGGAACCAGTGGGTGATGAACTATTCGCGCGGCCAGCAGCTCGACGTGCTGAAGGGCCTGGGCTTCAACGCGCCGAGCTGGGAAGACCTGGCAATCCTGCTGGCCGGCGCGCTCAGCGCCCTGGCGCTGGCGGGCGCGGGCTGGGCCTGGTGGGACCAGCACCGTGTCGACCCCTGGGTGCGGCAGATGCAGCGCCTGCGCAAGGCATTGGGCACGCTCGGCGTGGCGGCGCCAAACCACGAAGCGCCACGGGCACTGGCCGCGCGCGTGCGCGAGCGTTTCGGTGCCCATGGCGAAGCGCTCGCGGCATTGCTCGACGCACTCGACCGGCAACGTTACGGCCGCGACAACGCCACTCGCCCCGACACGCAACTCACCCGCCGCTTCGTCGCCCAGGCGCGCCAGATGCGGCTGCACGCGCGCGGATAATCGGGCGTTTCACCGCCCGACCGATGTTGCCTCTTTCACTTCCCCGCGCCCTCGCGCTCTGCCTGCTGGCCTGCACCGTGTGCTCCGCGCTGGCCGCGTCGCCCAAGCACAAGACCCGCGCCGTCGAGCCACAGGCCGACGACGCGCCCGACCTCGTCACCTACGGCCGGCGCGACGACGTGATGCAGTTCGGCGCCGAACTCGCCGAACGTCGCGGCCTCGAGGCGGCCTGGGTGCAGGCCGCGTTGCAGCGCGCGCGCTTCGTGCCGAACGTGGCCAAGTTCATCATGCCGCCACCGGCCGGCACCGCGAAGAACTGGGCCGCCTACCGCGCCCGCTTCGTCGAGCCGATTCGGGTGCGCGCCGGCCTGGCTTTCTGGCGTGCCAACCAGAAGTGGCTCACGCTCGCGGAAGAGATCTACGGCGTGCCGCCCGAGATCGTGGTCGGCATCGTCGGTGTCGAGACGATCTACGGCCGCCAGATGGGCAACTTCCGCGTCATCGATGCGCTGGCCACGCTGGCCTTCGACTTCCCCCCCGGCCGCAAGGACCGCAGCCCGTTCTTCCGCGATGAACTGGAAAACTTCTTCGTGCTGTGCCGCAGCGAAGGCGCGGAACCGCTGGAGCTCAAAGGCAGCTATGCCGGCGCGATCGGCATGCCCCAGTTCATGCCGTCGAGCTTCAACAAGTACGCCGTCGACCTCGACGGTGACGGCCATGTCGACCTGCACAACAACGCCGCCGACGTGATCGGCAGCGTGGCGCACTACCTGGCCGAATTCGGCTGGCAGCGCGGCCAGCCGACCCGCTTCGACGTGGCGCCGCCGGTCGACGCGAGCGAACGCGCGCTGCTGCTCGGCCCCGACATCGTGCCGAGCTTCAGCGCGCAGGAATTCGTCGAGCACGGAGCGCAGCTGAATGGTGCGGCGCTGACACACCAAGGCAAGCTCGCGCTGGTCGAACTGCAGAACGGAGACGCGGCGCCGAGCTACGTGGTGGGCACAGCCAACTTCTACGCCGTGACACGCTACAACTGGTCGAGCTACTACGCGCTCGCGGTGATCGAGCTCGGCGAGGCAGTCGCGCGCGAGCTGGCCCGGGAAGACGCACGCGCCAGCCGGTGAGCCCGCCGCGCCGTTCGCGGGCAGCAAGCAGCCTCTTACTGACGGGCCGCCAGCACCACACGCGCCCAGCGTGCGATCTGGCGCGGCATGGCAGAGAAGTGCGTGCCGTACAGCGGCGCGCCGTAGCGCAGCATCAGCAGCACAAGCTTGGCGGCGAGCGCGTCGCCCGTGTCGGCCAGGCGCTGCAGCATCTCGAAGGCCGGCTCCCACTCGCCCCGCTCGTAGAGCGCGATCGCCGCGTCGAAACTGGCGCTCGGCACCAGCCGCCCGGCGGCGTGGCGCGACGCATGCGACGACACACCGCCGACCAGAGCTGCGCTGAGCACCATCGACGCGCCCTGCCACGGGTTGGTGCCGTGCACCCAGCGGTGCTGGGCGGATGGGCTGGCGCTGTGGTTGGTGTTCATGTTCATGTGGCAACTCCGTTGTTCGTTGCGATGGTGATGACCGGCGCCGAAACGGCCTTGGCAGCAGCGCGCGCTGCGGGCGGCGTGCCGAGGCTCGACGCGAGCAGCCAGGGCAAGCTCGCCAGCACAGCGGCGAACAGCAGGCACAGGTTGGTCGCGTCCAGTCCACGCGCGCGGCGTGGCCGGTCGGGCGGTTGTTGACGACGAGACTCGGTCATGTGAGCACCTCCGGTTGCTGCACGAGCCGCCGAGGTTTTCGGCGCTCTCATGGGGCAATACGGGCAGATGGCTGCAAACCGGACAGCGAAGAATCAACTGTTCACAAAGCCGCCATGGCCAGCGGCACGAGCGGTGCGACCAGCATCGCCGACAAGGCGAGCACGACACCGCCGATGATCCACATCAGCGGCGCCCAGGCGCGATCGGGTGAGTGCCAAGGGGCACTCGGGTCGAAGTCTTGGATTTCGTTCATGGCCGCACTCCCGAAAGCCGATCGACGCGGTTGCCGCGAAGCGCTCGCGGCCGACCAATCAAAGCGGACTTGCAAGGAGTACGGACGCGCCGACAGAGACCGGACATTCGGCCGGCGCAAACGCCCGCGGCGCGCTACTGCTTTTTCTTGTCCAGAGCCTTGGCGATCGCAAAGCCGACGATGACGCCGAGGATGAACGCACCGGCGATCAGCATGGTCGGGTCGCCTGGGGGAGTAACAACGTCAGGCGTTTTGGGGCAAGAAGCGCAGGCGTTCACCGCCGACGCTTTGAGTGCAGCCTCTTGCGCCATTGTGGGAAGACCGGAAAGAAGCAATACCGCACCGGACGCGCTCTTGATTCTGATTTCCATGATGTGCTCTCTTTGTCGTCAACTGAAGTAGCCGGGCACAGAGGAACCGGCATTCGGGCCCCTTTGCCGACGAGTCGGGATGGTATCCGCCGGAGGAGCCTCCAACCGCAGCAACAGCGCGAGCACTCCCTGATATGTCGGCGCATCCGCCCCCAGTGCGCCGCGCAAGATCGGCTCGGCATGCCTGACCACTGCCAGGGCCTCTGGCGTGCGCTGCAACGCCGCTAGCGCCAGAGCGCCATTCAGCGCGTACAACTGCGTGGTCGGATGTTCTGCGCCGAGCACTTGGGCGCAATCCGCCTGGGCTCTGGTCAACAGTTCCAGTGACTGGCCATGCAAGCCGCGCTGCATCAAGGCGACGCCGGTCAGCATCCGACCCGTGGCCGCGATCCGGAGTGCGCCGCCTTGCTGCGGCCCATCACCCAGAACTGCCAAACCCTTGTCCGCCCACGATCGGGCCTCGATAGCGTCGCCGCTTCTCAGCCTGTACTCGGCCAGTGCAAACAGAGCAGCAGCCTTGAACGTGGGCTTCATGGCGACCTCGCTGCCGGACTGCCCAAAGGCACGCACCCGCTCAAACAGCAGCGGCAATTCAGGGGCATCAGGAACACTTGAGCGCAACCGGAACTCCAGCAACAACGCTTCGATTTGAAGAAAGGGCAAGCTGGTGTCCTGTGCCATCGCCTGGAGGCGGGGCACCTCTAGCAGCGCGGCATCCAACCGACCGAGCCGCAGCAAGGTCTGCGCTCTCTTGAGAAACAGGTATCGGCAACTTTGCTCCTGCGGGCCGAGCGTTTCGACACACCGCGGCAGCGCGACTTCGACCATTGCAAATGCCTGCGCGAAGCGCCCGGCTCCGAAAAGCAGATTGACGTGCTCCCAGTCCATGTTGCCGACCTCACCCGGGTCCAACCCTTGAACTCGATTGGCGGACTGGCGCAGTTCCGTCTGCAAACTGAGCGCCGTGTCGAAGTGACTCAGATCGCGCTCGGCGCGAAACAGCGCTTGTCCCAGCTTGAACGTTTGCAAGTGGTCGACGCCCAGCGATTGGATCGCCGTCTGTCGCGCGGCAGCAAGAAGATCCCGAGCGCGCAGCAAGTCACCCGCGTTGAGCGCAATCCATCCGGCAACCTCGGTGAGCCGCGCGTTGAGTTCGGGGTCGGAAGACGGGCGCCCGGAGACGGACTCGGCTCCCTGCAACAACCGGCCCGCCAACACGAGGTTGTTCATGCGCACGGCGTTGACCGCGTGGTCCGCCCGAGCCATCGCTTCTTCCCGTGGCTGCTTCAGTTCACCTTGGATACGAACCAGTTCGGCATAAGTGCTGTCAGCAGTAACGAACTCCCCCATTGAAACTTGAATCTTCGCAATCCCCCGCAGCAATTCCGCCTGCAATTTCGGTTGCCCCGCCAACCGCGTCAGCACGTCCTTCCGCCCCGTCTCCAGCAGGTCCCGCGCCGTGATGTCGGCGCCGCGCGACTTTTCCTGGTCGGCGCGCTGAAAGATGTTCAGCATGAAGTCGCGCGCCGCCACCGCGCGCGCCGATTCTTCGCGCGCCTGCAGCCCCATCACCACCGCCACCGCCGCCACCCCGATCAACGACAGTACCGCTGCCGCGCCCAGCCCCACGCCCCAGCGGTGCCGCAGCGCGAACTTGGCCAATCGGTACGCGGTGCCCGGCGGAGTGGCCTGCACCGGCTCGCCCGCCAGCCAGCGGTCGAGGTCGGCACGCAGTGCTTCGACCGACGCATAGCGCCGCTCGGGCTGTTTGGCCAGCGCCCGCAGCGCGATCGCGTCGAGGTCGCCAGCCAGCCGCTTCTGCAGCGCCTTCGGTGTGCTGCCCCGCGCCGCCGCCACGCCTTCGCTCAACGAGCGCCGGCTCGGCGCGCGCGGGTCGAGGTCGACGATCGCTTGTTCGAGCTGCGCCGCCGATTCCATCTTCAGCTCGTAAGGCCGCTGCCCGCACAGCAGCTCGTAAAGCACCACGCCGAGCGAGTACACGTCGCTCGCGGTCGTGAGCGCCTCGCCGAGCAGCTGCTCGGGGCTGGCGTACTGCACGGTGAGCGGCCGGCCGGCCAAACGCGTGAGCTCCGTCTCGTCGCGTGTACTGCCTTCGGCTTCGACCAGCTTGGCGATGCCGAAATCGAGCAGGCGCACCTCGCCTTGCGCGGTGACGAGAATGTTGCCGGGCTTCAGGTCACGGTGGATCACGAGCTTCGCGTGCGCGTGCTGCACCGCGCGCAGCACCTGCCGGAACAGGCGCACCCGGCCTTCGATGCCCAGCGCCGTCTTGTCGCACCAGATCGTCAGCGCTTCGCCTTCGACGTATTCGAGCGCGAGCCAGGGCTGGCCCGAAGGCGTGACACCGGCGTCGTGCAGCCCGGCGATGTGCGGGTGGTTCAGCGTTGCCAGGATGTCGCGCTCGCGCGCGAAACGCTGCGCGAAGCTGTCGCGCTGCGTGCTGGCCGCCGTGCGGAACAGCAGCTTGATCGCCACCTGGCGCCGAAACGCGCCGTCGTCGCGCTGCGCCAGCCACACTTCGGCCATGCCGCCCTGCCCCACGTGGCGGATCAAACGATATGGACCGACGCGGCTGCCCTGCGCCCACTCGTGCACCAGCGGCTCGGGCTCGACCGGCAATTCCGGCAAGGTGGCCAAAAAGCCGTTGCCGCGCACCTTGGAGCAGGCCGCCAGCATCTGCTGCAGTTGCCCGAGCAAAGGGTGCGACTTGGCCTGCAGCCCGGCGAGCCAGCCGTCGAGCGCGGCGCCATCGAGCGCGTCGGCGGTTTCGTAGAGCGCCGAGAGTTCTTGCCAGTCTGCTACCGGGTGCCGCTGCATGGGGCTTGCCTCTGATGGTTCGTGGGGAGCATAGGGGTCGCACCCGCCAACTGCAATCCGACAAGTTTGGGGCTCCATTCAAGCTCTCCATACGGATTGAGGCCGCCAAACCGGACGCACTTCTGGACGCATCCACAAGCAGGCTGCTACGCTCGGCGCATGAGCCCCGACGAGCCCCAGGCCAAGCCCCCCGAACCCGCACTGGCCGACCCGCCGATCACGCAGTTGCTGCACCTGGCCGCCAGCGGCGACCGCGCCGCGCTTGACCAGGTCTACGAATCGCTCTACCCCGACCTGAAACGCGTGGCGCGAGCGCGGCTGCGTGGCCAGGGCCGGGCCGACAGCATGGACACGACGGTGCTGGTGCACGAAAGTTTCCTGCGGCTCGTGAACGCCCGCGGGTTGCGGCTCGAAGACCGGCGCCACTTCTTCGGCTACGCCGCGAAGACGATGCGCAACATCATCATCGACAGCGCCCGCGAGCGCGTGGCCGAGCGGCGCGGTGGCGGTGCAGAGCACGTGACGCTCGGGGCCGACGACGCAATGGCGGTGGCCGAAACCCAGGCCAGCGAAGAACTGATCCAGGTCAGCGACGCGCTGCAGGAGCTGGCGACCGTCGACCCGGAACTCGCCGAGCTGGTCGAGATGCGCTATTTCGGCGGCTACAGCGAAGCGGAAATCGCGGAGCTGCAGGGCGTCACTGAACGCACGGTGCGGCGGCGGTGGGACAAGGCGCGGGCTTGGTTGTACCTGGCATTGGGGAAGGCTTGACGGTCGAAGATCGGCATTGGCGCGGGCGCTGCGGTGGGGTGCTGTGTTCCGTTCGTGTCCCCCGTCTGGGCTTCGCCCAGCCTCCTCCTTGACCTCACTCCACACAGCACCCCGCCGCAGCGCTGCCACTATGGGTGGCTACTCGGGGATTGAATTTCCAGGCGTGCAGCGAACATGCCTGCTGGCGAGGGCGTCGGGTGACCGGCGCAGTGAGGTCAAGGAGGAGGAGTTGGCCGGGAGACCGACTCCGGGGGACACGAACGGAGCCGGTCACCCGACGCCCTCGCCAGCACCACTCCGAACGTACACACGCGATCCCGATCACCGAGCCAAACACAAACGAATCCACTCGTTCAACGCCGAGTCCCCCGGCGCACTTTCGGTGACTTCGAGGCCGCGCACGAGTTCGCGGCTCGAATCGAACCAGCCGGGGCCACTCGACAGTTCCTCTGTGACATTCGTGTCCTCTCGCTCCATCACCGCGAGCGCCGCGGCCGAGACCTGGGCGCTTTCGCGGACGGCCAGCGCCGGCAGGTTGCAGTTGAATCGGGCCATGTCTTGCTCTCCTGTTCACCGTGTCGATGAAAGAGAGTCTCGGGCGCAGGCCGCGCTGCGAACATCCCCGCGAAGGCGGAAATGCCGGCCCCAGGATGGGCTTCCCCACGACGGGGGCACCCGCGTTGTCGTCGTGCGGGGATCAGGCGTGGTCAGTCGGGAATGACGCTGACTTCCACGTCCATGCGCTGGTCGCCGCCGCCGAAGATCACGCCGCGCAGCGGCACCACGTCGGCGAAGTCGGCGCCCCAGGTGAGCGTGATGTAGCGCTGGTCGGCGAGCTGGTCGTTGGTGGGGTCGAACTCGACCCAGCCGTGCAGCGGCGAATACGCCGCCACCCAGGCGTGCGATGCGTCTACGCCCATCAGGCGCTCTTCGCCGGGCGGCGGGTCGGTCAGTAGGTAACCCGACACATAACGCGCCGGCAGGCCCATGCCACGCAGGCACGCGAGCATCAGGTGCGCGAAGTCCTGGCACACGCCGCTGCGCTGGTAGAGCACTTCGTCGACCGAGGTGCTGACGGTGGTGGCGCCAGGCTCGAATTCGAAGTCGGCGTGGATGCGCTGCATCAGGTCGAAGACCGCATCGAACCAATTGCGCCCGCGGGTGAACGAGGCGGCGGCGTAGGCGCAGGCCGCTTCCGACAAGGGTACCAGCGGCGTTGGTTCGCTCATGCTCGCGGGTTCGAGGTCGCCGAGCTGCGGCTCGCGGCGGATCGTGTCGCGCACGGCTTCCCAGCTGATCTGTGCATCCACCGGCACCTCGGGGCGCGGGCCGACTTCGACGCGGCAGTTCATGCGCACACTCAACACCCGATGCGCGCCGTGCAGGCCGAAGTGCGTGACCATGTTGCCGAAGCTGTCGCGCTCGTCGCGGCGCTCGTCGGCCTTGGGTTCGATCTGCAGTTCGTGCGAGATCAGCGTCTGCCACGGCAGCCCGCGTGGTGTGAGGCGTGCGAGCTGCCACGACTGCGACACCGGCGCGGTGTACGCGTAGCGAGTCTCGTGTTCCACGTTGTAGCGCTGGACAGTCATGGTGCCCCCACGGCGCTGCGCACCGAGCCCCTCAAGGGGTCGTTCGCTTGCTTGGGGCGGCCCGGCGCGGCGCTCATCTCAAGCCACCAGCGAGAGCACGCTGCGTGACGCCGCGTGCGAGAAGAACTTGAGCGCGAGTTCGTCGGACACCGAACCCGCTGTCTTGCGCAGCAGGTCGAGCACCTCGGACACGGCCTTGCTTTCGGGGTGCAGGTCTTGCGGTGTCAGGTTGGCCAGCGCTGCTTGGGCAGGCAGCAGCACGTCGCTCGCAAAACGGCCGTGGCTCAGCTCGAGCTTGTTGACGTACTCGCAGATACCCTTGAGCTGGAACGCCACGCTGCGCGGGTTGCTGTCGTCGCGCAGCAGCAGGTCGAGCACCGGCAGCCATTCGGGCGCCACGAGGTAACGCGAGCGGTAGGTGCCGGTCGAGTCGGTCAGGTCGAGCAGCCAGTCCAGGCCGTGGGTACGGCCCTCGACGGTGGCAACCTGCAGCGCCACGCACAGCGCACTCATGCGTTCGATGCGGCGGCCGAGCGAGAGAAAGCGCCAGCCGATGTTGCGCGTCATGCCGTCGAGCACGAAGCCCGAAAGCGTCATCATCGACGAGACCGCGCGGTCCAGCCAGGCCAGTGCCAATGGCAAGGCCGCGCCGCGCTGGAACACCGGGTCGGCGGTGAGCTGGTTGAGCGTGCGCCAGTTGTCGGCCGACATGCGGTCGCGCAGGTTGAAGGCCACGCGCGAGAGCTGGCGCAATCGTTGGCTCAGCGCTTCTTCGGGGTGGGTGGCGGCGCGCAGCAGTTCGACACTGGCGTCGTCTTCACCGTCGATCAGCCCCAGCCGTTCGACCAGCACCAGCGACGGCGCCGCCCCTTCGCCTGCCTCGGCGGTGTGATCGAGCACGCCGGCGATCGCCACCCGCAATGCGCGCGCGGCGCTGTCGCAGCGCTCGCCGTAGCGGCCGTACCAGAACAGGTTCTCGGCCGCGCGCGACGGCAGGTTGGCGCGGGCGCCGACCAGGTCTTCGGCCTTGACCGTGGTCGAGAGCAGCGAGAACGATGCGTTCACCGGCGCACCCGACAACACCCACGTGTCTTTCGAGCGGCCGCCGCGTTGCATGGCGATCACGCGCGAATCACCGCCCACGGCCACGCGGGTGAGGCCACCGGGCATCACGCGGTAGCCGCTCGGTGTGGCCACGGCGAAGACACGCAGGCCGACGGTGCGCGCGGTGAGCGCATCGCGCCGGCTGCCCTGCATCTGCATTTGCATCTGCGCACCCCGCAGCGCAGCACGCATCGAATCGCCGCCGGCCCGCTCGAGCACCGGCGCCTGCGAGACGTGCACCCACTCCTGCGCGACATAACGCTGCGGGTGTGCGGCAACCTTGGCACGCAGCAGGATGCGTTCGTCGGCCGACAGGTCGGCGCCGAACAGCGCCGGCTCGCGCACCGAACGTTCCAGCGGTTTGATGATCAGTTTGTCCAGGCGCTTCCAGGCATCGTCGAACGCGGCCGGCTCGCCCAGCCACCAGGTCGCGACCGAAGGCATCTTCAGCGGCTCGCCGAGCAGCTCGCGGCTCAGCTTGGGCAAATAGCCGAGCAGCGCGCCGGATTCGAGCACGCCCGAACCGAGCGCGTTGCCGAGCAGCACGCTGCCGCGGCGGGCGCAGTCGGTGAGGCCGGCCACTCCGAGCGCAGAGTCGGAGCGCAATTCGAGCGGATCGCAGTAGTCGTCGTCTTGCCGGCGCAGGATCGCGTGCACACGCTTCAGGCCGTCGACGGTCTTCATCCAGACGCAGCCGTTGCGCACCGTCAGGTCGCTGCCTTCGACCAGCGGAAAGCCGAGGTAGCGCGCCAGCAGCGCATGCTCGAAATAGGTTTCGTTGTACGGCCCCGGCGTGAGCAACACGACCATCGGCGGGCCGTCGCCTTTCGGCGCCCAGCGCAGCAGCGAATCGCGCAGCGCGCCGAAGAACGACGCGAGGTGTTGCACGTTCAGGTCGCGAAACATCTGCGGGAAGACGCGCGACACGACCAGGCGGTTTTCGAGCGCGTAGCCGGCCCCCGAAGGCGCCTGCGTGCGGTCGTTGACGACCCACCAGTGACCGTCGGGCGAGCGCGCCAGATCGGCCGCGTACTGGAACAGGTGCATGCCGCCCGGCGGGTGCACGCCCTGCACCGGGTGCAGGAAACCGCTGTGGCCGAAGATCACAGAGGGCGGAATGGCGCCCGAGCGCATCAGGGTCTGCGGGCCGTAGATGTCGCCGAGCACGCGGTTGAGCAGGTCGGCACGCTGCGCGATGCCGGTTTCGATCTCTTCCCATTCGGCCGCCGACAGCAGCAGCGGCAGCGGGTCGACTTCCCACGGACGGTCGGCACCTTTCGGGTCGGCATAGACGTTGTAGGTGACGCCGTTTTCGCGGATCTCGCGCTCCATCAGCGAGAGCGTGTCACCGACCTGCGGCCCCTCGCGATCGGCCAGCGAGCGAAGGAAGGCCTCCCAGTGCGGGCGCGGCGTGCCCGGCGCGGCGAGCAACTCGTCGTAGCGCCCTTCGAGCGCTGAATAGCCTGACAGCAGGGATCGGAACATGGAGGGCGGCATCGTGGAGCAGCGAGTTTGTCACAGCGTGTGTCAGCGCGCGCTCGCGCCGTCTCACCGCGCCTGGCGCTGGCCGGTCAGTGCGCTGGCCAGGCCCAGCGCGATCAGCGTCAAGGCGCCGACCCAACGGCCCCACGCAGGCGCCCCCGCGACACGTGACAGGCGCGGCGCCACCGACGCTGCAAGCAGCACATAGGCCAGGTCGGTGCACGCCGCGATGGCGACGAACAAGCCGCCCAGGCCGACCGCTTGCCACAAGGCCGGCGCCTGCCCGTGCATGAACTGCGGCAGGAACGCCGCGAAGAAGAGCGTGGTCTTCGGGTTCAGCAGCGCGACCAGCAGGCCTTCGCGAAAGAGGCGTGGCACCGGAGCGGGAGCGAGCGGCTCGCCGGCATTACCCGGGCGTGCCGCGGGGGCGCGCAACAAACGCAAACCGAGGTAGACGAGGTAGGCCGCGCCCGCGAACTTGACCAGCGTGAACGCGAGCGAAGACACGGCGAACAACGCCGCCAGCCCGATCGATGCACCCACCGCGTTGAGGAAGTTCCCGCAGGCGACGCCCGCGACTGAACCGACACCCGCCGCGCGCCCCTGGGCCAGCGTGCGGGTGACGATGTAGAGCACTCCCGGCCCGGGAGTCACCGCGAGCACGAAGCTCGCCAGCAGGAAGGCCATGAACGCGGTGCTGCTCACGATCCGGCCCTCCGCGGGCTCTTAGGCCGACGCCCGTCGCAAGTCGAGCGTGAACGGGAAGTTCGGGTTGCGTTCTTCCTTCGGAACGGTCATCGGCCCCGGCGTGTGGCCCGTGCGGAAGAAGCGCGCCAGGCGGCGGGCTTCGGCTTCGAGCGCGTTGATCGGGAAGGTGTCGTAGCTGCGGCCGCCCGGGTGCGCCACGTGGTACTGGCAGCCGCCCATCGAGCGGCTCATCCAGGTGTCGACCAGGTCGAAGACCAGTGGCGCATGCACGTCGATGCTGGGGTGCAGCGCCGACGGCGGGTTCCAGGCGCGGTAACGCACCGCGCCGACGAACTCGCCCACCTGACCGGTGGGCTGCAGCGGGATCTTGCGGCCGTTGCAGGTGAGCACGTGGCGGTCACTGATGAGGCCGGTCACCACGACCTGCAGACGTTCCAGCGACGAATCGACGAAGCGTGCGGTGCCCCCTTGCGCACCCTCTTCGCCCATCACGTGCCAGGGCTCCAGAGCGAGCCGCACTTCGACGTTCACGCCTTCGGCCGAAAAATCACCGAGCCGTGGGAAGCGGAAGTTGAGGTGCGGCGCGAACCATTCGGGATCGATCTTGTAGCCCGACTCGCCCAGCTCGGTGATCACGTCACCCAGATCCTGCGTGATGAAGTGCGGCAGCATGAAACGGTCGTGCAGTTCGGTGCCCCAGCGTTTCAGGCGCTCGGGTCGGTACGGCTTCATCCAGAAGCGCGAGACCAGCGCGCGCATCAGCAACTGCTGCATCAGGCTCATGCGGGCGTGCGGCGGCATCTCGAACGCGCGCATCTCCAGCAGGCCGAGGCGGCCGGTCGGGCCGTCGGGCGAATACAGCTTGTCGATGCAGAACTCGGCGCGGTGGGTGTTGCCCGACACGTCGATCAGCAAGTTGCGCATCAGCCGATCGATCAGCCAAGGCGGGCACTGGCCTTCCTGCGCGGTGATGCGCTTCAATTCGGCGAACGCGATCTCGATCTCGTAGACCGAATCGTTGCGCGCTTCATCTACACGCGGTGCCTGGCTCGTCGGGCCAACGAACAGGCCCGAGAACAGGTAGCTCAGCGACGGATGGTTGTGCCAGTACGCGACCATGCTGGTCAGCAGATCGGGCCGGCGCAGGAACGGTGAGTCGGCAACCGTGGCACCGCCGAGCACGAAGTGGTTGCCGCCGCCGGTGCCCGTGTGGCGGCCGTCGAGCATGAACTTCTCGGTCGACAAGCGCGTTTCGTGCGCGGCCTGGTACAGGTGGGTGGCCTGTTCGACCAGCTCGCCCCAGCTGTGCGCCGGGTGCACGTTGACTTCGATCACGCCCGGGTCGGGGGTGACGCGCAGCAGCGCCAGGCGCGGGTCCTTCGGCGGCTCGTAACCTTCGAGGATCACCGGCAGTTTCATTTCGAGCGCCGTGTCTTCGATGGCGCAGACCAGTTCCAGATAGTCTTCGAGCGCGGTCGCCGGTGGCATGAAGATGTACAAGCGCCCGTTGCGCGGCTCGGCGCTCATCGCAGTGCGCGTGACCGACGCGGCCGACTCAAAACGCGCCGGTGCCGGCAGGTTCGGCGTGACGCTCGTGGACGCTGCACCGTGACCGTTCTCAGCCGCGAGGGCCGCGCGCGACCGGCCGGCGAAGGTGCCGTTCGTGCCGTTGCTGGCCGCCGGCCCCACACCGCTGCGGCCGTCGCCCGTGGCCTCGGCGCCGGCACGTTCACCGAAGCGCAGGCGGCGGTACGGCGGCAACGCCGCGAAAGACTGCGTCTGGTCCGGCGGGTAGACCCACGGCAGGTCGGTGTCTTTCGCCCACGGTTGCGAGTCGAGCGGCAGGCGGTAGCCCATCGCCGAATCACCCGGGATCAGGTAACAGCGCTCGCTGCGAAGGAACCACGGGCCGCTCTGCCAGCGCGAAGCACCCGACGGGTTGCGCGCCACCGGCAACACGTGCCCGACGATCTTGTCCAGCCCCTGCGTGAACACGTTGCGGATGCGGTCGCGTTCGAGCTCGTCGCCGAGGCGCGCGTCGAACGGGTCGACGTTGATCGGCAGCTTGCGTTCGCGCCACAGGTAATACCAGACGTCTTCAAACGCCGGGAACACGAACTCCGGGTTCAGGCCGAGGCGCTTGGCCACGCCGGCGAGGAACTTGCGCGCTTCGACTTCGGTGACGCCGTAGTCCTTGTGTTCGCTGGCGAACAGCTCGGGGTGGGTCCAGACGGGTTCCTTGTCCTTGCGCCAGAACAGGTTCAGCGACCAGCGCGGCAACTGTTCGCCCGGGTACCACTTGCCCTGGCCGTAGTGCAGCAGGCCGCCTTCGCCATACTTGGCGCGCAGCTTGTCCATCAGGTCGGCGCTGAGAATGCGCTTGGTCGGGCCCATGGCCTCGGTGTTCCATTCGCCGCCTTCGCGGTCGTCGACCGACACGAAGGTGGGCTCGCCGCCTTGGGTGAGGCGCACGTCGTTGCGGTTCAGGTCGGCGTCGACCTGGTGCCCGAGCTTCTCGATCGTGGCCCACTGCTCTTCGGTGTAGGGCAGCGTCACGCGAGGCGCTTCCCATACTCGCGAGACCGACATGTGGTGTTCGAACACGGTCTCGCAGTCGTCGATCGCACCGCTCACCGGCGCGGCCGAGCCGGGCTCAGGCGAGCAGGCGAGCGGGATGTGCCCTTCGCCGGCGAGCAGGCCCGAGGTCGGGTCCAGGCCGATCCAGCCGGCGCCGGGCAGGAACACCTCGCACCAGGCGTGCAGGTCGGTGAAATCGATCTCGGTGCCGCTCGGGCCGTCGAGCGATTTCACGTCGCTCTTGAGCTGGATCAGGTAGCCCGACACGAAGCGCGCGGCGATGCCGAGGTGGCGCATCAGCTGCACCAGCAGCCAGCCGGTGTCGCGGCACGAGCCGCTGGCGTTCACCAGCGTTTCTTCGGGCGTTTGCACGCCAGGCTCCATGCGCACCAGGTAGCCGATGTCGCGCTGCAGTTTCTGGTTCAGCGACACGAGCCAGTCGTTGGTCGGCGTCTTTTCGCGCGGCACGGTCGCGAGGTAAGCCTGGAACACCGGCGCGTCCTTCAGCTCGGGCGCCTTGATCATGTAGGGCGCGAGTTCGCGCGCCGCTTCCGCGTCATAGCTGAACGGGTAGTGCTCGGCCGACGGCTCGAGGAAGAAGTCGAACGGGTTCAACACCGCCATCTCGGCGACGAGGTCGATCTCGATCCGGAACGAGGTGGTCTTGTCGGGAAACACCAGCCGCGCGAGGTAGTTCGACTGCGGGTCTTGCTGCCAGTTGATGAAGTGCGTGGCCGGCTCCACGCGCATCGAATAACTCAGGATGCGAGTGCGCGAGTGCGGCGCCGGGCGCAGCCGCACGATCTGCGGGCCGAGGTTGATCGGCCGGTCGTAGCGGTAGTGCGTGATGTGGTTCAGCGCGACATGGATGGACATTCAGGGCTCCAGAACTTCGGTGAGATGCGCGCAGAAGAACGGGCACGTGGCCCGTGGGAGGGTCAGGCCGCCACCGGGACGAGGAAGTCGCGGCTGATGCCCGAACCGAGCGTGCCGACACGTTCGAGGAACTGCGTCAGGTAGGCATGCAGGCCGGTCGCGAGAATCTCGTCGATGCGACCGTATTGCAGGTCGGCATGCAGGCGGCCGGCGCGGCGCAGCGTTTCGGTCGACTGCTCGTTGGCGACCATCTTCAGGTTCGCCACCACTTCCTGCATGCAGGCGGCGAGCGAGCGCGGCATGTCGGGGCGCAGGATCAGCAGCTCGGCGACCTTCTCGGGGCGGATCACGTTGCGGTAGACCTTGCGGTAGACCTCGAAGCCCGAGACCGACCGCAGAATGCCCGACCAGTGATAGAAGTCGACCTCGATGTCGCGCCCCGGCGGGCCGCCGTTCGTGCCGCCGTGGTACTCGCTCTCGACGGCGTGAAACTTCACGTCGAGCAGGCGTGCGGTGTTGTCGGCCCGCTCCAGGAAGCTGCCGATGCGCAGGAAGTGGAAGGCCTCGTCCTGCAGCATCGTGCCCACGGTGACGCCGCGCGACAAGTGCGAGCGGAACTTGACCCACTCGAACAGGCCGCTCGGGTCGCGCAGGTAGGCGTCGTTCGCGACCTTGCGCTGGAATTCGAGCCAGGTCTGGTTCTGCGTTTCCCAGACCTCGGTGGTCAGCGTACCCCGCACCGCGCGGGCGTTCTCGCGCGCGGCCTGCAGGCAGTTGCGGATGCTGGAACCGTTGTTTTCGTCGCTCACCATGTAGCGGATCACGCTGCTCGGCGTGACTTCGCCATGGCGCTTGGCAAAGTCGCCTGTGAGTTCGCTGATGCTGAGCAGACCCTTCCAACCCTTGTCGGCCGCGTCGGCCGATTGCGGCAACAGCGATGCCTCGTAGTTCACGTCGAGCATGCGCGCGGTGTTCTCGGCCCGCTCCATGTAGCGGGCCATCCAGAAGAGGTGATCGGCTGTGCGTGAAAGCATTTTTCGTCTCCGTGCCTCAGGCTTCCAGAACCCAGGTGTCCTTCGTACCGCCACCCTGCGAAGAGTTGACGACCAGCGAGCCTTCCTTCAGCGCCACGCGCGTCAGGCCGCCCGGCACCATCTGCACTTCCTTGCCCGACAGCACGAACGGCCGCAGGTCGATGTGGCGCGGCGCGATGCCACTTTCCACGTACGTGGGGCAGGTCGACAGGCTCAGCGTGGGCTGCGCGATGTAACCGGTGGGGTTGGCGAGCAGCGCTGCGCGGAAGTCTTCGATCTCGGCCTTGGTGGAGGCCGGGCCGACCAGCATGCCGTAACCGCCCGCGCCGTGCACTTCCTTCACGACCAGCTCGGCGAGGTGGTCGAGCACGTAGCTCAGGTCGTCTTTCTCGCGGCACAGGTAGGTCGGCACGTTGTGCAGGATCGGCTTTTCGCCCAGGTAGAACTCGATCATCTTGGGCACGTAAGGGTAGATCGACTTGTCGTCGGCCACGCCGGTGCCGATGGCGTTCGAGAGCGTGACGTTGCCGGCACGGTAGGCTTTCAGCAAGCCGGCGCAGCCCAGCGTCGAGTCCTTGCGGAAGACCTCGGGGTCGAGGAAGTCGTCGTCGACACGGCGGTAGATCACGTCGACCCGCTTCGGGCCCTGCGTGGTGCGCATGTAGACGAAGTTGTCACGGACGAACAGGTCCTGGCCCTCGACCAGTTCGATGCCCATCTGCTGCGCCAGGAAGGCGTGTTCGAAATACGCGCTGTTGTGCATGCCCGGCGTGAGCACGACGACCGTCGGTTCGTTGACCGACGCGGGCGCGACCGAACGCAGCGTTTCGAGCAACAGGTCGGGGTAATGCGCGACCGGCGCCACGCGGTGCCGGCTGAACAGCTCGGGGAACAGCCGCATCATCATCTTGCGGTCCTCGAGCATGTAGCTCACGCCGCTGGGCACACGCAGGTTGTCTTCGAGCACGTAGTAGTTGCCGCTGCCGTCGGGGTTGGCGGCGCGCACGATGTCGATGCCCGAGATGTGCGAGTAGATGCCGCCCGGCACGTCCACACCCATCATCTCGCGGCGGAACTGCGCGTTGTTCAAGATCTGCTCGGCCGGCACGTGGCCGGCCTTGATGATTTCCTGACCGTGGTACACGTCGTGGATGAAACGGTTCAACGCGGCCACGCGCTGGGCCAGGCCCTTTTCCATTTCCCGCCATTCATGGGCCGGAATCACACGCGGGATCAGGTCGAACGGGATCAGGCGCTCGTTGCCGTGGCCGTCTTCGTCTTTGGCACCGTAGACCGCGAAGGTGATGCCGACGCGGCGGAAGATCATCTCGGCCTCTTCGCGGCGCGACAGCATCACGTCGCTGGCCTGCTCGGCCAGCCAGCGCTCGTAGCCGCGGTAGTGCTCGCGCACGGCACCCGCATTGGCATGCATTTCGTCGAAACTGGGTCTCATGGGCACGTCTCCTCGGGTGCAGGTTAGCAAATTTCAGGCCACGCCCGGCGCCGATTCATGAGCTGTAGCAAGTTACCACGCCGGGCGATGGTGCCAGTAGCGCAGCGCCACGTCACGCTGGCATACACCCTCGGCAGAACCGCCGGCTTGCCAATACCAGGCGCCGCAGGCAGGGCTGATCCGAAGCACGATGCCACGCTCGCGGTAACGCTGCAGCACGTCGGCCGCCGGGTGGCCGAAGCGGTTCTTGTAGCCGGCCTGGAACACGGCCGTGGCGGGCTGCACCGCGTCGAGGAAGGCGCCGGTCGACGAGGTGCGGCTGCCGTGGTGCGGCGCGATCAGCACGTCGCTGCGCAAGGCCTCGCGCTGCCCGGCCACCAGCGCCGCTTCCTGGTCGCGCTCGATGTCGCCGGTGAGCAGCGCGCTGCGGCCGCCTTCGCGGGTTTCAGCGACCCGCAACACGCACGACATCGCGTTCGACTTGAGGCCGCGCTCGTAGTCGGCCTCGGCCGGGCGAAGCATGTCGAAGCGCACGCCGTCCCAGACCCAGGACTGGCCGGCGTTGCAGCGTCTGCTCTGGCGGACCGCGGCGAGCAGCGGATGCTGCGGTTCGAGCGAACTGAGCACTTCGCCGACCGGCAAGGCTTTCAGCAAGGCGCCGGCACCGCCGACGTGGTCGAGGTCGCGGTGGCTCAGCACCAGTGTGTCGATGCGCGCTTCGCCGCGCGCGCGCAGCAAGGGCAGCAGCACGCGCTGGCCGGCATCACTCTCGCGCGAGTATTGCGGGCCGGCGTCGAACAGCAGCAGGTGTTCGCGGGTGCGCACGAGCACCGCGGTGCCCTGCCCCACGTCGAGCGCCAGCAAGTCGAACTGGCCGGCCTCCGGCAGCGCACGCGGCGGCAGCAGCAAGGGCAAGGCCAGCGGCAAGGCCAGTGCGCGCACGCGCCAGGGCAACGGCAGCACGAGCAGCGCGGCGGCCAGCAGCCCGGCGAGTTGCGCCCAGACCGGCGCCGCCGGCACCGACCACACCGCGCCGGGCACGGCGCCAAGCAGACCGAGCCAGGCGTTGAGGAGCTGCACGACCCACGCGCCCGCGCTCCACAGCGGCACCAGCAGCACGCCCAGCAAGGCCAGCGGCGTGATGACCAGCGTGACGAGCGGTATCGCGACCAGGTTCGCGGCGAAGCCGACCAGCGACACCTGTTGAAAGAACACCAGCGTGAGCGGCGTGAGGCCGAGGGTGGCGATCAGCTGCGCACGCAGGCCACCGCGGAGAGCTTTGAAACAGCGCCGCGGCCAAGCGCGCCAGCCAGTCGCCTCGACCGCGGGCGCCTCGTGCCCGACAGGTGTGGCCGACGCCATCAGCAAACCGACCGCAACGAACGAGAGCCAGAACCCGGCCTGGAGCAGCGCCCACGGGTCGAGCGCGGTCACCACCACGGCGGCGGCCAGCAGCACCAGCACCCAGGGCCAGCGCAGCCCGAAGGTCTGCAGCAGCGTGACGGTCGCGAGCATCCACACCGTGCGCTGCGAAGGCACACCCCAACCCGAGAACACCGCGTAAGCCGTCGCCAGCACCAGGCCGCCCCAGCGCGCGGCGTGCGGCACCGGCAGCCACAGGGTCAGCCGCGCGCTGCGCCGCCACAGCGCGGCAACGCCCAGGCCCGTGAGCCAAGCGAACATCGTGATGTGCAAGCCGCTGATCGACACCAGGTGCGCCACGCCGGTGTTGCGGTACAGGTCCCAGTCTTCGCGTTCGATCGCGCCCTGGTCACCGACCGCCAGCGCGGCCAGCACGCCGGCGGCGCGGCGATCGGGCACGCTCGCTTCGATCGCGTCGCGCACCCGCTGGCGCAGCCGTTCGACCGGGTGGCCCGCGGCCGCGTGCAGCAGCACCGGTGCGGGCGCATCGCGCACGTAGCCGGTCGCACGCACGCCCTGCTCGAACAACTGGAGTTCGTAGTCGAAGCCGTGCGGATTCAGGTTGCCGTGCGGCTGGCGCAGGCGCAGCGTGAAGGCCCAGCGCTGGCCGGCGCGCAGCTCGGCTTGCGGCTGCGTCAGGGCCGCGTCTTCGTGCCAGCCGCTGTACCAGCCGAGCGCGAGCAGCGGCGGCAGGCGCACGGGCTGGGCGTCGAGCTCGGCGGCGTCGACATCAAAACGAAATCGCAAGCCCGAAGCACTGCGCTGCGGCAGGCTCGCGACGGTGCCGCTGACGCGGACGTCGCGCCCTTCGAGCGCAGCGGGCAGCTCTTCGGCGAGACGCACCGACGCCCGCCAGCCCGACGCACCGAAGCCCAGCAAGGCCGCGCCGAGCAGGCCCGCAGCCAGGGCCCACGCGGGCGCCCGGTGCCAGCGCAGCGCCAGCACCACGCCCAGAGCGCCGGCGCCCACCGCGGCGATCGACACGCCGATGTCCGCGAGTTCGCGATGTTGCAAGTGCGCGGCCACGCCGGCCACCCACGCCAGCGCCGCACCGGCCAGACGCCAGCCGGTGTTTGCTGTTCTCCCCATCGCTGCAGTGTAGGATTTGCGGCTTCTGAAACGCCTACCCACGAACCCATGCCCAACACCGCCAGCTCCGTCTACGACCGGCTCACCGAACGTGGCATCACCCTGCCACCGTTGGCCATTCCCGCCGCCGCCTACGTGCCCTTCGTGCGCACTGGCAACCTGGTCTTCATTTCGGGCCACATCGCCCGGCGCGACGGCAAACCCTGGGTCGGCCAACTCGGCCGCGACACCGACACCGCCACCGGCAAACTGGCCGCGCGCGCGATCTGCACCGACCTGCTGGGCACGCTGCACGCGGCGATCGGCGACCTGAACAAGGTCGAGCGCATCGTCAAGCTGATGTGCCTGGTCAACAGCACACCCGACTACACCGAGCAGCACCTCGTGGCCAACGGCTGTTCCGAGCTGTTCGGCGAGATCTTCGGCGAGCGCGGCGCGCATGCACGCAGTGCCTTCGGCGTGGCGCAGATTCCGCTGGGGGCGTGTGTCGAGATCGAGATGATCGTGCAGGTGGCATGAGCGTGAACGGCGCTCCGGCACGCGGCAACAACCCCAGCCTTCTGCTCGCCGGCGTGGCGCTGGCCTGCCTCGGCGCCGTGGCGGCGGCCCTGGTCTCGCAGCATGTGTTCGACATGCAGCCCTGCCCGTGGTGCGTGCTGCAGCGCGTGATCTTCCTCGCCGTCGCGCTGGCCT
>Ga0307516_10000313_pt1 | contig 62902 bp, 98 predicted proteins | sample 19_EM_MG_FD_203310 | JGI IMG/M metagenome (GOLD analysis project Ga0307516, IMG submission 203310) | Populus trichocarpa ectomycorrhiza microbial communities from riparian zone in the Pacific Northwest, United States - 19_EM | ecosystem: Host-associated > Plants > Roots > Unclassified | place...
GTTGCTAATGAAGAGCGTATTGATATGTGGCAGAGTTGTATGAAGTGCTCTGCGAAGACGGAGACAATGAAAATGAGCGACGGAACCTTGTAAGATCCACCTTTTCACAACCGCTCTGCAGCTTACGACACATCCCGATAGCTTGCTTTCCTTTGGAAAATTCCTAGAGCTCCTCATATATTCCCATACTTTCCATGTGATCACCCCTCCGCTGTGCGAACACACTGGGCCTACTATGGGGAGCAATCCGGGCGCTGCTCCATCGCTCCCCGGTCTAGATATCGCTCGTCATTTCACGCATCGAACCCATCGTATCACCTTCACTCTGGCGGTCGTCGAGGAGATTTATAACATCGAAGTTCCTCGCGTACAGTTCGCACGCGGCGCTCATGCGTCAGAAGAGGCAAAGCACATTCCAGATACGTTGACGACGGTCTCATCACAATCCACCGTTCCTGTAGAACCTGAACCCGTTGACGTGAGAAGGATATTGAAGAGGGAAATGAGGACCTGGTGGCACACGCTGTCAATACGGATGGACAACCTTGTAAGTTTCCTCTATTCATAAAGTCCACTCAATGCACGATTAATGGAAATTCGTTTATTTCAGGAACAAATATTCCAAGACGATACCGAGCCAGCAGTGCCTTTGAAATCTCTCCCGCGACTTCCCTCGACGGACGACTATGATGATGAGGCAGAAGTGGAATCAAGTCACAGCTCCCAGGCGACACCGAAGGTTGCACCGTCAACTCTACCCAGTTCCTCCTCCTCCACGCAACAATCGGAAACAGAAGTAGACTCAGCCGAAGGGACTCCACGCGTGCCTGCGAAGACCTTACCTTCTCCTCCCGACGACGAACCAGATCACGAAACGGACACTCCTGACGATGCTGCTCCCCCCATTCCTGAAAAACAGGCACATCCACCCCCTTCACGTCGTTCGACCGAGGGAGGTGACAGCAAGCTGTCGGCCAAGCCGGCCTCTGCACGGTCACTCCCGAAGATACCTTATGGCGAGGAGATGGTGCAACTCCTTCAGAACCTCAAGGAGGACTTCCAGCGGGAAGAGCACTCGCTGTACTCTACTCTCGCCAAGACGCCGATTGAATGCCTTAACAATGTAAGACACGCATTCAAGACTTCAGCGAAGGGAGCTACCAAGAGGATGACGGCATGGGAGGGAAAGCATTGTTTGAAGGGCACAACGGTCACGTCGCCTTATCCGGAGGATCCAGCCTGGTGGACAAGTGGGAACCACGCTATCCCTGGGAGTAATATCCTCATCAACGAGAGCGACTGGGGAAGCATGATTGCATTCACTTTGAGGTACGTGGGGTTCGTTTCCTGTATCTCACTCCGAACTTGACGGACCCTTGCAGCTCTGGAGATTATTTGGCTGAGCTCGCAAGTATGTCGGCGGGTAGGAGTATGTCGGTGGATCAACCGACAACTCCACAGACGCCGACTACTCGCCCTTCGTTATTCTCGAGGTCTTCATATCTGTTATTTGGACCCTCACGCCAGCAACCAGACCCCGACGATGGACACGCGATATGGGAAGAACCAGAAGCCTACTCAGCCGTTGTCAGCCGGAAGGAACATCCTCGGGACCCGTCATCACTTCTTTCGATAAGAGATGTTTTGCGCAAGGCTCCTGTGGATACCGCCGCAATCCTATCTCCCTCCCGCTTGGGGACTGCCAGTTTATCCAAGGCGGGCATACCTCCCTCAGCGTGGTCGAAAGCAGCGGTGGAGATCAACACCCAGCCAGCCGATGGTGAGGTGGTTCTACCGGAGCATGAGGCGGTTGGACAAATACTCCACGAGATGGAAGACGCTGTCGACGAGGGGGGATCGAGCCGTAATAACACGATCACCGAAGCCACCTACGCCAGTTCAACTTCCAATTCCTCAGCATTCGAGAGCACGATCCGACGGGGCAAGGCTTCTTCGATCTTATCGTCCGTCAAGAGCGATGACGTCAGCGAGCACACCGGAGAGAACACCGGCCCTTCCGCCGACGGGGGCTCAGGTGAAGCGGCGAGTGAGCAAGGTGGTGACCACCCTCCTGGCGTACCGCCGAAACCCGCGAATCCTCAGACGGCAGTACAACCTACCAAGCCTGGCTTATCCGCTGGTTTCTCACTCGTAATGAAGCAGATCCTGACTACTGGCGAACCCACTCCCCCTCCCGCTCCGCGGAAGAACCATCACGGCCTCCTATCCCTCGAGTCTACGGCGAGCGATGACCGGCCACACATCAAGTACGATTGGACGGTCGGGAAGCGCTTGAAATTTAGCTGCACAGTGTACTACGCCAGGCAGTTCGATCTGTTGAGGAAGAGGTGCGGTATTGAGGCGACATACTTGAAGAGCATCGAGAAGAGTGCCAACTGGTTAGCGGAGGGAGGGAAGAGTAGATCAAACTTCTGGAAGACGTCTGACGATAGGTTTATCATCAAGACGCTCGTGGATGCCTGGAACGTTGCCGATCTGTGGGTCAAAAATATACCCTGGTGCTGACCTGCGTTACTCAACTCCGCACAGACAGGTCTTGATCGAATTGGGTCCATCTTACTTCAAGTACGTGGAGTCCACCGCCAAAAACCCTACCGTTCTTGCGAAACTCTTGGGGTTCTACACGATTGAGATCAGGAACATCGAGAGCGGGACAATCCAAGCGAAGGCTGACTTGCTCGTAATGGAGAACCTCTTCTTCGGTAAGAAGATCGCGAAGACGTTCGACTTGAAGGGAATTCAAGGGCGTAAAGTCAAGGCTGCGACATCTGGGACTTCTTCTAAGCCGCTCTTTGATGGTGATTGGATTGAAGGTATGACCGTTTGACATATTTTATAAATTTTACTCACGGACCGACATAGGCCAGCAGCGGGCTCTGACGTTATTACACCCCCACTCAAAGCTAGTCCTCCAGGAGGCGATCAAGAGCGACTCGGAGTTTCTCTCGAAGGCGAACATCATGGACTACTCTCTCTTGTTGGGAATCGATGTCGAAAGGAAACAGATTGCCTGTGGATTAGTTGACACCATCGGTGAGCTGACAATCGATTGAATCGAAAAACTCTCCCTGATGTCCGATGGAACAGGGAGTTACACTTTCGCCAAGACCTTGGAGTACAAGGCGAAACAGAATCTCAAGTCCGGAAAGGATGTGACGGTTATTCCCCCCAACGAGTACCAAGCGCGCTTTGTAAACGCCATCGATGGGTACTTCTTGGCGTGTCCAGGTAGGTCGAAACCCACCTCCTGGAGTTGGACGGAGGTCCTGACAACTCATACAGACAAGTGGTCGAAAGCTCCAGATGACAAACGCGACTACAGCGATCCCTGCGTGCTTCGAAGTGTCCTTTGAGAACGGAAGCACGACGGTGCGGCGGCGAGGGTCGGACTATTTATCAGACGTCTATGTTACACGTCACCTGCTATACCCCCAGTTGACTGCGTTACCCCAAGGCGGGCGACCTCGTAAATATTTGGCTTAGAACGTTTGTACCATAAGCGGTGTACGTAGCACAGGGTGAATGATACGCGCAATGTACGCTGTTTTCACTTTTACATTTCTCCGCACTCTGGAACGTAGTTAGTACTACATCCACCCCAGATTGCGCGAAACAGTTTCTTACCCACGACCTTGACAACGAGCTTTGGCCGGTTATTTGGACCGGTTGGGACGTTCTCGATTTTCCTCAACGTCAGTATTCCATCGATCACTCTACCGAAAACCACGTGTTTCCCGTCTAAGAAATCGCACTTTGCCGTGGTAATGAAGAACTAGAAGACAAATGGTGAGGAGTACTCGGGATAAGGGAGATACCGCAAAGTTTACCTGGGACCCATTGGTGTTTGGACCGGAGTTCGCCTGGACGACACAATGAGAAGGAAAACATCCAGGCCAGTAAATATTTACCATTGACAAGAGACCAGGGGCGGTATGCTTCTCGCTAAAATTCTCATCCTTCACCGTGGGTCAGTATCGGAGGCCGGGGCAGGAGGTAGTAGAGCCTTACGGGGAACTTGTCACCATAAATAGAGAATGAGCCCGTGCCGTCTCCTTTGGTGAAGTCGCCACCTGTGAATTCCGGTGGATCAGGGGATGACGTTGAGCATCCCTCCCAATCGACTTACCCTGACACATGAAGTTTGGGATACTACAACCGACGCAGACGCGAGATCAACAGACGAGGGGACGTGTATGTGCGTACTACTCACACTCTGGGGTGGCGTGAGTGATTTAAAATCGATGATAGCCAGGCACGGACGGCATTACCTGTGGAAAATCGCGCCCTTGTATCCTTGCGGACGCGAATTTACCCTACGCTCAAATAAGCCGATTACATGGGCAGGTGTAAGGCGTAGTCTCACCTGTACTCTCCTGTGCATAACTGCCTGAAGTTTTCCGCCGTCCTAGTGGAACGTGCAAGGTGATCAATCTGTGCCCGCAGGCGGTCGTAGGGCCGTACTTGGGCACGATATCACTGAAAAGTTCCATCTTGAGACGACCTGCTGGTGTCTCGCCAATATTGATGTCCATGAAGACCACCGGGCGTGTGTTGTTGTTATTAGAACTCATCGTGGGTGATGGTGGCAGGAGAGTTCTGAACGGGACTCGTGATGCACGTGGTAGCTCTTGACCATGTCTTACTTTCTTCCCCACCTCCCTTCTGGCTGGCACGTCGACGAGGCTATCAAGTCTGAGGAGGACAGGGTTGTCGTCATTCGGTTCGGCCACGACTGGGATCCCCAATGCATGACTATGGATGAGACTCTCTATGGTGTGGCGGAGAAAGTGCAGAACTTTGCTGTGATCTATTTATGCGATATCACCCAGGTTCCGGACTTCAATAAGGTCAGTAAGCCTTGTTCTACGTATCCCATCCATAGAGATGCCTAAGATGGGTCAATCGGCAGATGTATGAGTTGTATGACCCATGCACGGTCATGTTTTTCTATCGGTGCACATTCACCACCCCGTTTCCGTCAAAGAATGTCCTGAACTCCCTCACGTAGGAACAAACACATCATGATTGATCTTGGTACCGGAAATAACAACAAGATGTGAGCCCCCTTCGTTCTGAACCGAAGTCACATCTCTCATCAATGACACGTTCAGCAACTGGCCCATGGACAACAAGCAAGAGGTATATAGTTCACGCAGCAGGAGAGAGTATGGGAAGCTTACACGCTCTTAGTTGATTGATATCATCGAGACTGTCTACCGCGGTGCATCCAAGGGACGAGGTCTGGTTGTATCACCTAAAGGTATTGCACACGATATTCTCTCCTACTCTCCGTCTGATAAATCACCCCAGACTACTCCACCCGTTACCGATACTAATCGTTCGGCCGCCTGCTCGCGGAGGTCTCCTGGTTCTGCTCCGAATATCGCTCATCCCCAGACGATGACTGCGAGAAGAGTTTGGTGGAGAGTTTGCATCAACTATCGTACACACTTAACGCATTTCAGCGCAGAAACATGGACATCACGCACAACATTTGAACTGGGCACGAAGCTCATGGTTTGTACCGTTGGGCTTTCAAGCGGCGACGGCGATTTGCCTCTTCTCTTCAAGGGCAAGGTTCTCGAGAGCCTCGTGGAAACTCTCGTTGTCAGATTCCTGCTCTTCCGCTTCATCCACTTCATCGTCGTCGCCCTCCTCGCTTTCATAATCTTCATAATCGAGCTTCCGTCGGGAGAATGTGAGAATGAATTGAACCACGGATGGGGTTGCGCACACACCGGGTCGTATATAACCCTTATAATCAAACTGCAGCTAGGGCATGTGGCGATGTCCTCGCAATCCCTAAGCTGAGCCTTGGAGATCTCGAAGCGATCGCCACAGGGGCACGGGTAATGAAACACTTTCTTGACGTTGTCCCACGTCATGTCCTCGATTTCAATCTCGTCGTAGTATGCACCCATACCGGCTCAGACGGCCTCTGTGCTGAAAGGAGATGGAGGTGGCTGGAGGCGGAAGAAATTTCTGTCGGAGTGACTCCAGATCACGTGAGGTAGAGGATCAAGTGAAGTGGCGCCATGGCGGGGAATGGGTAAAAAAACTACAGGTTACAAAGATTACAAGAAATTACAAGAGTTACAGCAGCCACCTTGACACACAGTGAGAGTGTATACCGGGGTTTCCGTTCCTAGCGACAGCGGGAACAGTTCTCTCCACTCGAGACGCGGACACTCTTCGCGTCCTTCACCTCAGGCACGTCCATAGAAGGGTTAAACGTGAAGAAGCTCCGTGGGCGGAACGAGACCTTCAAGGTTTCAACCGGCATCCTAAGTTGGGCATCAGCGCTGATCCCAGACACCAGACTCGTCAATCTCACACAGGGAAGTCCTCAGGGCGGGGGATGTGTGTCAGGCCTGCACGTAACAACGGGAATGAATGGGAGAACTGGGTGTGGGGTGTTTCGACTCACCGACGGTCAAGAATAGCAAGATGTCTTCCTTCTCGACGCTAGCCTTCCCCTCGACCCATTTTCCGATTGAGTCGTTTACCTCACCGCGGCTCTGTGGGACATACTTGCCGGCGGGCCACATCCGCTCGGTGCCTTTCTCGGCCTCATTGTCCTTGACCACCCATAGGGGCTTGGACGCGAACTTGGCCTTCTGGGCCACCCAACTACCCTCCTTGGCAAGGAGAGGAATCGCTCCCCCTTTGAGATGGATCCCATAACCAGCGTGCTCGCCGGAAGCGTAATGTGTGGTGCCGGTGTTGATAATAGTCCACCGTCTGTCGGCTGCCCAGTCGTAATCACGAGGCCCTTCCACCCTGAGGACTTGTTTCTTCGTTGTGAATGCATTACCGGCGAAATTCTCTGGTGACCCGACAGGGGCTGGGGATGGAACCACGTCTGTCTCCAGGACGCTATTCGCGAGTCCATCAACCATTGGGTCAACTCGCAACGAAAATATGTGTTGGTGATACTGAGCATTGACTTTCGGCGCGACAGTGGTCCCGTAAGGATTAGGTTCGTTTTCCCTGGAGACGTATGTTTGCAGGACGCCAGTCAATTTAGTCTCGCAGTCAATGGAACCGTCCTGGTAAAAGTGGTAATTCCAAACGTATTCTGCGGCGTCCTATATTTAGCCATGAGCCGAAGGGCAGAAGCACCAGGGGGTTACCGTAGTTAGCCAGCGTGCACACCATGCTGACGACGAGACGTCTGGCACGAGCGGTCTTCGACCGTCCGCCAGTTCGATAGTCACTGTGCTTCCAGAGCACACCGGCGTCTTCTTCGTGGATACAAATCACGTTCTTGATTATGACCGCCTGCCCACTATGGCTGACATATGCCCCAGGCTGTCATCTGATCAGAAACCACCACCCGCATTCAAGCCGTGGGAGAAGCAACGGACCAAGTAGTGGATTTGCCCTACACAGTCGCAGCCGAGCGCGAGTTCGTTCGCCATTGTCCCCAACCCATATTCGCCACTAACTCAACCGAAGAAGGTCGGCGAAAAATAGAAAATGAACAGGAGTAGTGGACAAGACTAACACATCAAATGCGAGTTTGCGCGCGTGGGGGTGTTCAGGTGCCGCATACGGAACGACCATCTCGGCCACGGAAAGGCGGTAGAAGATCGGTCTAATGACCCCGTCGTCGTTGTATGTGATCGTTGAGAGCACAATCCCCTCCCGGTGGCTGAACGCTGTATAGGCTCAACGCCAACGTTGACGGTTGTCCCTGTAAACATGCATGCTCACAAATGTGCATTTTCCACTTTTGCCACTCGAGCTCGTTGCCCTTCATCTTGAAACTAACACCTTCGGGTTGAACTATATGCAGGGGTTTCACATCGTCCCGAAGCTTAAAATTGGCATCACTCTCGACGATGAGGTCGGGGAGGAAGTCAAACCTCCTATTTGGAGGTGGGATACGCTCTCGATTGGAGTGATCCAAAGCTGCGACATCCAACGGGTGAGGAGCCGTTGTGGTTGCAGATAGTCCGTGTCCTTGTTCCCCTTTATCGACTGATGTATAGTGGGCAGGGAAGTCAATATGTATGACTTTCTTGATCGTGGCATCGACAATTGGGATAAAATCCTGTGAGGGAAAAAATTAGGAGCGTGCTTCCGGAAATAGGAGTTGCCGCTCACCAAAGGATGGGCGTACAAGTTCTCGTGTTCCGAATATCGAGCGAAGCAAAACCCTTGCTGGATTCTAGTGGTCAGTGGAAATCTGTCGTCATAGCCAATTGCCCAGCCATCTGCGGCGATCTGGTGGGGTTCGACGCCTGTGGAGCATCGAATTCAACGGACAGATTTACGGGAGCGGCTCCACTACCCACCGACTTCCTTCGCCAGCCTCCGAACCTCAGGGTCCGCTTGGATGATCTTCTCACAGTCCTCCAGTTCCCCGGGCGAAATTTGGGGCTGTGAGCCAGCGGGAAGCTTGTCGACAGAGTCTACGATCCACCCAGATACTTTCAAGGTTAGTATCAAGTTGTATGCATAGCTGAGGGGGCTCCTGGATCAATATAACGCGTCGCGGTGCTCAGCAGGTTACGCACCCGGTCAGCAGATCGATGAACTATCCTCAACTGTCAACCGCAGATCTTGGAATAAGTAATAGCTAGGTGATACTCACGTCAATTTCCGCCTTGCGTGGGAGTTCACCAGGATGTGGATCTGGCTTTTGACCAGTGACGAGGGGAATTCCCAGATACGCAAGGACCTGTTTCTTCGGAGGCGGCAAGAGATTACAGACAACGAATCTCAGGGCCTTGATAGACAACCTCTCGACAGCGTAGAGCTGAACGGCGCGAGAGGCAGCGAGGATCTGAGGAAGATCAGCTATCGCCACTTCCGTTCCTGTACGGCCTGCACATACCTCATCTGCGTCAAGCGGGTCTAGTGGGTGAGAGGGTTTCTTCGGGGGAGAGAGTGAGGCTGAGGTTTCCGACGCTGCTCCGCAAATATTGTCGGCCATTATAGAAGGGCAGGTTCGATGAGTCTTAGGAACCAAATCTGGCACCAGATGCCCGGTTCTATCTGGTGATTGCCAGGCGCCGATGACCACTGAGTTGATAACGGTAATACTACCGAGCCCTCCGGTCCGATTCCGCTGAGTGAGGACCGTTTTGGACTTGTTCAGGGCCAAATGTCAAGGGTGTCCCGCGAGTTTCCTCCGCTGGTTTTCACAGGCGACGCGGAACGCAACCCATTGGAGTGTCCCTTCCGACGACCTTCCTGATTGCCGCGTGTCAGGGCAGCTAAGGCAACCGATCCGGTCCGCGACAACATCATGTAAGCAGGAATACCAGCAGGGTTCTTGAGTCGGACTTCTTCTCGGGCCGCTGGACGGCCAACCCCTGCGACTTGAACTTTGAAGCCAAATCCCCATCGAACAGTGCTCGGCAGAGCCCGGACAGCGCCATCAGCGCCAAGCCCCTCCACCCCCGACTGCGCACTCAACAGACGGAAGCGCGCGGGCGGCATTCCCTTGTTCACGTGACGTGACCTTCCATTTCATTTCAAAAACTCCTCTTGGGCGCTTGTGACGAATCAGAACTTCAGCGTGTCACGACCTCGACAGGTCGATACGGGTTTGTTTCCTCGAAGGTCACCAAGTGGGGCAGAGACCCGCAGACAACACTGCTTGACAACGACGGGCTACACGCCGACTGTTAGGGTTCCCCAGTGTTCGCATGTCATTGATCGTAGCAATCGGGTGTAGGCGTGTGAGAGCAGCCAAGAAGCACCCGTTTCGTTCTTTCGCATCATTGACTACTCGTCCGACAACGAATGAGTACGATGGTGAGTGCCCACAGGCCCAATGTTGACCCCCGCTTACAGGGGCCGGGATAGTTTGCGTCATCGGCGGCGGCCACGCAGGTTGTGAGGCCGCGGCAGGCGCTGCGAGGTCAGGAGCCCGAACTGTGTTGCTTACTCAGAAGCCCGAGACCGTCGGCGAACTTTCGTGCAATCCTTCCATGGGCGGTGTAGGAAAAGGAACACTTGTGCGAGAGGTCGATGCTATGGACGGCCTCTGCGGGCGTATTTCAGGTACTTTCGCTTCCCCCTCTTCCCCGCGGCACGCTCCGGACTAATGTCCCGCAGACAAGGCCGGAATTCAGTTTCAAATTCTCAATCGTTCAAAGGGCGCTGCCGTCTGGGTGCGCAACGTGTTCTTGGCGTCTTTGGTGCTCGGCTTAAAATGGGTCCCCAGGGTCCCAGAGCTCAGATCGACCGGAAATTATACAAGCACCACATGCAGGAAACTTTGTCCAACTATCCGAACCTTGCCGTTCGCGCGGGAAGCGCTTTCGATCTGGTCCTGGACCACTCGGCGGTTTCCACCAGTCCTGCTGGCCCGACTTCTGTGGTCCGTGGCGTCAGACTCGGTAATGAGTTACTGTCTGCTTCCGCGCATCGAGTTAACCGCGTGGCTCCTCAGATACTGGAGACATCGTCAAGTGCAAATCAGTTGTTATCTGCACGGGGACTTTCCTATCCGGGGAGATCCACATCGGTGGAGTAGATTAAACCGAGTCAGTGATTTTATAACTGACTCGCTCTAAAGGTCTCAAACGATTCCCGGCTGGCCGCATGGGTGATTCGCCCTCGGTTGGTTTGTCGGCTTCGTTAAGGGCCGCTGGTTTCAAACTTGGTCGCCTCCAAACGGGGACTCCCGCACGACTTTACAAACGAACCATCGACTTCAATCAACTCGCCGTGCAACGAGGCGACGATTCCCCCATACCGTTTAGTTACCTCAACACTAGTGTAGATAACGCGGTACGCCATGCAACCCGAGCGACATCCCCGCTCACCCAACGACCTTCCCATCACTCCAGGATAATCAAGTTCATTGCTACCAAACTTTCTCTAACCCTAAAACACATCAAATAATCAGGGACAACCTTCACAGGAGCGTTCACATTCAAGAAACCAGGAAGGGTTCGTACTTCGAAATGTCACTTCTCCACCCTCTTCACTGAATTGAATGCACAGGCCCGCGATATTGTCCGTCTTTGGAAGCCAAAGTTCTTCGTTTTGGACACAAGGCACGCCACACTGTGTGGCTAGAACCGGAGGGATATGACTCCGGTGAATTCCCTCCTATTCGCACCTCAGCCACGCTCAATTTCACTCAATCCTCCTATATGCCTAGATCTCGTCTATCCCAACGGCATTTCGAACAGTATGCCTGAGGACGTGCAAGAGAGCATCATTAGGAGTATCCCAGGCCTCGAACGCGCTGAGATGGCTCGGCCAGCATATGGAGTCGAGTATGACTACATAGATCCCAGGGAACTCACTCGTGAGTGGTCACCGTATCAGAACTTAACCGTAAAGCAGAGCAATCACTCCGACAGCGTCCTTGCAGACCAAAAGGATCAGGGTTCGTCGTTAAATTCGCCAATTTTAGGTAGCTGTCTCACTCATGTGGCTGCGCGTTAGGGACTGTTTCTTGCCGGACAGATAAATGGTGGGGTTTATCCCCGTTTCCGCCGTTCGCGATACCTGATGTCCGACCTATTAGGTACTACTGGCTACGAAGAAGCTGCTGCCCAGGGCGCCGTGGCTGGGATTAACGCTGGATTACACGCACTCAACCGGAGTCCCATGACCATCACTCGTGCTGAAGGCTACGTTGGTGTGATGATCGATGATTTGATCGTCAAAGGTGCCGAAGAGCCATGTAATACAATCAGTTTGGCTGAATGAATCGCCCGAGGTTGTGGCTGACGCTCTACTCAATCCCCAGATCGAATGTTCACGTCGCGCTCGGAGTACAGGATGACCATCCGGAGCGACAATGCGGACTTGCGGCTGACAGAGAAGGGTGAGCGCCAGGCTATATTCCACTTTAGCATAATTTCTTTCCTTATCGGCTCCATCGCTTAATGACGAGAGTGATGCATGGGCTGACGATGCTGTATGATCTGTTTTAGCTCGAAAAGCAGGTGTAATATCTGATTATCGCTGGAACCTGCTGATATCCACCGTTTCCGAAATGGAACGCGCGCGGGACTTACTCAAATCAGTGGCATTGAGCCCACAGGCACGTTGTCCTTTCCTTCATCCCACAAGTGCCGTATAACGAAATTGATATGCGGGGGATTGGTTATAGAGTTGGAATACCCATGGACTAGACATTCGTCACGATGGGGTTCTCCGAACGTGAGTAATGTTCCCATATCCTTCCCACCATTTGCATCCATTGTGTCTAACGTGCACGACCTCAACCAAACTTGTCACCACCCGTCTCTTCCTGCACGTCGTCCCTCGACACGAATCCCCAAAACACTGCCACCTCGACGACTTTTACGTCTCCATTAGTGGTTTTGACTTGTTGGCCAATCCCCGCATCACCGTGTCAGGCATCATCCCTGCCATCCCTACGCTAGGAACGATTGACCCGCGGCTATTGGCTCGCGTGCAGATTGATGGTGTGCACCTCCCTTGTGTGACATCATCGCCCTCACCCCCACGAATGATTCTCAGGACGGTACAGCCCGTTCCTCCGGCGCCAGGAGGCGGATCTTAAAGCGTTCCACGAGGACGAAGATCTGGTCCTCGATCCTCACATGGACTACAGCGGAGTCGCTGGGATTAGTTCGGAGGTGAAAGAAAAGCTCGCGGTGATTCGACCCACAACGATTGTAGGTGGATAAACTCAGATCGATTCGCGAGGGATTCACATCCATTTCAGGGTGCCGCCAAGCGAATGGAAGGGATGACGCCTAGTTCCGTGGTATTGCTACTCAAGCACGCAAAGCGGGCACAAGGTATAGAGATAATTTGGTGAACGCACTCATCCCACGACTCGCTGGTGGCCGATCTTAGCGTAGCACACTCCCACAATATTCCGGAATTACTATTTACGGATGAATCGTACTAGACTATCCTGCGCAACATCACGAGAAAGGTTTACGGTAAAACGCAAGGATTGTCAAGGGTATCGGAGGCTGCATCAAACCTAAGCAGGACACGAGTTAGCGACACGTTTTCCGGTGATAGGTTAGGTTACCACGAACCAGACTAAGCTCCAACGTCCATACCCTACGAGCCCAAAGTTTTACGGGTTTGGGAGCCTGGCCGTCTTCGGCCAGGTCCACCTCCACGCCGTCCCACCAGCACTTACGCTACATTCCGAAGTCAGAGGCGAAGACCGCGCGCCAAACCGGAGAGTGACTTACGGCAGGCTTGCGCCAAAAGAGCAGAAGCTTCTGGGCAGTGGCCATCTGATTATAATCGATGGTGACCTGCCGTTCACCTCCGGCATTAGGAGGATGGTGGACAATGCCGGTTTTGAGCAGGACCAGGGCGATGGAGGACACACAGCATCGGTTTGGTTCCATAGCTCGGTAGCCCCACTCATCGTCCCGATTGAATCCACTAAACACTGATGTAAGGCTCGCAGAAACCCGAAAGTTGACGGAAGACCTTACCTCATGCAAAGCATGTCAATCAGGTGCTGCTCTGCAATGTTGTTCTCCTTATTCACGTTCCGCTGGAGGGCAGTGAATATATTCTTCTTTTGGAGTAGGTGGACGCCACACTTCCTCTTCAGGTCCAACAATGCCTCATTGGTGGCGCCGCTTGTCAATCCGGGAGCGGATTTGTTTGCCTCGGATGGTATAGAGAAGTACTCCAACTCTTCACGCAATACGATGATCGCTTGCTTGGACAACAGGGGGTTCTGAGACGAAGTGGGGTTGAAGTCGGAGGTGGGAGAGCCGCCGTCAACGAGGAATTGTTGCGCAGCGTAGAGCCCCGGGGAGTTGGGTGTGCCGTAAAAGACGTCAGCGGACTGTTTGAAGAACGCAAGGACGAAAGAGAAGCAGTCGGGGTCAAACTGTGGGTAGGGGTGAGCGAAGCGAGTGTGAAACGCCAGGGCAACGTACGTCAACTCCATACAGCTCCTCAAACTCGTCATTGTCTCCGCCATCGGAAAGCATGGCGCTCTGCCGACTGAGTACGAGACCGTTTGGGAAGAGACAGAGCAGAATCGACTCGGGGAGGTTCATGATTGTCTCCCTGTCAACTGTGAATCGCTTCCCTCGGAGGTCGAGCTGGAGACGGGTCAAGAGCTGGGGCTGAAGATGCATAGGCGCCACAGGTGTCTGAGACACCTGCGTTATTGGGGATCCTGAACCCTGCATGGTGGGCGGGGGGTGGTCGTCGACGCGGTGAACGGTGGACTGGGAAGGATGATGGCGGTCGCGTGTGGAACCGGATTGGGAAATTAGCTCCCACGATCGCATCGCAAATCTCGCGACCGCTTTTCGCATCTCCTTAGCAGCGATGGTGAGATAAGGGGGAGTTTACTCGGACAGTCCTGACCCCTAGTTCGGCATGGGAGAGCATGTTGGGCTTGGGGTTAAGGAACATGCGGCGTACTTGCAGCATGGGAAAGCGTCCGTGACCGGAAGAGATTACGGTCACCATCTCAGATCTCAACAATCACGAATGGGATGTATGTGGTAAGATGCTTATCGACGCACGCACACTCGGGCGTGGATGCTAGCTGCAATGGAAGATGGCTTTCCGGTTTGCGATCGCTTCCTCTCTCTCGGTCGCTTTCTCAAACACGCAACTGACGATTGCATTAGCTATCACTTTGATCCGGAACAGTCTTCACTTCTGGGCGAGGGCGCAAAAAAAAATAAAGTTGAAGCTCTGGGCATTCGCGGAGAATCAATGTTTTTGCCACCCGCTCGTTCACCTTATATACCTCACTGATTGTCCGTCCCGGGCTCCCGCACTACAGCGGATCCTTTCCCTTTAGAATGATTGCGACCTCACTTCTCCTTTTATGAACCCCCTTGGTCTTCCACTGCTTCCCTCGACAGCTGGTCCAGATGACCCCGCCCTCCGCTGCTATCGATGCCATCTTCAACCGTCCCAGAGACACCGTCGCTATTCTATTCTTGATCGAGGATTCCAGCTACATGGTCCCCCTCTGGCAGCGCTTGAGGGACTCATACTTCCCACCTCTCCTCGCCGCAATCGAGGGTGCGAACCCCTCCGCTTCCGTGTGTCCGTTCGCTCCTGCTCTCCCTCTCCCACTAACCATTACCGTCCAGGCCGAGGCTTTGTGGATGTCTGCCTCGGAACACACCCCGTTCAGACCCCCATTTGATCCTCGTCCTCGCCGAACCCCGCGCTGGGACGATATCCCCGCTATTAACTTCACTCCGCACGGTGGAACCCCGATTTCCCCCACCAGTGTTTCAAACGCGATTGAGGTACGTCAAGTTCGTTTCCGTCGCTTACGATCTGACACATGACTTCTCTTTAGGCACTGTCGGCAACCTTTGGCCATGGGCCCGCAACCCGCCATCTCGTTATTGTTGCGGCGATGAACCCCACACTGGGTCCGCACGGAACTCTTGCGTGGACCGCCGCGGTGGAGCGGTTGCATCAAGTATGTAAACTTGAAGCGACCTGAAACGTTTCTCATCGCCCGCTCCATTTAGGAAGAAATTCGGGTGCACCTGATCGTCCGATCCCAGTCCGCGATGGACGGGCTAACTCCTTTGTATTGGGAGCTGGTAAGTTTGCTGATTCTGGTGTCCTGAGCAATCTCAATTGAGTGCGACCTTAGATTGGCAAAGGACATGTTTATCAGTCCTTCGCTGACGACACTCAGTTCGCGTTCTACCTGAGCGATTTCTACGGTGCAATAGGTTTTTTGGTTTCACTATGCACTCGGGCCTCCCACTGACAACTTCTGGATCAAACCTTGCAGACAAAGGGAAAGGGTCGGCCGCAGCTGACCGAGTTCCCAATTCGGGATTGCAATCGACCACCACGTCCTCCAACGGGTCCTCAGCGTCTTCCGTTGATAAACCCAGTTTGGTTTATCAACTCCAGAAGATAAACGGCATGGAGAAGAAGCGACGGTCGAGGACCCGGAGAGATCAGCCAGCCACGAACAAGCCCGGTCAACCGTACCAGAAGAGCCATCCTCACCCTCGAACTAACCCTTCGACGGCCCAGCAGCCGACATCTCCTGATCCCTCTGGTCGCTCCCCATCTAGGCGCAAAGGCACCTCGCGCGTCTCGAGAGTCGAGGCATCCTCCTCTCGTTTTGACAATCCCCCGCCCAGGACCTCAGCAGATGACCACAGACCGGCATACTCCTCAACCACTTCCCCCTCCCGGAGCTCTTCCCCCTCTTCCCCCTATTATCCTAGCGCTGGGACCTCTTCTTCGTCTCCCGGGTCGAGGAACGTGACTCCTTTACGGGCATCGTTGCCGATGCCTACCCCTCCTTTCGATCACTTCCACCACATGGCTCTATCTACTCCGGATTCTCTTTCCCCATCGTCACCTGGCTACCATGAGCTCCAGAGCTATGGCCACGAACTTCCTGGGGATCTGAGATTGCAGTATCACGTGTCCCAGACGCTCCCCGCTGACGAGCCGCGTTTGGCAACAACACAGTTCAGCGATAGCTTTGGGCCCAATCGTTCGTGTTGGAATGAGCACGATAGACAGCAGGGGCGATTCGAATCCCCGATTTATCATCGTTCATTGGCATCGTACCCCCCCGGTCCCAGCGGCTCGGTTCCGCGATTGGCCCACCGGCCGGAGCAAACGACCATGACTTCGTCTCTTCCTCCGATGTCGCACGGGTTGGGCATTCCCCCTGCAGAACATCCCGGCGGGAGCTATTTTTATTCGGATTACGAGGACCGCGCGGCTGGTACGTCCTTACAGAATGTTTATCTCCTCACCGACCGCTCGTCCGATACGGATCCCTCGACCACCGCCCCGTACTATTCCTGATCACTTCTCCTGTGCGCGCGTATAGCTAACTGTATGGACACCGGGGTTGGTATGTACACACCAGGCTGCTAAGGGTTTTTCAGTATTTTATATCCCTCGTAGCATAGTAACACGACACCAGCCGGGATGGTATTCGCGAGTGGGAAATCAGCAGCATCATCAGAGAGCCTACCCGTTTTTGGATAGCCTCCGTCATCCTCAATCGTGTTTGTTATTTAACCTTATCTGCTGCCTAATCAGTCCCAATCTCAAAGAATGAAGGTACCAGTGGCTGAGATATACCTATCGTGATCACGCGGCCGAGCGCAGATTGGTGGCGCGGGGCTATTGGCCGGGCGTAATGAAGCCTATGTGACAGACTGTCTCACACACGTTCGGGTGCCATGGCCCGTGTCCGTGGCCGGGAGGTCAGGATGGGATGGTCGGATAAGCCGGGCCCAAAAGATCTGCTTCCGTCGGTCGGGTCTGGTTTGGCGGGTAAAAGAAGCGAGGGCGGAAGCAAATTACCCACCGGCAGTACACACGATCACCGTTGATACCCTCGCACCTTTTTGTCTCCCTGTGTCGTTGTGATTTGCCTATTCCGGTGACGTCTCCCGGAGGATCCGGTCAGTGCGCGAGCCGCTGGCTGCCGTACAGTGTCCGACCCTGAACCGAGACGCCCTGGGAATCCACACCGACTCCCCGGGAAACCCGCCAGATCGTATATCCGGCGACCCGAGGCTGCGGTGGCCTATCGAGACGATAGCCTCTGGGTCTGAGTTGCGTCTTCCTGGCTTCTGTCGGAACCCCCAGAAAACAGGAGACCTAGGCTTTGATGATTTTCATGATGTGAGGCAATCGCCACAGTCTAAGCCGTACGGGGAAAGTAAACAGCGGTCAACGGTAAGGTCCGATGACGAATCAGGCACTTACGAACACTTCCTGCCAAACCGCCGCCTGGCTTTGGGCCAAGAACACCAACGGCCGTTGGGCAGATGAACGCTTGAGCGCGGGGGCGACGGCCTCGCATTCGTTCACATTTTTTTCGAGAGATTTCGACCACCGAACCAAAGGTTAGCACCAAACATTTGTATGAAGCCCTGGTGCCAATCACCCAGGGTCCTGATATCGCCCTTCAGGACCGTTCAGAATAGACTTGTGGGGAATCTGCCGGCACCCCAGTACCGCAAGACCTCTGGGGCGGGACCTCGGTGATCGATGACGACTGCGGTGATGTCAATGAGCCCCACGAGACCATAAGTCCGAATGCTTAGTTCCTTGGCACACACATCCACCATGTCTGCGACCACAAAGAAAGCTATTGCTGTTGTTGCCGGAATAGGGAATGGAACCGGTACGAGAATGAATCCCTCACGGGACAATTCCTGTTGGCTGCCTCCATGTATTCACCCAATTACCTGCAGGTGTCGGCGCGTCGTCTGCGTAAGCATTTTGCCCGTCACCTGTCTGAGGCTGGTTAGACGGAGGTGCGTCTGACCTCTTTCAAATTATAGCCGACTTCTAGCAAAATCTGGGTTTCGCATCGCACTGATCGCGAGAAACCCAGAGCATCTCAAGTCTCTCGCGGTCGAAATCAACGCTGCTGGCGGGGAAGTGCGTGTTCAGCTGTCAGGGTTCCGAGATTTTCCCCATAGGCTTACCCCCCGCTGTCGGATGTCCGACACTTAGGCCGAGTCCTTCCCAATCAAGAGCTATGGGGCCGCGGACATCCAGTCCGCATTCTCATCCATCAACTCTCACTTTCCTTCCTCGGAGATTCGCGTAGCGATCTATAACGCTGGGGAAGGCGCGTTCAAGCGGTTCCTCGACTTTACGGATGAAGAGATCGAACGTTCCACCACCACTGGAATCGTCGGTCCCTTTGCGTTCTCGAGGGCTGCGATAACAGCTTTCCAAAAGAACGAGCTCTCTGATCCCGTAAAGCATCCGAGTGAAGGTGCACGCAAGAAGGGAACGCTAATCTTCACCGGTGCCACTGCCGCGTTGAAGGGCAATACGACCACTAGCATCTTCTCTGCCACGAAATTCGCCCAACGAAGCTTGAGCCAGAGCCTGAGCAAAGAATTCGGACCACAAAACATCCACGTTGCGCACGTGAGTGCCTCTTGATTTCCTATGCACGCTCCGAATCGGCCTCATGATAAAGACAGTCCATCATCGATGGAAACATTTTGACTGACAGGATCCGAGCTGTGAAGGATGATCCACAATGGGAAACAAACAGCGATGCTCGTCTACACCCGGACAGCATCGCAAAGGCGTACAAATACCTTGTGGAGCAAGATTCTTCCGCGCTCACCTGGGAACTCGACCGTGAGTGTCACCATCAGCGTGACGGACCTGATCTTTTGCTCACTTTTAGCCTCGTTTCCAGTTCGCCCCGCCCACGAGAAGTGGTGAATACATCCTTTACTTTGGATGATACTATGCAGCTATGTAACAATCACGAGTCTATCCTCTCGGGCGCCTGTACAATATGTAGCTTGAATCGAACCTTCTGTTTTGCGCCCACACTTCCCACGATTCAATGGATGAGTTCCATGCCAACGTACGTGCTGCCTCCGTTTTCCATGCTCTTGTTGCCAAATTTCGCATGTCCCGGTGATCACCCAGGTGTATGATGGTGTGCGCCAGATCCCCACTGGCAAAGTAACGACCTATGGTACCCATTCCAATTCACCGCCCAAAACGCGTTTCAAATAGACAAGCCAACAGGGCATATCGCGAAGCTTGTCGGAAAGCCGACCTACTCTCGTCACGTTGGGCAAGGTCAACATTCCAAGCAATGGGTTTAATCGTTCTCTACGGCTCAACTGACCCCGAATGTGTCCCAGCTCTGAAATGGTTGTCACCCGACATTGACCCTCCCGTGCCCTGGCAAAGAGTGATAGCTTCTTCTGGCGTAATCAGTTCCCGAGGACCTGGGACGGATGGCGCGCAGCGGCAACGCGACGCGCTAGAAGCCGAGGGCGTCCAAGTCACCAACGGCCGAACCGGAGAGATGAGGGTTGACTTGCGGACGTACGGCTGGTTTCCAAACGCGTTGGAAGGGCAAGACAGTGGTGAAAGCGATGCAGATGTATGAATATGTCGTATCCGAAAGCGAAATCTACAATGCGAACGGAGAGATCTGCGTGTATGCTCTCCAGCCGCAGTGCTTTCTACCTCCCCCCTCCGCGCCGCCTCCTCGACGACACCTTCTTCGTTTTGGTGATCGTCTTGACAATGGTATAGGAGCCATCCGTGTCACTGCCTGAGCTCCACTCATCCGGCCAACGGTCTTTTTTCTGCGGGTGGGCCTTTGGCATCCCCGGATTATTGTCCAGACCGTGTGCGAGGGGGAGGGTCCTCAGGAACGACAGCCGCCAGAGCTTGCAATCAGGGTGGTCCTGCGGGTACCTGTTCCCGAGCTGTATCTGCGTGTGACACGTTGTGTTAGTCTCGGTTCACTTGTGAATCGTTAGGGTGCGCACAGGTGTTCCACCACGGCCGTCTCTCAGATCCCAGACCGCTTCGGACCCAGGCCAAGAAATCCTACGTGGGGGCAAGGGTCAGGGTTTGGGTCGTGGTAGGAAGGTGGTCGACTAACCTAACCAAGCCTGGGTCATCGTGTTCAATCTGCACACTCCACGCGACAGGGTATTCGCTGGCAACGATCGGAACCCCAGCGCCGATACCCTTCTCGATTGTCAAATACAAGCCGCCAGAAACGTTTTTGATGGTCCAGCCCTTGCCCAGCGGCGCAAATTCCCACTGCGATCGTTATTCAACCAACCACGACTCGCGCCAATGGCCAGGACTTTCACTTACTTGCTGATTGCCCTTCCCGTGGTACTGAAAGCCAACTACAGACTTGCGGTCAACTTCGTTGAGATCAACCGTCGCTCCCAGGAGGTCGTTCTTGATCTCGTAGACCCCAGGCTCGATAGAGGTCGGACGACCGGGCGATCCGATGAGCGACATTCCATCTTCAACGTGCGGGAATCCGGGATCGATGATCGGTTGAGGTGCGGGGTAGTTCATGGTCGCCGAACGGCTGGAGTACGTGCGTGCTGGACCGGGAGATGGTGGGTTCGATTGTTGGTTGAGCATTGGGAACGGGGGAGTGTTGTGCGGTGGTGTGTCGGGGGTTCCGAAACGGACCGGGGTCTGGAATGTTGCGGCTGGGATGGTGGCAGACTTGGTCGACGAGTATCCTCCTGAGCGATGCATGTCGTCGAGGCGAAGCATCAGATGAGATTGGTAGTAGAGCGGGAAGCAGAGAGGAGAACCGAAGGACTTTATAACAATTCGGTGATCCTTGACCGTCAGACGTCTAATCGATCTTATGGTCCGGCTCTCGAGGCTTATGACCACACAGATGGAAATTTTGCTTTGTATCTACAATCAGTCTCTTTTTTTTTTCTCCCCTTCCGTTGGGATCATCGGACCGGAGTTGGCGGAACGGATCAGACGGAACAAATCAGGATTATCTGGGGTTGGCTCCGGAACGCTGTGGATTTCCACGCGTTGGCAGCGTGGTACATTCAACCTGCCCTTTACCACCACAGGCGCACGTAGAGTATGAACGGTCCCCCGCCCAAGCATACGATCTTTGAGGATGGGAAGTTGAAGCCGGGGTTGTACAAGATCCAGAACCTCGTTAGCAAGACTTATCTTGACATCCACGAGCACTCCATGAAGGTCTGTTGTCGACCCGCCTCTACCCAGGAGAAGGGTGACGGTATCGTGCGCACCCCTTGTTTCCCAAACTTCTCTCTGGCAAACCGGGTCTTTACAGTGGGAAGTCCTGCCGCTTGGTGGCGGTTATTCAATTCGTATGGTGGTAGTACATTCGAACGGTTTGGGTGCTCGCTGATCTACTTACACGGCGTCGTAGGAGCGCCCTGAACTCGCGGGGAAACCCGGCCTTTTCTGTACCGTGAAAGAGGGGTTGGGGAACGGGACCCCCATCTGCGTCTCCCCCTTCCCGGTGGCATGGAGTATAAAGGCCGCAGAAGAGGAGATATACAAGGACCGGGAATACGTCCGGTATGTACGATGATGCGGTCCCATACCAAGGCGTTGAAGGGTTTCAGTGTCTTCTGGGGTCAGAAGAATAATACGTCTTGGGACCTTGAAAGCGATGGGTCCAGCAAAGATGGAACGAAAGTATGGTCCATTCGCTCTCGCGATCCGTACAGACCTGATGCGAAAGTTTCATAGGTCCAGCTAATGGGTGATGAGAGGATCCTTCCTTGTCGTGCATGGAAGTTTACCCTCGTCAAGAGCGCCAAGGGCGACGCGGGGCCAGGACTCCAGGCCCCGACCCCTGGAGGTAATAACCCCCCTCTGTACGAACGAGAAGCTTGTTGCTCGTGCACTCACCATGATGTGGAGACCAAGGATGACGATGAGGAGCTTGGCACGACAGTGACTGAGGTTACGACGGTAACCAAGACCACTCGCAGGAAGTACCGAGTGACTGAATTAGGAGAAGAACTATGAATAGGATGTCCTATGTTCGATAGTATATGTTGACTGCGTTGACTGCGTTGACCGCGTTTAGGTACGAATGTATTTCCGACTGAGGCCCGCCGCAGTGTGAGTGGATATTGATGTCGTTCATTGGGTTGGGGGTCCGAATCACAGTTGGGGATGGAACACACGGAATACGGTTTGACCAGGACCAAATTCCAGAAACTTGCATTGTGCCTGCCGCGATAGACTGCCAGCCCGCTCCCCTTGTCACTCGTATACGCTGCTGACTATCCTAGCCGGGGCACATGAAGAAAAAATTGCATGGCGGGAACCAGAGCGTCAGGGACTCCCGCTTCTACAGTCACGCGCACAGTGGCAACTCGTGAAGCTGAGCTCCAGGAAAGGCATGACAGATGGGCCCATCTAATCCAAAACATTCTCCCTGTGCATACGATAGACGCTGAGCTAACCCAACGGCAGCCATAATTCCCTGTCATCCGCGCACAGTATGCGGTCGATTGAAGTGTGGCTTGGCATGCCACAAGGAAAAGGGACCGGGAATGGAGGCGATCTCCCCAGAGATCAAGCATGGGGCCGCTGCCCGTAATCGGTAGTAGGTTACCGAGACTCAGGATTTGGTCGCCAGGGATCTCCCCTTCTCCTCGAATTTCAAAGGCTCGGGCGGCATCCTAGAATCCAGGCACAAACGACCCATTAACTTGTCTGATCCAACGTTCTTCGGCGATTATGAAGTCAAGCTGCGCTGGCCAACGAACGCGTCGCCCCATTCTATGCGTTGACCTACTTCTCCGTTCAATTAAATTGCCAAAACCGCAGGGCAACGCTTTGGATATGTGGATGCCAAGCGGCGATACCGGTGTGTTTCCAGACAAGCTAACAACCGCCCTCTGTTTTTAACGTATCGGGCCGAGGAGGCGCAATATGCACGATGTTTCCAGTTTACCAACGCGTGCCCTCGAAACGGTGGTTGTCCGTGAACGCGTTCTAGGCATCCACCATCGCGGGCGAGTCCTGGGGTAAACTCGGCTCCTCGGACTGGAATGGGTTGCATAGGTCCGCGCTGGCGGGCATCCAAACAATCACATTTGTTTGCGGTTTGCACGTGGGACCAGAGGTGCTGTTGTTAATCTGGGGGAAGCCGTTTTCGATGGTCACCCAACAAACGCCTTATGACCCGCCTCCCCCATTGCCCCCGGTGCTCGCACCGCTGTTGTCCGTAAACACCCATCCGAACTTCGCGACCTCCTCATATCGCTTACCGAAGTAGCGCTCGCCTTCGTATATCCAGTGGATGAACCCAGCGATGCAATCTCGCATGGCACTGGCAACCGTGACGGCATCTCCGTTGTCATCGGTCCCCGCGGTTAGAGACTTGTAGCCGTGAATGAAATTTCCAACCTCGGATTGTATATCCCGTCGGATGTCGCTCACAGCCGCTTGCAGGGTGAAACCCCGCCCATCTAGGGAGTGGCACACCATGCATCGGTCAGACTCCTGAGGGTGTCTGGAAGTGTATGAAGCGAGGTCCTGCCGGGTAGGTCAGGTCTCCTGCAACGAGAATTGTTCCCTCTACCAAATTACCTGAGACCACATCACAATATTCGTTGTGCATCTCCAGAGAGTTGCAAGTGGTGGAACATCGATGATCTCATCAGAGAACCTGCGGTCATACGCGTTCTCGAGGACGGACAAAAATTCAAGGAGGCCTGGATAAGGTATTTGTGCATTCGCCTCTCGGGACGAGTAAAAGGACGAAAGCAGGTTGCTCGTGAACCGTAAGAGAATATTGCCGCCCGAAGTGGTAGGCAAGGAGCGTTCCAACTCTTGAGCCTGCCTTGCTCGCATGGAACCGGCTACTTCGAGAAAGTGTTTCGGGTTTGAAAGGTTGGAACCCGACGTTGAACCACTATGCGCCGTCGCCGATTCAGAGCTCTGAACACAGGTTCCACGCAAGGAACATACCTAGTAAGCCATTGAGACGATGGGGTTTCCGTATAAACGTGCCCGTCGTTCGCCAGGAACGACAGTGCACAAAGCTTGCTGATACGGAGGAGTTGCGTGGGGTCGATTGTTGGGAAGCAGAGTGAACACAAGAGGTCGAACCTGTGTTCAGAGAATTCTTCTGCTCTCGCGGTATCATCGCGAAGTGATCCCTGGAGCCACTCCCGAAACTGCGCGCTAACTTTGGCGCAATGCTTATTTACGCGCAAGTCAAAATCAATAGTGGGAAGAACGAGGCGAAGGTCCTGGATGTGATAGGAAGACATTGGATAGGGATGGAAGCCTAAGCGCTGGGCTTCCTCATTCTTGCCAGCAGCGTTGATGAAGAGCTTGATCGTTCTCGTCTGGGTGTTCGGAATCCATGCCATCGGCCTGTACTTGTTCACCAGGGGGTTCCTCTTAACTCGCCTATCGCTCTCACAAACCAACACCCACGATGAACCCTTGACACCCACACACAACAGAGTCGTCATCCTCATTATCGACGCATTGCGCTTCGACTTCATCACCCCGAACCCTCCACAACCACCTTCACCACATCACCACGGTATCCTGAAGTTGCCAGCCCAACTGACAAAGGCGCAGCCCGGGAACTCCTTCATATTCAACTCTTTCTCGGACCCTCCGACTGCAACTCTCCAACGCATCAAGGGTATCACAACGGGATCGCTGCCAACGTTCGTCGACGTTGGAAACAGTTTTGGAGGTTCTGCGGTGGATGAGGATTCTATCATAAATCAGCTTCAGCTGAGCGGCAAACGAGTGCGTCCATCGGATATTTGTTCCAGATCACGCCTTGCTAACATTGGGGTGCTTTCAGATCGCTTTTATGGGGGACGACACGTGGATGACAGTGTTCCCCACCTCCTTTGAGCCTAACAAAACCTTCCCATACGACTCGTTCAACGTCGAAGATTTGCATACGGTGGATGAGGGTGTTATCCGGCACCTATTCCCACTCCTCGAAGAAAAGATAAAATCGTGGGATGTTATAATCGGCCACGGTCTAGGCGTTGACCATGTTGGCCACCGTGTTGGACCCGACACGCCAACAATGGCTGCGAAGCTGGAGCAGATGAATGATCTCCTCACGCGGGTTGTGGAGAGGCTGGATCAGGACACGCTGCTCGTCGTGTTGGGAGATCACGGGATGGACACTCGTGGCGACCATGGTGGGGATGGGGAGTTGGAGACTTCTCCCGGAATATGGATCTACAGCAAGGGTGTCCCGTTGGCGGGAGAGGCCCTGGCAGAGATCCCCCCACTGCTCCAACCGACCACGAAATTCCCTGGCGCACCCGTGGCCCATCGCCACGTTCAACAAATCGACCTCGTTCCAACACTATCTTTACTCCTCGGCCTCCGGATTCCATTCAACAACCTTGGGGCGGTTATCCCCGAGTTGTTCAGCCGTGGAGGGGAATACCAGAAGGCCCTCCGGACCAATGCCGCTCAAGTCAAACGGTACCTTGACACATATAGGTCGAGTTCCGGTGGAGGCGAACTGGATGGTGTTCAGCCCAAGTTGACGGAATTGTGGTCAGCAACCGAGTCAGCAGTTGGTTCAGATGAGGAGTTGGTGGCATTACAAAACTACATCCGCTTTGCTCTCGGTGCATGCCGGTCATTGTGGGCGCAGTTTAATGTCACCCTCATGGTGTTTGGGTTGATAATCCTGCTACTCGGCCTTGTGGCCTCGTGGGTGCTCTATGACCGGGTTGGGAAGATTAATCATGACATTGAAACATGGTCGGCGAAAGTATTCGTCAGGAATGTCAAGGCGTCTGTTCACATCGCGATCCTGGGACTCCCCTTGGGCTTCTTGACGTCGGCGGGTTACTTTGAAAGCGCATTATTCGGGCTCGCAACCGGTGCCTCCTTCCATATCGTTCGCCACCTCAAGCCGACCCTTTCATGGAAACAGCTGCAATCACTCCCACTCTTATTGATTCTCCACGCGCTTGCATTCTCCTCCAACTCATTCACGTTTTGGGAAGATCACCTCCTTACCTTCTTCCTGGCGACTTCCATGGTACCGTTCGTCATCGTTGGGTTTACTGCCCCCACTTCAAGACTCCGGTATCGAGTCATTGGGTTCAGTGGACTCTTCGTTATCTGTACTCGATTGATCGGCTCCAGTACCGTGTGTCGTGAAGAACAACAGCCTTATTGTAGTGTCACCTTTTTCTCCTCTTCCTCCCTTCCGACACCGCCACTCCTCATCGCTATCCTCGCTCTCCCGGCGGCGCTTGGCACCCCTTCCATTATTCGACGATTCCTCTCAATATCCGCATCCTTCAATGGAATATCCAAGGTCGTGTCGCGTGGTGTACTCCGACCAGGGTTGACACTGGGCGCCGCGTGTTGGATCCTCGAGTGGATGGAATCGACGGAAATTTGGGGTCCGAGTTGGTCCCCGACGTTCCGTACCGCCAGAACGGCGATGGGATGGGTTTCCGTGTTCCTCCTCTCAATTGTTGGTCCCCTCCTGTGGTACATTGTCCCTGCGTCCCTGCATGTTACATCGGAGCAACGGGTTGGTACTGTAGACAAGAAGGTCACCGTGCTCGGATTCGCCAACGCGTATGGAGCGCCGTACCTCATTTTTTGGAGTCTGTTCTTCGGACTCCTATACGTCGCCACCCAATTGACGGGCCAGGTCGTGCTCGCGACCACCGTAGTCGCTCTCCTCGCATATGTGGAGGTCGTGGATAGCGTCCGGGATGTTCACGGATTCGCTCAAGCGTTCGATACCGCAAATCCTTCAGCTGTCCTAGACGTCGACGCGATGGGCATACGCTCACAAGGGGTCAAATTTGCGGAGATCATACCCCTTGCCCTCCTTGGGCTCCACGTTTTCTACAGTACCGGACACCAATCCACGATATCTTCCATCCAATGGAAGGCAGCTTTCCTCTTGACTTCTACACTCCAATACCCCACCTCGCCCGCTCTCGTCATTCTCAATACGTTCGGTCCGCAGTTCCTCCTCGCACTCGCTAGCCCTTTGTTAGCGACATGGAACGTTTCACCCACCACGTCGAAGGTGACCGCCGGCTCGGAGTCAAGCCTTGTCGTAAAACGAAACGCCTTGAAAGCTGCATTGGGGATGATGATCTACTTCGAGGTCCTGCTGATCGGGAGCGCGGCCAGCGCCGCGATGTTGAGGAGACATCTGATGGTTTGGAAGGTCTTTGCGCCAAGGTTCATGGCCGCTGCTGCGGGAAGTCTGGCTGTCGACCTTGCGGTCATCTTTGGGGTGGGTGTGGGCGTTTGGCGGATAGAGCCCTGGATATCCAATATGTTCAAGGGTCGGACTTGAGATTAGCAAGCTCGGCTGTCCTCTAACGAAAGTATTATATGTAGACCGTAATAGATTTATCCGGTCGCACTCTAATGATCACTCTGCCACTGCCTCACCCATTAGCTTTGACATCACATCACTCCCATCTTGCTCCGTTGGCCCATTGAAAACAGCAAAAGCGGCAGTAGCTTTCGTGTTGATTTCCTCCAAATCGACACCAGCGGAGTTCCAACCCTTTCCGCGGTGGGCCATCTCGTCAAGGTTCCTGTTGAGCAGCATCTCGAGCTCTTGGTCGCTCAGAAGGACTGTCTTCTTCCCCGCTTCGCCCTTTGGGACTACCTTGATCTGTTCACCTTCGAGGCGTAAGAGGTCCGCGGCGATTTGGGCCATCGTCTGTTGTTTGGTTGCTGGTTTCTCCGCCGCCATGGTTGGAGCCCGGAATTTACCTGTCGCAAATGCGTTCGGTCACATTTTCGTGGGTGCCTCGGAGAGGAACGTACCCTTGGCGATGACCAAAGTTTCTAACTGTCGCTTCTCCGTTGCCCGTTGCATGATTTTTGTCTCGATGGTGTGATTAGTGACCAACCTAAAAACGAGGACAGGTTTCGTCTGTCCGATTCGGTGGGCTCGATCCTGGGCTTGGAGGTCCATCTGGGGATTCTGTGGTGCGTATCCCCGTCAGCAGAGGGGGTGGGATTTCAGGGACACTTCGCTCACCCAATCCTGGTCGTAGAAGATCACAGTATCCGCAGCGACGAGGTTGAGGCCCATACCCCCGGCACGCGTGCTCAGTAAGAACAGTCGAGGTGGGTTCTTCTCGCTCTCTGAAGGGCCCTGGAAGAGGGCAACTTGTTCTGACCTGCCTGAGGCGGGGGTTGATCCGTCGATTCTGCACAGAGACCAACCCTTAAACTCAGTTGCCCAGTCCTACCAAGGATGTCAGGTCACAGATACATCAACTCAGGTAAGGAACGGACCTCGATGATGTCGAGCATCATGGTAAACTGACTGAAAAGGAGAACTTTATGGCCCCGAGCGAACAGTTCGTCAAGAAGGCGTTCCAGCATCATCATCTTTCCACTAGCGTGGACGAGGTCTTCGTTGATGACGGGCTGTCTGGTACGTTCGTCCACGGGCCAGTCGAAAAGGAAGGGGTGGGAGCAGACTTTGCGGAGCTGCATAACGGTGTTCTGCAGCTTCATGTTGTTGATTTTCTTGACTAGAATGAACAATACCGTTAGTAAGGTAACATGAGCGGGGACATAAGGCCCACCCTTAGCTTGTAGCTGGTGCTTGCGACCAAGTTCCGCCAAATCTTCCTCCTTCTTCCGCTTTGTCTTTTCGTCGAGTTGACCTGATTCTAAGAGTTTGAAGTATTCGTCGTCGTCGCCATCTAAAACGTCAAAGACCATCTGCTCCGCCTTTCCGCTCTTATACTTGGCGCTCCTAAGCTTCATTGGACCATCGTCGACCTCGACCGCCTCCTGGTGCTTCCCCTTCTTGCCACTCATCAAATACGATCTCAGCCCTCCGTCGACGACTGCGTCGTAGATCTCCCTTTGCGTCTCCGTGAGCGGGGCGTATATGAGGTATTCTTTCTTCGGGGGTATCGAATCCTTCTCCACGTCAACTTTGAGCCTCCGGAGGAGGAATGGCTTGATAATAGCTTGTAGAGTGCTGACGATCTCAGCAGACCGCTGAGAGGACAGCTCGGTTTGTGTGGTCGAGAGGTTAAACCTATCACGGGTTGTTAGCAGCGTCCGGGAAGGCGTACACTTGCCTACCATTCTTGAAAAGAGTAGAGGTCGTTGAAAATGTCGGGAAGAATGAAGTTGAGTAGTGACCATAACTCAGACAAGTTGTTCTGCACGGATGACATGAGCGGGATTCATAATCGCCATAGAAGACTTACGTGCAGTGGCGTCCCTGTTAGAATCATGCGACCTGCACTCTCGTATTGTTTGATCTCCTGCATCAACTTACAATCCATGTTCTTTAAACGATGGCCTTCGTCGACCACGATGAAACCCCACGGATAACGAGCCAAGTGGGCACGGTCCTTGATGATTATGTCGTACGTTGTCAGCACCACAGGGAACTCGTTCCTTAACGCTCGTTTGTGGATCGATTCTTCCGTTTCGTGAATGACGGGGGGCTCCCCGTTTTCGTCGGCGGGGGGCGATGGTTTCTTTTTATGGGTCGAGCTCTGCACCTTCATCACAGGTCGGCCTTTGCCCTTCCTTCCGCGGCGGGTCGGCTGAGGTTCTGGCTCCTCATCCTCTGACTCCTCGTCTTTAGGTATGAGGTCGAGACTCATGTCAGTGTTCCGCATCTCGGCTCGCTCCTGCGGAGTTCCGTGATAAACGCAGACAGGAATCTACGGGGATGAGATGGAGTGATGGAGGAAGACGCAATGACTTACCTCCGGAGAAAATTTGGAATATTCCTGTTTCCAGTTGTGTAAGACACTAAGGGGGCAGACGACGAGGAAGGGGTTCCTCATACGGCCGCGCAAATAAGCTGAGAATGCTATCGTTTGGAGCGTCTACGCGGCTGTGAGGGTTGGAGAAAATACACGTGGTACTGCGGCCGTACCTTTCCCAGACCCATATCATCAGCAAGTATACCAGAGATACCGTTCTCGTGGAGGCCAGCCATCCAGGCGACTCCCTCGAGTTGGTATTCTTTCAGTTTAGTTCCAGTGACGAGCTGAGGTTGCCTAAATATCGTCGTATCATTCTCATCAACTTCCAATTTGATCTTCTTCTTTCCAGAGGATGACGACTTTGTCTCCTTGCGTCGACGTTTCCCCTTCCTGGCACCGGGAGAATCTTCGGAATCCGAGTCATCCTCCTCCATCTCAACTTGGCGTTGACGCTGCAAAGTCAAGTCCATCCTTTGCCTTAGCAACTGAGCGTAAGCTGCAGATTTCTTCAGCAGGAATTCCAGCCGAGTCCAGCGATCGACCTCATCCCCTGGTTTCTTGGTGGGGTGTTAGCGGTTGTGACAGGCTGAGGAAACCTTGGTGGCACACCTTCTCCTCTGCTTCATGGTCGTCCACTGATGATCCCTCCCACTCCTATAATCCGAAACCAGCTACAATTAGACCTCCGCGGACCGCGCAGGAGGGGTAGATACGCACTGCACCGTCTGTGGCTGGCGGAGACGAAACTGTTGTACTTGGAGGGAAGTCGGCATCCGTCGCAGCCAAAGAGGCGGGGGAGGATGGAGTTGCGGACATCGGAGAGGGTGGGCGGAAACGGCGGACGGCTGGGTATTAGGCGCTTGTAATGAACGACGCGACGGTCACGTGTGACTCATCGCGTTCTTTCCGCGTGACCTCCGCCACCGACGGTCCATCCATCCCAATGCCTCCAAAAGAGAAGGCCGTCAGTGCAGGCGTAACGGCCGAGTCTCAGCAAAACGCAGCAGGATCAGATGGGATCTACAACTACGAACTCCCGAGATCGCTCGTCGCAAAAATTGCAAGGGCATCAGTGCGTGAATCTGGCCCTGTGTGGATCTCAGGTGATAAACACGCGCAGGTTCCAGATAACTGCAAGTTTCAGAAAGAAACCATTCTCGCACTTTTGAAAGGCTCTACGGTCTTCATTAATTGCTTGGGTACGTGTCTATTCGCATGATCATACCAAACTCTCTTGATTCGACCACTATCCCAGCCGCCGGGTATGTCACACCTGTAACCGGTTCACGCCTTTTCTGAACTCGACTCAGCGCTCACGAAATAGCCAAAGGAAAGCAACACAAGAGTATCTCCGCTTCTGATGTTTTGAAAGCGCTCGAACATCTGCAACTCGGAGACCTCGTTGGACCTCTCCAAGACGAGTTACCCAGTTGGTTTAACAACTAAGCGATGTCCGTTGCTCTAACCATCTCTCCAGTATACCGCGAACTTCAGAAATCTGGCCGTAAATCTGCGGGTGCGAAAAGCAAAGCGTCCACTTCGACGTCCGCGACGGACCCTGCAAGCTCTATGGGTCCACCCCAGTCTATACCGAAGAAAGGAAAGGGGCCTGCCGTCGTTGTACCGATGTCTGAGGACGAGGACGGAAATACTCAGGCACAACCTGCTGAGGTTGACATGGATATCGATGCTGAGATGGACGATGTGGAGGAAGGTGAAGAGGCTGACGCAGTCGGGAGCCAAGGAGAGGAGGAGGGAGAGGAGGAGGAAGACGAAGGGGACGAGGGGGAGGAAGAGGAGGAACTCGTTGATCAGATGACGGTGGAGGATGAAGAACTCCGGCAAGACACCAAGGGACTCGATCTGCGCAACCCACCGGCTGAGGTAGAAGAGGACGTCTGACCCCGCCAGGTATGTCTCTGGACCCCGGTTCACCGAAACCACTTGGGTTCGCTTAGGGGGAGCCTGCGAGGTGATCGCAGCCTGGGGTAGTGTACACCGTTTCTGTCGTAGCTATACCTCGGTGGGCGGCTGCTTGCGCAGCACCGTCGCTAAGTCGCAACGCCGATTCTTCCACGCTTCAACTGTTTCCCCTCTCCCTTCATACAAGCCATGTCTCCTATAGGGCGGTACGTCGTCCTTGTGGTTGTCATTCTCGTGAGTATCGTCTGCGACCCAAACCCACGCCTCGCCGTTGATCATGACGTCTTCCGTTCGGCAGATCAGCTTCCACTTCCTCCTTTCCGTCACCCACCAAGAATACGGTCGCGTCACTTCAATCTCGAACATCAAAAGCAAGTTCACCTCCACTCCTCACGAATATGTTCCCGACAAGTACTACATCCCACCAAATTTCAATGCAAGCAAGCCCTTGAATGTCCGGAGAGCCAACGCTACGATGGTTATGCTGGCCAGGAACAGCGACCTGGACAACGCAGTTCGCAGTGTCAGGCGGATCCAGGACCGGTTCAACGAGAAGTTCCAGTACCCGTGGGTTTTCTTGAACGAGGAACCGTTTACCGACGAATTCAAACAGTGCGTCCTTGTGTGTTGGCTGTCTCGCCCTACCCCTGATAGCCTGAATTTAGACGTGTCTCCAACGTCGTTTCCGGCGAAGTAGATTTTGGGTTGATCCCCCACGACGACTGGTTTCAACCCGATTGGATCGATGAAGAGAAGGCTGCCGAGGGGAGGAAGAAGTTGGAGAATGTCATCTATGGCAGTAAGTGCCCGCCAACGTCCATCAACGCCCGCCCTGAACCATCTACAGCCAGCATCTCTTACCGCAACATGTGTCGATACAACTCGCGAACCTTTTACAAACATGAGCTGATGCAGAAGTATAAGTGGTATTGGCGAGTTGAGTAAGTTGCTTTTACGCCTTGTGTATCTATAGGAGTTCTGAAAAGTGTTTAGGCCGGACGTTCACTTCCACTGCGATGTTGACTTCGATCCGTTCTTATACATGGAGGACAACAAGAAGGTTTACGGTATATACTCACATCTTGCTTCTTACCTTCCTCTTACCAACTCTTCCGCCCCTCTCTAGGCTTTACCATCACAATGTATGAGTACAAGGCCACGATAGAGACACTGTGGCAAACTACAAAAGGTATCCCACTCTTGTCGCCTTACCTGGGATAGAAACCGACCGGACATGGGAATCAGACTTTTTGAAAGCGCACCCCGAACACCTAGTCGAAGGGAATGCCATGGGTTTCATCTCCGACAACGGTGGAGTAGAGTATAACCTCTGTCATTGTAGGTCGCCCACCCTCATTTACCCTCTGACCGCTCGCACTGACATCGGTTACCACGCAGTCTGGTCCAATTTCGAAGTCGCCGATATGGACTTCTGGCGCAGCCCAGCGTATACCGCTTATGTTGACTACTTGGAAGCTTCGGGTGGTTTCTACTATGAGGTCCGTACCAGTCCGCCCTCAGGCGTTCGCTCGGCGCGCCTTGACACCTGATTCATTAGCGGTGGGGCGATGCGCCAGTCCACAGCCTTGGGGCCGCTTTGTTCGCGCGCAAAGACCAAATACACTTCTTCGACGAAATCGGGTATGAGCACGCACCTTACCAGCATTGCCCCCGAGAGAAGAAATCATGGGAGAATGGAAGGTGTGGTTGTAACCCTGGTCGTAGTTTTGGTGAGTCCTACAGCATTCTCATGAGGGTCGACGACAAACCGTGCGGTTCACCGTTAGACTACGACGGCTACTCGTGTCTGAAGAAGTGGGATGCATTCACTGGCTACCAGCACACCCCATGGTGATTTCTTCAGTCGGTCTACCACTCTTTTCGGACCCCTCGAAATCGCGTCCCGAATTTTCTCTTGTGCTGGACACAGCCCCTAATCCTATGGCGGTGTAGCCTACACTCTCTTTTGGACTCCCCTTTGTTCCTTCTCCACCGCGCGCTATCAGGTGCGCGGTGAAGATCAGCATATAGATTGGTGAACATCACCCAGATGGTGATGCGCGCAGGCAGTACTGATGAAGTCAACGTCTAGAGCAGATGACATATTTCCATTTCTTGTATATTTTTACAACCGGCCGGGGTCACCAACCTGTATATGAAGCATGAAAAGTAATACGGCCATAACACAGACTGAAGAAAACATTTGGAACCATAAACATAGGAGGTTGGGGGTACAGGTAACTTGAAAACAGTGACCATCCTGAAGAACTAAGAAAAGCAGAAGTTCATGACCGGAAAGGGTGACTTGTCTTATGGCCAATGATCTTTTGTCCCTCCCCATAATGTCCCAGGGTTGCCACCGGGCCAGTTGTGATGGAATTTCGGATTGTGACCATCCCCCTCTGGCTGGTAACACCCTTGGAGCCCTGGTGTTTTCTTGTTTTCTGAAGCCTCTTGGGTCCTCTGGGTTCTTTGGGGTTTTCCTTGCATGGGGGGAGTGGAAATATTTGATTGATTTCTTTTTGTGCTCTGCTAGGGTCACAGTGTTTGCAAACACAAGGTTTGTTAACCCCTTGAGCATTCTCAAGTAGCCAATGCATATGTGGATAGAATTCCTGAGGTGATCTATAATCATGCTCTCCACCTAAAAGAAATGGTGAGCAATGTTGTATGCAGAAGGGGGAGAGGGGAGGGGGCCCCACCACGTAGATAGTGATCTCTTTGGGGGTGGTTACCTCCATCCTCCTGGCGCTCTATGGCAAAGAGTTTGTAGTTCATGGGAAAGTCTGCAATGCTGTATGCCCATGGGTCCCCAAATATGTCTGGAGGAGGTTGGTGTTGGAGCCCACTGGTGAGTGAAAGGACTGACATTTAATGTTCCCATGGATCATCAACAGACATCCCAGTTTGCCCAACCAAACTTGCTTTGCCTTTTCACCACCCTCTTCCCCACCCTTGAACCACCTTGCTCTTTCTCCATCACTTTGGCAGTTGATGTGGAGAATTGCTCTTGTTCCTTCCTGGTTGAGGGTCACATCAATATGGAGGGGTGTTGATTTTGTTGTGCCCATGTTCATGATGAGTGTTGTGGGAAGGTTGTTTCAGGGGGCATTTACACAGGCCCCCAGTATAAGTAGTCCCAGTCCCATGGGTTTAGTCAGCATGACTCATGCGCATTCATCTGGCCTTGATGTGATCAGCATGTGATTAATGTTGGCATGTGATGGGTGATCTCAATTTAACCAAATCCGGCCTAGGCGATTTGGTCGCGAACACCCTGGCACAAACTTGCCCATCTCGCGCAAATTGGAAAGAAACACATTCAGGACACGCGAACCTTGTTTGTATAGGAGTTGGTCACCCACGGGGCAGGTGTGGATGCACCAACAGCGGTCTGCAAACTCAGGCCAATTGCACCACCCCTAGGGGTCATCATGTGGCGTGCATGCCCTCGCCCAGCAGACCCACGTTCACCCAACGGGAAACAACACTCTAGAGGTCCTACACGAAAGTAGCGAAGGACAAAACCGTGTACAAGAATACCGACAGACTATGAAACCAATCCAAAACCGTGCAAGCGATCATCTGGGCAATCCCATCTCCTGACCAATTGCTTTTAGGCATTCTCGAGCGAGGGTACGAGCATCAAATTCGGCAAAGTCCTTCGTTTCCTCCTGCTCTTCCTGAGCGATACGACTCCGACCTTCGCCAGCGGAAGGTTCTGAAGGTGACGAAAGCCAGGCGGATGGTGTCTTGCGCGGGAGCGAAGCGATTTCGCAGAAAACGTGGTAGAAGTGGAATAGGTGTGCCTTGGACGACCGTCGGACAGCATCGGTGATGAGATCCTTTGGATCGAGTGACGTTTCGATTACTGTAAACTCTGGTGTGAGCGAAAGTAAAGGTGGAGTAGACCTATACATACACGGCTGGTGAACCGCATACTGAGATGGTGACGAAGACAGGGCGGCCCAGAGAGTCCCAGGCCAAAGGCGAAGGTTCAGGAGTTTTCTCAGGACGTACAACAGCTCCTCCTCCCGAGACCTGGAGCGATTGTTATTGTATGAGCGGTTAATCAGTAGCAGAAATACGTACCTTCGGAACGGGAGGGTGCCCCTCAGTTCTTCGTCCGCAATGTACCCCACTAGCGTGGATCGACACCTACTGAGGAGTAGGGGAAGGCAGATCGAGGCCACCCGCCTCCTATTTGACTCCCGGTCTGTTCGTGTTTAGCGGAAGAAAATCTAAACTGTGGTTGACCCTACCTTTTGCGATATCGGAACAGATCAAGAGCAATAAGTCAAAACACCAATATGAGAACCTCTCTCTTGGAACGAGCTTTCCGGACCTGGTGGTCCCAATCTCCGCCTCCGTGGTGTCTCCGCCCTTCCTTGACAACTTCTTACCATTATGGGACTTCGACTTCGATGGGTCCGGAGTGGTGGTACCAGGAGTCTTAATTTCTGGGTCATGACCATCATCGGGTTGTTGTAGTTGACTCCCAGAGTGCAACATCTTGCCAAGTTGCAGGATCAGGTAGTCGGGTACGCGAGGATCTCCTAGGTGTGGAACGACGTCTATCTCCAACGATGCAATTAGGGCGAGGTCAAAATTCTCCTCCGACTGTTGGGTTTCAAGCGGGAAACTCAACGCGGCGGAGCTAGGAAGGTGGGGCGATGAGCGAACGTTACGAGGTAGGGCTTTGGCCTCACCAGTCTGCGAGAATACCGCCTCTGAAGACTTCCAGGACTTGTCTCCAAATTCCCTCTATTCGGTCGTCGGATATTTCTGGCGATAATCGTCAGAGCTGCGGAGAATAGCCAGGACACAGAGACATACTATCGTCCAGGTTTTTGAGCTGTAGAGCAAATTCACGGATGATAACTAGGAACCCCGTCGTAGCGGTTTTCCACAAGGGAGGATCTTTCCCAAATTTTGATGGGGCCGGGCAATCGTACTTCAGCTTGATAGGGATCGAGTACGCCTACCGAACGGTGTTCAGCCTGTGGTTAAGCAGGTGGGGTACGTACAACTCACCGACAGGATGGCTTCCAGCGTTCCGTTGACATAGATCTCTGGGTTTGCCTTGAACTGCAAGAAGAGATCCACCAACTGTGGCATGGCCTTTTTAGACAGCGCGATATATGAAACACGCTTCTGCGACCTGGTGCCTGAGGAAGGCGCATCGAAGGCCGCCATGAACGGAAGGGTGGCATACTCCGAGAGGTCGCGCAGGATCAGCGAAGGGACGGCAGGCGATGCCATATCGATATCCTGGATAACTTCTGTCACCGCCACCTGGACAGGACTGAGACCGTCGATGTCCGGTCGGTATTCGGGAGAGAAGCTGTATGTGAGAACATCTGAAGCTGCGTGAGGATGGGCACTTCGACGCAACGATATCGCTCACCTTTCAATGCAGACATGAGCCTCGTAAGTCTCTCTAACGGCCATTCGCTCTCTTCAAGCGAACGCGTCAAAGCCCTGGTATGGCGTAAGGCGTCCACGTATGCGACCAGGCAGTCCTGGGTGAAAGAAATATGGGGCTTCTCCGACGTGGGGATCCCAGGTACCTCCGTCAGCTCCCTGCCCATCGTATCGCAACTCTCCCACACCCGTTCACAAGACTCCACGACCCGTCCCTTGAGGTCCGCGTCCGCGCTCGAGAACGCCCGGAGACCCTTTTCAAGGCAACGCAACGCGGGAGTTGTGATCGACCTGTTGTCGTTTAGCCACGAATCGCGAACGTGGCCGAGGAAGGCGTTCCAAGCATCGGCAAAGGAGTCGAGGTGAGCGATTTTGGAGACCAAAAAGTCGGAAAACAAGGACCCGATCGAGGAGAAAGCAAGGGATTTCGAGTCATCCCATGCCGCGATAACCTCAGGATCTGCGGAATCGGAATGTGGTTGAGAAGGAGAAACCTGTCTCACAGCTTGCGTGAGCAACTCGAGGAGAGGGAAAGCAATCTTCCAGACACATTCGTGCCACGTCTCCAAGCTCAGTGTCCCCCCGTAAAGTTGCAATGTCCGAAACAAGGTCTGGATAGCCCCCACGCGGACTTCAGGTCTCGAATCCGTACACAGCCCAAGCAATTCCTCCAATAAGAACATCCAAAGCGAGCTGTACTCTGGCTCCTTCTCCGTGTCTTTCCGTTTCGCCTGGATCGAATCCGAAACTCCCCAAAGTAAGCTGGCCGCAGCTGTCAAAGCAATGTTCGTATCGGCTTGTTTCCCAAATTGCCCAAGAGTCTTGATACAGAGGCAGAGGTGTTCTGGGGAGAGCGAGGTCAAGGAGTCGCATACGAGGGTGAGGGATTGGAAGGCGATCTTCACGAGGCTAGTGTAGCCCTTTTCGTTGAAGTATCCAAGAGGGGGTAGTTTCTGCTTGGAGGTTCCAACGGTAGAGGTGGAATTGAGGGAGTCCGATGACTCGGAAACCGATGGCGCGGCAGGCTTACACACGCTGCCCAGCATCTCGAAGATGATCTCCCAACCGACTACGAGCGTGTGCCCGGAAGACTGAAGGATAAGATGGAGGGTCTCGAGTCCCATTCTTCGCAGTTCGACGGATGTTGACCCATTAGCGGTGATAGTTGTTTCGTAAATCACCTGCTGGGACAGCACTTGTAAAACCCGTTGCTGGACTTCCGCTTTCATTTCCCCCATCGAACTAAGGTTCCGTGGGACAACGACCAAGATCTCGTCTAGGATACGGGCAGCTTGAATCCGGATCGACTGAGGTGCAATTGAAAGGCGAATTATGGTGAGGAGATGGCTCGTGACGGTATTCCAGGCAACATCTGGTGAACGGTATATGAGGCGGTGAATGTTGAGGAGCGCAACCCCGCCCAGCTTGTTGATTCCGAAATCACCGCTTCGCTGAGGGTTAATGTCAGAAACCCGCAAAAGGGATCAGCCACAGACTACTCACCAGAGTGCGCGGTATGTGGATGCCGCTCACGCGCCTTCTGTGAGCTAGGCTCGTTCTGGGCGAAGCGGTTAACGTTGCGCCGAGGGAGGTAGCGTCCTCTGGCTGCATTAAGGACGTAGGAGATTCTGGTATGCTAGGCTCCCCAGACTGCATCACCACCATCTCACTGCTGAGTTTGCACAACGCGTTGACAAAGTATCTGAACGCGTCGTCCTCGAGATTCTTCGATGTGTCGAACAGTCGTTGAATAGTGTTTTGAACATTTTCTGGATCAAGTTCCGTGAGCAGGGGGTGAGCACTAGGGGATGGCAGGCTGCCGGTAGCGGAGGATGGTGGTGTTGTGGAAGAGGAGACGGATCGGGTTAGCGCTCCGGCGCCGGGGATGATGGAGCTTCTGCGTGAAGCTTGGGCAGGGGACTTTCCTCCCTTGGAAGTCAACACATAGTCCGCGTTCTGCAGTACCTCCAAGATGTCAAACCAACTCTCGTCCAGACTTCCTGAGAGGTAGAGAGCACTAGAAACGAAAACTTTCAGGCAGGCTAAGTTGCGTTCCGATAGCCCAGGTGGCGGCGGTGGACCAGTCAACCCTAGGTTATCGGTCAGCGACTGTGTCGACCGTGGTGTGGGTGGTTCGATGGTGTCCACGCTCGATACGACCTTGGTAGGGACTGCAAACTTCGCGAGGCTGGTGAAAAATGCGTCTCGGGGGGTCGTGAGCCCAAGCATGCCAGAGACGTTGGTCATTGCTTGGTAACTCGCCAACACATCCCCGAACAGCTCGTCGGAAAGATTTGTGGAAATGATGAAGGACAATGCCGCCAGTAACGCTGGCCACCCACTGGAAACCATATCTCTGACCGAACGAAGTTGGGGTGCCACCTCGTCGTCTTGAGGAAGGCTGTCGACGTCGAGGGCAGGGGGGGCTCGAATGACAGATTCACCGGCAGTTCGTGGCTTCTGGACGACGATCGAGGTGTATATCGGGCCGGTGAATGAGGCAAAGCCTTCGCAAAGAGAGGCGATGCACTGCACAGCGAGCAAGTAAATATAGGATTCGGGAATAGGAGGTGAATCAGCCTTGTCGAGTTGGTCGATACTAAACGCTGGTTAACCTTGGTTTGACAGGGTTACACCAACCGGCTCACCATTGTAGTTTCATTGATGACCCCTGTACACTCAAGCCAGCCCCAGTTCCAATCAATCCTGCGACTCCTGACACCGTGGCACTCGCAGCTGTGGCGACCATCCCGGCAACGCCCCCTACATCGAGACCGTAGTTGGCATCTCCGCTCGATAGAACCCCAACTCCACACATCTGTGAGCTAACCCCTAGGAGAGCTGGCTTCTCGGTCACGAGCCGTTTGAGGGCAGTGATCAATGAAGTGAACACCTTCGAGCCGGTATCTTGAGCGTCGTAACGTTCCCAGAAGGACCGCATAAGTTCGGCATCGCTACACAGCCTAGACACGCAAATCAGTCATTGACTCTCTCTGAAAAATCAAATTGTCGCCTACCCCCGCATGATTTCCATGGAAAGGACCCGCATCCACAAGGGACGGGGTGGGAGCCCCGAAAACTCCTGGTTTGAATCTCCTTCCCCAGAAGCGCTGATGATCTTGATCAAATGCATCATGAAGACCTCCGACTCAGTATCCAGCTCAGCGGAGAACTGCTTTAGCAAAAGGAACACCACCCGGGTGGATCGCAGAGTCAGCGGGAATAGCGGGCGTTCGGATAGAGCCTTCAGCAAGAGCGGGCTAAGGTGGTGTTGGAGAAGTAAGAGCAACTCAGAATGCTAGGGGTTGATGGTCAACAACTGTGAAAATTCGTTGAAGGAACCCTCATACCTTCCGGAACAGGTCGTGGTAGTTCGTCAACACGCTCTCTATCAGCTCGAGAGCGAAGGTCTTGTGTAGGAATTCCAACTTTAGGAAATAGGGTCTCTCCGAGTTCGCGAGCAAACACAGATCCTCGAAAACCGCGAATGCATCACTCGCAGACGGGCCAAGAGCTTTTGTGGTACCATTGGGCAGGTACCTATCTTTGACGTCGCTCGACACCTCCCTTTTGTCTTCCTCGACAACTTTGTCAACCACAAACATGACCAGCTGTCTGAGTGTGGCAGCAGCGGTCGAGGACACCACGGCAATCCGGGACTCCTGAAGTTTAAAACATAGGAGTAGGGCCTGTGACACACGCGGGGGTCAACATTTGAGTGGGAGGTGTTATAAGAATGACCAACGTCACCGAGAAGTTCGCCGTGAACGGAAGGGAAGTTAGTGATGAGCGATAGAAGCGTCTGGAGAATCCTAAGCTGGATGTCCACCCCCTGATGGATGCAGTCTCCCATAGTATTGACAATCACGGGGACCGCCGACTGTGGGACTGCTTTGAGGGATATGAGGCGGTGGAGGGAGCCGAGCGAGATTGCGACGACCTTTGCGTTCTTTGTTGCACATCCCATGAAGACGGGTCGGAGGAGGTCATCAGACTGTGGTCCATCTATCGTGTGAACAACGATACATCAGGGAACGTATGGGATGGATGCCTAAGGCGCGTACCGGATGCAAGATTTGCGGTGGCCTGGTCTGGGGATGCCCTCAGAATAGCTAACGACTTCTCGGCAGCCTTGCGATGACGTTAGAGTGGAATCGGTGAGCCGGGAAAGACCACAAACACCTCTCTAACTTCTGGGTGCCTTCGTTTCGTCTCGCTGGACAGAGACTACAGCCAGTTGAGCACCCTGGTGGCGACGGATGACAAAGAACGCGCACCTGTAGTTCCGTTACGAGGAAGGCCAACGAACTCATCCCTGGTCCAGATTTGTGTTTGCCTCAATCCACGATGCGAGTTTGTGAGTACAACACGTCCGGGTATATCCACGGGTGTCCTGGTCAAGGCGGTAACGTGTAAAGCAGACGTGGTCGACCACTGCGGATTTCTGAGCGTCGGAGTGCGGGATTCGGTCTAGCGCTCATCAGCGACTCATCGGTTTGCCGCCGAGGGCACAGATCCTTCCATCAACGGCCCAAACCGCGACCATGGCGAACCGTATGCCCAAGCTAATTGCTTTTGATTTAGAGTCGGTTCGCCCTATTTAATCTCAACAATGGGGCAAAATTTGCTGATATATTCCGCGTTCAGCTACACTCTATGGGACCTTTGGATCGATACCCATGTTTCAGGTAAACCCGCAGTGATGTACGCCGGCGACGATGTTTGACCTACGCGCAGGGCCGCTGAAGAGAGACGGCAATAAAACCAACCTGGTGCTTGACCGGTGAGAACTCAGATCATGCCAACCGAATGCCGTAGTCTGAGTGAAAGCTCAGATACGACAACGAGATTCGTTTCTACCCGGATGTGCCTAAGATCTTGCACCGACTGAAGGGAGAAGGTGTTTTTGTTGCAGCTTGTTCCAGAACCTCTGCACCTTCGCTGTAAGAGGCGGACCGGAAGGCTGGGAAAGCAATCACTGAGATTCAACAATAGGGCGAGACAAGCGTTGTCATTCCTCCTGGTCCCTGCAGAGGACGGAGACAAGGACGCAACGCCGGTTGCGGCTGAGAAGTTGTTCAATCAGATGGAAATATACCCAGGTGAGCATGTTCCCCCCCAGCCCGATTTCCCACAGAGACAATAATGCGAGGCAGGGTCCAAGAAGGCGCATTTCCGCAAGCTACACGAAACGACAGGGATACCCTACGACGAGATGGTCAGTGTCGGGTGGCGAATGTTTCTCCTGCGACCTGACCACCAGCCGGCAGCTTTTCTTTGATGACGAGAGACGTAATAAGGAGGTGGAATCACTCGGTAAGCGCCCGGCGAGTTGTCTCTTTGCTTCCGGGGCTGGATCTGGATTCGTCCGCAGGGGTGACCTTTTGTTTGGTCCCGGATGGGGTTGATGCCCGCGCGTTTGAAAAGGGGCTTGGAGAATGGAGGAGGCGTCACCCAGAGTGAGCCGCAGGGGAGATGCGGGCTCGGGTGTTTGCCGGAAGGCGCCGGCCGGAGGGTCAGGACGGTGAGGTGGAAAAGGAAAGGCGGTGGTGAATCGGTGGTACGGATGGGTTTTCGTGATGTAGACTCCCCTCCGTCGTCTTCAACGATGATGACCGTTTGACCGCGACCAGGACGCCGTCGTGATCTGCTCAAAGCCAATTCCGATTCTTCCTCCTTCCCTACGGCTGGTATATCCTCGGTTCATCGTGTTATCAACGAGCGCCCCTAATCGTACATCTAACATCTCTTTAACCGCACTGTTTCCTCTTCCCCTCCCCCTTCGCTTCCTCCCTCTGCCGCTGGCGATCAACAGGCATGCTCCAATCCAAGCCCGGATCCTCCCTCTTCCTCGGTATCGAGTTGGCGACTGACCAGCTGCGTGCTACCCTTGTTGATGACAATCTCGAATTGATGGGTGTGGAGTGCGTGGATTTTGACACCGAGGTCCCAGAATACCAGTGAGCGTTCGCATCCCGTCCATCCGTTCTTCCTCGTCGCGCATCCGAGTGCTTTCCACGACGGCGTCGGTCGTGTGGGCCGTGAGCTGACACCGCTGTCCTCGTGTCTAGGACCCAGGGTGGGATTTTCACCACACCAGGCGATGCATACACGACTCCGGTCGACATGTGGGTCAAAGCACTTGGTGTGTCTTCATTCCATTTTCAACTTGTCCAACGGAACCAATTTTCGCTTCACCCTTGTCCTTTTTTGGCATCTCGATCTCACAAAACTTCCGGCCCAGACCTCCTGTTGGAAAAGCTCCACAGAAACCACGACCTCGCAAGGATACGCGCGATAGGTGGTTCGGCCCAAGTTAGTACCTCGTCGTCGTCTCCCACTCTCTTCAACCCGCTCACCCAACTCCCCGCAGCACGCTCTCGTTTGGTGGAAGGCAAACGCAGTCCCCAATCTAGCCGCGCTAGACCCTCGCCTCAACCTCAACAGTCAGCTCACATCACAGTGTTTCTCGATACCCAACGTTCCGGTCGCTCAGGACACCTCGGCACACACTCATGCGCTTGCCATCGAAGCCGCTCTCGGTGGTCCCGATCACATGGCAGCTCGTGTTGGAACCTGTGCCCAGTCATCCCTGATAGCCGCACAACTACTGCGTGTGCGTGAAGCTTGGCCAGAGGTTTGGGCAAGGACAGGTCGCGTCCAGGTCGCTTCTGCATTCTTATGCAGTATGATGTGTGGATCATGGGTCGGGATGAACGAGCCGGAAGCTTGCGCGACTGGAATGTGGGTACATGGGACAAACAGCAGCCCTGGTCATTGGGATGAAGGTGTGCTTGAGATCATCGGTGGTAATCGGGAAGAAGGGAGGCGCATCCGGACTTGGCTCGGTGACGTGGACCTTTCTGGGGGCAGTCGAAAGATTGGAATGATTAGTCGATATCTCGTCGACCGATACCGCTTTGATCATGGTAATGGGTTTGTTTGAACCTCCCCTTTTGCCGTGTCTAACCCCGACTTCAGATACGATCGTCACGCCCTTCGCCCTGGATACTCTCGCTTCGTACCTTTCCCTCGTTCCCCAACCCGCGGATGCTGTCCTTCAGCTGGGACCGATGGATTACTTCATGGGATCTGCAGCCAACTACGTCCCCTCCCGCCTTTTCAACCTCTATCCCCACCCTGCCCAAGACCCAAACGAGAAACGCAAATATATCGTTGCGTTGACGAGCAGGTATTCCTTGTTTTATATTTGCCCTGGTCGCACGGGTTGACGTCCGGTCAGGAATGCCGATGTGCCACGAGCGTTAGTGAGAGATATGTACACCAAGAGTTGGAGCGCATTCGATCGTCTGGTAGACATCGTGCCACCAGGGGGTTCGATCGGGTGAGTAATCCCCGTCTCAACCTCTCGCCCGAGTTAAACTCCTCTCCAAGGCTGGATGACAAACTATTCAGCTTTTGGTTTCTCCAAGCTGACGGATTTCCCTTCTCTCACGTGAAAGGAATCTTCAGGTTCGAGACGGGAATCAAGGTCAACGAATTCCGTGATCTGAGGGCGAATCCCCGGTGCCTTCTCGAGAGCCAGTTCCTTTCATTCCGCGTTCGCTGGTCCAGAATCTTGACGTCTGGTATTTTCGGAAACACTGTCGGTCGAGGGGGGGCCGTCCCCAACTCAAATACCCCGCCGCCCAACAAACTCGGTCTGGCATTCGACCCCTACGATCATTCCACATTACCATCACGGATTATCGCGACCGGGGCCGCTGCCAACTTCCCATCCGTCGTCAACATCATTGGAGACATTTTCAACACCCCCGTCATCATCCCCACTTCGCAGATCGACGCCGCGCAGGTGACACCTCACAGGAACGCTCCGGCTAAAGGCTATCCGTCACGGGGTGGCATGGGCGGTGCGTATGTCGCCAGGTGGGTCTGGGGTAGGGAGAGGGGTGGTATCCGCGTAGGGGGCACTTTCGAAGATGATCTACGAAAAGTTTTTTCGAAACGGTGGACGATGACCGGAGGGTTGACGTTGAAGACGAGCGTCAACGCTGCCTCGCAACTGAGTAACTCGGCGGTCTCCACCCCGGCCGTTGGGGGTCATCCTACCGGTGGAAGCAGTCGGGGTGGTAGCGGTTCGAGCACGCCGTACAATCATCACCCACGATCTGGTCTTGGGACGACGGTGGTCGTTGAAGAGGACGAAGAGGATATCGATATCGATGTGGCCACCGGTAGGCTGAGGTCTTTGACAACCTCAGCTATTACTGGCCCTCTACAGACCACGAGTGCCTCACTCAGCCTGCTCTCCAATTCTGCGTTGGCCGCATCTGCTCTAAATGGACAAAACCCCGTACCGTTCATCGGTTCAGAATTGCTCTCCCCTGACCTTTCCAACACCGCGGGAGGCGAGACTTCGGCGACAACGAGTGCTCCACTAACACCGGTTACTGTGATGACTTCGACCTCAGAGAACGACTTGCAGGTTGGCCTTGGTAAAGTGACCGACCCAGATGTCGACTCGTTCATGGGCTACGCTGCAATCGTTCCTGAGTTTTGCAGGCTGGAGGGCATGTTGGTAAAAGGGATCGTGTAATGCAGGATGCAGGTGTGTTTCTGACCCCTCCGCTTCCCCGCTGGGCTAAAGTGTTGTTGAAGGATATCATACTCCCCACTAAAAGCAATCGTATATTACATGTCGAATTTGTTGTCTCAACACTCTTGTTTACAAATACCCAAACACATTGGCACGACGTCATTTTCTCTTCTCGCACGACTTACGCTCTCTTCTCCCGCACCGGTCCAGTTTTCTACGTCTTCCTACCCTTACGCCGCCCCCACCAAAGTCAAAAGTTACTCTTGCTCCATGAATGACGGTCTCGTACGCGTTGCAGATGCGATTGACGCCTCTTGTTTCGATGTTTTGGCTTTGGCTTCCTGGGGCCAGTCATGGACGTATGTAGGGATCTCTTTTTATATGTGTTTGCCGGAGTACCTTCCCCACCGTGAAGTGCCCCCGCTTGAATCAGAGATGTTTCCATGGTATTCGGATACCACATTCTTGTTTCAAAATGTCGACAACCCCGACAATCCATGCCGCTAGGTGGATAGCCCGCGCTGGACTCGCACTGGCGAGTGCGCGATTCGCTCTCCTGGCCCGCTACCATCGATTGAAAGTGGGACGCGGCGTGACCATGTCATGTTCCAATTTGTCACGCGTCATTGAGTCACACACCCTCTTGGAGGGAACAAACACAATCTATATCAAGGGGGAGCCCTAGGCGTTCCACTCTTACCCCCCGATGACCTCAGGCCCTGGGTCTATCAAAGCTATAGATGGCACGTCCGTTCACAAGATTACCTCTGGTCAAGTGGTGGTGGACCTCCAGACCGCTGTGAAGGAGATGGTCGAGAATAGCCTCGATGCGGGAGCCACCACTATTGGTGAGTTGGAGTCATCCCACAGACTCTACCCATCCCAAAACTCAGTCCCGAAGAGGTACGGTTTCGTGACCACGGTCTCAAATCTATCGAGGTTGTCGACAATGGTTCTGGGATCTCGCCGGATGATTATGATGCCATCGGTGAGCGTGTCAGACCGTCGTTCGTGTGACTTCACTCAAAGGTTTCTCTCGCTTTGTAGGCTTAAAACACTGTACTTCCAAACTATCCTCGTTTGAGGATCTTACCACTGTCTCTACCTTCGGTTTTCGAGGAGAAGCGATCTCTTCCTTGTGCGCGCTGAGCGAGTCAGTAACGGTCACTACCGCCACGGTTTCCGATGCCCCTATGGGTACAGTAATCGAACTGGAGCGGAGCGGGAAAGTGACAAGTAGGAGCACGAAAGTTGCTCGTCAGGTTGGCATCCCGGTCTACTCGCAGCGAGAGCGGAGCTTAACTCTAACAGAGAGGGACCACTGTGACTGTCACGGGACTTTTCAAGCCACTCCCAGTTCGTCGGAAGGAGCTTGAGCGCAATGCCAAGCGTGAATTTGCGAAGGCCCTAACCCTGTTGAACGCATATGCGTTGGTCCCGTGCTCTAAAGAGAACCAGGGCGTCCGGCTCACAGTGTCAAACCAGGACGGAAAGTGAGAGACGGTCACCCCACTTCGCTCGCCCAGATTTAACGCATTCCTAAACAGCCGGAAGGCCGTCTCGCTCCGGACAGATGGGACGCCTTCGCTGAAAGCCTCCGTCTCTGCTTTATGGGGACCCAAAGCGCTTGACGATATCGTCGAGCTTAATCTTAGCTTTGAGGTTGAGACTGAAAAGGCTGTTCTCCGACGCCTCGCAGCACACGATGTCATAACGTAGGTCTGGCCCTCCTCTTCAGTTCTTGGTGGACGCTAACGAGGCCCATAGACCTTCACCTGGCAACAATCGGATCCGAGTCGTGGGGTTAATCTCAAAATTTGCCCTTGGTTGTGGTAGAACAACAACAGACCGGCAATTCTTCTTTATCAACAACCGCCCCTGTAACCCAACCAAAGTATGTCAGCCCGTTAATACTCATCTTCGATTGTCCTTAGATCTGCGGTTAACAGGTCCAGAAAGCCTTTAATGAGGTGTACCGATCGTTCAATGTAAGCCAATCGCCGTTCGTTGTCGCTGATTTCATCATTCCGACGGGTATGCCCTAAAACTCTCCTTCGTGTCCGGGCCCGCTCAACACGACTTTTGCAGACTCGTGCGATATCAACGTCAGCCCTGACAAACGGACAATCTTGCTTCACAGTGAGGGCAACCTGATCCGAGCACTTAAGGTGCGTCTGGCTCTAAAACCGCTCCGCAAGCTACTAATTGGGAACTCGTGTCTGGAAGGCCGCTTTGGAAGATGGGTTCTCCACCTCACGGTCGACGTATGACCTTAATGAGACTGGTCGAGGATCGTCTAGGTCGCAACCGGAGGTAACACCTTCACCACCGCGGGAACCCGAAAAACAACCTCCGACCGACAGGACGCCACCAGATATGACAGTAATGGAAGTGGACAACGAGGATACCACCGAGAACACGACCGAACGAATTACATCATCTCCCACCCACCCGATCACCACTGAAGAACCCACGGATGCCGGCAACAACGATCATGATACAACCCCGTCACTCGACGTGCCTCGGCCTCAATCCCCAGAGCTGATCACGGGTGATCCGCCAGCGCCGAGCCACAACCGGATGGACTCTGCGCGGACTTCGCTCGACGGAGATGGGTCTGCCAATGGGGGCGTTCCGATTCTTCAGGAAAAGGGCCCTTCACCCGATGAACGCCTGGCACCAGTGACAGGCGTTCCATCAGAAACCTCGGAGACCGCTGTGGTTATTCCTCGTTCATCGGAACCGACTCCCATCAAGCGCAAAGATCCGCCTGTCCAGATGGTTCTAAATACATCTGGAGCTTCTTGGAGTTTAACGGCGAAGGGGACGACAGATGTGGAGAGACCCCAGAAAAAGGCGAGGATTGATTCGGGACCGGCCACACCGAACCGTTTGTCGGCCAGCTCAACGGGGAAGAAAAAGGCAGGGTTATGGGCATTTGCACTCCCAGGAAGCTTGCGTCCACAATTGAGTGAAGAGGCTTCCCAAGATGATGATGGCGAGACGCTTCCGACCGAGGGTGCAGAAGAGGGTGATGACGGGGCCGCTCAAACCCCAGGCGACCAGGAGGGGCGGTCAACTCCCATCGATAATGGGTCCGACGTTGAAGGTGGTTTGGCTGTTGCTACGTCGAACAACATTACCGACGTTGGTGATAAGCGAAGGACAACGTCCGGCAGCCCCGACCGCCGCGTGGATATTGACATCTCGGAACCAGAAACGGGAGGGGATGGGACACCTTCTGATCCATCGCAGCGGGATCCAAATATTTTACCTGCGGACGCTGGTGATGATGTTGTCCTGTCTGTCGACATCGCACGGATTGGGAGCAGATGGCAGAGTGCGCAATCCTCGCGCACGACCACCAGCGGTGAGGTGCTACAGAACCTTGTTGCAGGTGACAGGCGAGCTGGACTGGGGAACAAGAATGAGGAGGAGGCCGCGGCTGCCCTGTCACGGGTGATTGACAAGGAAGACTTCAAGACGATGGTTCCTATTGGACAGTTCAACAAGGGTTTCATCATTGCTCGGCGACGGAGAAGTTCTGGCGGGTCCAGCCAGACCGGAATTATGGACGACCTATTCATTGTCGATCAACACGCGTCGGATGAGAAATACAACTTCGAAACCCTGCAGCAGACGACCCGAGTGGAGTCTCAAAGATTGATTAGGTGAGGGTATTGCTCCGTGGTGTTCGAAAATAACTTCTGGCTCCGAGACTGACGATTCGCTGCAGGCCCCAGCCACTGCGGCTAAGTGCAGCGGATGAATTAATGGCAATTGACAACATGGAGATTCTCAACCGAAACGGGTTTGATATTGTTGTCGATGACAGCGAGGACCGGGACCCTTCGAAACCACGTCTCGGTTTAGTCGGGCAACCGGTCAGCAAGAGCGTGACGTTCGATATAAGGGGTACGTGTGAGAATTTTCATTTTATGTCCCCCCGAAGTTAATTTCGCGTGTCGCGAATGGTGTTTGATGTTTCTTCTCTTCCTTGCCCGCCTTTCAGACCTTGAGGAAATCTTAAGCCTCATGCACGATCGGCCCACTGGTCAGATGGTCCGATGTTCAAAAGTTCGAGCGATGTTTGCTTCTCGTGCGTGCAGAAAGAGCGTCATGATCGGAGACTCGTTGAACCGTCAACAAATGGTCAAGGTGAGGGCATACGTGCACAAACCCAGCGTCCACTCTGGCTCACCGGGCCCGCGCAGATTCTCCAACATATGAGTACTATCGAACAGCCTTGGAATTGCCCCCACGGACGCCCCACCATGCGACACCTTTGTGACATATCTGAAGTCCCGCAAAGACCCGTGAACACTATCGACTGGAATGGTTACCAAAGGAAGCTGCTGGGGAAGCGACGATAAACCGACCAAGGGGGGGCGAAGAAGGACACCCATCATCTCTAATCTAATCGCGATTTATTGTTTGTATCACGAAATCATAACATTATGCTGGATACGGAAAGGAGCTGGAGAGGAACTCTCCTGGACAAAGCGAGGAGGTTCATCCTCAAGTCCTTCGTGTACGGATCCTCGACTCCGGGTGTTTGTGTGTCCTTGGTCGACTCGGATTGCATAAGCTGCAGTAGCCTTTGTCGACTATACTCGAGCGCGTGGTCCAAAACTTCGCTGTCGTCCAAGTCAGTGTCGTTCTGTGGATCTTGAGAGGAGGGGGCAACGAGCGCGGTCATGGGGTTATCGATCGTCAGCGTTCCCAACGCCCCTTTCTGCTCGCGCCTTGCCTGCTTGAACGCTGCCCCGCTCCATTCCGACTCTGCCTGAGCTAGTTCGGGCGGTCGGTTCACCAGATTCTGGATGTCGATTTGACTACTGAGCGCGGCGATGAGGGCACCTTGTTGTGGGTACACGTCAAGCGAGCGGCGGATGTCCTCGGAGATGGAGATATCCGAAGGGTGCGGGGCTAGTGGACCATCCAGCTCGGTGGCCACTTGGCGTGCGATTTTCTGAACCAGTTTGTGGCGACCCTCCGTTATGGAGTTCACGATCGTACCTTCCACCCAGTCCTCAAGGGGAAGCCTTTCGTCTTCCGAATCCGGCGGGGGTTGCGGCGAAGGGTTCTTAATGAACTCGGCCAAACTGCGGACGTACGCCAGACCGTCCACACCACCGTAAACAAGAGACCAAACATAGTCTTGGGCGTTGAGGGCGGCGGCTTCGGTGGGATCCGTAGCTGGTGCCGAGGATGAATCACGACCATCAACCGAGTTTCGAAGGAGGTCAAAGAGTTTGGGCTGGTCGCTGATGTTGTGCATGGTTGTTTGCGTGGCAAGGTCTGCCATCAGGGTGGACATCGACCCGTAATCAGTAGTAGCATGTTCCCGTCGGGGAAGCGAAGTAGAAGCGTCTTCTTCATCACCATCTTTCGCCCTTCCCCGCCCAGAATGCCTATTGATAGTCCAGTGACGCCGTTTGGTAGGAGTGGCTGTGAGCTCTGGAGCGGCTTGCGGGAGGTTACGTTTCAGAGAGATGTTGACCGGTGACGGGACTGGGACGGAGTTCTCCGAAAATGGCTCGGGGTGAAGTGGGTTCAGGACCAACCCGGGGTGATGAACGTCGACCAGCGCCGAAAATAGTGAGAACGGATCTTCGACTGAACATGTGGGGTGAGCGATCCAAAAATGCTCGCCGAGACAGGGTGGAGAGACGAAAGAGGATCACCTTCCCAATAATTCAAGCTCCCATCAGTTGAAAGCGGAAGGCCGCTCTTCTCGATACGCAGGCGTTCCTTCTTTGTCTTGTATTTCTTCCCTGGAAGCGTCCGTCAGGGTAAGAACAAGGGAGGGAGATATGAAAGGGTACGAGCCTTTCAATTTTAATGCGAGCATTACTCGAGCCAGGTCCGAGCCCGGAGGGAACTTACCCAGGCCATCCTTGGAACCGGGTAAGCCTCCGTCGGGTTGAAGGGTTTCCGAGACGCTCTTTGGGGCCTTCAGGGCCGGTGGGACAGGGGGAGTGGAGATGGCGGTAGCGGCCGCGCGAGCAGACCTCCGACCGAGCAAAGGCTGAGGCTGGCTGTTCGAGAGAATGGACTGCGCCCGACCGTCCGTGGTTTCCGGTTCGGGCGTGTCCTCCTCTTCGGGGATGTTCAAACGATCATCGCCATCGATCTCGATATTCCAATCGGTTTCGTACTCGATGACCGTGGCGGCGGCCTTTGTGATGCGGTCTAGACCCCAGGCCTCTATTCGTTCGGCCTCAGTGTGGTAGATAGTTCCGGGGGGATTAAACGACTTGGCATTGGAAATGACGAGACGAAAATCATTCTGGTGATGGGTGTCGCGTGAGCATAACCCAAAAAGGGATGGGAGGTGTGTCAACCCACCGCGAAATCTTCGAGACTGCGGTATTTCCCTCTGGCGACCTTTGTGGTCATGGTGCCGAGGTCCATGGGCTGCTGGATGGCATCGCTGTAGCCGGGGACCTGTTTCGGATCCACCGGCTGGAGGAAGAAGGCGTAATCGTCCTTTCTGAGGGGGGACGGCGAGTCAGCCACGTGTTTCAGGGTTGAATGCGGTGGGTGAACACTTTTTGATCTGGGCGACGAGTTTGGAGAGGACGTCTCTCAGTGGCTTCAGCTTTACAGATCTGGGAGGAGCGTTCTGGCCGTCGTCGAAAGCGACGGACTTTCGTTTCTTGGCCATTTTCATTCTCTCGGTATGGGAGAACGGGAAAGAATGGACGGTCGGGCCGATCAGATGATGAGCTTGTGGCTCAGGACGTACATGAGCAACACCGCTCTCTTTCATCTCCGTCTGGGTTATTGTCTGGTGTCATCTGCATGGCGACGCCGCTCGCATCGGTGGGAAGCCCCAGCCGGTTTTCCTTGTCCTCCGTTCTCTCCCCCGCTGGCCATCACACTCTGTACTCAACGTCTTGTTCGGACGTGGGCGGGATATCCGACAGGCCACCACGAGGAGCGTAGCGCTTCATCATTCATTAATATTCATAACCCAGAATTATCCCCATCGGGGCATCCGACGCTTGACGGCAACCGTTTCGTTTCGTACGGGGAAGACAGCCGGGTGCGAACCGCTGGGCTAGAAGCGTTCTAGAAAGAGAGTCGAGGGGGAAAGCGGTGGGCGAGCTCAAACAGGGACAAGGGTGATCGCGGCCTGAGCGAGAATGAAAACGGTTGTCAACGTTCATCTCGCCCCACTCAATCCTCGTCCTCGTGCTTCCACGCACCTCGCCACAACCAGGCAAGAAAAGAGTATGAAAACGGTCGTGTATACCGTGTGGGAACAGCTATAGAAACTGCGCTAATGTGCATCGTATCATATCAGATCAATTTTCCGAAATGCCTTGATGCTACGGCTTAGATGCTTTAAGCATCATCACCCAATGGCGATGATGGCCCATCGGAAAAGGCAGGACGGGCTCGTTAGAACGGCCTGCTGTCATAAGACTCCAGTCAATTTGTGAAACTGCTAATATGTTTCGAACCCGACGCTCGTAACCTGGGGCACCGTCTCTTCCGTTCCACCACCACGGTGTGGACCTCAGATTTCTGTTCGCAGTCTGAGCGTCCGTCGCGTTCCCTCCCTGCGTCTCGTTGTGGCTCTTGTCTGTTATTTTCCATCTCCGTTGCTCTGCGCACCGCTTGATGTCGCCGACGGGCCCAGCTCGCGACTCCCATTCTCCGCCCCTTCCGATCCCGCCTAATACTTCCTCTCCCATACCTTACCCCTTACGACCCGAACGTACTCCTAATTCTCGACAAACCCCCTCTGTCGATCCTTCTTCCGCCACCACCACCGGTCCCCACCCTCCCCCGCTGTCCTCAACCCACCAGCATCCCCAACAAGCACAGGCCGGGGCAGGCACTTCGCATGTCCCACCCTCCCCCTCCACCTCTGCATCCCACCAACGCCGTCCGTCCGAGACGAGTCAAGATCGCAGAATGCAGAGCCCGTCCAGCTCATCCCAGGGTGACGCTGCCGACACTGAGATGGAGAGCGGCCCTTCCTCGAGTCGACTTCCCGGCCAGCACCAGCCCCAGGATCCCCCGCAGAAGAAGAAGCGCACGAGGACTTTGACGACGCCTCATCAATCTGCCGTCCTTCACGCCCTCTTGGCTCAGGTCCGTACCCTTCCGTCACCCTGCGAATTCCAATTAACAACCCTTTTCTGATCGACACGTTCATTAGTCGCGTTTTCCCACTACAGCTATGAGGGAAGAGGTGGGGCGTCAAATCGGGTTAAGTGCGCGGAAAGTGCAGGTTTGTTTTTAATTGTTCTCCCGTAAACACCCCCAAACTCACATTTCGAGGTTAGATCTGGTTTCAGGCACGCCTCTTTTTTCCTCCATCATCTGGCCTTGTTAACACTTTTTCCGTAATAGAATCAGCGTCAGAAGGCAAGACGTCCGCAAGGCCAGAACGCTACACCCCAAAGACTCGACCGTCCGCCACAGTTTGGTCCGTTTCCCTCCTATCCATTACCGGCTCATTCCATGGAACCGCAACCATCAAGCGCGGGGAGCGTGCGCGATCCTCACTGGCCGTCCCAGCCCACCATTCCTGGTCGACCTGACAATTACTCGCGCCCTTCCACCTCGGGCTCTCCTCCTGAAACTGGTGGTCCCTCGGGCGTCCACCCGAGGCGCACGCTGTCTCTCGGAGATCCTCTACCCCGTCTGTCTGTCAGCCCCACACGTCGATTACCGCTGGCGACCGAAACTCGTTATCCACCACAGGAAGGTCCCTTGAGCTTGCCTCCCCTAGGCCAGACCCAGTCTGGATTGCCGTCACCCTCATCTGATCACCCACCAACGGGGTTGCCATCTCTCCGAGATATCCCATCATTCCGTCGATCATTGACCGGCCTGCCTCCAACATCACCCACCTCCACGGCACTACCCCCACCCTTCACACTGGAGCCACATCCGCAGTGGGAACCGGAGACCGTGTTACCAATCACGAGTGCATGGCGTGGACAGAATTACACAACCTCTCCTAATACACGGCGGTTATCATCCGACAGCTTCCATGCGAACTTTGAGCTTACCCGGAGCCCGGAACCTGAGCGTACACCGAGACAACCGGAATCGCACGCAGGTGGCAGAGTTTCAAGTCGGTCGACAGCGGCACGGTTCGATCCAATTCGATCGTCACGGAATAATTCCCTCCCCTCCCTCCCCCGTTCCTCACATCCTCGTACAAGCACGGGTCGAAGGTATTCAGAAGACTCGTCGCTAAACGATCCGTAGTATTCGGGGCTGCGGATCTACCCCTCCTCCTCCCCACCCGCTACCGAGTAATCCCCACCCACTATTCCTCCAACAAGTACATATTCCAACACTCTTTTCATGCCCCACAATACCGTTGGGCCGTATCCAGCGCGAATTGCGTTTGGTTCTCCATTCTCCTACCCTACCCTACCCCCGTTTTCGATTGTCGTTCTTCGTTTCACGCTCTTTCATGAAAGTTATCTCCAGTGTATCTACTCCTCTCCTTCGTTCTCGTTCGCGTTCTCCTCCACTCTCAGTCGGAACCTGTGCGTGCGCACATCGATTCACGTACACCCGCCGCTCGCGCACGGGTGGTCCCTGATACCACTGACATTACAAATCCACTTACCTCTCGCTCTCATTTGGTATTTTCCAGCACCCTGGGATCCTTAATCAGGCGACGTCTATCAGCGTATCACATCGGTTCTCGACTCCTACCGCTTTATAATGCACTTGTTGTTCGCTTTAGCACTCCTACACTCCTTTTTTGCTTCGCTTGCTTTGCCGCATCTTGCCATTCCGCTCGTTGTTCCGTTAACCGTCGCTTGCTTTCCCATTTTCTCTCCTACAATTGTGCTCGGATACTCTATAGTTCTCCATTAGTCACCAACCTAGTCCTACTACCTATAGTGCCCGGTCATACCCGCGGTCTCCCTCGCTTGCTTTTCTTCCTACCTTACCATCCATCTACATGTGTTCTTTTATCCCTCCTACCCTACCTTACATTTTACATTTCCCTGTGGAGACCGTTTTTTCTAGGATCTCGTTTTCCACAAGCGTAGCATTAGCATAGTGGCTCCTCGTGGCCCTCTGTGTATCATAGTAAATAATCTCCCCTGCTGTTCCGAATCCAACATCAGTTTGCGCAATCGTTCAGTACGTATGGACTAGACTTTGATCTGGTTAAGGTTCTAAACTGCCCACATGACGGTCACCCTTCACTCCGGCTAATCGCGTACGCAGTTCGTTCCGCGCTCTGAGCTCGGCCCTCAGAGAGCCCTCACTGATATTCCCAAGAACTGGTTCAACTTCCGGTTCCCCAGAAGCGGCGCCGATCGCACGCTCCCGCTCACTCCCTAACCTCTCTAGCAGCTTGCTCCTTAGGGCCGTAACAACAGGAGTGGGGCGAGTGGTATCTCCTGGCTCTGCCGACGTCGAAGGGCCAAGTGGGATAGGAGGTGGCGTGGGTGCGGTTGGGGGGGTACCAGCCACCATCACGTTCTTCGCCGCGGTCAACCGAATAGCACGGGTACACTCCAAAATGACCTTGGTATTGAATCGGGGGGCCCGACCGTGGCATTCGGCTTGAGCGGTTGGACTTTCCTGGCGAATGAGATTCGAGATGGGATCAGGATTGTGGTTATCAACGTCGATGGTGCCTGCATCGGTGGGGTTGGTATCGTCACGCGTTGCTCCGGATTGTCCTGAGTCTACTGCAGCTGATGGTAGAGGACGAGCGGGATGGGAGCCGGCGGAGGCACCAAGATGAACCGTGGAAACGGAGACGAGTTGACATTGGGGGACTTCTTCCATTCCGGAGATCCGCTCAAGCAGAGGGGGACGACCGTGTCGGGGATCCGGGCCGGATCCAGCGGTAGTGCGCCTAACTTGAGTCGGTTCGGTTCGGTTGAGAGAGAGATGAGCCCAAACGGATTGACGTAGACTGAGCGCCTTCGGTGTTCGATCTCGGTTTCCAGGTTTGGAATTGTCAATGACCGTGTGTTCCGCATTGGGGAGTTCACGAGTCTGAGGATTTCCAACAACCTTATCGATGGTCGTCCGCCCAGCCTCGCCTCCGTCCGTAGAAGGACCGAGGTCGTTCACGTTCTCCCCCAAGTCCACCGCCTTTCCCTTCCCCTTGACGACCCAGGAATGTGGCGCTGGTGGTGATGACAATCCCGAGGAGCTGGTGAGAGCTTGGCTCTCTGGTGGGGTTCTCTGGGACGGGCATTCATCAATGCTTGGATCTCGTAACCGCCGGTCCCTCTCTCCGTCATGAGACCTAGATCTGCTGCGCTTTCGTCTCCTTTCGTGAGGCGTCCCACGAGTCCTTCGTCGCCAACCATCCCCGTGATTCCCGTCCGGACTTCTCGGACGTGAACCGTTACGTCTCGAAGGAGGCAAGGGCAACCCTATCCCCATATCATCCCTTCGTTGCTGGCAATGGCTCGGGGAACCTTCCGGCCCGTCGTACTATTCAGAAAAATCGGATGAGTGGGGAAACCGAAGAACGGCGGATGTACCACCCAAACGGTGAACTTAAAGAAGAACCCTCACCTGAACCATCTTGTCGTATACGTACAGATCTCGAAAGGGGGACCGTAGATACGAGTACATTTCTGCGGGATCGAACGAAAATCAACGACGACAAACATTTGCCAAGGGGAAAGGAGAACATACCGTGGGCGAGATGCTCCGCGTTGGGGTGTGGGTTACCCTCTAGGTAGGGCTGGTCCATGTCTAGAAACTCGGAGAGAAGCTTCACGGCCGACTCAGAGCGGATATCCAACGATTTCATGATCGACAAGGTGAAGGTCGTCAAGAACTTTCTACGAAGTGAGCAGAGCACGTCAATGGAAACGACGAGATATTCGAAACACTGACTTCAATATCAAGGTTAGGCCACACTTGCAATTCGCGCCGTAGAAACGATGTCGCTCGACTGATGTAGTCCGGCGAAGCTGCGAACTGAGGCGGCGTAGGGAAAGGCCTGTATCGCGTGTGTACGTTTGACGCGACGTGCTGTCATAAGGATCAATAACCAACGGGGGTGGGAGATCTCAGCGGACGCTCACTTTCGCGTAAACGTGGTGTCTATACACCCACTTTCGCTTCTTGATGGACCGCTCCAACTGATCCTGCACTTCCTGGTCCCGACGCCCTCTCTGGCCCCACCGCCGTTCTCTTCTGGTCGGACGTCTTTGATTCGAAGAACTGGGGCCCGCGGGGGCCAGGGCTGGCAAGTTGGCCCGAAGGGGTGGCAGGAAGTACTTCGTATAATCGTATTTGGAGCGGATATTGTGGATTAGGTACTCTCCAATTCCCTGGGAGCACAGCGGACATCGACGAGACTGATCTAAGCCACAATTATCAGGGACGGTAACTCGCAAATTCCACACGGACGTACCCGCCCAAATAACCAGACATTCGAAACAGAACTCGTGAGAACAACGTGGAATCAGCGTCCGGTCGGACAGTCGCTGTAGGCAGATGCTGCATTGGTCGTCCACATCTTCTTCCCCTTCCCCTTCATTCCCCAACGAGAGGTCGCAGGTTAGGTGAGGTGGTTCTGGAGATGGAGATTCGAGCTTGATACGCTTAGTTGGAGGGGGAGAATCCTGCATGTACGACCACGCCACGGTTGTCGGTGGAGAGCGGGAAAACCCCTCGATCACTTCGGCATTGCCCGCTCCAGCCATTCAATTCCCCCCACACTAACCCACCCAGAGGTGGTGTCTAGTTCAAATCTGCGTTATTGTTAAGGGCCTTGGGAACCGAAGCATCCGGGGCTTTTGGTACAACCACATTCATCGGAAAGCTTCTAGGGTTTCCAAATACCAACGGTCGGCTGTTATCAAACCCTGTTTCGTCCAATGGCCAACCACGCTCCAATCAACCTCGAGAACCACACACGATGGCATAGTCCTATGATACCTTAGTGGTAGGGACTCGTTTTTGGGTTCTTCATCGCTGCGGGCGGATGGGCGCGGTGTCCTCTGTATCCACCTCGCGTGCCTTCCTATAGGTACTCGCCGGATCTCAAAGCTGGTGGGTAGCCGACTACTCCCCGTCTACCGACGTGGGTCCTACCTCTTGCCAATTCACTAGGATGTGGGGACGCGAGGGGTTGGACAACTCTGGCCGCATCCTCTTCCCTCCCTCCCCTGGCTGCAACTGCTTCCGGACGGAGGAGGGCACCCGTCGGACCGTATGCGCTGGCGCCTTTGCCCCGTGCACGATGAGATTACCCGGTCCCGCGAGGAGACTCATCTGCTGCCATGGTTCATGTAGTTCTGTAATGTTACTGAATTGGGATGTGAACGAAACGAGACGGTGGTTACAACGGTCCCTCATCACCTTCCTCCCCTTCCATCATGCCACCGACAGATAATTTCGCCAAACTTGTCTTCGGTGCGCTGGTGTCGCTCTTCTCGTTGTGGACGAGCCGCTTACAAACCCACAGGATACACCCCCAACGATGCCCTCGCAATAACAGGAGCAGTGGCATATGGAACAGTTGCATCTGCGCTGTTGTTCAGGGTCATAACGTCGAAGGCGTGGTGGGCACTGTGCCTACCAATAGGTTCATTCGGTGAGGCACCCCCATCTGCTATTCCCTGACCTGTCTCAAACGCATACCCCGGGTCCAGGTGAAGCGTTGGGCTTCACCCTCCGATACGTGTCCAAATACAAACCAGACAGCAGCGCTCTCTTCACCGTACAGCAACTATGTATCGTCTGCGCACCAGCTGCATTCCTCGCTTTTAATTACATCCTCTACGGCCGCTTCATCTCCTACACCGGTGTGGAATACTCGATGGTGAAACCCCAGAAGGTAGCAACGCTATTCGTCATTAGCGATGTCTCCACTTTCATGATGCAGGTTCGTATCAACCTTCCCAACGGGTAAGCGCGTATAGTGGATGCTCATGGGATTCGCCTTTCGAAAGGCTGGCGGAAGCGCTCTTATGTCGTCTGGTAGAATGGTGTACATCGGAGAAAGGGTCGCTCTAGGGGGCATTATCCTTCAATTTGTTTCCTATGGTTTCTTCTGCGTCCTCTTGGTCAAGAACCACATCAGCATCAGGTTAGGCAATGCGTCCCCGGCCTACGAGTCCTGCAGAATGATTATTTCGGCGTTGTACTTTTCTTCTGCCTTCATCTCCGTACGTTCGCCTTCATTCTGATCACGATCACTACCACTAAATCCCTGTGTAGGTTCGCTTTATCTATCGCATCGTGGAATTTTCGCAGGGACGTGGTGGTCACCTATTCACTCACGAAGGCAAGTCCCCAGACTCGGAGTGTTATCTTGGTATCGCATAAGCTCACGGGGAATACAGTCTTCCTCTACGCCCTGGACGTATTACCTATGCTCTTGGCGATCGCTGTCTACATTCCCTGGTGGCCGACCAAGTATATCAAGCACGATAAGTATGAGGATCTGGAGATGGATAGGGCATACCGTCTTTGATCTCGTGGTTCTAGATTCACGTGGGTTGACATAGACTACCCAATGTCTCCCTGTAACAATACGAGCAATGTGCGACAGCCTACTTCACCGCAATACGGTGTAACGCCCCCAGCCGGAAATTGCCCCATAAAGCGGGAGGACTTCCCCCCGCGCCGACTGGTGGCCAGTAATGGCCACAGCACAGGCCTAGCCAAGGACTCTGAAGGCTCGGTTGACACCGGCGAAGCGAATTCATATCCGGTCACTCACAACGTTCATGGCCATCACAACCACCGCAGGGGCAAGGACAGGGAACAGCACTGAGCCTGCTGCTTGTTGCTAATCGAGTGAGAAGACCCCGATCACTTCGGCATCGCCCGCCTCATTCCTAAGGGGAGAGGTGGTGTCTGCTTCGAACCCGTGCCACTACCAAAAACCTTGGAGGCCGGAGTACCTGGGGCTTTCGCTACAAGCACATACATCGTCGGAAAGCGGTCGTGGTTCAGACCACCTCGAGAATCTTCACAGGCGAACGGATCACCTGGTGAAAGTGGGTGCCCGCGTTTTGGGTTCTTCTCTCCGTCGCCACGCAACCCGGTTTCTTATGCCCCTACCCCACGTGCCATCTTAGGCGCTTTTGAACTCCCAGAGCTGGTGGGTACCTAACTGCACCTCGGCACCAGGAGGCGATGTGGGGGATTTAAACCTACTGCGCAGGCTCGACTCATCCGGTGGCTACGTGATGCCGAACTGTCACCCACTGGTGATCTTCAGGTCATCGGCCACCGATCCAAGAAACCGTGATGGTGAACGGCCATAAAAATGCGAAGGATCCTGTTGTGTCATGAAGATTTTCAAGAAATGCAAAATAGGCGCCAAACCGCCCCGATGATCCATCGCGGCCATTGCGCGGCAAAAAGACCGCTCTCCCCTCTACCAACCAACGTAGGCCCTGCCTCGATAGATTCTCTAGGGTATGGAGACGCGATGGGCTGTACAGTTTCGAACGCACCCTTCTACGACCACTTCCGGATGGAACGGGCCCCGTCAGATCCCATTTGTGGAAAGGTGGTTCTGGTGAGCGAATAACTACACCTTCGCCCCGTGCACGATGGGATTATCCGGTGAAACAAGGAGGCTATTCCGCCGCCAGGGCCCCCGCAGTTCGGTAATGACGTTGGATCGGTATATAAACGGAAAACAAAGCAGGCTTGGTGGTTACAAGAGCCCCCCATCCCCTCCTCCTTCCTCATGTCATCAACCGATAACATCACCGAGCGTGTCTTCGGTACGCCCGCATCGTGTTTCTCACAGTGGACCAGCCACTGACAAACCAATAGGATACATCCCTAACACTGGCCTCGCAATCGCAGCAGCGGTTGCATATGGATTAATCGGATCTGCATTGTCGTTCAGGGTCATGAGGTCGAAGGCTTGGTGGGCATTATGCCTGCCAATAGGTTCATCCTGTGAGATACCCTCACTTACTCTTCCCTGACACGCCTTAAACGCGCAAACCTCTTGACCCAGTCGAATCGTTGGGCTTCACCTTCCGATACGTGTCCAAATACAAACCAGACAGCCTTGGTTTCTTCGCCATAGAGCAACTGTTTATCATCTGCGCACCAGCCGCATTCCTTGCCTTCAACTACATCGTCTACGGCCGCCTCATCTCCTATATCGGCGCGGAACATTCGATAGTGAAACCCCAGAAGGTGGCAATGATCTTCGTGATCAGCGACGTCTCCACCTTCTTGATGCAGGTTCGTACCAACCCTCTCAACGGGTGTGTGCGTCAGTGGGTGCTCATGGAATCTACTTTTTGAAAGGCTGGCGGAAGCGGCCTCGCGGCATCCAAAACGATGGTGAACGTCGGAGAAAAGGTCATCCTCGTGGGCCTTATCCTTCAATTTGTTTCCTACGGTTTCTTCTGCGCCCTCTTGGTCAAGAGTCACATCAGCATCAAGTCAGGCGGTTCATCTCCGGCGTACAAGTCCTGCAGAGTGCTTATCTGGGCGTTGTACCTTTCTTCCGCCTTAATCTCCGTACGTCCGCTTCCATTCTGACCATGTTCGTTACCATTAAACCTCCGCGTAGATCCGTTCTATCTACCGTATCGTAGAATTTGCTCAGGGAACTAGTGGTTACCTCATCACTCACGAAGGCAAGTCCCCAGACCGGAGTGTTCCCTTCGTACCGCGTCAGCTCACAAGAAGTACAGCCTTCCTCTACGCCCTGGACGCGTTACCTCTGCTCCTGGCGATCGCCGTCTACATTCCCTGGTGGCCAACCAAGTACATCAAGCACGATAAGTCCGGGGATCTGGAGATGGATACGGCATACCGTCCTTGATCTCGTGATCCTGGCTGGATTCGCGTGAGCTGACGTAGGATGTGCACTCGGAAGTATTTAAACATTATATCCTTATAATAATACGAGTGACGTTACAAGCCTCTCGCACTGAATCTAGCAACCCGCTTCACTGGTATGTGGTGGAGTGCCTCCCGGCCGGGTACCCCTTGAAAGGGGGGAGGATTTCTTGCGGAAGACCCGTCACAGCATCGATCAAGTCAAGGA
>Ga0307516_10000314_pt1 | contig 62864 bp, 48 predicted proteins | sample 19_EM_MG_FD_203310 | JGI IMG/M metagenome (GOLD analysis project Ga0307516, IMG submission 203310) | Populus trichocarpa ectomycorrhiza microbial communities from riparian zone in the Pacific Northwest, United States - 19_EM | ecosystem: Host-associated > Plants > Roots > Unclassified | place...
GTTCGTGCTCGTGCTGGTGAGCACCGACCGCCGCCGTGCCGACGTGGAGTCGTACGTGCGCACGGTCCAGGCGATCGAACCCGACGCGGTGAAGGTGCCGCTGCTGTGGGCCGGGGAGGCCGGCTACGGCGACACGGTGGCCACCCGCAAGGAGCGCATGCCCCTGACCGTGGTGCTGGACGCCAAGGGCCAGGTGGCGCACCGCATCGAGGGCCGCATGGCACCGGAAGCCTGGGACGCGGTGGCCGACCTGCTGCCCTGAGAGCCTGTGAAGAATTCCGCCAAGGCCGCTCATCCCGCGCCAAAGGCCCCACTCGGCGTTGCAAATGCTCGCCGTAGCCCGGGCTACGGCTGCGCTTTGCGCCTTGATTGGGACCTTTGGCGCGGTCTGCTCGGCCACGCCGGAAATCTTCACAGGCTCTGAGCGGCTGGGCAACCGGTACCTGGGAGCCCGCAGGCTCCCCCTTCACGATCACACCACGGGCTCGCCGCAAGGCAGGCTGAAAGCGGCCATGGTGCCGCAGGGCTCCAGCGGCTGCAGCCAGAGCCGGCCCCCATGCGATTCGACGATGCGCTGGCTGATGGCCAGGCCCAGGCCCATGCCCTGCTTGGTGGAGAAGAACGCATCGAACACACGCCCCGCACAGCCGGGGGCAATGCCGCAGCCGTTGTCCGTGACGGCGGCCACCACCTCGGCATCGCTGCGCCGGCGCACCGAGATGCACACCCCGCGCAGGCGGTGTTCAATGCCGTGCAAGGCCTCGATGCCATTCATCAGCAGGTTCATCAGCACCTGCTGGATCTGCACCGGGTCGCCGCGCAAGGCCGGCAGGGCCGGGTCCAGGTCCAGGCGCAGCGCCACCCGGTGCTTGAGCAACATGCCGCCGGCCAGGCCCAGCACCTCGTGCACCACCTGCGGCAAGTGCAGCGGCACCAGCTGGGGCGCCGCGTCACACACCAGCGAGCGGATGCGGCCGACCACCTCGCCGGCGCGCAGCCCTTCGCGGGCGATGCGCTCCACCGCCGCAAGGGCCTCGGCAAGATCGGGCCGCTCACGCGACAGCCAGCGCAAGCTCGCCTGCGCGTCGGTGACCATGGCCGCCAGGGGCTGGTTGATCTCATGCGCGATCCAGCTCGTCATCTCACCCAGCATGAGCACGCGGTTCATGTGCGCCAGCGCGTCCTGCGACTGGCGCAGCGCGTCCTCGGCCCGCAGCCGCGCGGTGATGTCCACCACCGAGCCCACCACCTCCACCGCGCCGCCGGACGCACCGGCCACGGCATGGCAGCGCTCGTGCAGATGCCGGACCGAGCGGTCGTCGAGCACGATGCGGTATTGCAGGTCACCGGGCTGCCCGTCTTGCACCACCTGCTGCAGCGCCTGCCGCACGCGCGCCCGGTCCTCCTCGTGCACCCGGGCGAAGAACTCTTCCAGGCCCAGGCGGGGCGAGCCGTCCAGCCCCAGCACCGCCAGGCAGCCTCGCGAGCAATAGCGCTCCGCTGTGCCGGGCGTCCAGGACCAGCTGCCGGCCGCGTTGAGCCGCTCGCCGCTGGCCAGGCACTCCTCGCTGCGCGACAAGGCATCGAGCGCACGCTCGCGCTCAATGGCATGGGCCGCTTGTTGCGCACACAGGTCGGCCAGGCGCAGCTCGTACGCGGAGGCGCGGTGCGGCAGGCGGAAATGGGCCGTGATCACCCCCAGCAGCACGCCGTGGCGGCTGAACATCGGCGTGGCCACCACGGCGCGCGAGCCGGCCGCCACGAGCGCCTTGCCCTGCAACGCGAACACAGGGTCGCGCAGCAGGTCTTCGACCACCACGCGCCGGCCGCGCAGCATGACCTGACCGCAAGGCGTATGGGCCTCCTTGACGACCTTGAACTGCGCCGCCGCTTCCGGCGAGAGGTTGCGGTAGGCCACCAGGTCCAGCGACTGCCGTTGCGGATCGTGCGTCTGGATGCTGCCGATGTCGGCCCGCAGCAGCGCCATCAACGACTCCAGCACCGCGTCCAGCAAGGCCGACAGGTCGCCCGGCCCCAGCAACCGCGTGCCGAGTTCGTGCAGCCGCTTCATGGCGGCGAGTTCGGTGCGCGGCCTGGGCCGGGCCGTGCCCGGGCGGATGCGCACACGCCCACGCTGCCGGGCCCGGCGAAAGGCGGCGGCGCGGGGTGCTGTCTCGTCCAGGCAGTGATCGTCGTGGGGCATGGGCTCTGCGGGCTTGCTACCTTAACGGCCCGCGCGCCATGGCACAGCGGGATAACCCTGTCACGCACGGTGCAGCCGGCGCGGCCTTGCTGCCGGCCGCCAGGTCGAGAGCCATCCGGCACGATCTTCGCCACCGAATACGCGGGTGCGGAGGTACAGGTGCACACAGCCTAGACTGCCACAAACTCCTCACACCCACCCCCCCACATCCCAATGGCCACCGACCCTTCGTTCATTGAATACGTATGCGAACAAGCGGGCCTCGAGAGCCGCCTCACCTATCGCAAGATGTTCGGCGAGTACGCGCTCTACCTCGAGGGGCGTGTCGTGGCGTTCGTCTGCGACAACCAGGTCTTCATCAAGCCCACAGCGGCCGGTGCAAGGCTGGCGCCTGGGGCCGTGCCGCTGCCGCCGTATCCCGGCGGCAAGCCGCACCTTCGCCTGGCCGACGAACTGGATGACCGGGACCTCCTGAAGCGCATCCTCATTGCCACGGCAGGCGAGTTGCCGTTGCCCAAGCCCAAACCCAAGGCCAAACCAAAACCGAAGGCAAAGTCCACGGCCCGCGGTGAACGGTGAACGGTGAACGGTGAACAAGTGTCAGGTGCGTCGGTCCCCGTGCCTGCGAGACTGACCAAGACCCGCCCACCCCCTTTTCAGGGGGGCGGTGGCGGCCTGCGGTTCCGGGGGCCCGCGCAGGACCGGCCAAGCGGCGCACAATGCCCTCAAGCCTGGGGTTCCAGGCAGTGAAGGCGTCCGACACTCCATGCCGTCCGTCAACCGACACTTCAAGCTCGAAGCCTGGTTCATGGCAGCCCTCGCCTTGATCCCACTGGCTGTCGGCATCGTCGCCGCGATCTTCTTCGCGTAAGGCAATCCTTCGCCGGCGCCAAGGCCGGCCTCTTGACGGGCCCTCGGGTTGTGTGTCTGAATCGCACCCCCGCAACCGATCAAGGTGCCATGCATGAGTCCTCTTGCGTCATGTTGCTGGTCGCTGGCCCGAGCCGGCTGGACACTCCTGGGCCTGTCCATGGCATCGGCGGCCAGCATGGGTGGCCTGGCGGTCGAAATCGTCAACCAGAGCGAGCCCGTCTTGTGCGCCGAAAAAGACAACGTCGCCCTCGCCATGGCCCACCCGGCCGTCCGCAGCCTGCGCATCGAGGTGGCCCACCCGGTGTACCTGGCACCCAACCAGCCTGACCAGCAGCAGCCCGACTGGACGGCGTGCGACATGTCCGCGGATCCGGTGCACACGGCGTCGCGTCCGCCCCGCAAGGCGGTGATATACCGGGAGCCCGGCTTGTGGATCGTGGGCCATACGTTTTCGAGCTTCTGGCGCCCCAGCGTCACCACGGTACGCATCGGCCGCCGCGTGGAACCCGACCTGCACATGCTGCAGGTCTGGCTGCGCCGCGGCGGGCGGGCCGAAGAGGTGCTGGTGCTTTATCCGCAAGACGGCTATTGGCGGGCACGGCCCTTGACGCCGCCACGCACGCAGCCCACGGCCTACGGCAGCTCGTTCCTGATCGGGCCCATCGAGCAAGAGGGCCGCCCGGTGGTGAACCTGCGGGAGGTTCGCTTCGATCCGGCCACGCGAACCTTTACCTTGCTGTTCCAGAGCGGCGGCCAGGCCACCCTCAAGTTGACGCCTGGGGTCAAGAAGACGGCCCTGGACGTGGCCTTCGATGCGCCGATCAGCAATGGCCCCTTTGCCATGCTCCGGTCGATGTACATCACCGAGTTCAACAACGACGTGGCCCGCATCGCGGTCAGGGAACGCGGGGCCAAGGGCTGGCGCGAAGACTCCATCATGAAGTTCGACCGGGCCACGGCCACCGACCTCTGGGCCGGCCGGCTGGTGCCGTCGCGGCACAACACCTCGTCGCCGGACATGATCTTCAACGGCTTTTCCGAGCAGGCGGCGTCGGCGGCCCGCCCCTGACCGGCGGCGCTGCGCCCTTCCCCTTCCCGTTCACCCTCACCGCCGCAGCGGCCGCATTGCCGCCTGCCGCAGCCATGCGGCAATGCCGCCCAGCGGCACCACGTCGTCCGCCGCCCCAGCTTGATGGCCTCTGCCGAACACCACGCTGCTGGCTTCATCCTGGGCAGCGGTGTGGGCCCCGGCCTCGCGCATCTCGCGCAGGCCGCGGGCACCGTCGTCGCCCATGCCGGTCATGACGAGGCCCAGGGCATTGCGCCCGGCGCAGGCCGCCACCGAGCGCAACAGCACGTCCACCGAGGGCCGGTGGTGGTTGATGAGCGGGCCGTCGCGCACCTCCACCGGGTAGTGCGCGCCGCTGCGCCGCAGCGTCATGTGCCGGCCGCCCGGGGCGATCAGCACACGGCCGTTGAGCACGCGGTCGCCGTCGCGGGCTTCCAGCACCTCCAGCTCGCACACCGTGTTCAGGCGCGCGGCAAAGGAGGCCGTGAAATGCTCCGGCATGTGCTGGACCATCACGATGCTGGGGGCCGTGCGGTCCAGGTGGCGCAGCACCACCTCGATGGACTGCACGCCGCCGGTGGAGATGCCGATGGCGGCCACGCGGTCGGTGGCCTCGGCCAGCGCGCCTGGCGTGGGCAGCAGCGGTCGCTTTTGCACCGGCGCCGATGCCGGCACGGCCGCTACATGCAGCACGCGCAGATTGGCTCGCGCCGCGGCGCGCACCGCCTCCACCAGGCCGTTGCTGCGCTCGCCCAGGAACTGGCGCAAGCCCAGCTTGGGCTTGGTGACGAAGCACACCGCCCCCGCGGCCAGCGCGTCCAGCGTGGTCTGGCAGCCTTTTTCGGTGAGCGTTGAACACATCACCACCGGGGTGGGCCGCTCGCTCATGAGCGCCCCAAGGCCGGCCGAAGCCGGCCGTCCCCCGTGGGGATCCAGCAAAGTGGCAAAGCCACATTTGCTGGTGAGCTTGCGCAGGAAGCTGATGCCGTCCATGCGCGGCATCTCCACGTCCAGCACCACCATGTCGGGCCAGTTCGACTGCATCTTGGGCCAGGCAAACAGCGGGTCCGCCGCCGTGCCCGCCACCTCCAGCCCACCGGCGGCCAGCGTGTCGGCCAGGAAGGTGCGCACCACGGCCGAATCATCGACGACGAAGACCTTGATCGGCATGTCAGCGCCAGCTCCGCCGCTTCATTTGACGGGTTGGCCACGGCGCATCTGGACGTCGCCATCGGCGAGGTTCAGGCACACATGGCGCGGCACGTGGTCGCCCACGTCCACGCCCAGCAGCGTGAAGCCATAGTGCTCGATGAGCGCCCAGCCCTGCTCGATGTTGCGCTCGCCCACGTTGAACCTCATGCCGGCCCGGTCGGGCAGCGTGTCGGCGCCGCCGTACAGGTGGGCCTCGAAGCCGCTGGAGGGCAGGCCGTTGCGCTGCATCGCCTCCACCATCAAGGCCAGGGCCTCGTCGCCGTAGCGCCCATCGCGCGGCTCCTCGGGCTTGCGGTTGCGTTGCGGCAGCAGGAAGTGGCACATGCCGCCCAGCCGCTCGCGCGGGTGCCACACGGTCACGGCCACACAGGAGCCCAGCAGCGTGCGCACCTGCGCCGCCTGCCGGCCCAGGTACAACTGGCCGGCCAGCAGGTTCAGTTCCTCACCCGGCCCGGCACGACGCAGGCCGATGGCCGAGGGCGCAGCCTGCTTCAGGCCAGCCGCCGCCGGGCCGCCCCAAGGCGGCTGAGGACCCGCTTGGCGGGTGGCACCGGTACCCGGTGCTGGGTGCTCACGTTTACGCGTGGACATACACCGCGGGCGCCAGGCTGCGCACCGGCAGGTCCAGGTTGCTGATCGACTCGGCATGCCCCGTCAGCAGGTACCCACCGGGCTTGAGCCGGGCCAGCACGCGCCGCACGATGTCGACCTTGCCCGGGGCATCGAAATAGATCAGCACGTTGCGCAGGAAGATCACGTCGAAGCTGCCGATCTGCGGCAGGTCCTGCGTGAGGTTGGCGCAGTCGAAGCGCACGCGGCTGCGCAGGTCGCGCGACACCAGCAGCCGGCCTTCGTAGTCGCCATGGCCCTTGAGGCACCAGCGCTTGAGGTACGCCGCCGGCACGTGGCGGGCCCGCTCCATGGGATACAGGCCGCGGCGCGCCTGCTCGACCATGGCGGTGGACAGGTCGGTGCCCAGCACCTCCCAGCGCGCCAGGCCCAGGCGCTCGGCCAGCAGCATGGCAATGCTGTAGCCCTCCTCGCCGGACGAGCTGGCAGCGCTCCACACGCGCAGGCTGCTGCCGGCGGCCATGCCGTCCACCAGCTTGCCGAGGAACTTGAAGTGCTCCGGCTCGCGGAAGAAGTAGGTTTCGTTGGTGGTGAGCTTGTCCACCACGCGCACCAGCTCTTCTGGGTCGGCCTGGCTGAGCACTTCGCTCACATAGCGGTTCAGGTCGTCGATGCCGCGCTCCTGCGCAAGCTTGTGCAGGCGGCCGGTGACCAGCGGGCGCTTGGCCTCGCTCAGGTGGATGCCCGAGACGCTGTGGAACATCCGGGTGACGGCTTGGAAGGACTGCGGGGTCAACATGCGGGTGGCCTCTGGGGTGGGCGTCGGGGGAGCCTCTGGGGGGATGTCAGTGCGGGCCGAGGTGCGAGGTGATGAGCTCGGCCAGCGCGCGGTGGTGCAGCACCTGGTCCAGGTCCAGTTCGGGGGTGGCTTCGCCGCGCACGCGCACCATGCTGCGGATCCAGCCCGGTTCGATGCGAGTGCCCAGGCGCGGTACCGGTTCCAGCTCGTCCGGCGCGGTGTCGAACACCTCGTGCACGGCATCCACCAGCACGCCCAGGGTCTGGGTCACGGTGGTGACGAAGGGGCCTTCGTCTTCATGGCCGGGCTCCTCCACCTCGGCGCTCAGGTCCACGACCACGACGCAGGTGCGCCGCCCCAGCACCGTGGCCGGCAGGCCGACGCGCTCGCCCAGGTCGATCACCGGAACCACCGCGCCGCGCAGGTTCATGACGCCGCGCACGAAGGGCGGCGTGAGCGGCAGCGGCGTCAGCGGCGCCAGTTCCAGGATCTCGCGCACGGCGTCGATGCGCACGGCGCACATCTGCTCGCCGAGGGCGATGCGCAGGAACTGCAAGGTCACCGGCGCGGCCTGCGGGGGTACGCCGGCCAGGATCGCGGGCAAAGGCAAGGCATTCATCGACCCGCCCCCTCAGAAGCGGCCAAAGTTGGCCTCGTCCACGTCACCGGCCGCGGCCAGCGCGCGGCTGCGTCCGGCGGCACCCGTCGGCCGCGGCGTGCGCGCCGCCCGCTCGTCGTGGCCGGTGGCCGCCTCGGCGCGCTCGCCGCCGGGCATTGGCCGGCCGGTCGGCGGGGGCAGGCTGCGCGCACGGGCCCGCACCGGCAGCGCCATCGCATTTGCATGCGCATGCGGCGCAATGCCCTCCTCCAGCCGGAAGAAACTCATCATCTCCTGCAGCTGGCCGGCCTGGCCCGACAGCTCTTCGGCCGTGGCCGAGAGTTCCTCGGAGGCCGAGGCGTTCTGCTGCGTGGCGCTGTTGAGGTGGCCCATGGCGGTGGTGATCTGCGTCACGCCCTGGGCTTGTTCGCCCGAGGCGGCGGAAATCTCCTGCACCAGGTCAGAGGTCTTGTGGATGGACGGCACCATCTGCGTCAGCACCGCGCCGGCCTGCTCGGCCATCTTCACGCTGGAGCCGGCCAGTTGCCCGATCTCCTGCGCCGCCACCTGGCTGCGCTCGGCCAGCTTGCGCACCTCGGCCGCCACCACCGCGAAGCCCTTGCCGTGCTCGCCGGCACGGGCCGCCTCGATGGCGGCGTTCAAGGCCAGCAGGTTGGTCTGGTAGGCGATGTCGTCGATGATCGAGATCTTGGAGGCGATCAGCTTCATGGCGTCCACCGTCTTGGTCACCGCGGTGCCGCCTTCCAGGGCCTCCTTGGCCGCCTTGGCGGCCATGCCGTCGGTCACGTTGGCATTGTCGGAGTTCTGCTTCACCGAGGCCGCCATCTGCTGCAGCGAGGCCGTGGTTTCCTCCACACTGGCGGCTTGTTCAGAGGCCGACTGCGACAGCGACTGCGAGGTGCTCGACACCTGGCCGGCCGCGGCGGTGAGGGCCTGCGCCGCCGTCAGCACGTCGCGCAGCGTGGCGGCCAGCTTGTGCACGGTGTGGTTGACCGCGCTGCTCAACTCGGCAAACGAGCCCTGGTAGTCGCCGTCGATCCGGACCGTCAGGTCGCCGCCTTCCACGCGCGCCAGCACCTCCTGCACTTCCTTGAGCGGCGTGACGATGGCGTCGAGCGTGTGGTTGATGCCCTCGACGATGCGGCGGAAGTCGCCGGCGTGGCGGCCGGCATCGGCGCGTGCGTCCAGGCGGCCCGCCACGGCGTGCTCGGCCAGCATGGCGGTGTCGCTGATCAGCGCCTTGAGGTTGTCGCGCACTTGCTCGATGGTCTCGTTGATGAAGGCCTTCTTGCCGGGGAAGGCTTCCAGCGGCGCGTCGAAGTCGCCCTCGCCGAAGGCCTGGATGCAGGCCATGGCCTTTTTCTTGACGGCGATGTGGCCGCCGACCATGTCGTTGATGCCTTGCGCCATGATCTTGTACTGGCCTTCGAAGCGGCGCGTGTCGATGACCACGTCGATGTCGCCCTTGTCGTGCTGGGCCGACATGTGGTTCATCTGCTCGATCAGGCCCTTGAGGTTGGTGCGGACCTGTTCGATGGTGATGTTGATGAAGGCCTTCTTGCCGGGCAGTGGGTCGAGCGCGGCGTCGAAGTTGCCGCGGCCGAACTCGGCCACCACGCCCATGGCCACTTTCTTCACCACGATGTGCGCCCCCACCATGTCGTTGACGCCCTGCGCCACGTTGCGGTACTCGCCCATGAACGACTGGGCATCGATGGTCGCGTCGATCTCGCCGCGCTCGTGTTCGGCCGCCATGCGGTTCATCTCGGCCACCAGCCGGCCGAGGGTGCCGCGCACCTGCTCGAAGGAGGCAGCGATCTGCGCGAACTCGTCCTTGCCGTCCACCTGCGCCGGTTGCGTCAGGTCGCCTTGCGCCAGCGCCGCCGCGGCCTCGATCACGGCGGTCGAGGCGCGGCGGATGGCGCCGGCCACGGCCAGGCTCATGTAGATCGCCAGCATCACGCTGCCCGTGCTCATGGCCATCAGGCTGATGCGTTCGCGCTCGATGTGCCGGGCCCGCGCGTCGAGCAGGCTGCCCAGGCGCTGCTGGGCCGCTTCCTGCAGCACATCGGCCTTGTCGAGCACGGCGCTGCCTTCGGCAAACACCGCGTCGGCATCGCCCTTGACGGGGCCGACCCGGGCCCAGCCCAGGATGCCGGCCACATAGGCCTCGGCCTGGGCACGCGCCTCCTTCCAGCCGGCCGGCGGCGCTTCGCCGGCGCGCTGCAAGGCGTCGAGCCGGCGTTCCACGCCCAGCGCGGTGCGCTCCAGCTCGCGCCGCAGCGCGGCCAGGCGCAGCTGGTCGTCCGGCGTCCAGTCGCCGCGCGCCAGCGCCACCGCGGCCAGGCCGCGCACCTGCGCCAGCGGCTCGGTGTAGGCCGTCAGGCGATCCACCGCCACGTCCATCCACAGCGCGCTGGTGGGCTCGGGGTCCAGCAGCAGGCCGGATTTCTCCGCCACGAGTATGCCCAGGCCCTGCAGGCGTTCCATCGCCGCGGTGTGGTCCTTGAACGACTGGGCGGCCTGGGCCGGGGCCTGCGCACCGCTGAGTCGCTGCACGTCGTCCTTGCTGGCGGACCAGGGCCCCGCCAGGTCCAGCTCGGCATGGGCCAGCACCACGGCATCGATCGCGGCCACGCTCTTGGCCATGCTGCGGCGGGCTTCGTCGCGCGGCGACTGCGCGGCGCTGTTGCCGGCCAGCACGCGGCCCTGCAGGCCGCGGTGGCTCTGGATGTGGCTGCCCAGGTTCGACAGGTGGTCCACCAGCACCGCACCCACCTGCTCGCGGCGCGTGGTGGACAGCTCCGCCGTGGCGCGCACGACCTGGTTGCCCAGCAAGGCCACCAGTTGCACGAACAGCACGGCCGCCACCAGCATGAGCTTGGCCTGCAGGCTCAGCCGGCGCAGCAGCGGCGCGGCCGGGGCAAACAGCCAGCCGCTGGTGCGGCTGACCACGGCGTTCGGGCCGGCCACTGCCACGGGGGGATTGAGTCGTTGCATGAGGGTCTCCGGGATGCAGCAAAAGCAAGGAAGAAGAAGTCGGTGTCCAGGTGCGGGTGCGGGCGCGCGGTGGTGGGCCGCGGCTACCCCAGTGCAGAGCCCTGTAGCAGCGCGGCCCGCGCGGCGGCGCTCTTGCGCGGATCGGCCCGCATCTGTTCGGTGGCCAGCGCCAACAAGGCCGGCACGTCCAGGATCAGCGCCACCTCGCCGCTGCCCAGGATGGTGGAGCCGGCCAGCCCGCGGATGTCGCGGAAGGCGGGGCCCAGCGGCTTGATCACGGTCTGGTGTTCGCCCAGCAGGCGGTCCACCACCAGGCCCACGCAGCCGGCACCGTCGCGCACCAGCACCAGGCTGCGCCGGCCCAGCGGCGCCGGCTCCTGGCGGTAGAAGCGGCCCAGGTCCAGGTAGGGCACGACCTCGCCGCGCAGGTCGAAGTGGCCGCAGACCCGCGTGGGGTCCTGGGCGTGCTCGCGCGGCACTTCCAGGCACTCGGCCACCAGCTCCAGCGGCAGCACGCAGCCCAGGCTGCCCACGCTGACCAGGAAGCCGTCGATGATGGCCAGCGTCAGCGGCAGGCGCAGCTGCATGGTGGCGCCGCGGCCGGGCTGGCTGGCGATCTTGATCTGGCCGCGCAAGGCCTCGACGTTGCGCTTGACCACGTCCATGCCCACGCCGCGGCCCGAGAGGTTGGTGACCTTCTCGGCGGTGGAAAAGCCGGGCAGGAAGATGAGCAGGTAGACCTCGTCGTCGCTGAGCTGCGCATCGGCCGCAACCAGCCCGCGCGCCTGCGCCCGGGCCAGGATGCGCTCGCGGTCCAGGCCACGGCCGTCGTCGCTGACCTCGATGACGATGGCGCCCGACTCGTGGTACGCATGCAGCGCCAGGCGGCCCTGCGCGGGCTTGCCCGCGGCCAGGCGCGCCTCGGGCGGCTCGATGCCGTGGTCCAGGCTGTTGCGCACCAGGTGCATGAGCGGGTCGGCAATGGTGTCCACCATGGCCTTGTCCATCTCGGTGTCGCCGCCGCTGATCTGCAGCTCCACGTCCTTGCCGAGCTGCTTGCAGACGTCGCGCACCACGCGCTGGAAGCGCGTGAAGGTTTCGCCGATGGGCACCATGCGCAGGCCCAAAGCGCCATCGCGCGCCACCTGCACCAGGTCGTGGATGCGCAAGGTGGCCTCGGCGAAGCGGGCCGACTGCTCGTGCTGGGCCACGAGCTGGGCACCGGAGCTGGCAATGACCAGCTCGCCGATCAGGTCGATCAGCTTGTCCAGCTTGTCGGCCCGCACGCGGATGAAGCGGGTCTCGTCGCCGCCGCGCCGGTCGCGGCCGCCGGCGCGGCGCTCGGGCTCGCTCTGGCGGCGCTCGGCGGCGGCAGCGGCGCGCCGCTCGATGAAGGGCCGCTCGTTCGGGCCGGCCAGCACCTGCCAGTGCGCCAGCAGCGCCGCGCGGGCGGCCGGGTCGGCGGCGCGCCGCTGCAGCAGTTGTTCGTAGGCGTCGGGGCCAGCGCCGGGGTCCAGCACGGCCAGGTCGCAGTCGTCCTGCATGAACTCGAACACCTGCTCGATCGCCACGCGGGGGGCCGCGCTGGCGAAGCGGATTTCAAAGCCCAGGTGGCAGGCTTCGGGGTCCAGGTCTTCCAGCGCCGGCACGGCCTCGGTGACGGCACGGATGCCTTGCACGCGGCCCAGCGTGCCCAGGTAGCGGAGAAAGGGCAAAGGGTCCAGCCCGTTGCGCAAGGCATCGCCCAGCACGCGCAGCGAGAGGTGCCAGACGCCTTGGGTGCCGGCTGCAGGCGCAGGGGCGGCCACAGCCGCCGCGCGCGCCTCGGCGGGGCCATGCAGTGCGCGCAATTGCTGGCCCAGATGGTCACTCGCAGCCGCGGTGCCGGCGTCCGCTTCCCCGCAACCCACCTCGTCCAGCAGGCGCCCGATCTGGTCGCGCCCCTGCAGCAGCAGGCCCATGGCCGGTTCGTCCAAGGCCACCTCGCCGCTGCGCGTGGCCTCCAGCAGGCTCTCCACCTCGTGCGTGAAGCCCACCACCGCGTCGTAGCCGAACAGGCCGGCGGCGCCCTTGATGGTGTGGGCGGCACGGAACGCGCGGTTCACGGCCTCGCCGTCGCGCGGGTCTTGTTCCATGGCCAGCAAGGCCGCCTCGAACTGGGCCAGCATCTCGCGCGCTTCGTCCAGGAAACCGGCGCGTGCGGTGGCGAGGATCTCGTCATCGGTCATGACACCGCTCCGTGGGAACCTGGCAGCAGCGCGTGCAGCCCCAGCGTGGACAAGGCCTCCACCACCACGGGTGCCGGATCGGCCACGCGCAGCACCCGGTCACGCGCCCCCAGCGTGCGCTGGGCGGCCAGCAGCAGCTGTGCGCCCGCGCTGTCGAAGGCCTGCACCTGCGACAAGTCCAGCACCACGTCGCCAGGAGCCGCGGCCAGCGCCGCGCGCAAGATCTCGCAGGCGCCGGCCGCCGCCTGGATGTTCAGGTCGCCGTCCAGGCAGATCGTGGTGGCGTCACTCATGCGTTCACACGCACAGCTTCTGCACCGCATCCACCAGCTGCGAGGGCTGGAACGGTTTGGTGATCCACGCGCGCACGCCGGCGGCCTTGCCTTCGGCCTTCTTGGCGTCCTGCGACTCGGTGGTCAGCATGATCATCGGCGTGAACTTGTGCGCCGGGCTGGCCTTGACGTGCCGTGCGAACGTGAGCCCGTCCATGCGCGGCATGTTCACGTCGCAGACGATCAGGTTCGGCTTGGCGGTGCCCAGCTTCTCGGCCGCGTCCTGGCCGTCCACGGCCTCCACCACCGCAAAGCCGGCCTTCTGCAAAGCCAGCTTCACGACGGTCCGGAAGCTGCCGGAGTCGTCTACCACCATGACGGTCTTGCCCATGACGTTTTACCTTTCTGCTTGGATGTGCAATTTCAGAAGAACTCCACTGCGGCGGACTTCTCCACCACCACGGTGTCGTAGTGCGCGCTGCGCATCTCTTCCATCGGATAACTCGCCTCCAGGCGCTCCAGCCACTGCGCCGCCGTGTCCGCGGCCGCATCGGGCGTGCCGCGCGCCCAGGCGGCAAAGCGCTCCATGTCCTGGCCCAGCGCGGTGAGCATCTGGCTCAGCCGGTCCTGCGACTGCAGGCCCATGAAGATCTTCTCCAGGTCGCCGCGCACCTGCTGGCTGGCATCGCGCAGGGTGCGCGAGGAGCGGTAGACCTCGGACAGGCTGCCCAGCAGCACCCCCAGCACCGCGCGTGCGTTCAGCGTGGCCTGCAGCGTGAGCTCGTCCTCGTCGGTGTCGTGGCGGCGCACGTGCAGGCGCAGGCTGTCGATCGAGTCTTGCATGGCGGCCATGTGCTTGCCCAGCCGGATGCCGGCCTGGCGCGACTGGCCGGCCAGGTGGCGCACTTCTTCAGCCACCACCGCGAAACCGCCGCCGGCGGCACCGGCACGCGCCGCCTCCACCGAGGCATTGAGCGCCAGCAGATGCGTGGCCCGGCCGATGGACTGCACCTCGCGCGTCAGCACCACCATGTCGGCCAGCGTCTGCGACAAGCCGATCACGCGCGCCAGCATCTCGTCCTTGAGCTGCACCGCCAGGCGCGTGCTGCCCAGCAAGGTGTCCAGCTCGGGCTGGTGCTTGCGGATCAGCTCATCCATGGCGCCGGGCTCCACGTTTGCACCGGCCCCGGCGTCGATGGCCTGGTCGAGCTGGCCGGAGATGTTGGAGAAGCTCTCCAGCAGCGAGGACATGCTGCGCTCTGAATGATCACGCGCCGCGTCGAGGCTGCGCTTCCAGACCGGCACCACCTGCCGCGGCAGGTCGCCGGGCGGCGTGCCGGGCGGCGTGCGTTCCTCGGGCAGATCGAGCCGGCGCGACTGCATCAGGCCGGCCACGAAGGCCACCAGCACCCCCACGGCCACAGCCGCCATGCCGCCCGCCTGCTGGGCGGCTGCGCCCGCGGCCACGGCGGCGGCCGCCAGCAGCGCGCAGCGCCAGTTCAACGACTCACCCAGGCGTGCCGCCAATGCCGCCACACCCGTGGCGGGCAGGGACGACGAAGAACGCGTGGACTGCACTGGCATGCGGAGGCTCCATGGACTGGCGGGCATGCGCCAGGGGGACGAATCCAGGCCGGCTGCAGGGATCGCAGCCAGACCTTCGGTTTTCGGTGGGATGCCCGGCATCTTGATAGGCAGGACAGGGCCCAGTCCCGGAAATAACACCGGGAACAGCCCCCTTCAACCCTCCCGCCGCCGGCCCGGGCTGCCTACGATGCGCACCAGGCTCTCAGGGCGTCTGCCCTGGGAGTGCGCGCGCCGGCGCCCTCGTCTCCTTTGACCCAGTGCAAGAAGGACCATCGATGTCAACGCCCTCCGAGGATCCCTCGGGCGCCGCGAGGCTGCCTGCCCGCACGCTGCAGCACCGGCTGCGCGCCCTGGCCGAGCGCCTGCGTGACTACCTGCACTACCACGGGCTGTGGGCCCCCGGCGTGCGCCTGCTGCGCCGCCTGTCACTGCGCGGCAAGGCCGTGCTGCTGATGACGCTGATGGGCATACCCACCCTGTGGCTCGTGACGGAAGCCACGCTGGCACGCTGGCAGGCCTACCAGGTGGCCGCGCTCGGCCGCGAGGGCGTGCAGATCTACCGCGACGTGTGGGCATTGCAGCGGGCCGTCGCCAGCCTGGCCCGGCTGCGGGCACCGGCCACCACGGCCGACCACGCGCAAGCCGCCGCCTTGCAGGAGGAGCAGCTGCGCTTTGCCGCCTTGCAGGCGCGCCTGCAGCCCTGGCTGGACGCGCACCCGCAAAGCCGGCCGGCCTGGCAGGCACTGCAGCAGCAGCGCGGCGCCATGCGGCAGGCCCGCCGCAGCGCCGCCACCGCGCCGGCCGGCGCGGGCGAGCGGCGCCGCGCCCTGAATGCGTATGCCACGGACCTGCAAGCGTTGGACCGCGACCTGCTGGCCACCTGGGCCGCCAGCACCGATGCCGACGCCGACCAGCGCCCCTTGCGCATGGCCGCCACCGTGTTCCTGCCGCTCCTGCACGGCAACCTGGGCCGGCTGATGGACCACGGCGTGCAGGTGCTCGACGGCCCGGACCGCCTCACCCCCCTGCATGCCATGCACACCGACCTGGCCGAAGCCCGGCTGCTGCTGCCGCTGCTGCGTTCGTCGCTGGAGCTGGGCAAGACCCGCGGCGTGCTGAGCGAGGCGCAGGCGACCGGGCCCATCGACGCCTTCCAGGCGTTCCTGGCGGCCAGCGACCGCCTGATGCTGCAGGCCAGATCGACCACCCCGCCCACCAGCCCGGACGCAGACCGCAGCGCACTGCTGCTCCAGGGCAACGCCCTGCTGCAGGCCACGCAACACCTGCATGAGCAGATCATCGACGCGCTGGGCGAGCGCGTGGCGGCCACCGAAGCCGCCGTGGCGACCCGCGGCGTGCGCGACGGCCTGGTGCTCGGCACGCTGCTGGCGCTGGTGTTCTACACCCAGATCAGCTTCTACAAGGTCATCGGCGGCGGCCTGAACATCCTGTGCAAGCAGTTGCGCGAACTGGGCCGCGGCAACCTGTCGATCCGGCCCCAGGCACGCGGCCGCGACGAGGTGGCGCAGGCGCTGGACGCGCTGGGCGCCTCGGCGCAGCACATGTCGCAGGTGCTCGAAGCCGTGACCCAGGGCGTGGCGGCCGTGTCGCACGCCTCGCGCGACGTGGCCACCGGCAATGCCGGCTTGTCCGGCCGCACCGGCGAAATGCGCAACGCCATCGGCGGCGTGAGCGAACGGGCGCAGTCCTTCTCCAGCGCCATGGACCGCTGCGGCCAGGCGGTGGAACAAGCCACCGAGCACATGCACGCGATGCGCGCCGACGCGCAGCGCAGCCGCAAGGCCATGGCCGGCCTGCGCGAACGCATGCAGGCCCTGCAGACCAAGAGCTGCGAGATCGCCCGCGTGGTGGAGATGGTGGAGGCGGTGGCCTACCAGACCAAGCTGCTCTCGCTCAATGCCTCGGTGGAGGCGGCCCGTGCCGGCGCCGCCGGCCGCGGCTTTGCGGTGGTGGCGCAGGAGGTGCGGGCACTGGCCCAGCGCAGCGAGCACGCCACGCGCAAGATCCACGCCATCATCACGGCCTCGATCAATGAAATCGAAGACGGCAACCTGATGGCCGAACGGGCCAGCACCGCGGTGCGCCAGACCGACGAAAAGATCGAGGCCATCGACCGCCTGATGGTGGACATCGTGGCCCTCACACGCAGCGCGGTGCGCGAGTCGAACGAGGTGCTGGGCATCACGCGCGACGTCGAGCAGTCGGCCGACGGCAATGCCAAGCTGGTGGCGCAGTTGTCAGACGCCTCAGCCGCGCTGCGCTCGCAGGGCGACAGCCTCAAGCGGTCGGTGCAGCATTTCGTGTTCGGCTGAAGGTTGACCGGAGTTCCCCATGCATGCGTTTGTCTCCGCCGCCCTGCAGCCCGGCATGCGCCTGATGGCGCAGTTCCCGCTGGGCATCAAGATGGCCTTGATGGCTCTGGCCATGCTGGTGCCGGTGGGCGCGCTGCTGGCCGTGCAGGGGTTCGCCTGGCAGGCCGATGCGGCCTTCGTGCGCGACGAGCTGGAAGGCGCGGCCACGGTTCGCCCGGTGCTCGGCGTGATGGCCGCGCTGCAGGTGCAGCGCGGGCTGACGCAGCGCGTGCTGTCCGGCGAGGGCAGTGCAGAGGCCGAGCTGGCCGAGGCGACGGCCCGCCTGCACCAGGCCGTTCAAACCCTGGATGCCGCGGTGGCCGGCCTGGCGCGCTTCCGGCTCGACGATGCCTGGACGCCGCTGCGCGCACGCGTGCTGGCGCTTGGTGACGCACAGCACCCGGGGCTGCGCACGCAAGCGTTCGCCGCCCACACCGAGGTGATCGAGGTCGTGCAGCGCTTGCTGGAGCTGAACGCCGAACGCTCACGCCTGTGGCTGGACCCGGAGCAGGTCAGCGCTGCCTTGATGGACTTGAGCCTCGAGCGCATGGTTCCCTGGCTGGAGGCCCTGGGCAGGACCCGTGACCTGGGCGCCGCGGCACTGGCACGGGCTGATACGGGCCAAGCCGGCCCGGCCGAGCGTGCGGCGATGCAGGCCCGGGTGACGACGCTCAGGCAGCAACTCCGGACGGTGCACCACAAACTCGAAGCCCTGGTGCGTGCCGGCGCCCCGCGGCCGGCCAGCTGGGAACAGGCCCGGCTGGCCAGCGAGCAGTTCGCCGAGCTGACGGTGCGCCTCTTCGAGGCCGAGGCGCCGCAAGGCGAGCAGCCGCAAGGCGAGGCATCGCCCTACTTCGAGGCCGGCACCCAGGCCATCGCGCTGGCCCTGCGTGTCAACGACGAGGCCTTGCGGGGCCTGGAAACGCAGTTGGCCCAGCGTGAGCAGGCGATCCACCGGCGCCTGCTGCTGAGCCTGGCTGCCTGCCTGCTGGGCGCGGGCGCGCTGGGCTACCTGGCGCTGTGCTTCTACCGCAGCTTTCGCCACTCGCTGGGGACCTTGCTCGACAGCCTGGACGCCCTGGCCGCCGGCCGCCTGTCGCGCTGCATCCCGGCGCAGGGCAGTGACGAGCTGGCCCAGGTCGGCCGCGGTGTGGAAACCCTGGGCGAGCGCCTGTCGGCCATGGTGTCCGAGATCCGCAGCAGCGCCGTGCGCGTGGGCCAGGCCGGGCAGCAGCTGGCCGACGAAGGCGCGGCGCTGTCGCTGCGCACCGAGAGCCAGGCCGCCAACCTGCGCGGCTCCATCCTGACCATCAACCAGCTCAGCGGTGCCGTGGCCGTCAATGCCGAGGCTGCCGTGGCGCTCGACGGGCTGGTGGCCACGCTCGGCCGCCGCACCGGCGACGGCAGCCAGGCCATGCAGCAGACCATCGAATCGATCGCCACGCTGCAGCACACGGCGCGCCGCGTGGCCGAGATCAATGGCGTGATCGACGACATCGCCTTCCAGACCAACCTGCTGGCGCTGAACGCCTCGGTGGAGGCAGCCCGGGCCGGCGAAAGCGGCCAGGGCTTCGCGGTGGTGGCGGCCGAGGTGCGCCAGCTCGCCCAGCGCTGTGCCGCGTCGGCCGGCGAGATCCGCGAGCTGATCGACGGCACCACCGAGCAGGTGGGCCAGTGTTCGCGCCGTGCGCAGGAGGTTGATGCGGCCCTGCAGGCGCTGGTGGGCGGTGTGGCCGAGGTGTCTGGCCGGCTGCGGCAGATCTCCTCGGCCAGCGTCGAACAAAGCCAGGGCCTGGAGAGCGTGGCGCGCAGCGTGGGCAGCCTGGACGACATCACGCGGCAGAACGCCGCCGCGGTGGAGCGCTCTTCAGAGGCCTCGCAAAGCCTGGTGACCCAGGCCCAGGCACTGCGCCAGTCGGTCTCGGCCATCCACCTGCGCCAGGGCAGCGCGGACGAGGCGCATCAGCTGGTGGAGCGGGCCTTGCAGCGCGTCACAGAGCTGGGCTGGGAGCCGGCCTGCCGTGAGTTCAATGACCCGAACGGCCCGTTCGTGGACCGCGACATGTACCTCTTCGTGGTCGACCGCCAGGCCCGCTACCTGGTGTTCAGCGCCAAGCCCGAATGGGTGGGGCGCACGATCCATGAGTGTTCCCAGGCTTCTGCCGCCAGCATCGAGCATTTCCTGACGCAGGCCTGGGCCACGTCCGACAAGGGTGAGGGCTGGATCGAGTACCAGGTGCAGCGTGCGGACACCGGGGAGCCGGCGGCCAAGACGGCGTACATCGCACGGCTGGATGAGGAGGCGTTCATCGGGTGTGGGGTGTATCGGCAGGGGGTGGGCTTGGTGGAGGTTGAAGAGGCGGATGAGGAGGTGGTGGCTGCTTAGTTTGGTTGGTTGTGGCGCTATTCGCGTGGGGTTCTGTTTTACTTCGAGAGAGCCCGCCGGAGTTCGCCCGGCCGGCGACCTCCTTTCTTTGCTGGTGCAAAGAAAGGAGGCAAAGAAAGCACCTCACAACCCATTTGACCGAGCGATGAGACGGTGACCGCTCCAACACCGCCGTGCCTGGTCTTGAACTCGCCTCTCGGCTCAAACAGCGCCACCTGGACACGGAGCGAATGCTCCACCGCCGGCGCAGTCCGCCTAGTCTCCGCAGGGCCAGATCGGTGACAGGCGGAGACAGGTTGGAGGCGACATTGCATAGAGTCGCGTACCCTCTTCCCAGGTGGCGCTGTTTGAGCCGCGAGGCGAGTTCAAGACCTGGCACCGCCGGTGTTGCAGCGGCCACCTTCTCATCGCTCGGTCAAATGGGTTGTCAGGTGCTTTCTTTGCTTACTTTCTTTGCACCAGCAAAGAAAGTGAGTCGCCGGCCGGGCGAACTCCGGCGGGCTCTCCCAAAGTAAAAGAGAACATCGCGCGAATAGCGGCACAACCAAGCCCAAACCCATAGAATCCAAAACCAGGGAGCTTCCGGACCGCCGCACCGAGTGCCTTGCACTGGAGGAGGATCTGCGTGATGCCCCACCGCGCCCTGAAAGCCGCCCTCCTGCTGGCCCTGGCGCTCGCAGCCAGCCACGGCAAAGCGCAGGAACTGACCATCGCGGTTTCCCGCACCGTGCTCTCGCTGCCCGTGTACGTGGCCGAATCCCAGCACTACTTCGCCGCCGAAGGCGTGGCCGTGCGCACGCGCGAATGCATCGGCGGGCAGCGCTGCATCAAGCTCATCTTCGACGGCCAGGCCCAGCTGGCCACGGCGTCCGAGCTGCCCGTGGTATTCAACAGCTTCGCCCGCGCCGACTACGCCATCGTGGCCACCTTCGTCACCTCCACGCGCGACGTGAAGCTGATCGTGCGCCAGAGTGCCGGCATCGATGTCGCCGACAAGCTGCGAGGCCGGCGCGTGGGCACCGTCAAAGGCACCAGCGCGCACTATTTCCTCGATGCCTACCTGTTGTTCAATGGGCTGGACCCGAAGCAGGTGGAGCTGGTGCCGCTGGAGGCCGGTGACATCGCCACCGCCCTGAAAGACGGCCGGATCGACGCGGCGGCCATCTGGGAACCCTTCGCGTACCGGTCCCTCAAGGCGCTGGCCGGCGACGGCAAGATCCTGCCCAGCGCCCGCATCTACACCGAAACCTTCAACCTCGTGGCCGGGCACACGTTCATCGCCGCGCGCGAAGACGATCTCGTCAAGGTCCTGCGCGCGCTGCAGCGCGCGCAGGACTTCATTGCCCAGCAGCCCCGGCAGGCGCAGGCCATCCTCAAGCAGCGGCTGGGCGAGGACCAGGCCTTCATCGAGGCAACCTGGAGCGACGTCGACTACCGCATGAGCCTGACCCAGTCGCTGGTGGGCACGCTCGAAGGCCAGGCCCGCTGGGCCCTGCGCGAAGGACATGTCCCACCCGGCAGCACGGCGCCCGGCTACCTGCAGTTCGTGGCGCCCGCCGCGCTGCGCCTGGCCGTGCCCGCGGCGGTGACCCTGGTGAAGTGATCGCCGTGCGCATCCGCACCCAGCTGCTGATGGCCGCCGCGGGCGCCGCCCTGGTGGCACTGACTGTGCTGGCTGCGCTCGCCTACGTGACCCGCCTCAGCGCAGCCGCCCTGCTGGCGCAACGCGACAGCCAGGACGTGGCACGCAACGTGGCCAGCCTGCTCACCCTGACGCAGGAGTACACGCTGTACGGCAACGAGCGCCCCGTGGCCCAATGGCACACGCACTACGCCCAGCTCGCGCAGACGGTGCAGGCCGCCGTGCAGCGCGAGGCCGCCCCGGACCCGGCGCTGCGGTCCCTGCACGAGCACGTGCTCGACCTGCAGTCCCTGTTCCAGAAGCTGGAAGAGACGGTCCGGCAAGGCCCCTCCGACCTGGCACAGCGCCGCCGCGAACTGATGATCGAGCGGCTGGTTGCCGCCACCCAGGAGATGGTCGAGGCACGCCACCGCTGGGCCAGTGCCATCGGCGCGCAGCAGGCGCACGACCAGCGCATCTTCACGGCCATCGTCCTGTCGGCCCCCGCGGTGCTGCTGGCCGTGATCGTGGGACTGGGCCTGGTGGTGTTGCGCGGCACACTGCAGCCCCTGGCCCGGCTGCAGTCAACCGCCCTGGCCATCCAGGGCGGCGACCTGTCGGTGCGCTGCGACCGCGGCGAACGCAACGAGCTGGGCGATGCGGCGCGTGCGGTGGACGCCATGGCCTTGTCCCTGCTCGGCGCCAACCAGACCCTGCAGCAGGAAGTGGAACAGCGCCGCGAGGCCGAGCACCGGCTGCGCCTGGTCATGGAGTCTTCGCCGCTGGGCATGTGCGTGAGCGACGCGCAAGGCCAGTGCCTCTTCACCAATGCAGCGTGGCAGCGCATCGCCGGCCTGGGCCTGGAGCAAAGCCTGGGCGGCGGCTGGGCAGCCGCCCTGCACCCCGACGACCGTGCACGCGTCACCAGCGACCGCCGCACCGCCGGCGGGCCGCAGGTCAGCGAACATCGCTACCAACGGCCCGATGGCCGCATCGTGTGGGTGCGGGACCACATCGCGCCCATGCATCGCGACGGCGCCTGGGCGGGCCTGGTGAGCACCGTCGAAGACATCACCGACCGCCGGCGGCTCGACGAAACCCTGGCCGCGCGAACCACGGAGCTGGCGCGCTCGAACGAAGAACTGGAGCGCTTTGCCTACGTGGCCTCGCACGACCTGCAGGAGCCCTTGCGCATGGTCACCAGCTACGGCCAGCTGCTCATGCGCCGCCACCATGCGCAGTTGAACACCGACGCGCAGGAGTTCCTCGGCTTCGTGGTCGATGGCGGCAAGCGCGCGCAGGCGCTGATCAGCGACCTGCTGAGCCTGGCACGCATCAACAGCCAGGCCCGTCCTGTGCAGCCGGTGGCGCTGGCCGCCGTGCTGGACGACACGCTGCGGCAGTTGGGCGCGCGCATGCTGGAAACCGGGGCCAGCGTGACCCGCGACGCGCTGCCCACCGTGGCCGCGGATGCCCGGCAGCTGGGCCAGGTGTTCCTCAACCTGATCGGCAACGCGCTCAAGTTCCACGGCACCGCGGCGCCCCGCATCCACGTGGGGGCCGCGCACGAGCACGGCGCCTGGCGCATCAGCATCACGGACAACGGCATCGGCATCGAGCCGCGCTTCTTCGAGCGCATCTTCGTGATGTTCCAGCGGCTGCACCTGCGCTCGGACTACGAAGGCACCGGCATCGGCCTGGCCATCTGCAAGAAGGTGGTGGAGCGCCATGGCGGGTGCATCGGCGTGCAGTCCGAGCCGGGCCGGGGCTCGACCTTCTTCTTCACCCTGCCGGACCTGTTGCCGGCCCAGCCCGCCCCGCAATTCCAGTCGCATGAAATGAAATGACCATGCACATCCTCCTGATCGAAGACAACCCGGCCGACGTTCGCCTGGTGCGCGAGGCGCTGGCCGAGAGCGGGGTAGGCATCGAGCTGCACTGGGCCCCCTCCGGCGAAGAGGCGCTGGGCTTCCTCCACAAGGACGCCGCGTTCCCCTCTGCCCCGACGCCCGACCTGGTCCTGCTCGACCTCAACCTGCCCGGCCTGAGCGGGCACGAGGTGCTGGCCCGGATCAAGACCGACCCGGCGCTGCTGAGCATTCCCGTCGTGGCGCTCACCTCGTCGGCCGCTGTGCAGGACGTGCGGGACGCATACCGGGGCCACGTGAACTCGTACCTGGTCAAGCCGGTGGATTTCGACCAGTTCCTGACCCTGATGGATACCATCCGCTCCTACTGGCTGACGGCCACGCTGCTGCCCACGCGCGTGGGCTGAGAGGTGCCCCCAGGCCGACGCCGTGCGTCGTCCGCCCCCCGAGGGGGTTGAGTCAACTCGGGAGCGGCCCTTCATTGACTCGCAGCACGACCCGGAGACCCGACCCATGAATTCATTCAGTTCGGTGCTGCTGATCGAGGACAACCCAGGCGATGCCCGCCTGGTGACGGAATACCTGAGCGAACGCTTCGGCGACGACTGCCGGGTGCACGGCGCCCGCACGCTGGCGGCCGGCCTGGAGGCCTTGCGCCACACGCCGGTCGACCTGGTGCTGCTGGACCTGTCCTTGCCCGACAGCACCGGCCTCGACACGTTCTACCGGGTCCATGCGCAGGCGCCGCGCACACCGGTGGTCATTCTCACCGGCGACGATGACGACGAGCAGGCCAGCGAGGCGCTGCGGGTCGGTGCCGAGGACTACCTGTCCAAGCAGCACGCCGACGGCGTGGCCTTGATCCGGACCATGCGTCACGCCGTCCAGCGCCGCCGGGCCGCCGAGGCCTTGCGCCACGACGAGCCGGCCGGGGACGACCCGGCGCGCCTGCGGACCCAGCTCGACGAGCAGGTGGCGGAACGGACCGCCCAGCTCGAAGCGATGAACGCCGACCTCGAAGCCTTCAACCACTCGGTGGCGCACGACCTGCGCACACCACTGAACGCCATCCTGGGTTTTGCGTCCATCCTGCGCCAGGACGCGCAAGGCCGGCTGACCGCCCAGCACCAGCAGCACCTGCGGTTCATCGAACACAGCGCGCAGAGCATGGACGGCCTCATCGGCGGCCTGCTGTCGCTGGCCAAGGTGGCGCGCCAGGACCTGGTGGCCCAGGACCTGGACCTGTCGGCCATGGCCGAGGCGATCGTGGAGCGCCTGGCGCATGAACAGCCGCAGCGCCAGGTGGCATGGCGCATCGAGGCCGGCATGCACGCACGCGGCGACCCGGCCCTGACGGCCATCGTGCTGCAGAACCTGCTGCACAACGCCTGGAAGTACACCGCGGCCACGGCGCAGGCGCAGATCCACTTCGGGCTGGCACCGCCCCCGTCGCCACGCAACGTGTACGGGGTGCACGACAACGGCATCGGCTTCGACATGGCCTCGGCCGGCAAGCTGTTCATGCCGTTCCAGCGGCTGCCTTCGGCGCGGGAATTCGCCGGCACGGGCATCGGCCTGGCCACGGTGCGGCGCATCGTCGAACGCCACGGCGGCCGCATCTGGGCGGAAAGCCAGCCGGCCGTGTCGACCAGCTTCTTCTTCACGCTGCGGCCGTGAGGGCCGCGCGCAGGCGCATGCACATGCGCACCTTCGGGCCTACCGCCTGCCGGCGATCCACCCGTCGATGTGGGCCTCCAGCAAGGACAAGGGCAGCGCCCCCTCGGCCAGCACGGCATCGTGGAAGGCCGCGATGCTGAACTTGTCGCCCAGGGCCTGCCTGGCGCGCTCGCGCAGTTCCTGGATCTTGAGCGACCCCAGCTTGTAGCCCAGCGCCTGCGCGGGCCAGGCCATGTAGCGGTGGATCTGATTCTGCGCCTGCGCCTGCGAGGCGCCGACGTTGTCCATCCAGTACCGGATGACCTGGTCGCGGCTCCAGCCCTTGGCGTGCAGGCCGGTGTCCACCACCAGGCGCACGGCGCGGGCGATCTCCAGGCGCAGCTCGCCCACGTAGGCCGCGGGGTCCTGGTACAGGCCCATCTCCATGCCCAGTGTCTCGGCGTAGAGCGCCCAGCCTTCGCCGTAGGCGTTGATCCAGGTGCGCTTGCGGAACTGCGGCAGCGCCATCTCCTGCTGCATGGCCATGTGGAAGTGATGGCCCGGCTGCCCTTCGTGCAGGAACAGCGCCGTCATGATGGTCGAGTCGTAGGCCGCCGGGTCGTTGATCACCGCCCAGTAGACGCCTGGCCGCGAGCCGTCTTCGGCCGGCAGGGCGTAGTGGTCCGAGGCCGTGGCCCGGGTCAGTTCCGGCTCCGGGCGGATCTCGATGGGCGCCTTGGGGCCATGGCCAAACAGCCGCGGCAGGTTCAGCACCACCTTCTCGTTGATGGCGCGGTAGGCATCGAGGATCTGCGCCTCGCTGCGGAACGGCAGGAACTTCGGGTTCGTGCGCACCCAGGCCAGCAGCTGGCGCGGATCGCCCTCGTAGCCCAGCAGCGGCGCCACGCGGGCCAGTTCACCCTGGATGCGCGCGACTTCCTTCAGGCCGATGGCATGGATCTCCTCGGGGCTGAGTTCGGTGGTGGTCTGGTCGCGCACCCACTGGCGGTACCAGGCCGCGCCATCCGGCAAGGCGCTCCACCCGGCCGTGTCGCGGCAGGCGGGCAGGTACTCCTTCTCCATGAACGCGGCAAGCCGGCGCATGGCCGGGGCGATGCGCGTGTCGATGGCCTCTTGATAAGCCCGCGCCAGGCGCTGCCGCTCAGCCGGCGTGAACGCTTCCGGGAAGCCGCGCACCGGTGCGCCGAAGGGGTTGTCCGCCACCTGGGCACTGCCCAGCGGCTGCAACTGCGCCAGCGTGGCCACGGCCACGGGCCGGGGCAGCACGATGCCGCGGCGCATGCCTTCGCGCATGTTCGTGATGGCCTGGTCGGCCCACGCGGGCAGTTGCGCAATGCGCTTCAAGTAGGCGTCGTACTGCGCCGCCGTCTTCAGCGGCTGCTCGGCCTGGCCGCTGCCGAAGTTGGCCAGCAGCACGGGGATGGCATCCATCTGCTGCAACGGCAGCAGATGGTCGCTGAACTGCTCGAAACCCAAGCGGGTTTTCAGGTCGCGTAGCAGCAGGTCATGGGTGAGCTGGTCGGCAGGATTGAGCCGCTCCCGGTTGATGGCCCGCAGTTGCCGCTCGACATCCCGGTACATCGCAAAGCGCTTCTTGCGGTGCGCGGGTGCAATGCCGACCGGCAACTGGTCGTCGAAGCGGTTGTCGCCCGCCAGCGTGGCCGAATAGACCGGATCCAGCCGGGCCTGGGCGTCGTAGTAGCGCTGGGCCAGCGCCGCGAGTGCCGCGGCGGGGTCGGCCTGGGGCTTGGCAGCAACGGCCTGCGACAAGACCAGCACGCAGGCAAGCGCGGCGGTGAAGAGCGAACGGGTGATCGACATGGGAGGGGATGCCATTGGGGAGGGATGAATTCTCACCTGCGGCCGCGAGCAGACCGACCACGGGACATTTTGTCCATTGTCTTTTGTATTACTGAACTGACGGCTATCAGCATCACGATGTGCAGCAACCCCTGACCGTATCAGCAGAATTTGCAGATCCAGGGGTAAAAGCTTCCGGCGGGCTTTGTGTGCGAATCCTGGCTTGCCGACGTCAGTCATCCGGGGTCACTCGGATCGGTACTTCACAGGCCTCTCTAGTGCAGTGTTCGACGCTATGCGGCACATAAAGCCGCGCCTTTGCCGCCCTGGCGTCGTTGCAAATCCTCGCGATGCCTCCGGGCATCGCTGCGGTTTGCGCCTAGCCAGGACGACAAATCCATCGGCTTTCTTAAGTGCCGCATAGCATCGAACACTGCACTAGCGCTGATCGTCGCCTCGGACGGCGCCCGACCGCACTGCACCAGGAAGGTATCGCGATTGCCCGCCAGTAAGCCCCTTCAACCAACAGGAGAAACGCCATGGCACGCGACCACACCACCGACATCGAGCAAGCCGTTCGCGAAGTGCTGAGCGAGGTCTTCAGCGGGATCTCTGACGAGACGAGTTCGTCTGCATCAGGCCGTGGCACGGGAGTCAAGGCACGCGCTTCACGGCCCGGAAGCCCCCAACCCCCGGAGCAAGACACGGACACGCCGGACGTCCCACCCGAAGTGTTGTCCGCCGTGGAGGACTTGTGCAGTGAATTGTCTGCCGAGCAGGCCAGCGCACTGGCCTCGCTGTTCGAGGCGATCGCCGATCAATCGGAAGAAGAGCCCGAAGAGCCCGAGGAAGGCGATGAGGGGATCGGGACAAGGGCCTTCTCCGCCTTGGAACTAAGTTCCGAGGAAGACGCGCGAACTGAAGGCGAGAGAATCGCGGCCAAAGGAGGCCGGCTTGATCTCATCCTCAAACTGCTCAAGAAGAGCAAGCCACTGTTGCAGGCTGCGGTACGCGCGGCCAAGCGGGGGCGCAGCGCTTTCATGAAGTGGACGAACAGCTTGTCAAACTTCAACCCGCTGAAGTGGGCCATCAAGGCGGCACCGCCGGTGATCATCAATGAGCTCATAGACAGGCTCACCGATCTGACCGTGAGCAGCAGGGCCGCCGCTCGATAGCAGGCCCACATTGACCCATCGGCGCGGAACGCCACCGACGCCGGCGCATGGATCATGGCCACCACATGTTCGGGCCGATCCATGCGCGGGCCTCATGGCCGGGGAGATCCCATGAACCGTCTTTGTTCACGGCACCTGATTCTGGTAGCTTTGTCGGCTGCGATGACTTTGGGCTGCCAGGGCTCCACAGCCCCAACCGAGACACTCGCTCAGGGCGCCGCACCACCGAACCTCAGCAATTTCCAGCTGCGGCCTGCCACCAATCAGGACGACCTGATGAATCGGGTGCTCCAGCTTGACGGCCAGTTGCCGAAACCGGGCGTGCAGAACATCTTGGACACCGCCAATCTACAGGCGGTACAAAGTACCACGTCATCCACGTGCAATCCCGATGCCGTCAACACCCTGATGTTGCACGGAGTCAGCTACTGCTTTGAGCCCGCGGACAACGGCTCGGCGGGCAACGAGAACATCGAATGGTGGCCACAGGGAATCACCACCGTGGCGGATGCCCAAGCCGACCCGCAGTGGGGAGGCCATCCAGAGCGCACATCGTGCCGGCATTGGCGTGGAAGACTTGTCCCATTGGCCCAAGCCTGATGGCAGCCCTGGCCAGCTGTGGACGGTCACTGAACACCCCGGCAAGCGAATGATCTACGCCTGCAACATCGAGAGCCTCAACGACGTCGCGCGGGACGGCGAAATCTGCGGACGCTGGCCTGATCCGCCACAGTAGGCATGCGGATGCCGTTCAGGCCCCCGGCCTGCCAACCCTGAAGAACCCCACCTCCGCCGCCAGGCGCCTGGCCTGCTCGCTCAGCGCGCTGGTAGCCGCGGCCGTTTGCTCCACCAGCGCGGCGTTCTGCTGGGTTGACTGGTCCAGGTCCTGCACGGCGGCACCCACCTGGGCCACGCCGGCGCTCTGCTCGCGCGTGGCCGTGGCGATCTCGGTCATCAGGCCGGTGATGCGCTCGGCCTTGCCGACGATGTCGCCCATCGTGGCGCCGGCATCGGCCACCACCTGGCTGCCGCTTTCCACCTGTTCGATGCTGGAGGTGATGAGCGTCTTGATCTCCTTGGCCGCGGCCGATGAGCGCCCGGCCAGCGCACGCACCTCGGATGCCACCACCGCGAAGCCGCGGCCTTGTTCGCCGGCGCGCGCCGCTTCCACCGCGGCATTGAGCGCCAGGATGTTGGTCTGGAACGCAATGCCCTCGATCACCGCGATGATCTCGCCGATCTTGTGCGACGAGGCGCGCACGCCCTCCATGGCCTGCACGGCCTGGGTGATCACCCGGCCGCCGCGCGTGGCCGCCTCGGCGTTGTCGCGCACGATCGCCATGGCGCCGGCCACGGTGTCGGCCGTCTGCTTCACGGTGGCCGCGATCTGCTCGGTGCTGGCCGCCGTCTCTTCCAGGTTGGCGGCGGACTGCTCGGTGCGCTGCGACAGGTCGTGCGTGGCGGCGGAGATTTCGGCGCTGGCCGACTGCACCTGCGCCGAGCCCTCCAGCACCACGGCCACCACGCGGCGCAAGCTGGCCTGCATGGCGCCCAGCGTCAGCATCAGCTGGGCCGCCTCGTCGCGGCCCCAGGGCCTGGGCGATGTCGTCAGGTTGCCGCGGGTGATTTCCTGCAGATGGCTGGACACCTCCTGCAGGCCGCCCATCATGACCTTGTAGAAGCTCAGCATCAGGTAGGCCGCGATCAGCACGCCCAGCGCCGACAGGCCCATCTGCCAGGCCAGCCTGGCCTGCAGGCGGTCGATGCGCGCCTGCAGCCGCTCGTCCAGCCGCTCCATCACCTGGCGCGTCAGCTCGCCCTGCTTGTCCACGGCGGCATTGCCCAGGGCCAGGAACGCATTCACGTCCCCGCTGGGCGCAGCGCCCAGGACCTGCATCCTGATCGCCTGGCGGAAGGCCTCCGAGGCCGCCTCGGTGCCTTTCATGTCAAACCGCCGGGCCCCCTCGGCATCGGCGGCGACGCCGCGCCGGAAGGCGTTGCCCACGTCCTGGTCGAGGTAGGCCCACAGCGTGTGCCACTCGGCCATGCGTTCACGGCGCGCCGCGCCCGCCTCGCCGGTCTTGAGGATGGTGGTGCCCAGGCCGCGCAGGCGGGCTGTGTTTTCCTGCTGCTGCGGTCCCCGCAGCACGCTCATCTCCATCATGTGGAAGGTGTCGAGATCCGGGTCCAGCACCAGTCCCGACCCGTTGGCGATGTCGCGCACCAGCTCCAGTGCCACGGCGATGTAGCGGCTGTGAGCCTCGAAGGTTTCGTCGGGCGTGGCCGCGGCCGGCGCCGACAGCAGCTCGTCGTGCGCCTTGCGCAGGGCCTCGAACGACTTGTCCGTCCCGAAGTCCCGGCCCAGTTGGGCCTGCCGGGACTGCAGCGGCTCGAAGGCCGTGCGGACCTTGGCCTGCACGTCGGGCAGGTCAACGGCCTGCGAGGCCGCGGCGCGCCGCCGGCCCTGGGCCGCGTGCACAAGATCCAGCACCGGGCGCACGAAGGTCAGGCCCTGGCGTTCGGCGCTTGCAAAGGCGACTTGCTCCTGCACCCCCACCCAGACGAACTGCAGCAGCATGGCCAGCGGCAGCAGCAAGGCCCCGGCCAGCCACCAGGCCTTGGCCTGGAAGCCGAGGCGGCGGAACAGGCGCACGCCGGGCGAGAGCCAGCCGTGGTAGCGGAAGAACTCGCCGAAGCCGGCCCCCTGGGACGATGCGGAGGGGCTTGGCTGGGCCGGCAAGGACAGGCTGGACATGGGGTGGTCGCTCCGGGGATGGGTGGTGGGCAGCGCAGGGCCGGGCGCTTTCACCGCGGCACGGGTACCCAGGCCATATCGATCGCGGGGCCGGGTTCTTGAGCTGGGGCACGCGCACCGGCCCGAGGGGTGTGGAATCCGTCCACCCGCCGCCCACCCCACCGCCCGCCACCGCCCAGGCGGCCGGGCTCAGCGATCCAGCTGCTGCAGGATCTCCGCCCCAATGCGGTCCAGCGGCACCGTGCGCTCCACGCCGCCCCGCTTGACGGCTTCGCGGGGCATGCCGTAGACCACGCAGCTGGCCTCGTCCTGGGCCAGCGTGCGGGCGCCGGCCTGGCGCATCTCCAGCAGGCCGGCGGCGCCGTCGTCGCCCATGCCGGTCATGATGACGCCCAGCGCGTTGGCCCCGGCGCTCTTGGCCGTGGCACGGAACAGCACGTCCACCGACGGCCGGTGCCGGTTCACCAGCGGGCCGTCGATCACCTCCACCATGTACTGCGCACCGCTGCGCTTGAGCAGCATGTGGCGCCCGCCCGGCGCAATGAGCGCGCGGCCCGGCAGCACGCGGTCGTTGTGTTCGGCCTCTTTCACGGTGATGCGGCACAGCCCGTCCAGCCGGGCCGCAAACGCAGCGGTGAACTTCTCGGGCATGTGCTGCACGATCACGATGCCCGGGGCCACCGCGGGCAGCGAGGTCAGCACCTCTTCCAGCGCCTGCGTGCCGCCGGTGGAGGTGCCCAGCGCCACCACGCGTTCGGTGGTCTGCGTCATCGCCCGCGTGGCCGGGGCCAGCACGGCATCGGCCGTCCGCTTGGGCGCCGCCACCGCTGGCGCCGCGGCATGCTGCGCCAGCCGCCGCACGTTGGCACGCGCCGCGGTGCGCACGGTCGCCACCAGGTCGTCGGCCGCCTCGGCCAGGAACTGCTTGAGCCCCACCTTGGGCTTGGTGACGATGGCCACCGCGCCGGCCGCCAGGGCCTCCAGCGTGGTCTTGGCGCCCTTGTCGGTGAGGGTGGAGCAGATCACCACCGGCGTGGGCCGCTCGGCCATGAGCTTCTTCAGGAACGTGATGCCGTCCATGCGCGGCATCTCCACGTCCAGCACGATCACGTCGGGCCATTCCTGCTTCATGCGCTCGATGGCCAGCAGCGGGTCGGCCACCGCCGCGATCAACTCGATGCCGGGCGCCGCGCTGAGCAGGCCGCCCACCACCTGGCGCACGACGGCGGAGTCGTCCACCACCATCACGCGGATCGGCTTCATGGGGCGGGTCCTTCCGTCAGAGGGATCTCAGAACTGTGCGAAGTGGGACTCGTCGATCGCCATGGCGCTGTCGCGCGCCGACGTGCGGGCCGGGGCGCGGCGCGGCGGGGCCGGCTTGCGCGTGTCCTTGGGCCGGGGGGCCGCAACCTGCGTGCCCGCGCGCGCGCTGCGAACCGGTGCGGCATGGCCCGCCCCCTCCAGCCGGAAGAAGGCCATGGCCTGCTGCAGCTGTTCGGCCTGGCCGCTCATCTGCTCGGCGGTGGCGGCCAGTTCTTCCGAGGCGGACGCGTTCTGCTGCGTGGTCTGGCTGAGCTGCGTGACGGCGGCATTGATCTGCCCCACGCCCGACGACTGTTCTTCCGACGCCGCCGTGATCTCCTGCACCAGGTCCGAGGTCTTCTTGATGTTGGGCACCATGTGGTCCAGCAGCTTGCCGGCCCGCTCGGCCAGCTCCACGCTCGACTCGGCCACCGTGCCGATCTCCTGTGCCGCCACCTGGCTGCGTTCGGCCAGCTTGCGCACCTCGGCCGCCACCACCGCGAAGCCCTTGCCGTGTTCGCCCGCCCGCGCCGCCTCGATGGCCGCGTTCAGCGCCAGCAGGTTGGTCTGGTAGGCGATGTCGTCGATGATGCCGATCTTCTGCGCGATCTGCTTCATCGCCGCCACCGTGGCCTTGACGGCCTCGCCGCCCTCGGCCGCTTCCTTCGACGCCTGCGTGGCCATGCCGTCCGTCACCTTGGCGTTTTCGGTGTTCTGCGCGATGGAGGCGGTCATCTGCTCCAGCGACGCGCTGGTTTCCTCCACCCCCGCGGCCTGCTCGCTGGCCGCCTGGCTGAGCGACTGCGCCGTGGCGCTCACCTCTTCGGACGCGCCGGCCAGCGACTCGGCCCCACCGTTGACCTCGCTCACCACCTCGGAGAGCTTGGCGACGGTGTCGTTGACGTACTGCTTCATCTCGCCGAACGAGCCTTCGTAGGGTTTGTCGATGGAGCGCGTCAGGTCGCCTTCGGACAGGGCGCTCATCACGCGCACCACGTCGTCGATGCTGGCACCGGTGGTGGCCATCAGCGCGTTCAGGCCTTGCGCCATTTCAAGCTGGAAGCCGGCCAGGCCGGTGGTTTCGACCCGGACCTTGAAGTCGCCGCGGTTGGCCGCCGCCACCGCCTGCTGCTGGCCCTGGATGACTTGCTTGAGCCGGTCCACCATGTGCTGCATCGCGCGCAGCAACTGGCCGGTCTCGTCGCGCGCGGTGGTCTGGATGTCGATGGCCAGATCGCCCGCCGCCAGCTTGTTGGCCGCGGCCACGGCGCCGCTGAGGGGCCGGGTCACGCTGCGCGTCAGCACGAAGGCGATGGCCACGCTGAATACGAGGGCGCCGGCCGACAGGCCGATCACCAGGCTGCGGGTCTGTTCATACGTGGCCTGCGCCTCCTCGGACGTTTTTTGCATCAGCTCTTCCTGGAAGTTGGTCAGCCCATCCAGGGCGGCGGCGTACGCGCTATTGGCCGGTACGAACTCCACCTTCAGGTACTCGATGGCGCGGGTCTTGTCCTTGTCGGCAGCCAACAGGGCATAGAACCGCTCGTATCCGGCATCGAGGATGGACTGCTTGTCCGCGATCTGCTTGAAGAGCATGCGCCCTTTCTCGACATTGAGCATCGATTCCACCTTGCTCAGCGCCGCCCGGCTCTTGGCCCGGTTGTCCTCGATCTTCTGCTTGGACTGCGCCGTCTCGGTGTCGCCGCTGAACAGCAGCAGGTTGCGCAGTTGGCGGCCGTTGTCATAGGTGCGCGCGATGGCATCGCTCAACAGCGAGGCCTTGACATAGCGGTCTTCGACGATCAACCGCGTGTTGGCGTTGACCGCTTCCAGGCGCTGGACGCTGAGCACGGACACCAGCAGCAGCAGCAGCACCAGGAGGCCGAAGCCCAGGCCCAGGCGGGTGGCGAGTTTCATGTTGGCAAGCATTGGGATTTCCTTGGCATATGGGATTCGGGAGAGCCAGGCGCGGGCGGCTCGGTTCGTGGCAATCAGTTCGTGGCACTCAGTGCGGTGTCGTGGCCTGCGGAGGCGATCCCGCCCAGGTCGTCGAGCGTCAGCACGCGGTCCACGTCGAGCAGGATCACGAACTTGCCGCGCACCTTGCCGACGCCGGCGATGAAGTCGCTGCGGATGCGCGCGCCAAAGCTGGGGGCCGGCTCGATGTCGGCCGGCGCGATGTCCAGCACCTCGTTCACCGCATCCACCACCACGCCCACCACCTGGCGCGAACCGCCGGCCTCGGCATCGTTGGCGACCTCCACGATGACGATGCAGGTGCGCTTGCTCACCTCGCTGGAGGCCCGGCCGAAGCGCGCCTGCAGGTCGATCACAGGCACCACCGCGCCGCGCAGGTTGATCACGCCGCGCACGCAGGCCGGCATCATGGGCACGGTGGCCAGGCCGCGGTATTCGATGATCTCCTTGATCGCCAGGATGCCGATTGCAAAGGGCTCGCCGGCCAGCACGAAGGTGAGGTATTGCGCCAGGTCCGCCGCGGCGGCCGGTGCGGCCGGCTGTTGTGCCACCAGAGCCCGCGGCTGCGGGCGGGCCTGAACCACTGCATTCGTCATGGGGACCCCTGGGTGCTTGGAAGTTGGTGAACTGAACACATCACGGCACTCCTGGAAGTTGCGGAATCGATGGGGTCAAAAGGAGGAGGCCAGCTCGACCGGCCGGCCGCCATGCGTCTGCTCCAGCAGCGCCGGCACGTCCAGGATCAGCGCCACCTCGCCGCTGCCCAGGATGCTGGAGCCGCTGATGCCCTTGACGTGGGCAAACATCCTGGACAGCGGCTTGATGACGGTCTGCACCTCGCCCAGCAACTGGTCCACCACCAGGCCGAACTTGTGGCTGCCGTGCTTGACCACCACGATGTTCTGGCGCACCGCAGGCTCGCCGCCCAGATCGAACAGTTCGCGCAGCCGGATGAAGGGCAGCACGTGGCCACGCAGGTCGGTGTACTCGTGGCCGGCCTCGGCGGTGTAGGCCACGCATTCGTCCACCATCTCCAGCGGGATCACGAACACCGAGCGGCCCACGCCCACCTGGAAGCCGTCGATGATGGCCAGCGTCAGCGGCAGGCGCACCGTCACCGTGGTGCCTTCGCCGGGGCAGCTGGCCACGTCCACGCTGCCGCGCAGGGCGGTGATGTTGCGCTTGACCACGTCCATGCCCACGCCGCGGCCCGACAGGTTGGTGACCTGCTCGGCGGTGGAGAACCCGGGCTCGAAGATCATCTGGAAGACCTCGCTGTCGGACAGCACCCGCCCCGGCTCCACCAGGCCGCGCTCCACAGCCTTGGCCAGGATGCGCTCGCGCGGCAGGCCGCCGCCGTCGTCGCTGACCTCGATGACGATGCTGCCGGAGTCGTGGAACGCATTGAGCGACACCGTGCCGCGCACCGGCTTGCCGAGCGCGGCACGCTTCTCCGAGGGCTCGATGCCGTGGTCCACCGCATTGCGCACCAGGTGCGTCAGCGGGTCGCCGATCAGCTCGACCACGGTCTTGTCCAGCTCGGTGTCTTCGCCGCTCACCACCAGGGCGATGTCCTTGCCCAGCTCGCGCGACACGTCGTGCACCACGCGCTGGAAGCGGCTGAAGGTGCCGCCGATCTTGACCATGCGCAGTTGCAGCGCGCTGTCGCGCACCTCCTGCACCAGGCTGGCCAGCGTGGCATTGCTTTCCTGCAACTCCACGTTGCGCGTGCGCCGTGCCAGCAGGTTGGAGCTGGCCACCGCAATGATGAGCTCGCCCACCAGGTCGATGAGCCGGTCGAGCTTGTCGGCATCCACGCGGACCGACTGCTTCTCCTGCGCGCGTGCTTCGCGCACCTGCTTTTGCTTGCCCAGCGCGGCCTCCACCAGCACGGGGGCCACGGCGCCCTGCTCCACCAGCACGGCACCGATGGGTTTTTCCGGCTCCTGCTCGCGCTGCGTCTGCAGTCCCAGCGCCAGTTCGTGTTCGGTCAGCGTCCCGCAGCGGACCAGCATCTCGCCCAGCAAGGCCGACTCGCCGGGCCATTCGTTGATGAGTGCCAGGTAGTCTGCCAGGCGGCTGCGCGGCGGCACGATGCGCAGCCGGCATTCGCCCAGCACGAACTCGAACGCCGCCTCGATGGCTGCCTTGTCGGCCGTGGCGCTGCTGAACGCGATCTCGAAGCCGAGGTAGCAGGTTTCGGCATCGAACCGGTCGAACGCCGGCAAGGCGTCGGTGAGCGTCACGATGGCCTCGATGCGGCCCAGCTTGCCCAGGTAGCGCAGGAAGGCGGCCGGGTCCATGCCATGGCGCAGCACGTCCGGCCCGAAGCGCAGTGAGATGTGCCAATGTTCGGACTCGGCCGTGGCCGAGCCGGGTACGGCGGTGGCCTCCACCAGCGGCGGCAGGGCGGGCAGGTGGTGGGACGCGGCGGGCGGGCGTGCATGCGCTTGGGCGTGTGCTTGGGCGTGTGCCGGTGCGTGCCCCTGCGCGTTGGGGCCATCCAGCAGCCGCTGCAGGCGCCGCGCCAGCGGGGCGCCCTCGGCCTCCAGCGCATCGTCGGTGTCCAGGTCACCGGCATCCACGGCGTCGATCTGCCCCTTGGAATGGTCCGCGCAGGAGAGCAATAGCGCCACCAGTTCCCCATCCAGCGGCAGCGTGCCGTCGCGCACGCGGTCCAGCACGCTTTCCATCACGTGCGTGAACTGCACGATGCGGTCAAAGCCGAACAGCCCGGCCGAGCCCTTGATGGTATGGGCGGCGCGGAACACCGCGTTCACGGCATCCGGGTCGGCATCGCTGCCGGTCATCGCGAGCAGGCAGGCCTCCATCGCATCGAGCAGCTCGCGGCACTCGTGGATGAAGGTCTGCACCGCCTGGTCCATGTTCATGTGGGGCACTCCTTGTATATGTTCGCCCCAGGTCGCCGAAAGCGGCAACCGCCCCCCGAGGGGGCAGCAACTGTGCTTGGGGCGGCCCGGCACACAGTTGCTCAGCCTCTCAGGCGGCGGGCAGCACGATGGGGTCGTCGAGCTGGGCGGCCAGGTCGAACAGCTCCAGCAGCGCCAGCACCGGCGGCCCGTGGTCCACGTAGCTCAGCCGGCAGCCGCGCTCCTTGGCCAGCCGCTTGCCCGCCAGCAGCAGCTGCGCCCCGGCGGTGTCGATCTCCGTCACGTCCGCCAGCCGGATGCGCAGCGCGCCGTCTTGCGGCACCACGTCGGCCAGCCATTGGCGCAGTTCGGCCGCGCGGTAGATGCTCAGCTCGCCTTCGATGGCCAGTTCCTGGATGGCTTCGCTCATTGGGCGCCTCCAGGGGAGATCAAGGCAGCACCAGCTTCTCCACCGCCCCCAGCAGCACCGGTGGCTGGAAGGGCTTGGTCACCCAGGCCCGCACGCCGGCGGCCTGGCCTTCCTTCTTCTTGCTCTCCAGGCTTTCGGTGGTGAGCATGATGACCGGCGTGAACTTGTAGGCCGGCAGTTGCTTGAGCGCCTTCACGAACGTGATGCCGTCCATGTGGGGCATGTTCACGTCGCTGATGACCAGGTGGATCTTCTGGCCGGAGAGCTGGCTCAGCGCGTGTTTGCCGTCGCTGGCTTCCAGCACCTGGTAGCCGGCGCCGCGCAGGGCAATGCCCACGACCTGGCGCAGCGAGGCGGAGTCGTCGACGATCATGATGGTCTTGGCGGCCATGGGGGGCGGGTCCTCTCACTCTCTCAAGGTGTCTTGGCGCGCCGCTGCGGCAGCGCGGGGGCGTTCAGAAAAACGTGACCTCTTGCGGCGGCTTGGCGGCGTCGCCGGTGCCGTGCACGGCCCGCTCCTCAGCCATGGCATAGGTGTTTTCGAGTTCGGCCAGCAGCGCGGCCGCATCCAGCGGCACCAGCGCGGCAGGCGCCGGCGGCTCGGCCAGCACCGCCGGCAACCGCTCGATGTTGGCCTTGACGTGGCTCATGATCTGGCTCACGCGGTCCTGGAACTGCAGTTGCACCAGGGCCTCGTTGATCTCGTTCTTGATGGCGCGGCTCTCGGCCCGCAGCGCTTCCGACGCGCCGACGATGGCGGTGGTGGTGCCGTGCAGGTCGGCCAGCACCTGGTCGATCTTCTGCTGCGAATTCAGCGTGTCGGTGTCGTCCTGCGCGGCCGTGGCTTCGGCCACCTGGCGGGTGGCGACGATGGCGCCGTTGATCATGCCCACGCGTTCGGCCATGCGCGCACCGGTTTCGCCGGAGAGCGCCGACAAGGCCCGCACCTCCTGCGCCAGCACCGCAAAACCACGCCCCTGCGGGCCGGCGCGCGCCGCCTCGATGGCCGCGTTCAGGGCCAGCAGGTTGGTCTGCGCGGCGATGGTCTTCACCGCATCGGCCATGCCTTGCAGCTCGGTCATGAAGCCTTCCAGTTCCTGCACCTTGGCCACCAGCTCGCCCTTGCCCTGCATCAGCCGGCGCAAGGCCTCGGTGACGGCCGCCAGTTCCTGCTGGGTGCGCGCGAACGCGCCCTGCAAGGACCCGGCGCCGGCGTCACCCTCACCGGCCGCGCGCAGGTTCTGCTCCAGGCGCGACACGATGGCGGCAAAGCGTTCGGTCAAGGCCAGGATGGCCGCGCCCATCTGCTCGCGCGAGGAGTCGATCTGGCCGCCCCAGACCGATGCCAGTTGCACGGCAAAGCGGCTGCGGCTTTGCAGGTACTGCCGGGTGTCGTCTTCGGCCGCCTGGTGGGCGCGCCGGGCCTGGGCCGCCGCGGCCAGGCCCCACAGGCCCAGCAGCGCGCCCGCACCCAGGCTGGCAGCGCCGGCACCAGCGGCGAGGATCACGGCAGCAGCGCCGGCCCCACCCAGCAATGCGGGCTGGACCCAGAGCCAGTCTGCTTTCGAGAGCATCATGCGGACTCTTCCTGTACTTCTTGGACCTGCACACCAGGGCGTCGCTCAGCGGTCTCGGCGCATCATGGGGATGCGCGTTCTGCAAGCGATCTTGCAGGCCACCCCGTGGCCTGCCGTCTGGCGCATGACAGAAACAAATGGATTCCGTGCGCTGATTGGAGCCCTGCATGGCACCCACATGGAAGTGCAGATGTCACGCCTACCGTTCGTCGCTCATCCGCATCGAAACGCCAGCGCCCTCTTGACGAAAAAGGTATCGAAGCGCATGCCCGGCTTGAAAACCAGGCCCACGGACCCAGGTGCGTGCCATGCCTGTTCTCGTTGCCGTGGTCGGCCTGGCCGTGTTGTGGGTGCTATGGCTCCTGGGCCAGCCTTTGTGGACCGAACTGCGCCGGGCGCGGGTGCGGCGCCGGCCCTTCCCCGCCGCCTGGCGCGACATCCTGCGCCGCCGCGTGCCTTATGTGCGCGGCCTGCCGGCGAACCTTCAATTGCAGTTGAAAAAGCACATCCAGGTGTTCCTGGCCGAGAAGCCCTTCATCGGCTGTGCCGGCCTGGAGGTGACCGAGGAGATGCGCGTGACGATCGCCGCGCAGGCCTGCCTGCTGCTGCTGAACCGCCGCCGCCCCGGCTACTACCCCAACCTGCGGCAGGTCCTGGTGTACCCGGGTGCCTTCCTCGTGCAGCGCGTGCATACCGACGGCGCGGGCGTGCTGCAGGACCAGCGCCATGCGCTGGCGGGCGAGTCATGGTCGCAGGGGCAGGTGATCCTGTCGTGGGAAGACAGCCTGCAGGGCGCGGCCGTCACCGACGATGGCCACAACCTCGTGATCCACGAGTTCGCCCACCAGCTCGACCAGGAAAACGGCCCCGCCAACGGCGCACCCATGCTGCCCGGACGCGACCGCTATGCGCGCTGGTCGCAGGTGCTGGGCGAGGAGTTCCAGCACCTGCAGGCCCAGGTGGACCGGGGCGAGGCCACGCTCTTCAATCCGTACGGCGCCACCAACCCGGCCGAGTTCTTTGCCGTGGTGTCCGAGGTGTTCTTCGAACAGCCGCAACACATGGCGGCGGGGCACCCGGCGCTGTATGCCGAGTTGCGCGGGCTGTACCGGGTGGACCCGCTGAGCTGGTAGGGCCTGCTGGAGGTCGGCCAGCGCCGGGCCGCCCCCAGGCGGCTGAGAACCCGCTGCTTCATTCCACGCCCCGTGGCGTCGCAGATGACCGAGGTCACGCACCGCCACCACGGCCGTCCGCTACGATGCCCGCCATTCGGCAATGGCGCCATTGCTGCTCGCAACCTCGCGCAACTGGACGATGCGGCCAAGCACTTTGCCAATGGAGTGGCCATCCTCTGGGTGCAAGCCGTGGTCGCCGTGTTGCTGCAGCGTGCACCGCAGACCTTCAGGGGCAGGCCGCTTTCAGTCGGACCACCACCAGCCAACGCCGGCTTTGTCCTACGGCCAGGACTTCGCAGCACACGTGCCATGGGACCGGGCGAGGGCGCCACATCGTCATGGGGCGAGATCACGATCTTCCGCTTGGGTAGTGCCACCGACCGCCGGCTTGTTGCCCTGCACGAGGCTGTGCACCGGGCATTGACGCCCAGGCTGGACGTGTTGCGATTCACCCGTATCGAGGGGCGAGCCGGCATGTTGACGACATACCTCCGGGCCCTGCTCAGCCCGAAGCCAAAGCCGCGGCTCACCCGCGATGAGGTGCACGCGCTTGTGCAATCCTTTGTCAGCCAGTGGCCACCGTTCCACGCTCGATTCGCCACCTATGGGTCGATGAGGATCGACTGGATGAAAGATCCGCAAGGCAGGCAGAAGTGGATCGCCACGCTCACACCCGCCAAGGACATTCGGTGCGGCGTCGTCGTGGCCGATGATCTGGCCCAGGTCACCGAGGTCCGCATGACCGCCACGCGAACCCGGTCGATACTGGCTCAGTGGCCGCAAGCCTGAGCCCGCACCCGCGCCGGCAGTGCGCCCGGTGGATGCGGCCGTCTCAAAGTGACCTCAGGAATCCGGTGCGCCAGCCCACGAACGCAACCACGTTGACTACCACCGTACCCCAGAAGACTGCCACGAAGCCGGGCTTGGCTGATTTGTGGCGTAGCAGTTGCTGGGCGAGAAGAGCACCGGGCCATCCCCCCGCAAGGCCGAAGAGGTGCAGGGCCCGTTCTGATGTTCGCCAGCGCCCCTGTCTGGCCGCGGATTTGTCGAATGCGTAGACCAGGAAGGCCAGCACGCTGAGGCCAATGTAGGCCAAGAGCACAAGGGGCCTCACCGTCCACTGCACGGAAACGTAGCAGTAGATGCCGGCAAACGCGGGGATTGCGACAAGCCTGGGGAATGTCCATGGCGCTGGCGCCTCAACACGTGGCCGCCGAGCCACTCTCGCACGGACTGGATACTGGACCGAGTGCGCTCGCTTCTTGCCGTTGGGCCCGGTTTCGACTTCAAACGTCAGCGCCTGCCCCACCGTGGGACGGCCCGTGCCGGACGGAAAGGCCTTGATGTGTACAAAGATCTCCTGGCCGCCCTGAGAGGTTGTGAAGAAATCCGACATGCCCGCTCGTCCCGCCCAAACGACCCCACTCGTCGTTGCGAATGCTCGCCATAGCCGCCGCTATGGCTGTGCTTCGCGCCTAGATTGGGGCCGCTTGGACGGTCCGCTCGGACACGCCGGATTCCTTCACAACCTCTGAGCCGGCTCGATGAACCCGAAACCGCGGTCGTCATTCCAGGATTTGAGGTTGCCGTCGAGTCGCATGGGTGGTTGGTGCCCGCCCGCCGCGTCAAAGCCAGCGCTTGCGGCGCCGGTACGACTTCATGTCGCGAAAACTCTTGCGGCCTTCTGATGACAGCCCCAGGTAGAACTCTTTCACGTCCGCGTTCTCCGCCAACGCCTTGGCCGGGCCATCCATCATGATGCGGCCGCTTTCCAGGATGTAGCCGTAGTCGGCGTACTTCAGCGCCACGTTGGTGTTCTGCTCGGCCAACAGGATGCTGACACCCTCTTTCTGGTTCAGGTCGCGGACGATCTCGAAGATCTCGGCCACGATCTGCGGCGCCAGGCCCATCGACGGTTCGTCAAGCAGCAGCATGCTCGGCTTGGCCATCATCGCCCGGCCGATCGCCACCATCTGCTGCTCGCCGCCCGAGGTGTAGCCCGCCAGGCTGGTGCGCCGCGTCTTCAGGCGCGGAAAGTAGGCGTAGACCTTCTCCAGGGCATCGCGCACCGCGGCCCCCTTGATCGGCCGCGTGTAGGCACCGGTGATCAGGTTGTCTTCCACGCTCAAGTGTGCAAAGCAGTGGCGGCCCTCCATGACCTGCACCATGCCCATGCCAACCAGGTCGCCAGGGGCCAAGGTGTCGGTGCGCTGGCCGCGGAACTCGATGGAGCCCTTGGTCACCGCGCCGCGCTCGGACGCCAGCAAGGTCGAGATCGACTTCAAGGTCGTGCTCTTGCCCGCCCCGTTGCCACCGAGCAGCGCGACGATCTTGCCCTGGGGCACTTCCAGGGACACGCCGCGCAGCACGAGGATCACGTGGTCGTAGATGACCTCGATGTTCCTGACCGCCAGCACCGGGGGTGCTGTGGCCGCTTGCTCGCTGCCGGGTTGCACGCTGGCTTGCACGCTCGGTTCCACGCTCAGGTGCACGGGCGCGGGGTGATCTTGTTCTCGGTCGCGTACTTCGCCGCCGAATCTTCGATCAGCTTGCGGATGAACTTGGGGTCGGGTGCAGCCACCCAGTCCGTCAGCATCTCGAACTTCTTGCCGTCCCACTGCATCATGCGGAAGCGCTCGGAGCCGTCGTGCTTGGCGCACGACATCTTGAACGGCGACGACATGCCCAGGATGCCCAGTTCCTTGAGCTTCGCGTCGGTGATGTCGAGCGCTTCGTAGCCGTCGCGGAACTCATCGCCGTTGACCGTCTTGCCGACTTTCTTGTGGATGCGCTGGGCATTCTTCAGCGCCTCGACCCACATCACGGCCGCGCCCACGCCGCGGTTGTAGTAGACGGTGCCCACACGCTCGGGGTTCTGCATGTTGCCCTTGCCGGCGCCGTAGACCACCTTCTCGATGTCCTGGATCAGCGGGAACTTGCCGGGCGCCGCGTTGGCCGCCACGTAGGTGCCTTTGGCCGCATCACCGGCGGGGATCATGTCTTCCTCGGCACCGCCGAAGGTGACATAGACCATGCGGTTGCGCGGGAAGCCCACGCGCGCGGCGGTGGTGATGGCGGTGGAGTTCATGCCCGAGCCGGCGCCCCAGAACGTGACCCAGTCGGCCTTCTCGCGGCGGATCTGCAGCCACTGCGACTGCTGCTCCAGCCCAGGCGGCGGCACCGCGATCTCCACCAGCCGCACGCCCCACTCCTTGCAGATCTCGCGCATGGCCGGCAGCGGCTCGCGGCCGTAGGCGGTGTCGATGTGCAGGTGTGCGATCGTCTTGCCCTTCATCTTGTCGATGCCGCCCTCCTGCTGGGCCATGAAGTTCATCTTGACCGCAATCTGCCCCCAGTAGTGGCCGGCTGCATTGAACACCCAGGGCCAGACGCGCCCGTCGGCAGCGTCGGTGCGCCCGTAGCCGTACTGCGCCAGCACCACGTGGTCGTCGGCCATGCGGCCGATCACGGCATAGGCGCCCGGCGTGCCCAGCGTGTCGAACACCACCATCTTCTGGTCGCCCTTCTTCAGCAGCCGCTGGTAGCACTCCACCGTGCGCGCGGCGTTGTACTCGGTCTCGCACTCTTCCCAGGTGAGCTTGACGCCGTTCACGCCGCCCTGCTTGATGTTCACGTAGTTCAGGTAGTCGATGATGCCGCCGTAGTAGCCGGTGCCCATGGCTGCGTACGGGCCCACGCGGCTGCTCGGCACACCGAAGTACTGCTCGTCGGCCACCGCGGTAGCAGGCGCCACGGCGGCCGTGACGATAGCCACGGTGGCGAGTGCACCGTGCAAGGCCTGGCGAAGAATGGTATCGATGCGCAAGTTCTTATCCCCTTGGAAGGTGTTTGAAGATGACTTCAATGGCGGAACGGCCACAGTCGCAGCCGTTCCTTGGTGAGCTGCCACAGCCGCGCCAGGCCGAGCGGCTCGACGATCAGGAAGGTGATGATCAGCACGCCGAAGATCACCTGCTCCAGCGCCGAGGCGATGCTGCTGTCCACTGCCTTGCCCAGAAAAGTGTGGAACAGCGTGTTCAGGAAGACCGGCATCAGCAGGATGAAGCCGGCGCCGAGGAAGCAGCCGAGGATGGTGCCGATGCCGCCGATGATCACCATGAACAGGATGCGGAACGACAGCTCGATGTTGAAGGCCGACGGCTCCACCGTCTGCAGGTAGGCAAAGGCGAACAGCGCGCCCCCCACACCGCAATAGAACGAGCTGATGGCGAAAGCCTGCAGCTTGGTACGCAGCAGCGACAGCCCCATGGCCTCGGCCGCGACGTCCATGTCGCGCACGGCCATCCAGGCCCGCCCGGTGCTGCCGCGCGCCATGTTCTTGGCCGCCAGCGTGAGCGCCGCGACGATGCCCAGGATCACGAGGTATTTTTCCCAGGGCGCCGTGAAGCGGTGGCCAAGAATGACGATGTGCTGCGCCGTGACCACGCCGGCGGTGTCGTAGTTCTTGAACCAGCCGAACTTGTCGAGCGCCCAGACGATGAAAAACTGCGAGGCGAGCGTGGCCACCGCCAGATACAGGCCGCGGATGCGCAGGCTCGGCAAGCCGAAGACCACGCCGACGGCCGCCGCGCACAGCCCCGAAAGCGCCACCGCCACCAGGAACGGAATGCCCGGCACGCGCAGGATGAAGTTGTAGCAGGCGAACGCGCCCACCGCCATGAAGCCCGCCGAGCCCAGCGAGAGCTGGCCGGCGTAGCCCATCAGGATGTTCTGCCCCAGCGCCACGAGCGCGAGGATGAGCCAGGGGATCAGGATGGCGCTCAGCCAGTAGTCGCTGGCCACGTAGGGCACCACCACGGTGGCCACGACCAGCAAGACAGCCATGCCGATGCGGTCTTGCCGCAGCGGCAGCAACTGCCGGTCTTGCGCGTAGCTGGTGGAGTACTGGCCGGCTTCTCGGTAGATCATGGTCGGGTCAAGGGGGTCAGTCGGTCAGGTCAGTCGGTCAGAGATATCAGACGCGCCGGATGATCTTTTCGCCGAACAGCCCTTCGGGCCGCACCAGCAGGAAGAGCACGGCCAGCACGTACGGCAGCCAGCCCTCGATGCCGCCACCCACGCTGGGGCCGACGTAGACCTCGGCCAGCTTCTCGGTGGCGCCGACGATCAGGCCGGCGATGATGACGCCCGGCACCGAGGTGAAGCCGCCGATGATCAACACGGGCAGCGCCTTCAAGGCGGTGAAGGTCAGCGCGAACTGCACGCCGCTGCGTGCGCCCCACAGCATGCCGGCCACCAGGGCCACCACGCCGGCGGTGGCCCACACCAACGCCCAGATGTGCTTGAGCGGGATGCCGATCGACAGCGCCGCCGCATGGTCGTCGGCCACCGCGCGCAGCCCGCGTCCGACCTTGGTGCGCGAGAACAGCAGCGCCAGCGCCGCCACCATGGCGCTGGCCACCACCCCCGCGGTGATGTCGAGCTGGCTGACGAGAACGCCGGTGTGGTCCATCAGCCAGGCAATGGGCTCGTCCTTGATGCCCAGGTCCAGGCGCCGCACTTCCACGCCCCAGGCCAGCTGGGCCACCCCTTCGATGACGAAGCTCAGGCCGATGGTGGCCATCAGCAGCGTGTCTTCGCTCTGGTTGACCAGGGGCCGCAGCACGAAGCGCTCGGTGAGCATGCCCACCGCCACCATCAGCGCAATGGTGACCGGTAGCGCCGCCCAGAAGGGCAGGCCCAGCTCCATGAAACCGACGAAGGACAGCACGGCGAAGAACACCATGGCACCCTGCGCGAAGTTGAACACCGACGAGGCCTTGTAGATGAGCACGAAGCCCAGCGCGACCAGCGCATACATGACGCCGGCCAGCAAGCCGCCGACCAGGACTTCAACAAAGAAAGCCATCTTTTTTGCGGTCCCTGGAGCTAATGCGCCACGCCCAGATAGGCGTTGATCACGTCGGGGTTGGCACGCACCGCGTCCGGCGTGCCGTCGCCGATCTTCTTGCCGTAGTCGAGCACGACCACGCGGTCGGACAGGTCCATCACCACGCCCATGTCGTGCTCGATCAGCACGACCGTGGTGCCGTAGTGGTCGTTGACGTCGAGGATGAAGCGGCACATGTCCTGCTTTTCCTCGATGTTCATGCCGGCCATGGGCTCATCGAGCAGCAGGATCCTGGGCTCGGCGGCCAGCGCACGCCCAAGCTCCACGCGCTTCTGCAGCCCGTACGGCAGCCGCTTCACGGGGGTCTTGCGGATGTGCTCGATCTCGAGGAACTCGATGATCTCCTCGGCCTTTTCGCGGTGCTCGGTCTCCTCGCGCCGGGCGCGCGGCAGTTGCAGCGCCACCTCCAGGAAGCTGGCGTGCATGCGCTGGTTGCGCCCGGCCATGATGTTGTCGAGCACCGACATGCCGCGGTACAGCGCAATGTTCTGGAAGGTGCGCGCAATGCCCAGGTGCGCGGCACGCGTGGGCGTCATGCCCACCAGGCGCTCGCCCCGGAAGGTGATGCTGCCCTGCTGCGGCTGGTAGACGCCATTGATGACGTTGAGCATCGAGCTCTTGCCGGCACCATTGGGGCCAATGATGGCGCGCACCTCGTGCTCGCGCACGTTGAACGAGATGTCTGTCAGCGCATGCACGCCGCCGAAGCGCAGCGAGATGGAGTTCAGCTCGAGGATCGGCTCGCCGATGGCAAACGCGCGCTGCGGCGACGACGATGGGGCGGTGGTCGTTGGGGTGGTGGTGGCTGCCGTATTCATGCCGCGCTCCTGGCCAGCGCCGGCGACACGGTCTTGGCCTCGCCGATCTTCAGCTCGGTGGCGTCGTCGAGGCGCACGCTCGCCCGGCCTTCGTACATGCCCTCCACCAGCAGCCGGTAGCGCTCGGCAATGACGCCGCGACGCAATTTGCCGGTGCGCGTCAGCACGCCGTCATCGGCATCGAGTTCCTTGTGCAGGATCACGAAGCGATGGATCTGCGAGCGTGCCAGCACCGGCTCCAGCGCCAGCCCGGCATTGACCTGGGCGAGGCAGCCGGCGACCAGTTCGTAGACCTCGTGGCGCGAGGCGAGATCGGCGTGGCCCGTGTAGGAGATGTTCTGCCGGTCGGCCCATCGGCCCACCGCGGCGCCGTCGATGTCCACGAGGACGCAGACCTTGTCGCGCCCGTCGCCAAAGACCACGGCTTCCTTGATATAGGCCAGGAACTTGAGCTTGTTCTCGATCACCTTGGGGGAATGCAAGCTGCCGTCGCTCAAGGCACCGACGTTCACCAGGCGGTCGATGATCCGCAGGTGCCCGTCTTCGCCCATGTAGCCGGCGTCGCCGGTATGGAACCAGCCTTCGGCGTTCTTCACGCGCGTGGTGGCTTCCGGGTCACGGTGGTATTCCTTGAACAAGCCCGGCGAACGCACCAGGATTTCCCGCTGCGGCGTGAACTTCAGCTCCACGCCCTGGGCCGCCGGGCCCACCGTGTCGGGCTTGACCTGCCCGTCGCGCTGCATGGCCACGAAGAACCCGGTCTCGGTGGAGCCATAGAGCTGCTTCAGGTTGATGCCGATGGCCCGGAAGAACATCAGCAGGTCCGGGTCGACGGCGTCGCCGGCGGCGTAGGCCACGCGCACCTTGCTCATGCCCAGCACGTCGCGCAGCGGGCCGTAGATGAGCAGGTCGCACACCGCGTATGCGAGGCGGTCGCCCAGGGGCACGGCCTCGCCGGACAGGATGCGCGCGCCCACGCGCCGGGCCAGCGCCATGCACCGCCGGTACAGCGCCTGGTTGAATCCGCCCGCGTCTTCCACCCGCATGGACACCTGCGCGAGCAGTGCCTCCAGCACCCGGGGCGGCGCGAGAAAATACGTGGGGCCCATCTCGCGCATGTCGGCGAGCATGGTTTCCGAAGACTCAGGGCAGCAGACGCAATAGCCCACGACCATGGGCTGGACGTAGCTGAACAGGTTCTGGCCGATCCACCCCGGCGGCAGATAGGCCATGGCGACATCGGTGTCCTGCAGCCCCTCGGCAGCGGCCGCGGCGCGCGCGCGGTCGATCAGCGACGCGTGCGTGATGACCACGCCCTTGGCCGGCCCCGTGGTGCCCGAGGTGAAGAACAGGAAGGCCACATCCTGGCCCGTGCCGCGCGCAACCTCGGCCTGCAGAAAATCGCGCTGGGCCGCCTCGGCCTCACGGCCTTGCTGCAAGAGGGCGGCGTAGCTCACCAGTTGCGGCTGCCTGTAGTGGCGCATGCCCCGGTCTTCGTCGTAGACGATGCAGCGAACCGTCGGGCAGCGGGGCAGGATTTCGAGCAGCTTGTCGACCTGCTCCTGGTTCTCGGCAAAGACGTGCGTCACTTCCGCGGCCTGCAGCGAGGACACCATTTCGTCGGCCACCGCGTCCTGATAGAGCGGCACGGCGATGGCACCCAGCCACTGCGCGGCGCACATCGCGGCATACAGGCGCGGCCGGTTGTCGCCCACCAGCGCGACATGCGCACCCCGCTGCAGCCCTTGCAATGAAAGCGCCCCGGCCAACGCCGCGACCTCGTCCGCAAGATCGCGCCAAGTCATCGTCTGCCAAATGCCGCGGCTCTTTTCGCGGATGGCAGGGTACTTGCCGCGCAGCTTCGAATGGTGGAGAAGCAGTTTCGGAAAAGAATCGGGCACTGCTTCCTCGATGACCATCTACCCTCGTCCCTTGCTCGCGTCTTGTGGGCACTCGCCCTGGTCCTTGTGCTTCGGGGTCACGACACGCTCGCGTCACACTGTTGCAGCCACGGCAACAGGACCGCCGAATATGGCATTCGCGAAAGGATACGTTGCCTCGCCGACCCACTCGTACCCGTGCTTTCCCGCACCGAACAAGGCGGCGGGCGGACAAACTGTCGCGGCTTCAGCCGGGGGGCAATATCGTATGGGTTCAGGCCATCCCAAGGCGGCGGGGAACCGCCCGGCGAGTCGCGCCGGCATCCTCGGCGCGGGGTCCCCACACTTCACTCCGGCACGGGGCCCTTCTCGCCCAGGAAACCCATCAGCTTGGGGATGAAGCTGTCCACATCGATGGGCTTGGGGATGTAGCCGTTGCAGCCGGCGGCCCGCGCTTTTTCCTCGTCGCCCTTCATGGCATAGGCCGTCACGGCGATGATGGGCACCTGCTGCAGCCGGGCGTCGGCGCGGATCAGGCGTGCCAGGTCCAGGCCGTTGATCCCCGGCAGCTGGATGTCCATGAGGATGAGGTCGGGCACGACCGTCTCCAGCAGCCGCAGCGCATCGTGCGCGTCGGCCGCGGCATGCACCGTAAACCCGGCCGATTCCAGCAGGAAGCCCAGCAGGCGCTGGTTCACGGGGTGGTCTTCGACCACCAGGACGGAACGGCGGGTCATCGTATCTCCAGAGGCAGGGCGGCGCGCCCACTCGCAGCGGGCGCAGCCGGGCGCTGGAACCACCGCATCATGTCGTCGATCAGTTCGGAGACATTCTGGCGGCCCTTGTGCACCACGGACTGGGCCGATTCTGCCAGCCTGCGGTACTGCAGCGCATCCAAATCCTGCCCGGTCCAGACAAAGACCGGCGTGTCCTTCCACCGGGGGTCGCGCCGCATTGCATCCAGGAAGGCCAGGCCGTCCATCCCAGGCATGGCCAGGTCCAGGATCACCGCGTCGGGCCGGATCTGAGCGAGCTGCTGCCAGGCCAGCACAGCATCTCGGCGGCAGGTCACGGCATAGCCCGAGCCGCCCAGCGCTGCTTCCATCATCTGCAGCGCCTGCGGGTCGTCGTCCACCACCAGCACGGCCGGGACCGGCGCGCCATCGCTGCGCGGCAAACCCGCCACCGGCAGCCCTGCGCGGCCCAGCGCCGCCAGCACCACGCCGGGCGACACCGGCTTGACCAGCACATCGGCCACGCTGAAGCCTGCCACCGAGAACTCCTCCGTGACCATGGTGATCAGCACCACCGGCACGTCGCGGTTGAGCCCGTGGGCGCGGATGCGGGCCAGCACCGCCAGGCCCGGCAGGTCCGGCAGGATCAGGTCGAGCGTGATTGCCGCAAAGGCCACCTCGCGGGTGCGTTCGATCGCCTGTTCGCCAGTGGCCACCACCTCGGCATGGAAACCCGCGCGGCGCAGCGCCTGGGCCAGGAATTCCTGGTCGCGGCGGTCGTCCTCGATCACCAGGATGCGCGGCGCACCCGCCGGCGCAGCCAGCTGGAGGCTCCCCGCCCGGGGCACCACCGGCCCGGTGACACGCGGCAGGACGGCGTGGAACACGCTGCCCTCGTTCAGGCGGCTGCGCACCCCCACCGTGCCGCCTTGCGCCTCGACCAGCCGGCGGGTCAGCGCCAACCCGAGCCCGGTGCCCGGGTGCACCCGGCTGCGGCTGTTGTCGAGCTGCTGGAACTCGGTGAACAAGCGCCCCAGGTCGGCGGGTGCGATGCCGTCGCCGGTGTCCTGCACCTCCAGGCGCACCTTGTCGGCCCCCTCGGGCGTGGCCCGCAGCGTGACCTGGCCGCCGTTGCCGGTGAACTTGAGCGCGTTGGACAGGTAGTTGTAGAGCACCTGGCGCAGCCGGGACGGGTCCAGCACCAGGTGCAGGACCTCGGGGTCGAGCTCGATGCGGATCTCGATCTCCTTGCGGACCGCGGTTTCGCGCAGGATCACCGCCACCTCGCGGGCCAGGCGCTCCAGGTCCACCGGCTCGGGATGGAACTCGAACTTGCCCGACTCGACCTTGGACAGGTCCAGCAGGTCATTGATGAGCTGCAGCAGGTGCCGGCCGCTGTTGCGGATGTGGCCCAGGAACTCGTGGTACTGGGGCGCCTGCACGGGCACCTGGCCCATATGCAGCAACTCGGCAAAGCCGATGATGGCGTTCAGCGGCGTGCGCAGCTCGTGCGACATGTTGGCCAGGAAGGTGCTCTTGATCCGGTTCGATTCATGGATGTGGCGGTTCTCGGTTTCCAGCTGCGCTTCCCGGTGCCGCAGTTCCTCGTGGCGCTTGCGCTCGGAGATGTCGCGCACGATGCGGGAGGCCCCGACGATGGCGCCGCTTGCATCCGAGATGGGCGACAGCGTCACCGACACGTCCAGGTGCGAACCGTCGCGGCACACGTACACCGTCTCCAGCGTATCGACCTTGCGGCCACGGCGCACCTGTTCGAGCAGTGCCGCGTCCTGCGCCGGCCCGTCGCTGCCGGCCTGCAGGTCCAGGCGCCGGCCGATCGTCTCGTCCGCGGTGTGGCCGAACAGGCGCGTGGCCGCCTCGTTCCAGGTGGTGATGGTGCCGTCCAGGGTCTTGCCGATGATGGCGTCGTTGGACGAGGCGACGATGGCCGCCAGTTCGCGCACCTGCGCCTGGGCCTGGTAGACCTCGCTCATGTCGCGGAACACCACGGCCATGCCGCGCATGCCGCCTCCCGGGGCACCGATGACGGAGACACTTTCCTCGATGGGGGCGGTGCGGCCGGTGCGCGAGGCCAGTTGTGCCGCCACCCCCGGCAGGGCCCCGGTGTCGCGCTGCAGCAGTTGCGCCACGGTGGGCAGCAAGGCCTGCCCGGCCGGGGCCTGCCGCACGTACACCTCGGCCAGGTCGCGGCCCCGTGCCTCAGTGCCCAGCCAGCCGGTGAGTTGCTGGGCCAGCGGGCTGATGCGGGTCACCCGGCCCGCCGCGTCGGTGATGATGAAGCCTGCGCCGATGCTGGCCAGCGCGACCTCCATGCTTTCTTCGCTGTCGGCCCGGCCGGCCTCGGCGGCCCGGCGCTGCTCGGCCTCCCGCTCCAGCTGCGTGATCAGCGCCTGCAGTTGTGCCACCGAGGGCAGGCGCAAGGCCTTGGGCAGCAGCGGCCACAGCAGCACCGCGGTCACCAGCGAAATGGCCGCAGTTGCGATCTTGGCCAGGGTCTCCAGGCCGTAGTCGGGCTGCCAGAGGGTCCAGATGGACAGCAGGTGGGTGGTGCCGCAGGCAAAGATGAAGGCCGAGAACAGGAACAGGATGCGGTTGAACGACACGTCCCGGCGTTTGCGTGCAAACTGGAGCAGGGCCAGCGGGATGGAGTAATACGACGCCGCGATCACCGCATCCGCGGCGACCATGGACCACAGCAGGCTTGGCGACCACGTGAAGCAATAGCCGTGCGGCAGGTAGCCGTTGCGTCCCAGCCAGGAAGAGAGAAGATCCTGCATCTCGGTCCTCATGGGCATGAATGCCGCGGATCGTGGACGCAGGGCGGGGCGATGTCAAGGCTCACTGGCCTGGTTGGGCCGGGATCGACGTTCGCGTTGACCGATTTAATGAAATCATTTCCAGTCAGGGCGAGCCCAGCGCCGCCTCATCCGCCGCCCGCCCTGGCGCACCCCGCAGCAACCATGCCCCCAGCAGCCCCGCCAGTGCGGCGAACACGGCCCCGGCCAGGAAGGCCATCTGGTAGCCCGCATTGAGCGCTTCGATGGCGCCGGTCCCCGCGGCCACCAGCCGCCCGGTGCGCGCGGCTGCCAGGCTGGCCAGCACGGCCAGGCCGAGCGCACCCCCCATCATGAACGAGGTGTTGACCACACCTGAGGCCAGGCCCGATTCATTGGGTGACACGTCGCTCATGGCTGCCAGCAGCATGGGATTGAATGCAATGCCGGCCCCCAGGCCCAGCAGCAGCATGCCCGGCAGCACGTCGATCATGAAGCTGCCGCCCACCGGGGCGCGTGCAAACAGCGCCAGGCCCCCTGCGGCCAGCAGCAGCCCCGCCGCAAGCGGCCGCCGGATGCCCCAGCGCATGACCATGCGGGCCGACAAACCCACCGAGAACGCCGCCATGATGAGGTTGGCCGGCAGGAACGCCAGGCCCACCTGCATGGGGCTGCTGCCCAGCACCAGCTGCATGTACAGCGCCGAGATGAAGAACCACGCGAACATGGCCGCGGCCCACAGCACGCCCACGAGGTTGGCGGTGGCCACGCTGCGCAGGCGGAACAGGCCCAGCGGCATCAGGGGCGCCGGCACGCGCACCTCGATGAACAGGAACAGCACCAGCAGCACCGCCGCCGTGCCCAGCAAGCCGAGCGACTGCAACGAGGTCCAGCCGGCCTCGTTGCCATTGACGATGGCATAGACCGCCAGCATCAGCGCGCTCGTCACCGTCACCGCACCGGCCAAGTCCAGCCGCACGTTGGAGGCCGGGCCCCGGGCGTCGGGCAGCAAGGCCCGGCAGGCGGCATACACGGCCACGCCGATGGGCAGGTTGACCAGGAAGATCCAGTGCCAGTTCAATGCGCTGGTCAGCAGCCCGCCCAGCAGCACGCCGATGCTGCCGCCGCCGGCACAGACAAAGCCATACACGCCCATCGCGCGCGCCCGCTCGGCCGGCTCGATGAAGAGGGTCATGATGAGCGAGAGCGACACGGCAGAGACCACCGCGCCGCCCAGCCCCTGCACGGCACGTGCGGCGATGAGCAACCCCTGCGACTGCGCCAGCCCGCAGCCCAGCGAGGCCAGCGTAAAGAGCACCAGGCCCAGCAGGAACATGCGGCGATGCCCGTACAGGTCACCCAGCCGGCCCCCCAGCAGAAGGAAGCCGCCGAAGGTGAGCATGTAGGCATTCACCACCCACACCAGCGAGGTCTCCGAAAAGCCCAGGTCGGTGCGGATGGAAGGCAGCGCCACGTTCACGATCGTGGTGTCGAGCACGATCATCAAGACACCGGCGCACAGCACCAGCAGGGCCAGCCAGCGCTGGCGGTCATTCGCACCGTGAGTCATCTTCAGGATCTCCTTCGATCGTGTGTGTGCCGGCCCTGCGGCAGCAAGCCGGCCAAGCGTAACCAACTGAAAAACAACGTATCCCGTTCGTCGCCCATTCGTCGCCGGTTACCAACGGCCGGATGCCCGGTTCGTCGGGCAGTGGGCGGTTTCGTGGTGTCGCTCACGCTGCGCACCCACCTGATTTTCATGGCCTGCGATAGCCTGCATGCTCCCCGAGGAGAACTCCATCAACAACATGAACAACATGAAGCGGCGCCCCCGCCAACTGCCTGTGGCCACGCTGATGACCTGCGTGTGCCTGCTGGCTTTGACACCTGGCAGCCATGCCGTGTCTGCCGCCAGCGCCACCCCCGCCGCGCTGGCCAACGACCCCGTCGTGAAAGGCCACACAGCGTACCAGCGCCGCGACCGCAGCCAACTGGTGGCCTTGCGCAACCAGGCCACGACAACGGCGCATCCGCTGGCCATGTGGACGGACTACTGGGAACTCAGCAACCGGCTGCGCCAGGCGCGCCAGTCCGAGGTGGATGCGTTCTTTGCCCGCTGGCCGGGCACCACGGTGGAAGACCAGTTGCGCAAGGAATGGATCCTCGAACTGGGCAAGCGGCGCGACTGGAGCCGCATTGCCATCGAAGCCCCGCGCGTGCGCGTGAACGACCAGCGCGAGGTGGCATGTTATGGATTGCTGGTGCGCCAGCAGGCGGGCGAGAACGTCACCGCGCAAGCGCGCGAGCTGTGGTTCGCACAGCGTGAGGCCGACCATGGCTGTGCCCAGCTCGCCGCGGCGCTGTACCTCGCGCGCCAGTTCACACGCGAAGACGTGTGGGCGCGCTCCCGCGTGGCCGCCGAGCAGAACCGCCGCTTCGTGGCCCAGCATGCCGCGGGCATGCTCGGGCGCGTGAGCGCGGAGACCGTGCGCCAGGTGTTCCTGCATCCGGCCTTGTTCCTGGCCCGCCGCTCGCCCACGCCCTCGCCCGACGAGGCCGAGTTGATGGGCCTGGCGATGATCCGCATGGCCTCGCGCAACCCGCAAGCTGCGGCGGAGGTGCTGTCCGGCAAGCGCGGCAGCCAGTTGCCGCCAGCGGCCCTGGCCACTGCCTGGGCGGTGGTGGGCAAGCACGCCACCATCAAGCTCCACCCGCAGGCCATGGCCTGGTACCAGCGGGGTTCCGCGGTGCCCAACGCCGGCCCGCTGGACCTGAGCGACGACGTGCTGGAGTGGAAGGTGCGTGCCGCGCTGCGCGCCCAGTCCGCTCCGGGCCGCTGGCAGCAGATCATCGAGGCCGTGGATGCCATGAGCCCGGCACAGCGCTACGAACCCACCTGGATGTACTGGAAGGCCCGTGCGCTCAAGGCCACGGCCGTGGCCGGGACCGAAGGCGACGCCCAGCGCAACGAGGCCACCAAGCTGCTGGAGGCCACCGCCACGCGGCTGCACTTCTACAGCAAGTTCGCGGCCGACGAGTTGGGCCGGGCCGTGCGCCTGCCGCCGCGGCCGGCACCACTGAGCGAGGCCGAACGCAATGCCGCGCTCAACAACGCCAGCCTCACGCGGGCGCTGGCACTCATCGAGCTGAAGCTGCGCGAAGAGGCGCTGGACGAATGGAACCACGGCATCAACGCCCAGGACGACCGCGGCCTGCTGGCCTCGGCGCAGCGCGCCTGCGATGCCGAGGTGTGGAACCGCTGCATGAGCACCAGCGAACGCACCAAGACCGAGATCGACCTGGTGCAGCGCTTCCCCATGCCGTTCCGCGACCATGTGGAGGTGGCGGCGCGCGAGGCTGATGTCGATGCTGGCTACGTATACAGCGTGATCCGCCAGGAGTCGCACTTCAGCGTGGGCGTGCGCTCGGTGGTGGGCGCCTCTGGGCTGATGCAGGTGATGCCGCACACGGCGCACTGGACCGCACGCAAGTTCCGCATCCCGTACAAGCCCGGCCAGATCACCGACCCGGCCACCAACCTGCGCATCGGGGCACGCTACCTGAAGACGGTGCTGGATGCCTTCGACGGCTCGCAGGCCCACGCGGCCGCGGCCTACAACGCCGGCCCCGGCCGGCCGCGGCGCTGGCGCAACAACCCCGCCGAAGATGTGGCGGCGTGGATCGAGATCATCCCGCTGGACGAGACGCGCGAGTACGTGAAGAACGTGCTTTCCAACGCCACGTACTACGGGGCGTTGCTCAACGGCGGCGCGTCCGGTGCCAAGGCCGGCGTGGTGGAGCGCCGGGCCGGTAGTGGCGGTGAAGGGATGCTGGCCACGGTGGTGGCGCGCTGATCAGCGGGAGGAAGTCCGCTTCGGCATGACGGGTGGAGGGCGGGCAGGCGGCTCATCCTCCCCGCCCGATCGCCCTGTCGAAGGGGCCGTGCGCAGGGCACCAAGGGCTCTCTTCCTTCGCCAAGCTCAGGACGATCGGAAATACAAGCTCAGCCCGAACGGGTGGCAGGGCGCTCCTGTTGCACTGGCACACTCGCCCCGATGAAAACCGCCCTCTCCTGCGCCCTGGCCGCCTGCGCCTCGGCCTGCCTGGCTCAACCCCCCGCTGCAGACCCCGCCCCGCTGGAGCCGGTGATCGTGACGGGCACCGTGCGCGAACAAGCCCGGCACGACGCGCCCTTCGCCATCACGTCCATCGACGCTGCCACCTTGCGTGGAAGCGGCCCGATGATCAACCTCTCCGAGGCTCTGGTGCGGGTGCCGGGCCTGGTGGTGAACCACCGCAACAACTACGCGCAGGACCTGCAGATCAGCTCGCGCGGCTTCGGCGCACGGGCCGGCTTCGGCGTGCGCGGCCTGCGCCTGTACACCGATGGCATCCCCGCCAGCATGCCCGACGGGCAAGGCCAGGTGGGCCACTTCGATCTCGCCGGCGCACAGCGCATCGAGGTGCTGCGCGGGCCGTTCTCGGTGCTGTATGGCAACAGCTCGGGCGGCGTCATCGCCGCTTTCACCGAGCCGGCCCGCAACGGCCGCTCCGAGGGTGCGCTGGACATTGGCAGCTTTGGCCTGCGGCAGATGCGCGTGGCCGTGGCCACCCCGTTGCGCGAGGGCTGGGACATGCAGGCCGGTGGCTCGAACGTGGACATCGAGGGCTTCCGCCCGCACAGCGCGGCCACACGCACGCTGGCCACGGCCCGGCTGGGCTACCGCGACGCGCAGGACCGCGTGGTGATGCTGGCCAGCGCGCAGGACCAGCCGGCAGATGATCCCCTGGGGCTGACGCGCGAGCAGTTCAATGCCGACCCGGACCAGACCACCTCGCAGGCCACCCAGTTCAACACCCGCAAGACCGCGCAGCAGACGCAGTTCGGCACGCGCTGGCAGCACCTCTTCAGCGACGACGGCGCGTTGCGCGAAGGCAGCCTGATGGCATACGCCGGCCAGCGCTCGGTGACGCAGTTCCTGGCCATCGCCGCCGGCACCCAGACCAACCCGCGGCACGGTGGCGGCGTCATCGACTTCGACCGCAACTACCACGGCGTGCATGGCCGCCTGCGCTTTGCCTGGGAGCAGGTGGACCTGCTGGCCGGCATTGAAGTGGAGCGCATGGTCGATGCGCGCCGCGGCTTTGAGAACTTCACCGGGCCGGCGGCCGCGCCCGCCGCGCTGGGCGTGATCGGCGCCCCGCGCCGCGACGAACGCAACACCGCCACCAGCGGCGATGCCTTCGTGCAGGCCGCCGTGCAATGGAGCGATGCCGTGCAGGCGCAGTTCGGCCTGCGCTCCGGCTCCACGCGCCTGAGTGCGAAGGATGCATTCCTCTCCAATGGCGACGACTCCGGCGCGCTGCGCTTCACCTACACCAACCCGGTGGCCGGCCTCACGTGGAAACTGTCGCCGCGCTGGAACCTGCATGCCAGTGCGGCACGTGGCTTCGAGTCGCCCACGCTGGGCGAGCTGGCCTACCGCGCGGATGGCGGCGGCGGCCTCAACACCGCGCTGCGGCCGCAGACGAGCCGGCAGTTCGAACTGGGCAGCAAGTGGCGCGGCGAGGGCGTGGACCTGGATGCCGCGCTGTTCCGCACCGGCACCGACGACGAGATCGGCATCCAGACCAACGCCGGCGGGCGCCAGTCGTTCCAGAACGTGGGCCGCACGCAGCGCACCGGGGCCGAGCTGGCGGCCGCCTGGCGCGTGAACCCGTCATGGCGCACCTCCGTGGCATTGACCTGGCTGGCGGCCGAGTACCGGGATGCCTTCCTGGCCTGCGCCGGCATCCCTTGCGCGGCACCCACGGTGCCGGTGAGCGCGGGCAACCAGATCGCCGGCACGCAGAAGACCAGCGCCTTTGCCGAGCTGGCATGGCGCGGCGCCGGGCCGGCGCCGCTGGAAGCGGCCGTGGAGTGGCGCGCGCAAGGCCGCACCGCGGTGAACGACGTCAACAGCGATTTCGCCGGCGGCTACGGCCTCGTCAACCTGCGCCTGCTGCGCCAGCAGCCGCTGGAGGGCAGCCTGCAGCAGCGCCTGGAGTGGCTGGTGCGCATCGACAACCTCACGAACCGGCGCTACGCCGGCAGCGTGGTGGTGAACGATGCCAATGGGCGCTTCTTCGAACCGGCCGCACCGCGCAGCCTGCTGCTGGGGGTGCGGCTGGTCACGGCGGGCTGGTAGCCTACCTGGGATTCACCCCCGCCAGGGTGGCGCCGCGACACGCCCGGTTTCGCCCGGGATGGGGTCAAAGCCCCCGGCCTCCCACCGCTTGGCCGCCTGCTCGATGAGTTCGCGGCGGGTGGCCACGAAGTTCCACCACATGCCTCGCGGTGACGCCAGGGCCTCGCCGCCGATGACGACCAGGCGCACCGGCACGTCCCCGGCCTGCAGCGTGGTGGCGGCGGCCGCATCGAGCACGCCCATCTCGCAGGCCGGCAGCGCCTCGCCCGCCACCTGCAGCGGCTGCTCCGGGCTGTAGACCGCCATCTGCTGCGCCAGCGGCGGCAGTTCCAGGCGGCCGCCGGCCGGCAGGCTCACATCCAGGTACAGCGTGGGCGAGGCCACCCGCACAGGCGACTCCTGGCCGAAGGCCTGGCCCACCAGCACCCGCACCGCCGCGCCCTCCACCTGCAGGCTGGGGATGCGCTCGGCCGGCACATGCTGGAACGCGGGATCGCCCTCTTCCTGGTCTGCCGGCAAGGCCACCCACAGCTGCAGGCCGTGCAGGCGCCGCGCCTGCCCTTGCGGGTCGGGCGGCGTGCGCTCGGAGTGCACGATGCCGCGGCCGGCCGACATCCAGTTCAGCGCGCCGGGCAGGATCTCCTGCACGGTGCCCAGGCTGTCGCGGTGGACGAAGCGGCCCTCGAAGAGGTAGGTCACCGTGGCCAGGCCGATGTGCGGGTGCGGCCCCACGTCGCTGTGGGCCTCGGCCGCCAGGGTCACCGGGCCGAAGTGATCGAAGAAGACGAACGGCCCCACGCTGCGCTGCCGGGCCGCGGGCAGCACGCGGCGCACCTGCAGGCCGGCCGCAAGGTCGGTGGTGCGGGGCTGCAGATGCAACAGGTCGGACATGCCCGCTCCCTCAGGCCGTGGCCAGCTTGGCCGCGATCTTGGCCACGTGGCCGCCCTGGAAGCGCGCGATGGCCAGTTCGTTTTCGCTGGGCTGGCGCGACCCGTCGGCGCCGGCAATGGTGGTGGCGCCATAGGGGCTGCCGCCGGAGATCTCGCCCAGGGTCATCTGCCGGGCCTCGGAGTACGGCACGCCCACGATGACCATGCCATGGTGCAGCAAGGTGGTGTGGAAGCTGGTGAGGGTGGTTTCCTGGCCGCCGTGCTGCGTGGCCGTGCTCACGAACACGCTGCCGACCTTGCCGATGAGCTTGCCGCCGAACCACAGGCCGCCGGTCTGGTCGAGGAAGTTGCGCATCTGCGCGGCCATGTTGCCAAAGCGCGTGGGCGTGCCGAAGATGATGGCGTCGTACTGCGGCAATTCGTCCACGGTGGCCACGGGGGCGGCCTGCTGGGTCTTGAAACCGGACTTGGCGGCCACGTCGGCGGACACCAGTTCGGGCACGCGCTTGACGTCGACTTCCGCGCCTGCCGCACGCGCCCCCTCGGCCACGGCACCGGCCATTGTCTCGATATGGCCGTAGGAGGAATAGTAGAGAACGAGCACTTTGGTCATGATTGGGGTCCTCGGGGGGATGGAGGACCCGATCCTAGACCGTGCTGGGCGCCCGCTTCTTTCGCGGGCGCTGAACCGTGCATGCAAATGCGCTGACGGGGCGCTCGCGGGCGCCGGACTCGACTTCTCAGAACGAGTGGCGGATGCCGGTCTCCACGCCCTGCGACTTGGTCCCGGCCGGCTGGGTGAAGCCGGTGACACCCCCCACCGAGAAGTTGGCGGTACCCTTGTTGTCGATCACGGACACCGTGGTGTAGATCGCGGTGCGCTTGGACAGGTCGTAGATGTAGCCCAGCACGTATTGCTCCGCATCGTTGACCTCCAGCGTGCCTTGCCCGTCGGCCTTGGTGTACGAAGCCTTCAGGGTGCCGCCGATCCCGGGCACCGGCACCGACACGCCCAGCGTCACGTGCACATTCGACGCCGCCAGCAACTCGGTCTTCTGCGCCACGCCGTAGACCTTGGCAAAGGCCATGTCGTACGAGCCGGACACGATGGCCAGCTTGAAGGTGCCGGTCGCGACCGAGGTCTCGCTGTAGGCCACGCTGGCATCGATCGGGCCGGTGCGGTAGCCGAGCCGCACGCCGGCATAGCGCCGACCGGCCACGCTCTCGCTGGGCGCGCTGGCGATGGTGCCGTAGATGCCCCACGGGTTGCTGGGCAGGAAGTAGGCCACCAGGTTGTCGGAGCGCAGCCGGGTGTCGGCCCCGCCCAGCGCCACATAGGTCTTGGAGCCGTCACCGATGCCCGTGGTGCCGTAGACATCGCCATCCACGTAGGCCAGCCAGGTGGGCACGGTGTCGCGGCCCAGGCGCAGCTCGCCATAGCGCGTGTACAGGCTGACAGTGGAGCGGCGGTGCCAGAACTTGCCGCTGGCGTTGATATTGCCCGTGTCGGGCACCACGGACGACTCCAGGTGGAAGCCGGCACGCAGGCCGTCGGCGATGTCTTCGACACCGCGGAAGCCGATGCGGCTGGAGGTGATGCCATCGGTGCCCACTTGCGATTCGTGGGCGTCGGCGTTCTTCAGGTAGCGCAGGTTCACATCGACCACGCCGAAGAGGGTGAGCGACGACTCGGCCGAGGCGGCACCGGCAAAGGCAGCCAGCAAGACGAGGAGGCAGTGATTGAGCTTCATGGGGAATCGATTCCTTGGAGGTGTCGGGAGGTCGGTGACGATGGAATGTGAGTGCGGGTCGAGGGGTCACGCCGGCGTCCCGTCGGGCCGGGCTGCATGCCCCGGAGACGGGTCTGGGTGCTGGTATACCTCGCGACACGAGCAGCAAGCCTTGCTCTGGTAACCCATTGCAAGAAGCGCGGGAAGTGCCAACACCGACCACCTGCGCCTCTACGAAGGTGACACCTGGGGGCACACAAACCGCGATCTCGGCGCAAGCTGTTGCACTTTCAATATCGCGTATCACCCTCAAGCAACGATTCCGGACGGCGCCCGCGCGGCGACCTGTTTCCATTCGCAACCGGCCGGGGCTACGCCACCGCCCATGCATGCGCACGAAAAAGAGGCCCGGACGATTTCTCGCACGGGCCTCAAGGAGGTGAGACACCTCTTGTTCAATCGATCACGCCCATCGTGGGTGACGGGCGGGTGCCAGGCAGGGCCTGGGCGTTGGGTCGAAATTCAGGTCAGGGCATCAGGTCAGAACGAGTGGCGGATGCCGGCTTCGAAGCCTTGCGACTTCTGCCCCGCGCCCAGCGTGACGCCGGTGATGTCGGCCACCGTGTAGTTGGCCGTACCCTTGTTGTCGATCAGGGCCAGCGTGCTGTACAGAGCAGTGCGCTTGGACAGGTCGTACACGTAGCCCACGGCGTACTGGTCGGCTTCCCTGTTGGTGGCATTGCCGGATTGGCCGTCGGCCTTCGAGTAGGACGCCTTGAACGTGCCGCCGGCCACCGGGGCCGCCACACCCAGCGTGTAGTGGCGGTCTTCGTTGACGTCCAGTTCGGTTTGCTGGACCGAGGCATACACCTTGGCCACGCCGAAGTCGTAGGAGCCGCCGAACACCAGCACCTTGAAGTCGCCGGTGGAGGTTTCGGTGGTGCCGTAGGCGATGCTGCCGTCGATGGGGCCGGCGCGGTAGCCGACGCGGCCGCCGCTGTACTTCTTGCCTGCCACGCCTTCGCCCGGGGCGACCGACACGTTGCCGTAGATGCCGCCCAGGTTGGCCGGCAGGAAGTACGACGCCAGGTTGTCGGCACGCAGCTTGGTGTCGGCATTGGAGCCCAGCACGCCGAACGAGCGGGATGCATCGGCAATGCCCACGGTGCCGAACACGTCGTTGTCGGCGAAGGCAGTCCAGGTGGGTACCGTGTCACGGCCCAGGCGCACTTCACCGTAGTTGCTGCTGATGAGGCTGACCGTGGAGCGGCGGTGCCAGAACTTGCCGCTGCTGTTGATGCTGCCGGTGTCGGCAGCCACCGACGATTCAAGCCAGAAGCCGGCCTTCAGGCCGTTGCCGAGGTCTTCGATGCCGCGGAACCCCAGCCGGCTGGAGCTGTTGCCGTCGTTGGCCAGCAGCTTGGTGTCCACATCGCCGTTCTTCAGGTAGCGGCCGTTGACATCGAGCACACCGAACACCGCGACCGATGATTGCGCAGCTGCCGCGCCGGCAAAAGTACCCAGGACGGCGAGAGTGATTAGAGCTTTATTCATTGCGATCTAGTCCTTGTTTCGGAGAACGGCACGGGGCAGCCGGCATTCGGCTGCATCGCCCAATTGCACCGTCGGCCGTCACGATAGACACGAATGCTCACACTGACGATGCGTGTGCGATCAATGCAGCATTGACGGCAAAGGAATAGTGGGCGTGTTAACGCCTCGGCGCGGTGCCGGCGGGTGGTGCCTGCGAGTGGCGCCGATCGCGGCCGGGGGATTGTTCCGATCCACTCAATGCCGGCTTTAACAACCCGCGCCTTATTGCGCGGCAGGCCATCCCCAGATGTGAAGACGTTGGTGATCGCCCATGAGCCAGGCAAAGGCCGGCAATGCGAAGCACCAACACCTCATCATCTGAAAGGATTTGCCATGAAGACAAGCACAATGCGCGCCAACTCCACCTCTCGCCTGGCTCAGTTCGTATTGGCGGCCGGAATGGTGGCCAGTGCCACGCTGGCTCACGCCGCGGCACCCGGGTTCACGGTGCAGGCCCGGGACCAGCAGCTCGTCAAGGTCGGCATGACGCAAGAGGACGTGCGCGCCGCACTCGGCACGCCGGCCCGCAGCCTGCACTTGCAGGCTGCGAATACCACCACGTGGACTTATCAGCGGCCGGAGGCGGAGATCGTCTTCGACGTGGACTTCGGCACCAATGGCAAGGTCATCGCCACCGGCGAGCGCCAGGTCTACGTCGACTGAAAGCCCTCACGGGTGCCCAGCCGCCGCCGGGCCGTCCCAAGGCGGATGACCCGCGCGGCGGGGGGGTACCGGCACTCCGGTGCCCGGTGTCCACACCATTCAGCGGACCAGCTCGGTGTCGCGCTGATGAACGCCGCGGGGGCGTTGCGCTCCCGTGGCGGCCATGAGCGCCAGCCAGGGGTCGGTGGGCTGGCCGCCGAATTTTTCGGTCAGGAAATCAATGAACACGCGCGAGCGCGACGGC